>Ga0207671_10000072_pt1 | contig 159539 bp, 138 predicted proteins | sample KBSC24metaG_FD_184352 | JGI IMG/M metagenome (GOLD analysis project Ga0207671, IMG submission 184352) | Corn rhizosphere microbial communities from Kellogg Biological Station, Michigan, USA - KBS C2-4 metaG (SPAdes) (version 2) | ecosystem: Host-associated > Plants > Roots > Rhizosphere >...
GCCGAACCGCGACGCGTCCAGCAGCGTGAAGCCCTGGCCCTGCGGGCTGTCCACAGTCGTCACGTTGTCGTGGGCGTCGCGCACCCATTCGGTGCAGTAGTACATGCCGCCGTCCGAAACGTTGCACCCGCCCACCGGCGAGCCGTGTGCGTTGAAGACGCTGTAGCCAACGGAGGCGGGCTGGTTTCCGAGCGCCCCGAGATGGAAGGTCATGATGCCGGTCTTGGCGTCGAACTGCACGATGTCGACGTAGTTCAGCGTGGGCGGGGTGCTCGCATCCCCGCCGCGGAACAGGGTGACCTGACAGACGTCGTCCGCCACGGGCGGGACCGTCGTCGGCCATGGTTCCCAGTCGACGCCGCCCGGGGGCCTTGGCGCGCCTCCTGCGCCGGCGCCACCCGCGGCGCCTCCCAGACCCGTCCCTCCCGCTCCCCCGGCGCCGCCACCGCCCGCAGTCCCGCCTCCGGCACCGGCGCCGCCCGTGTCGGCCTGGCCTGCCCAGCCGCCTCCCCCGCCGCCTCCGACGTTGCCACCGTTGCCGCGGCCACCCGCTCCCGGGGTGCCGCCAACGCCTGCGGCGCCGCCCGCTCCCAGGTGGCCGGCGGTCCCTGCGGCGGCTCCGGTCCCGCCACCTCCGCCGTGCCCCGGCGCACCGCCAGGGGCAGCCGCCCCGCCCGCTCCCCCTCCGCCTGCGTTCCCACCCATTCCCCCGGCGCCTGATCCGCCCATCGAACCGTGTTGAACCGAATTCGCTCCGCAACCGACCACGATCAGCAGCGGGGTCAGTCGCGCGAGCGCGCGCAGCATCGGCGTCCGGAGGTGCATGCAGGATTCCCTTCGCAAAAGGTCCACGGCCACGCGGGGCGGCATTTCGCAATCACATGTTTGCACAACCCGCCGCTGGATCGCCAGGCTTGCAGTCTCATCGGGGGGATAACCGCTCACCAGGCGGTTGCTCCGGGGCCGTGAGACCGGCGTGGTCCCCGTCGATCGGGTCGTGCTCCTTTGCGACTCCATCGTTCTTTGCTGGTTGTCATGCCCGGGCGTCCAGCCACCCGGCCGCGCCAACCCGCTCTGCCGCGTCTCTCCCGCAGCGGCCTCGAGAACGCTCGGCGCGGTGAAAGATCCGTCCTCGGCCCCGTTTCTCAAGCGCACCGAATCACCACGGGGTCTCGTGGGTTCGCCGTTCGGAGAGCCACCACAACGCGGGCAAGACTCCAATTCACCAGATTCATACGGCCGGCGGCTCGCGGGTACACCGCCCGCCGGTCCGGGTCCGGCCGCATGAAATGGTTCGGTAACGCTGGTCTTTGCGAAGGAGGGGAACATGGGTCGTCGTCGAACGTTGTGCAGGGGAGCGATGGTGTTGTGCGGTGGACTGATGGCGCTCGGTTGTGGCGGGCCGCCAGGCTCCCAGGACCTCGAGAGCAGCCCGGCCGCTCTCGAGGCGGCGAGCGCCACGGCGGCGGATCCCGCTGCTGTCGGGACGGCAAGCTCGGCGACGGTGAGCACGGGGAGTTGCCTGGGCAAGTTCTCGCCCGTGGCCGTCGGGCTGAACAGCGCCGCCTGGGACGGAGATCTCGTCGACCCAGCGCTTCCCGGGTTGCTCAAGCCCACCGCCGCGCAGGCGCTCCGCTATCCGGGCGGCTCCACCTCGGACAACTATCACTGGTTGTCCAACGGTCCCGATGATCCCGCGCAGGGGGGCACCGCGCCTGACTCGACCTTCGACGCCTTCATGTCGGTCGTCTCCGCGACCGGCGCACAGGCGATGATCACGGTCAACTACGGATCCGGAACGGCGCAGGAAGCGGCCGACTGGGTCGCCTACGCCAACCGGGGCGGGCATCACTACACAGGCGCCGTTCCTACCTATCCGGGTGGAAGCGCACGAGGCCACAAATACGGCATCCGCTACTGGGAGGTGGGCAACGAGCTGTACGGGGATGGAACGTACGGAGCGACCTGGGAGGTCAATCACAAGCCGCACGATCCAACCACGTACGCGCAGGGCGTGGTCAGCTACAGCGCGGCGATGAAGGCCGTCGATCCGTCCATTCGCGTCGGTGCCGTCCTGACCGCTCCCGGCAACTGGCCCGACGGACAGACCAGCGCCACCTCCCCGTTGCCGTGGAACGACACCGTCCTGGGCATCGCCTGCAGCGCCATCGACTTCGTGGCCATCCATTGGTACCCACAGGGTCCGACCGGCGAGTCCGACGCCGCCCTGCTGGCATCGCCGGAGCAGGGTGAGAGCACCAGCGTCAGCTACACGCCGAGCATTCCCAGCATGGTCGCGACGGTGAGAGCGCTGCTGACCCAGTACTGCGGCGCCCACGCCGACGCGGTGCAAATCATGGTCACAGAGACCAATTCCGTCTCGTACAACCCTGGCAAGCAGACCACCAGCCTGGTCGACGCGCTGTACCTGGCGGACGCCATGATGACCTGGTTCGAGAACGGCGTCAGCAACGTGGACTGGTGGGCCATCCACAATTCGCCGTTCGACGGGAACCTCGATCCCGCTCTGTACGGTGACTACGCCTTCGGCGACTACGGCATCCTGTCGGTGGGGCAGACCACCTCGGGCGGTGTTGCCGAGCCACCGCTGAACACGCCTTTCCCCGCCTACTTCGGCGTTCGGATGCTCTCCTATCTCGGCCATGACGCCGAGGACTCGATGCTGCAGACCACGTCCTCGAACCCGCTGGTGGCGGTCCACGCCGTCCGGCACGGCGACGGAACGATCGGCATCATGCTGATCAACAAGGATCCGGCCGTGCGATATCAGGTGACGGTCTCGCTCGCAGACGGGACGGCTCACGGCTGGGCCGACGTGCACCGATATGGTCCCGACACCACGGCGATCACGGCGACGCGTGCCCGCGTACGCGGCTCGAGCTTCACCATCGCCGCGGAGCCCTACTCTCTGACGACCGTCACCCTCCCCTGACCGCGCCACGGAACCACGGCCGGCGGCAAGCTCGCCAGCTGCTGGGGTGGCCTTCGCGACGCTCACGCGTGGTAGCCTGACCGTTCCGGGCGAAGACCGCTCGGAACGGCGGCAGGAGTGAGCTCATGAATCCACGATGTCCCGGGGGCGCCATGGCGATCGTCATGCCCTCCCTCGCCCTGGCGGCGCTGCTGGCCAACGCTTGCGGTTCACAGGCCAGCAGCGGCCCGGCCGGGACGGGCTCCGGGGGCAGTGCCGCGACCTCGTCGGGCGGCGAGCGGGGGTCGGGCGGCGCCGGCACTTCCACGGGCGGATCGGTCGCTACGGGGGGCGGTACCGCAACGGGCGGCAGCGGCAGCGGCGGCGTGCCCGCGATGGGCAGCGGGGGCAGCGCGACGGGAGGGACGGGAAGCGGAGGCGGCCCCGCGGCGACCGGCGGCAGCGCGGCGCCCGGCAGCGGCGGTGCGGGCGGGCGAATGGATGGGGCGCCCGGCGGCGCCGGCGCGGCGGGCAATTCCGGCGCCGCTGGTCAGCCGGCGACGGGCCTTCCCGACCCCGGCAGCGACGGAGATGGCGACTCGACGGTGGGACCGACCTACACGACGCAACCGGACCTCGGCAGCAAGGGCAATCCGCGCGGCAAGACCTTCACGTACTCGGTGACCAGCAAGATCTTCGACGGCACCGACCCTACCCTGACCAAGACGCCCGTCGCCGTGACGCGCACGATCCAGGCCTATGTGCCGGCGATGTACAAGGACGGCACGCCCGCCCCGGTGCTGATCATCCAGGATGGGCCGGGACCGCTCAGTCAGGTGACGAACGCGCTCGACAACCTGACCCCGTCGACCGATCCGGCGCGAAAGCTGCCGCCCTTCATCGTGATCGCGGTGCCGCCGGGCGGCAACGACAGCATCGGCAGCGAGCGGGGCCTCGAGTACGACACGCTCTCCGATCGCTACGCGCGCTACATCACCCAGGAGGTGATGCCCGCTTTGCAGGTCAGCGCCAAGGCGACGTATCCGAACCTGACGTTCGATCCCCGCGCCACCGGCCGCGCCGCGCTGGGCTGCAGCTCGGGCGGCGCCGCCGCCTTCACGATGGCGTGGTTCCGCCCCGATCTGTTCTCACGCGTGATTGCCTATTCGGCCACCCTGGTGGCGCAGCAGGATCCGAAGGCCCCCGAGTCGGCGATGTACCCGCACGGCGCCTGGGACTACCACTCGGATCTCGAGCTCATCAAGAACGACACGATGGGGCGCGAGAAGCTGCTGCGCGTGTTTCACAACGCCAACGAGATGGACCTGGGCGCCACCGACGCCGCCTCCGGCCGACACAACTGGCTGCTGGCAGGGATGCGAACGGCGGCGGCCTTGAAGGCCAAGGGCTTCCACTACAAGTTCGTCGAGGGCCTGGGGGTCGGCCACTGTGACGGCCAGGTGCAATCCGCGACGCTGGCCGATGCGCTGCTCTGGGTCTGGCGCGGCTACCAGCCGGCGTCGATGTAGGCGGTGAACGGCCGGGCCCGTCGTCGGCGTTTCGAGCGGCGGCCCATGAACCCCGCCCGCCGTCAGAGCGCGCAGCCGGCGCGGCAGGCCCGGTCGTGCTCGGCTTGCGACGTGGGGCACAGCGTGTCCGACGCCGACCCGGCGGGCGGGCAGTAGGCGTCGTACGTGCGGGCCAGCGCGTCGCACTGGGCGAGGCACAGCGACGTGTCGACCCGCCTGGTCGTGCAGCGCAGGTCGAAGCAGGAATCCGCGGAAGGAACCATGGCCTTGCAGGTGCTGGCGTCACGTCCCGAGGCTGAGGAGACGCAAGCGAAGAAGTCCGTCTCCTCCAGGGCCTCGCAGTAGTGGCGGCACATCTGGTCGTAGCCGGCGGGAGCATCCGGAGCCGCCGCCGCGTCCGGCGCAGGAGGGGGCGATGAGGGCGCCGGCGGCACCACGTCCGGGTCCCCCAGCACCTGCGTCCAGTCGCAGGCGACGCCGGTGCCGGCCAGGACCGCGAGGACGACGAAGAGGATGCTCCGACCGCGCCGTGACTCCATCGGTTCAGTTTAGCAGCGCTCCCGGCTGCCAGACGTGCTGACAAAACGCCGGTGGTTGTGTCGAGAAATCTTCTCGTTCCCGCCCAGAACGACGCCTTTGCGGCTTTGATGACAAATTCAGGCGGTGAACGGCAAGGGCCGGGTATGCGGTCCATCCCCGGTGGGTTCCGGTCCTCGAAGTCTCTGGCCCTGCGCGGCCTCGCGGTGTCCTGCCTCCTGGGCGCCATCGGCTGCTCGGGAAAGAGCGGCTCGCCAGGCGCGGACTCCGGCGGGGACACCAGTGTGACGCCCGACGCATCGGGCAGCGGCGGCTCCGGGGGCGGCGGGCCGGGCACCGGCGGCGTGACGGCGAGCGGCGGGTCGCGAGGCTCGGGGGGGACGCCCTCCTCCACCGGCGGCAGCGGTTCGGGCGGCGCCGTGACGAGCACCGGGGGGGCCAGCGCCACCAGCAGCGGCGGGATGCCGGGCCATGCGGGACAGAGCGGCGGCGGCGGCACCGCCAGCGGGGGAGACAGCGGCACCGCCACCGGTGGCGCTGGCGGCACCTCGACCGGGGGCGGCGCGGGTACGGCAACGGGCGGCGCCGGTGGCCACGGCACGGGCGAGGGCGGGCGCGGCGGCACCCCCGGCAGCGGCGCCGCGGGCGCCAGCGGCTGCAGCGGACTGATCTGCGAGGACTTCGAGAGCGGCAGCATCGACCCCAACAAGTGGCAGACGGTGGCCAGCGGCGGCACGGTCGCGGTGCAGACGCAGCAGGTCGCCCACGGCAAGTACGCCGCGCGCCTGCACGGCGTGACCGGCGGGTCGGACGACTGGGCGCTGCTGGTCGCGAAGAACGCGCCGGCGGCGCTGGGCGGAACGACGACGTTCGGCCGCGCCTATGTCTATTTCCCGGCGGAGGCCACCAGCAGCATCCACGTGCAGCTGGCGTTCGCGGGGAAGAACGGCACGGGCACCTCGACGACCGGACCGGCCCCGTTCCCCAAGCTGCGTTACCTGGAGATCGCCTCGTACAGCGGCGTCTGGCAGCAGGGCTTCGATCTGCTGGACATCAGCCCCTCCGTCGAGGAGGTGTCCTACTCCAAGAATCACCTGCCCACGAACAAGTGGGTCTGTGTCGAGTGGCAGCTGAACGACGCGCCCGACTCCGTCACGGTCTGGGCGGCGGGGACGGAGGTGGCGACGTTCGACAACACCAACGTCAGCTACGCCAGCCCGGGCCCGGTTCCCAAGTCGGGCGGGGCCCTCTACAACGGCACCAGCAGCGGCCTGGTGGGCGGCTTCGACGTCTTCGGGATCGGCTTCCACGACTGGCACCCGCAGAAGGCGTTCGACCTCTACTACGACGACGTGGTGCTGGACATGAAGCGCCCCGGCTGTCTGGACTGAGCGCCCCCCTCCACCGCCCACCGGAAAGACCGCCAGACACCTCCGCGAAACACGGCGACGGTCATTTCCCCGCGTCGTCGAAACTTGAAGAAGACGAAACACAGGAAGTGATAGCGTTGGCGGGTGTCCACGGTCCTCCGCCAGCGCGTCGCCAAGAACTTGAACAGGTCCTCGAGCAAGAGCGCAAAGAAGCCCGACGAGGATCTCCCGCTGCGCGAGGACATCCGCCTGCTGGGGCGCCTGCTGGGTGACACCATCCGCGACGACGCCGGTCAGGCGATGTTCGATCTGGTCGAACAGATCCGCCGCACCGCCGTCCGCTACCGGCGCGATCACGACGCCGACAGCATGACGGGGTTCGAGGCCACCATCAGCGCGCTGGATCCGGCGCAGGCCACCAGCGTGGTGCGCGCCTTCAGCTACTTCCATCACCTGGCCAACATCGCCGAGGATCTGCACAAGCGCCGGCGCTGGATGGCCTCGGCGCACGACGCGGTGTCTCCGGACGAGGAGAGCCTGTCGGCGGCGCTGGGACGGCTGCGCGGCGCCGGGGTCTCCGCGCGGCGGATCATCGCCCGCCTGGAGAAGGCGCGGGTCGAGCCGGTGCTGACGGCGCACCCGACGGAGGTGCAGCGCAAGAGCATCCTGGAGCGCCACCACGCCATCTCGGCCCGCCTGGCGGCGCACCACCACCAGGACCCCACGTTCGAGAGCGACCTGCGCCGCAACATCTCGATCCTGTGGAAGACCAGCGAGCTGCGGCCGGCCAAGCCGACGGTGGCCGACGAGATCGAGAACGGCCTCGGCTACTTTCGCTCGACCTTCCTGGACGCCATCCCGCGCATCTACGCGGGGCTGGAGGACGCCCTGGGCCGCCACGTCGAGCTGGCGCCCTTCCTGCGCGTGGGCAGCTGGATCGGCGGCGACCGCGACGGGAACCCCCACGTCCGTCACGACGTGACCGAGCAGGCGGTGATGCGCCAGGCCGGCGTGATCTTCGAGCACTACCTGGCCGAGATTCACGCGCTGGGCAGCGACCTCAGCCTGTCGTCCCGCTACGTCGACGTGCCGCCCGAGTTGCAGGCGCTGGCGGAACAATCCCCCGACCGCGCCACCAGCCGCTCCGAGGAGCCCTTCCGCCGCGCGCTGACGGGCGTCTACGCGCGGCTGGCCGCCACCGAGGCCAGCCTGGTCGGCGCCGCCGGTGGTCCGCGCGCCGCCATCGCGCCGGCGCCCCCCTACCCCTCGCCCGTCGAGTTCCTGGCCGACCTGAACGTCATCGACCAGGCCCTGGCCGCCGCCAAGCTGGACTTCGTGCGCGGCGGGCGCCTGCGCCACCTGCGGCGGGCCGTCAGCGTCTTCGGGTTCCACCTGGCCCCCCTGGACATGCGCCAGCACAGCGACGTGCACGGCCGCGTGGTCAGCGAGATCTTCGCCCGCGCCGCCGGCCGGGACGTCTACGCCGGCCTGGACGAGGCGGCCCGCCAGGAGTGCCTGCTGGCCGAGCTCCGCACGGCGCGGCCGCTGGTGTCGCCGCACCTGACCTACAGCGCCGAGACGACCGAGCAGCTGGCCACCATGGCGACGGCGAAGCGGATGCAAGATCGCTTCGGCGCGGAGGCCTTCCCCAGCTACGTCATCTCGATGACCGCCGGCTGCAGCGACATCCTGGAGGTGGCGCTGCTGGCCAAGGAGGCCGGCCTGCTGGTGCCGGGCGAGGAGCCCCGCCTGTCGCTGAACATCATCCCCCTGTTCGAGACCATCGAGGATCTGCGTGGCTGCGGCGTGATCATGGACCGGCTGCTGTCCATGCCGCTGTACCGCCATCTGGTGGAGAGCCGGGGCAACCTGCAAGAGGTGATGCTGGGTTACTCGGACAGCAACAAGGACGGCGGCTTCTTGACCTCGAACTGGGAGCTGTACAAGGCCGAGCTGAGCCTGGTCGAGGTGGCGCGCCGGCACGACCTGACGCTGCGGCTGTTCCACGGCCGGGGCGGCACCGTGGGCCGCGGCGGCGGCCCCAGCTATCACGCCGTGCTGGCGCAACCGCCCGGCAGCGTGAACGGCCAGCTGCGGCTCACCGAGCAGGGGGAGGTCATCGCCAGCAAGTACGCCGACCCGACGGTGGGCACCGTGAACCTGGAGACGCTGGTGGCGGCGACGCTGGAGGCCAGCCTGCTGCCGGGCGGCGATCTGGGCGGGGACGAGCAGCGCTTTCACGAGGCGCTGGAGGAGCTGTCCGGGCGCGCCTTCGCCGCCTATCGCAACCTGGTGTACGAGACGCCCGGGTTCATCCGCTACTTCCGCGAGGCGACGCCGGTCAACGAGATCGCCGACCTGAACATCGGCAGCCGCCCCTCGGCGCGGCGCAGCTCGGACCGGGTCGAGGACCTGCGGGCCATCCCCTGGGTGTTCAGCTGGGGCCAGTGCCGCCAGAGCGTGCCCGGCTTCTACGGCTTCGGCTCCGCGGTCGCGGCCTTCTTGGCCGACGGACGGCACAAGGGCACCAGCCGCCACGATCGCGAGCAACTGCTGAAGGCGATGTATCAGCGGTGGCCCTTCTTCCGCACCGTGGTCGACAAGCTGGACATGGTGCTGGCGAAGACCGACATGGGCATCGCCCACCGCTACGCCGGGCTGGTCACCGACAAGAAGCTGCGCGAGGCCATCTTCACCCGCATCGAGCGCGAGCACGACGAGACCCGCAAGGCTTTCTTCCTGATCACCGGCGCCAAGGTGCTGCTGGAGAGCAACCCCTCGCTGGCGCGCAGTCTGCGCAACCGCATCCCCTACATCGACCCCATCAACCACCTGCAGGTGGACCTGCTGCGGCGTCTGCGGGCGGCGCGCGGCGACACCAGCGAGCTGCGTCGGGCCATCCACCTGACCATCAACGGCGTGGCCGCCGGGCTGCGCAACAGCGGCTAGCTTCCAGGCCGTCGAGGAGACTTGACCTCGCGCCCGCGGACGGCGATTGTGCCGCGATGGAACTCGAAGACCTGAACGAAGACGAGAAGACCGCGCTGGTCGGTCTGGTGAAGGCCGTCATCCTGGCCGACGGCAAGGTGTCCGAAGACGAGATCGAGGAGGTCGACCAGATCGTCGCCGCGCTGGGCGAGGAGTCGTACCAGAAGCACCTGGACGCGTTCGAGTCGCGGTTCACGGACGAGCTGGCGTTCCAGAAGTTCCTGACCACGATCACGCGGCAGGACGCGCGCGAGCTGATCTACGGCACCATCCTGAGCGGCGCCGCCGCCGACGCCATCGAGGGCGGCGAGTCCGAGCTGCTGTCCTGGCTGGCCGGCGCCTGGAACATCGAGATCACCGTCGCCGACTGACGCGTCGGACGCGGCGGGTTCAGTCCTCGTCGTCGGCGTCGCTGCCGCCGTGGGCCGCCCCGGCGGCCGCGGCGGCCTTCTCCAGATCGGCGCTGGGCGGACGGCCGGCCAGCGCCTCGTGAGCGATCCCCGCCCACAGGCGCACCAGCGGATAGGCGTTGCTGGTCATCTCGTGCGCGATGGCGGCGCCCGCCGGCTGGAAGCGGCGCTCGCCCGCCAGCGCCATCGCCGTGGCCTGCTCGTGCGCGTAGCCGCGGGTGATGGTGGCCAGCAACACGTTCTGATCGCGGCCGCCGTACAGGCGCTCGATGGCGGCGGCGTCGTACTGCTTGCCCCACAGGCGCGCCATGTCGTCCAGCAGCGCGCCCACGGTCTTGTCGCCGTGACAGATCGCGCACTCCAGCGGGCGATCCCCTTCCACGCGCGCCTTGTCGGTCGGCGACCCGATGCGGTGATAGCGGGTCAGCGCGTAGCCGAGGCCCATGTTCTTCCGCGGCATGTGACAGGCGACGCACGAGCCCCCCGCCCCGGCCGGATCGTGGTGGGCATGGCGCTGCAGCGCCGCCGGCGACGCCAGCTCGCCGTGACACTTGATGCAGACGGCGTTGCCGGCGGGCGTGGCCAGCTGCGCCAGCCGCTCGCCTGAGTCCTCTCGGTGAGGATCGTGGCAGGTGGCGCAGCTCATCGCGCGCGCGCAGCCGCCCAGCAGAAAGTCACGCCCCTCGCCCGAGGTGATGTGGCTGCCGCCGGCCTGCCCGGGCTGCCGCCGCGAGCCCCCCTCCCAGGTCCGCGAGTAGCGCGAGAACAGCACCTGGTGACAGCGCGCGCAGGTGCGGTTCTGCCACTCGGCTTCCGAGGGCGGCGGCCCGCCGGCGGCGTGGACCTCGAGAAACGGCGCCCGCGGCGCGAAGGTGGGGACGCGGTGCGGATCGTCGACGTGCTGCCGGCCGCCGCCGTGGCAGGCCTCGCAGCCGATCCCCACCTCGACGAAGTGGCTGGGCTGGAAGCGCCCGCGCGCCTCCAGCATGGCCCGCCGCAGCGCCGCCCGCGCGGGCTGCGCCTCGCCCTGGCTGGCCCGCGTGGCCACGCCCTGCCCCGCGCCCAGCGCCGCCGTCTCCCGATCCAGCGCCGCCAGCAACTGGCCGTCGTCGGTCACGCTGTAATCCAGGCGGCGGCGCGCCGGCAGCAACCGGTCCACCACCTCACCCTGGTAGCCGGGCGCGCCCGGGCCGTGCAAGGCGCCCCACACGTCGTCGAAGTAGGGCACGGTGTTGTGGCAGAAGATGCAGGTCTGGTTCCAGACGCCGCCCGCGCGCATCCCTGGACGCTCGCCCACCATCACCGAGTAGCCCTTCAGGCGGAACGCGGCCGTCTGGAACACGTAGGACGCGGGCAGAATCAGCTCGGCGTGCGGATCGCCCAGCACCGCGGCGCCCGGCGCGGTGGACGCCACCTCCTGTCCCGCGAAGTCCTCGCGGTAGCGGCCGCCGATCACCTTGGTGACGCGGTACAGGTGCTCGCCGCTGGTGGCGGATTGCAGGCGGAGGAAGCGCGAGGCCCCGACCTGCTCCAGCCGCGCGCTGTCGTTCTTGAACTGGAACGTGCGTCCGTCGAAGGGCGCGCGGATCTCGGTCTGCTCGGGCAGCCGGGTCATCCGGTGCATGGGCGACCGGCTCCACGCCTTGTACACGTCGGCGTGACAGGGCGCGCACGCCGCCGAGCCCACGTAGTCCTCACGCAGCATGTTGCTGGTGATGGCCGGGGCCTTCGACGAGGTGGCGGCCTGCGGCGCCCGTGTCGCGCCCGTGGAACGGCAGCCGTCCGTCGCCGTCGAGAAACCGAGCAGCAGCCCCAGCGCGACGGCGTGCCAGGACGCCGCCGCGCGGGCTGGGCGAAGGCGCGCGAGCGGCCCGATGATGTTCACGGGCTCGGAATCTACATCGTCGCCGCCGCCGGCGAACGAGATCGCCGCTACGGTCCGGCGGCCAGGGGGTCCTGACCCGGTCGGGTGGTGCCCCGCAGCGTCGCGTGCGTGGTGGTGACGAAGCGCCCCTGCGACTCGACCTGCACCTCGATCTCGACGGGGCCGACGCCCGGCGCGAAGGTGGTGCGAGAGATGCGGTTCGGCTCGTGGCGCAGCATCTCGACGACCACGCAGTTCTTGTACTCGCCCGCCGGGCCCGACACCGTCTTGTCGACGGAGACGATCTTGGCGGTTCCCGCCATCACGTTCCAGGTGGTGCCCAGGGCGACGGGGTTCTGCAGGACGAAGTCGCCCACCGAGCCCGCTTCCTTCATGGCGATCCCGCGCGGGGTGACCGCGTACGAGATGCGCTGATCGCCGGCCTGGACGATGGCGCCGTCGGGCATCCGCTCGAGCACGCTGTACACGGCCAGCAAATGCTGGCCGTCGCGCTCGAGCTCGTAGGCCCACTTCCACCCCGCGTCGAGCGGGAAGTAATCCGTCGCCGCCGTCGAGCGGGAAGCGGTGGCGGCCGGCGGGGGCGGCGCCGAAGCGCACGCCGCAAGCAGCGTGAAGAGCGAGAGGCCCGCGACGACGGCCGCCCGCGCCAGGCGGGGCGCGCCCGCCCTGGCGGCTGTCCGATACAGCCTGCGATGTATGCCGACGGTGGTCGGGGCAACCATGGGTGAACCAGCTTTCGCGGCGGTTTCTTCGGCGGAGACTACGTCGTGCAACATGACAGACCTCGGCCCCCCACGGGGAATTGCGGTCCCTGATTTGTCGGCATCATCGTCAAAAAACTGAGGCTGCGGGCCCATTCTCGACAGAATCGACGCCTTCGGGGGCCCGTGCGACACTGGAATCGTCGCCGGGCGGGACGTGGGCCGGCGGCCGACGCGGTCGGCGGTAGCTGGTATGGACGTTGCTTTTGTCTCGGCCAGACCGCCCTTTCATCACGGAGAATCTCCTGCCCACCCCCCGCATCATCCTGCTCGCCACGCTGCTCGCCGCCACGGCCGTAGCGCCGGGGGTTCGGGCCGCTGGTCCGCCGGCCACCTCGGCGGCCGGCCAGGACGCGGCGCTCGCCGAGCGGGCGAAGCTGCAGGCCCAGCTGGACGCGGTGAACGCGGAGATCGATGCCCTGAAGCGCCGCCCGCTGGGCATCCGCGACGACTACCGGCTGCGCGGCCGGATGGCCGACGCCGAGGCGCTGGCCCGCCGGCTGAACGACATCGACGCGCGCCTGGGGCTGGCCGTCCGCTCCGCCCCCGGGGTGGCACCGGCGGAGATCCGCGTCAGCCCCTCGGACGATCGGGCCGAGCGCGACGCCAAGGCCGACATCCTGGCCGATCAGGCGCGGCGTCTGTCCAGCGAGGCCAACCTGCTGGCGGGGCGCCTCACCACCTTGCGCACGCGCAACGAGCTGAAGCGCCGGGCCGGACAGCTGGAGCGCGATCCCTTCGCGCCGCTCGAGCAGGTGAAGAGCCGGGTAGGCGTGAACGGCACCAGCGCCAATCACACGTTCCTTCCGCCCCCGCCCGACACCACGAAGACCGGCGCCATGCCGCCGCCGCGCACCTCGACCCCGGGGACGGTCTCGGGGGCCGGCACCGGTTCCGACGGAGCGGGCGCGGCGCCCAGCGGCACGCCCACCTCCTCGCCGACCGCGGGCGGCCCCGTCCTGACGGTGGTGCCAGCGGCCAGCCCGGTCACCCAGTCGGCCGACAGCGGGGCCGGCTCCCTGGCCGGCCAGCTCCGTGGCGTGCTCGATCCGACCTCGCTGGAGGAGATCCGCCGCCTGGAGACGCCGGGCGCCGGTCCGGCGAACCTGCAGGTGATGGAACGGGCGCTGGCCGTGCTGCGGGCGCGCGCCGCCCAGCTGGCAGCGGCGTCGGCCGCGCTGCGGGCCGCCGGCAACCCGGCGCCCTGAGACGCGCCGCCAGCAGCAAATGCTGGCCCGCGGGAGGCCTGCGGTACACTGGCGCCGCGCATGCGCCATCGTCGTCGGGCGACCCTCTGCGCCGCGCTCGCGGTGACGGGCGCGGGCCTATCGTGGCGCACGCCCCCGGCCGCCGCCGACGAGCAGCAGGTCAGCGCCCGCGCGGAGGTGGGCGCGGAGTATGACGACAACGTCCACCGCGCCGAGCAGATCAACGGAGATCGGGTCACCATCGTCGGCTCGGGCCTGACCCGGGCCGTGGTGGCGTTGTCGGCGGCGGACCGGGTCAGCGACGACCAGGACGTCGCGTTCTCGGTGCTGGGGGCCCTGAAGCTGTTCGCGGCGCCGGCGGCCCGCAACGAGGACGTCGGCGTGGTCGAGACGGCAGGCGCGTGGAACCTGCGGCTGGGACCGCTCACCCGGCTGGGGGTGGGCGCCACCTACTACGAGGCCATCCAGGCAGGCAGCCCCACCGAACGCGCGCTGACGGCCGAGCGGGACGGCGTGGTGGAGGCGCGTGACTTCCGGTCGGTGGTCCCCTCGCTGCGGCTGTGGCGCGCGCTGGGGCTGGGGTCGGCGCTGGGGCTTTCGGCCGGCTACCGCTGGTTCGTGTACAAGCCGATGCGCGACTACGACTTCCAGGCGCCCGTCGTGTCGCTGGAACACCGCTTCACGCGGGAGACCGCCGACGGAGCGGCCGAGTGGGGCCTGGCCAGCGCGCTGACCGGCGAGCTGCGGCGGTTCGCGGGGCCGCGGCTGCTGGCCGGAGGCGTCGATGGCTCGGGCGCCCGCCACCTCGACCAGTTCGTCACCGGTCAGCTTGAGGTGACCCGCACCGGGGCCGTGCTGCTGGGGGCCGGGTACGCGCTGCAGTGGAACCGATCGAACAGCTACGGCGAGGGACTGCTGCGCCACATCGCCTCGCTGCGCTTCGCCGCGCCGCTGCCCCTGGGCTTCTATCTGGCGGCGCGCGGAGAGCTGGTCCTGGTCGGCTACCACGACCAGTTGCCCTTGCTGACGGATCCCTCCGGGGGCGTGAACGCCTCGATCGAGGAAGAGACGCGCAGCGAGGTGCGGGCCGAGCTGAGCCGCGATCTCGGCGCCGGGCTGCAACTGGTGGGACGCTACGTCTTCTACGCGAACGCCATCGGGCAGGGAGAGTACCGCCGCCAGACGGCGACGGTGTCGCTGGTGTTCTCGACGAATTGAAAAGCGAACGGCGCGGTCCCGAACCTCCGGGAGCCGCGCCGTCGCTGGATGGAACGTGAGAGGCGGGACGGCTACATCATGCCGCCCATGCCGCCCATGCCACCCATGCCGCCCATGTCACCGCCGCCGGCCGGGGCGGGAGGCGCCTCGGGCTTGGGGCGGTCGACGATCATGGCCTCGGTCGACAGCAGCAGCGCCGACACCGAAGCGGCGTTCTGCAGGGCCGAGCGCACCACCTTGGTCGGGTCGATGACGCCCGCCTCGATCAGATCCTCGAACTCGTCGGTGGCCGCGTTGTAGCCGAACGCGCCCTTTCCTTCGCGGATCCTGTTGACGATGATGGCGCCTTCCTTGCCGGCGTTCTGCGCGATCTGACGGCAGGGCTCCTCGCAAGCGCGCTTGATGATCTGGACGCCCACCTGCTCGTCCTCGCTCACGCCCTCGATCTTGTCGAGGGCCTGCAGGGCGCGGATCAGCGCCACGCCGCCGCCGGGGACGATGCCCTCTTCCACCGCGGCGTGGGTGGCGTGCAGCGCGTCCTCGACGCGCGCCTTCTTCTCCTTCATCTCGGTCTCGGTGGCGGCCCCCACGCGGACCACGGCTACGCCGCCCACCAGCTTGGCCAGGCGCTCGCGCAGCTTCTCGCGGTCGTAGTCGGACGCGGTCTCCTCGACCTGGGCGCGGATCTGCTTCACCCGCGCCTCGATGTCGGCCTTCTTGCCGGCGCCGTCGACGATGGTGGTGTTCTCCTTGTCGACGCTGATGCGCTTGGCCCGGCCCAGGTCCTTCAGGGTCAGGTTCTCCAGCTTCAGGCCCAGGTCCTCGGTCACGGCCTGGCCGCCGGTCAGCACGGCGATGTCCTTCAGCATGTCCTTGCGGCGATCCCCGAAGCCGGGGGCCTTCACGGCGCAGATCTGCAGCGTGCCGCGCAGCTTGTTGACCACCAGCGTGGCCAGGGCCTCGCCCTCGACGTCGCCGATGATCAGCAGCGGGCGACCGGCGCGCGCCACCTGCTCCAGCACGGGCAGCAGGTCCTTCATGCTCGAGATGGCCTTCTCGTGGATCAGGATGAAGGCGTCCTCCAGCTTGGTCTCCATGCGCTCGGCGTCGGTCACGAAGTAGGGCGACTGGTAGCCGCGGTCGAACTGCATGCCCTCGACCACGTCCAGCGTCGTCTCGATCGACTTCGCTTCCTCGATGGTGATGACGCCGTCCTTGCCCACCTTCTCCATGGCGTCGGCCAGGATCTTGCCGATCGACTCGTCGCCGTTCGCGCTGATGGTGCCCACCTGCGCCACATCCTTCTGGCCCTTGGTCGGCTTCGAGATCTTCTCGAGAGCCTGCACGATCTTGGCGACGGCCTTGTCGATGCCGCGCTTCAGATCGATGGGGTTGCTGCCGGCGGCCACCATGCGGGCGCCCTCACGGAAGATCGCCTGCGCCAGTACGGTGGCGGTGGTGGTGCCGTCGCCGGCCGTGTCGGAGGTCTTGGAGGCGACCTCCTTGACCATCTGCGCGCCCAGGTTGGCGAACTTGTCCTCGAGCTCGATCTCTTTCGCGACGGTGACGCCGTCCTTGGTCACCGTGGGCGCGCCCCACGACTTCTCGATGACCACGTTGCGGCCGCGGGGCCCCAGCGTCGCCTTCACCGTGTCGGCGAGGATGTTCACACCTTCCAGAATGCGGGCGCGACCCTGCGCCTCGAACATGATTTCCTTGGCTGCCATCTGATGATCTCCTTCTCGAATCGTTGGCGAACTACTTCTCGATGACGCCGAGGATCTCGTCCTCGCGCAGAATGATGTGGTCGACGCCGTCGACCTTGATCTCGTTGCCCGAGTACTTGCCGAACAGCACCCGATCGCCCTTCTTCACGTCCAGCGGGCGGACCTGGCCCTTTTCGTTGGCCTTACCCGAGCCCACGGAGACCACCTCGCCCTCACCGGGCTTCTCCTTGGCCGTGTCGGGAATGATGATCCCACCGCGGCTCTTCTCCTCCTCGGCGATGCGCTTCACGATGACGCGATCCTGCAGCGGACGAACCTTCATGACTGTCTCTCCTTAAAAGTGTGTCGGTCTCGCGGGCGTGCTTGGCACTCACCCAGCGAGAGTGCTAGCGGCAGAGGTTAGTCGCAAGTGCGCTCAAGTCAACGGGATCCAGAGCGCGGGCTGGCACTTCCAGAAAATGTCTGCCAGCGAAACACGGCGTTATCCGGCCGGAATCATTATGTTTTCTTGATCTCGTGTCGATAAATGTCATAGGTGGATCATGGAGCTCACTGGATCTTTGGAGTCGTATTTCAGGGATGAAGTGGACCTGGCCTGCAAGCAGGAGGGGCTGCCCGCCACCAGCCCCACCCAGCCTTACCTGGTCCGATTGCTGGCTGGTTACGCGGCGCAGCCCATCGAAGACCGTCCCCTGGGCCTGCGGCTGCTGAACGCCATGTCGGCCTCGCCGCGGGAACGGCGTGCCCACCTGCGTGAGATTGGCGATACGTCGCTGTTCGTGTGCGGCTTCTGGGGCGAGAGCCTGGGCCGCGGGCTGGTCGACGTTGGCTACTACACCGACCTGGGCGAGATGGCCTATGGCGAACTGGCGCACGGCGCGCCGGTGCCCGTGGCCGCGGACGACACCGCGCGCGTCCCCGGCGTGTTCACGGACCTGGCGCGGAACTTCTCGCGCTTCGTCGGGGTGCTGATGACCATCAGCCGCCGCACCGCGCGCGGGCGCAGCCCCGCCGACGTGGTCCGCCTGTACGAGAGGTGGCTGCGCACGAAGAGCCACTGGGCGGCGCGCCGGCTGGCCGAGGAAGGCGTGCTGCCCGGCCGCCTGGTGCTGGGGTCGGTGCATTGACGGAGGACGAGGCGCGGCCCTCGGGGCGCACGGTGCTGGGCCGCCTGCAACTGGGCCTGGAGACGCTGTATCGAATCGACACCCAGCTGTCCGTGGAGCACTTCCTGATCGGCGAGGAGGCCCGGGCCGACGCGCGCCCGGCCCGGGCGCCGCGCGAGCAGGTGCTGGTGCGCCAGGACGCCGACGACGAGCTGGGCCTGGGCCTGTTCGTCGACGAGGACGCGCTGTCGAATCTGGAGCGGCACGATCCGGCCGAGCGACTGGACGAGAGGAACTTCGCCGACTTCTGCGTGGCGGTGGAAGGGGTCAGCCACTTCGTCTATCTGGCCCGCTGCGCGGCCGAGGACCGGCGCGTCTCGGCCCTGGAGCTGGAGCTGCAGGCCGAGGTGGACAAGTTCGCCTGCTGCACGCTGCTGGGCGCCGAGAGCGTCGCGCCCGCCAACGACGTCGCTTCACATTCGTTCTGGCGGCGGCGCCTGTACCAGGATGTCACGTTCGCGAAGGATCTCGACGACGACGAGCACGCCCGCTACCGCGTGGCCAACGCGGAGGCCAGCCGCTACGCCCGCACCCTGGACACCCGCTACCTGGCGCAGGGGCGCGTGCGGGAGATGCTGCCGGAGCTGCGGCGCTTCTATCGCCTGGATCTCCACGGCAAGCTGGGCCACATCGCACACCTGGCGGCGTGAAGCGTGCTTCGCGCCGCCGCACCGGCGAAGCCACCAAGCCGAACCAGCGCTCTCGCTCACAGCCAACCGATTGCCCCCGCCCGGACGGCAGGAGAGGACAAACGGTTGGGTCGATGGGACGGTGATCTCGTCCCGAGCGGCTCGGGGGCTGGCTAGACCAGCTTCGCGGTGAGGACGATCTCGGCGCCCTTGAACAGCTTGCTGACGGGGCAGTTCTCCTTCGCGCCGGCGGCCAGCTCCTGGAACTTGGCGTCGTCCAGACCGGGCACCTGCGCCTCGACGTTCAGCTCGATCTTGCCGATGTGGAAACCGCCGGCCGGATCCGGGCCCATGTACGTCGTGGCCGTCGTCGAGACGCGCGTCGGCTTGTGGCCCGCGCCGGCCAGATCGGCCGAGAATGCCATCGAGAAGCAGCCCGCGTGCGCCGCGGCCAGCAGCTCCTCGGGGTTGGTGCCGGCGCCGGTCTCGAAACGGGACGCGAACGTGAAGGGGCCGGTGTAGGCGCCCTTCCCCACCGTCATCGTCCCCTTGCCGCCCTTCAGATCGCCTTCCCACTGCGCAGTCGAAGTCTTCGTGATCGCCATGTCTGTATCCTCCTGCGTTGCTCCTAGCGGTCGCGCTCGTTCGCGTCAACCCAGTCGCACGTTATCGATCAGGCGCGTGCGACCGACGAAGGCGGCCACGGCCAGGACGGCTGGACCATCGACGGTGACCAGCGGTTGCAGCGATTCAGCGTCGCGTAGCTCGACGTAGTCGATGCGCGTGACCTGGTCCTGCAGCGCCGCCACCACGCCCTCCACCAGGCGCGCGGCGTCTCGCTGGCCGGCCGCGCAGGCGTCCCGGGCGGCGAACAGCGCCCGGGACAGCGCGGTGGCGCGCTGTCGCTCGTCCGGCAGCAGGTACTTGTTCCGCGACGACATCGCCAGTCCGTCGGCCTCGCGCACGGTGGGCAGCGCGACGATCTCGACGGGCATGTCCAGGTCGCGCACCATGCGACGGATGATGGCCAGCTGCTGGAAGTCCTTCTCGCCGAACACGGCGACGTGCGCGCGCACGATGTTGAACAGCTTGCACACCACCGTGGCCACGCCCACGAAGTGCCCGGGGCGACTGCCGCCGCACAGGCCCTGTTCCAGCTGATGCACCTGAACGGTCGTCTGATGTCCGGGCGGATACATGTTCGCCGGCGTGGGCAGGAACACCGCGTCCACGCCGTGGGCCGCCGCCTTCTGCAGATCGCCGGGCAGGTCCCGGGGGTAGCGGTCCAGGTCCTCATTCGGACCGAACTGCAGCGGGTTCACGAAGATCGACAGCACCACCCGGTCGCCGTGACGGTGCGCCTCGTCCATCAGCGCGGTGTGGCCCGCGTGCAAGAAGCCCATGGTGGGGACGAAGGCCAGGCGCTCGCCCCGGCCCCGGGCCGCGTCCGACCAGGCCGCCATCGCCGCCGGCGTGTCGAGGAGCAAGGGCGCAGCCGGCGCGCTCACTCGAAGCTCTCGTCGTCGCCGGGAAAGCGCCCCCCGCGCACATCGGCCGCGTAGGCCGCGAAGGCCGCCTGCGCGGCTTCGCCCAGGTGGCCATACCGGCGGGCGAAGCGGGGCTTCCAGGACGGGTCCAGACCCAGCAGATCGTGCATCACCAGCACCTGCCCGTCGCACCCGGCGCCCGCGCCGATGCCGATGGTCAGCGCGCGCACCGCCTGGGTGATCTCGGCGCCCAGCTGGCGGGGGACGCTCTCGATGACCAGCGCGTAGGCGCCCGCGTCGGCCACGGCGCGCGCGTCGGCCAGGATCTTCTCGCGCTGGCTTGGCGTGCGGCCTTGCACCTTGAAGCCACCGAAGGCGTGCACCGACTGCGGCGTCATGCCCACGTGCCCCATCACCGGCACCCCGGCGGCGACCAGCCGCTGCACCAGCGGCGCCACGTCGACGCCGCCCTCGACCTTCACGGCGTGGGCGCCGCCCTCCTTGATCAGGCGGCCGGCGGCGCGCATCCCGTCCTCGACGGAGGCCTGGTAGCTCATGAACGGCATGTCGGCCACCAGGTGCGCCCGCGCCACGCCCCGGCTGGCGGCCCGGCAGTGATAGACCATCTCGTCCAGGGTCACGGGCAAGGTCGAGGCGTTGCCCTGGATCACCATGCCCAGCGAGTCGCCCACCAGAACGATGTCCACCCCGGCCTGATCGGCGAGCCGGGCGAAGCTGACGTCGTAGGCGGTGACGGCCACCACGCGCTCGGCGCCCTTGCGCGCCGCCAGCGCCACCGCCGTCACCTTCGCGGTCACCTTCGCGACCGTGGGGGCTGCCTGCTGAGACGGGCCATCAGACATCTCGCAGATCTAGCACGCGCGTCCGGGCACGCCGAGCGTCAGCGGCGCGTCCAGTGATTGACGCCGGCGCGCGTGCGGCGGATGACCGCGAAGAGCTCGGCGCGGTGGTCGGGGTTGGCCAGGAAGTCCAGCTCGGAGACGTCGACGATCAGCAGCGGACCCTCCTCGTAGCGGAAGAAGAACTCCGCGTAGGCGCGCGACACCTCCTCGACGTACTCGGTGCGGATGGGCTTCTCCGCCACCCGGCCCCGGCGCCGGATGCGCTCCAGCAGCACCGGCGTCGGCGCCTGAAGGTAGACCACCAGATCGGGCGTGGCCACCCGCGGGCGCAGCATCTGGTAGATGCGCTCGTACAGCGCCAGCTCGTCGTTCGACAGCGTCAGGGAGGCGAACAGCCGGTCCTTGGCGAACAGGTAATCCGCGACGATTCCGCCGCGCACGAACAGATCCCCCTGCACCAGCTCGCCCTGCTGCTGATAGCGCTGCAGCAGGTAGAACAGCTGGGTCGACATCGCGTTCCGGCGGGGATCCTTGTAGAAGGCGCCCAGGAACGGGTTCTCGTCCGGCTGTTCGCAGACCAGCTGGGCCCCCAGCTCCGCCGCCAGCAACTCGGCCAGGGTGGTCTTCCCCACCCCGATCGGACCTTCGACGGCGATATATCGCGGGCGCTCAGACACCGGGACCTACCCGTCCTATACCCCGTCCCCACGGCGCTTTTCCAGCGCCCGTCGCGGGGGCCGGCAACCCAGCCGGGTCCCCGATCAGGCGTTGTCGACGACCGCGTCCGGCAGCAGGTTCGCCAGCAGGTCGGCGCCGGCCGTCTGTTGATCGGTCGTCAGCCGCAACGAACCGCTGTCCGCCAGGGTGATCCCGGTCAGCTTGCCCGTCCCGCCGTTGTACAGGCTCACCAGCGTGTCCCACTGCGCCGAAACGTTGCTGGTGCTGTCCGTGATGCCGACGTTGCGGACGTGGGCATCGGCGGCCACGCCCTGCGCATCACCGGCGGCAGTGTCGCTGACGTCGACCTGGTAGCTGCCGGTGATGGCCCCCCGCGCGCTGGCGCCGTTCGCCCAGTCGCTCTGCGACAGCGCCAGGACCGGCGAGGCGTCGCTCAGCGTGATCGAGGCCAGCTGCCCCCGCAGCCCGATCAGATCGCCGAAGCCGGCCGACACGTTGTCGGCGCTGTCGGAGATGGCGATCGACGACACCTCCGAGACGTTCTGCACCTCCGGCAGGTCCGCCAGCGCCACGCCCGTGGCGGCAATCTGGTACGAGTTCGTGATGGTGCCCAGGGTGTCGGGGTGGCCCAGGATCTGCGCGGAGCTCAGCGTCAGGGTCCCATCCTCGTCGGTGAGCGTGATCGAGCCCAGGTTGGCGGCGGCCGCCAGCGCGTCGAAGTGTGAAGAGAGGTTGGCGGACGTATCGCTCACCTCCATCGCCGAGACGTGGGCATCGCTGGCCAGCGTGCCCGCCGCGGCCGCCGAGACGCCGGTGACGTCGACGGTGTACAGGTGATTTCGCACCCCGCCCAGCAAGGTGGCGGCGCTCTGGTAGTCGGCGGCCGACATGGTCAGCGCCACGGAGGGATCATTCAGCACCAGGCCGGTGACCTTCGACTGACCCAGCAGGTCCGACAGCGAGTCCGAGATCGCCTCCGAGCTGTCCGAGACCGAGATGGTCTGCACGGCGCTGTCAGAGGCCAGATCGTCGACCTGATCGACGGAGGCGCCCCCGATGGCCACGCTGGGATCGCTGTCGAACTTGGCGCGCAGTTCCTGCCCGTTCAGCCAGTCGTCCACGCCCAGCTGGATGTTCCCGGAACCGCTCTGGCTGACGCCGGTCAACTTGTCGCCGATGTCGTTCAGGGCATCCCACGAGCTGGCCAGGTGCGCCGCCGTGTCCACCACGCCCAGCGTGACGACGTTGTTGTTGTCGGCGAAGCTGGCGGCTTGCGAGGCGCTGACGTTGTCGAGCACCGCCGTGAAACCACCTTCGATCTTGCCCAGGGTGGTCAGGCCCGCCTGGAAGTCGCTGCCGTTCATCTCCAGCGCCGTCCCCGGGGCGTCCGTGTTGGTGATGCCGGTCAGCTTGTTGCCGAGCGCCGTCAGGTCGGCCAGGTTGGCGACGATGCTGCCCCCGTCGCCGCTCACCGCCATGCTGACGATCTTGTGGTTCGAGGCGGCCAGGTCGTGGGCGTCGGCGGCGTCGACGTTCGACAGCGCCAGCGTGTAGCTGCCGCCGCGGATCAGATCCAGCACCGGCTGGGCGTCGTCCAGCTGGCTGGCGTCCAGCGCCATCGGGGTGGCGGCGGTCTGGTTGATGATGCTGTGTAACTTGCCGCCGGTGACCATGTCCTCCAGCGAGGACATGTTGCCGGCGATGTTGGGCGACCAGTCGGCCAGGTCGATCTGCACCACGGCGTCGTCGTTGGCCAGCGTCTGCGCCTGCGCCACCGTGGCTGCGTTCACCGAGAAGGTGGTGCTCTGGTCGAACTTCGAGACCAGATCGTCGTGGATGCCTTGCAGATAGTTCTGGGCCGAGACAGTCACCGCGCCGTTGTCGTTGTTGCTGACCGAATCGAGGCTGTTCCCCAGCGCCAGCAGGTCCGACCAGTGGGCGGCGATGTTGCGGCCGTTGTCCGACACCGCCAGCCCGGTGACATGCACGTTGCGGGCGTCGTTCACCGCCTTCGCGGCCGTGACGCCGGTCAGGTCGACGGTGTACCCGCCCGCGATCTTGGACAGCACGTTGGCCCGGGAATCGAACTGGGTCTGGGTCAGGTTCAGGGCGGTGCCGCTGTCCGTCTGGATGATGGACGATAGCCGGCTGCCCAGGTGATTCAGGTCGTCCATCGCCGCTTCGATGTTGGCGCTGGTGTCGTTCACCGTGATGGCGGCGATGCGATGGTTGGCCGTCAGATCGGGGAGATCCGCGGTGGCGGCCCCCGTGACCGCCATGTGGTAGGCGTTGCGCTTGATCTTGTCCAGCACGCCGTTGGTGGCGTCCGCCTGGGCGCCCTGGAAGGCGGAGACGTCCATGGTCATGGCCTGGTTGCCCAGGGTGATGCTGCGCAGCTGACCGGCCGTGTTCAGGGCCTGCAGCTCGTCCATGTGGGCGACGATGTTCGAGCCGTCGTCCTGGATGTCCACCACATCGACGTGGGCCGTGGAGGCGACGCTGGTGGCGTCCGCGGCCGACACGCCGGTGACCGCCAGGTTGTAGGTGTGCGTGGCGTCGTCCGTGAACTTGGCCAGCAGCGCGTCGCTGGCCGACAGCTGCGCCACGGTCAGGTTGATGTCCGCCGTCTGGTTCGACACCTGGATCGACGTCAGGCTGCTGCCCAGCGTCTGCAGCGTCGCCCAGTTCTTGGACAGGTTGCTGGCCGTGTCCTTGACGGACAGGCTGATGACCTTGTGATCGGCCTGCAGGGTGTGGACCTGGGCCGCCGAGGCGTCCAGCACCGCCAGATGGTCCGAGCTGATGAACTTGTTCAGGATCGACTTGTCCGACGTGTACTGGGCCCCGGTCACGGTCAGCGGCGTGGCCGCGTCCGTCTGCGACAGGCTCTTGATGCGCAGACCGACCTTCTGCAGGGCGTCCAGGTGGTTCTTGATGTTGTCGGTCGTGTCGATGACGGCGATCGCCTTCACCTTGCCGTTCGTCCCCAGGGCCGGGTTCGCGCCCAGGCCCAGCACGTCGCTGACGGAGGCGCCGGTGATGTTCAGCGAGTAGGCGTGGTTCTTCATCGCCCCCAGCGCCGCGGCGTCGGAGGTCACCTGGCCCACGGTGACAGTCAGGGCGTTGGGGGTCCCCGCCTGGGAGATCTCGCGCACCAACCCGCTGGTCACCAGCGCGTTCAGGTTGTCGAGGTTGCTCTGCAGGCTCACCGCGCTGTCCTGCACGGTGACCGACGTGACATAGCTGGCCATGGTCCCGGCGGCCGCCGCCTTCACGCCCGTCACGGCGACGGTCTGGCCGCTGCCGGCGCCCCACAGGTTCAGCAGCGCCCGGTCGTTCGTGTACTGCGTGGCCGAGACGGTCAGGTTCTTGTTGCTGTCGCTCGCGCTCAGCGAGGTGATCTTCGAGGCGTACTTCTGCAGGGCGTCCAGGTTCTTCTGGATGTTGGCCGCCGTGTCGGAGATCGTGACCGCGCCGGTGGGGTTCTTGCGCAGCATGGTGAGCGCGGTCGCCGCCGTCACGCCGGTGGTTTGCGCCGAGAAACCGCCGTCCCCCGAACCGGAGAGAGACCCTATGGTGGACATCACTCCCTAGCTCGACAGCTGGGCCGGGAAGCTTGAGGGGCCAGGCCGGCTCGGCCAGGGCGGCCGCCCGGGACCCCGGGGGTCAGATGTCCAGATCTGCCTGAGCGGACCGCTCCATGATGAACTTGAAACGGGCCTCGACGTCCTTGCCCATCAGCTCGGTCAGGACCCGATCGGTCTCCATGCCGTCGACGATGGAGACGCGCAGGAACCGGCGCGACGCCGGGTCCAGGGTGGTCCGCTTCAGCTCCTCGGGCTGCATCTCTCCCAGACCCTTGAACCGCATCGTCTCGGGGCGGGCGTTCTTGGGCAGCCCGGCGATGATCCGGTCGCGGTCCTGCTCGTCCAGCGCCCAGTAGGTCTCCTTGCCGTGGTCGATGCGGAACAGCGGCGGCTGGGCCAGGTAGACGTAGCCCTGCTCGATCAGCGGGCGCAGGTGCCGGTAGAAGAAGGTCAGCAGCAGCGTGGCGATGTGGTGGCCGTCCGAGTCGGCGTCCATCAGCAGCACGATCTTGTGGTAGCGCAGCCGATCGACCTTGAAGTCGTCGCCCACCCCGCAGCCCAGGGCCGACACGACGTCCTGCAGCTCCTTGTTGGACAGGACCTTCTGCAGCGACGCCTGCTCGGTGTTCAGGACCTTCCCGCGCAGGGGCAGGATGGCCTGGGTGCGGCGCTCGCGGCCTTGCTTCGCCGAGCCGCCGGCGCTGTCACCCTCGACGATGAACAGCTCGCTGAGGGCCGGGTCGGTGGACGAGCAGTCGGCCAGCTTGCCGGGCAGGTTCAGCCGGTGCGAGACGGCCGTCTTGCGCGACACCGCCTGCGAGGCAGCCCGGGAGGCCTCGCGGGCGCGCGCGGCCAGCACGATGCGCTCGACGATGGTGGCGCCGGCGCTGCTGTTCTCCAGCAGGAACTTCTCCAGCGCGGGCCGGATGACGGCGTCCACCTGCGACTGGACCTCGGGGCTGCCCAGGCGCTCCTTCGTCTGCCCCTGGAACTGCGGCTCCTGCATGTAGACCGACAGGATCCCCACCACGCCCTCGCGGATGTCCTCCGCGGTCAGGTTCACGCCCTTGGGGGTCAGGTTGGTGGCGTCGAGAAAAGACCGCACCGCCTTCACCAGGCCAGCCCGCAGGCCCTGCTCGTGGGCGCCCCCCTGCGTGGTGGGGATGCCGTTCACGTACGAACGAATGGTCTCGTCGGGCGCCTCGGTCCACTGCAGCGCCGCCTCCATGCGGAAGCCCTGCTCGCCGTCGCGCTGCACGTAGAAGACCTGGGGCACGGTGGGCGCCTTGGCGCGATCGGTGACCACCTTGGTCAGAAAATCGGCGATGCCCCCGGCGTGCTCGAACACCTCGGTGCTGCCTGCCGCCTCGTCGCGGAAGGTGATCTTCAGGCCCTTGTGCAGGTAGGCCTTGGTGTCCAGGCGGAAGCGCAGGACCGCGGGGTCGAACGACTGCTTGCCGAAGATCTCGGGGTCGGGCCGGAAATAGATGCTGGTGCCCGTGCCCCGGGCGGCGCCCCCCTTCGTCACCTTGCTGGTGGGCTTGCCCCGCTGGTAGCTCTGCTTCCACTCGGCGCCGTCGCGCTTGATGGTGGCGATCAGCTCCTCGGACAGGGCGTTGACGACGGACGAGCCCACGCCGTGCAAGCCGCCCGAGAACTGGTACTGGCCCGACGAGAACTTGCCGCCCGCGTGCAGGGTGGTCAGCACCAGCTCCAGCGCCGACTTCTTGAACTCTTTCTTGATGTCGACGGGGATGCCGCGGCCGTCGTCGGTGACGGTCACCGACTTCAGGTCCTTGTGCAGGGTGACCTGGATGTGGCCGCCGTGACCGTTGATGATCTCGTCGACCGAGTTGTCGACGATCTCCCACAGCAGGTGGTGGTAGCCCTTGCTGTCGGTGCCCCCGATGTACATGCCGGGGCGCTTGCGCACCGGCTCCAGGCCTTCGAGGACGGTGATGTTGTCTGCGGTGTACGAGGACGACGCGCTGGTCGGCATGGGTAGGCTCGAATCAGTTCAGCAGGCTGGGGGCCGTGGGAGCGGCGGGTTCGGGGGCCGTCACGCGGACGATCTTGATGCGACGGCCGAGCCCGTGGCCCTTGCCGCCGCGCCCCGTGACGCTGTACCGGCCCGGACCGACCGGCAGCTTCTTGCCTCCGTCGCTCTCGGCGATCAGGGCGTCCTTCTCGGTCTTGCTGGTCACGGCCATTCCCAGCACCGTGTCGTCCTCGCTGAGCTTGATCAGGGTGACGCCGCGGCCCGGGTTGGCCAGCTCCGGCAGCTCGTCGGCCGGGCAGATCAGCGCCTGGGCGTTGGCGGTCACCACGGTGACCACCGACTTGGGGCCGGCCAGCGCCACGTTGACGACCTCGTCCCCTTCCGCCGGCTTGGCGAAGCGTCGCCCGGCGCGGGTGGAGACCTCGCGATGGGCATCCAGGTTGAAGCGCAGGCCGTAGCCCTTCTTGGTGGCGGCCAGGAACAGCGCGCCGGCGGGGGCGCCGGCGGCGGTCAGCATGCGCGCCCCGACGATGCGCTCACCGTCGCGCAGGTTGAACAGCTTCTGCACCGGTTCGCCGTACCCGGTCGACTGCGGCACGTCGTAGACGCGCAGCACATAGCAGCTGCCGAAGTTCGAGAACAGCGCCAGCGACTCCTTGGTGCTCCCCCGCCCCGCCATCAGCACCGCGTCGCCTTCACGCAGCCGGGTGGCGGAGAGGTCCTTCACCTCGCGCACGCGCTTCAGCCAGCCGTCACGCGACAGGATGACGGTCACCTCCTCGTCGACGATGAACGCCTCGGCGTCGAACTCGACGTCGTCCCCGCCCCCGCCGCCGATCTTGGTGCGCCGCTTGTCGGCGAAGCGCTCGGCCACCTCGGAGAGCTCGCCGCGGATGATCTTCCACAGCTTCTTCTTGTCGGCCAGGATGCCGCGGATCTCCTTGGCGCGGGCGCGCTTGGCGGCCAGCTCCTCACGAATGGCGTCGATCTCCAGGCGGGCCAGCTTGTACAGCTTCAGCTCCAGCACGGCGTCCGCCTGCTCATCGTCCAGCTTGAACCGCGCCATCAACTTCACGGCGGCGTCGGACTTGCCATCCGACTTGCGGATGATGCGGATCGCTTCGTCCAGGCCATCGAAGATGATCTCGAAGCCTTCCAGGATGTGGATCCGCTTCTCCAGCTCGCGCAGCTCGAACTCGAAGCGCCGCGTGACCACGCCCTCGCGAAACTGCAGGAACTCGTGCAGGATCGCCTTCAGATCCAGGCGCGCCGGCCCTGCGATCTCCGGGTTGGCGGTCGGCACCAGGCAGGTCATGTTGACGTGGAAGCCCAGCTCCAGCGGCGTGTGCTTGTACAGGTACGACATCACCAGCGCCGCGTCGGCCCCGCCCTTCAGCTCCAGCACGATGCGCACGTCACTGGTCGACTCGTCACGCACGTCCAGCAGCAGGGGCAGCTTCTTGGCGATGATCACCTCGGCGATCTTCTCGACCAGCGTCGCCTTGGACAGGCCGAAGGGGATCGACGTGATCACCACGCGCTCGCCGCCCTTCTTCTCCTGCTCGGTCTTCCACTCCCCGCGGACGTAGATGCTCCCCTGCCCGGTCTCGTAGATCTCGCGCAGGTCCTTCTTCGAGTTCGTGACCAGGCCGCCCGTGGGGAAGTCCGGCCCCTTGACGTACTTCAGCAGGTCCTTCGTCTCCAGGTTCCGGTCGTCGATCAGCGCCACCGCCGCGTCACACACCTCTTTCAGGTTGTGCGGCGGGATGTTGGTGGCCATGCCCACGGCGATGCCGGTGCAGCCGTTGGCCAGCAGCTGCGGGATCTTGGCGGGCAGCACGATGGGCTCTTCCGTCGTCCCGTCGTAGTTGGGGCGGAAGTCGACGGTGCCCTGCTTGATCTCCTCCAGCAGTTCGGTGGCCAGCGGCGCCAGGCGCGCCTCGGTGTATCGGTAGGCCGCCGCGGCGTCCCCGTCCAGGGAGCCGAAGTTGCCGTGGCCGTCGACCAGGCGGTAGCGCAGCGAGAAGTCCTGGGCCATGCGCACCATGGCCTCGTAGCAGGAGGAATCCCCGTGCGGGTGGAACTTGCCCAGCACCTCGCCCACGATGGTGGCGCACTTCCGGAACTTCGAGTCCGGGTACAGGTGCAGGTTGTTGTACATCGCGTACAGGATGCGGCGCTGCACTGGCTTCAGACCGTCGCGCACGTCGGGCAGCGCCCGGGCCGTGATGACGCTGACGGCGTAATTCAGGTAGCGCCGCTGCGCCTCGTCGGCGAGCGACGTATCTGCCGGAGGAGTGGGCGGGTCATCCCCGCCGCCGCGGCTGCCCCGCCCCTTGCCCCTCCCGGCGCCACCGCCTTTGCCCCCATCCGCGGCCGCTTTCTCCTCGGCCTGATTCCCTTCGAGATCGAGTTGTCTCTGCTGAGCCATTCAACGCGGTCCGCTCGCAAGGTACGGGAGCGACCGGTCAAATGCAAGAATTCGCCAGGGCGCACCCGGGCCTGCCCGCCAGCGTCTCGGCCGCGCCCTGGGCCGGGGACCTTGGCCCGGCGACCCATGGTGACGACCAAGGCCGAAATCGGTCTCGAGATCGGGGCCGGCGCGGCGACCATGCCGGGACCGACACGTCAGTCCCCCTCGAAAACCTGAGACTGGGGGGGAGCTTCCCAGGGATGTTCTCAAGATTCGCACGAAAGCGCGCCCGGCCGCGCCCGGCCGCGCGGTCCCGATATTGCTCGGAGCCGCGACATGTCGTCACAAGAGAACTTCGGTCGGGTGCTGTGTTCCGGGCTACTCGCCCTGGCGCTGGGGAGCGGCGGATGTTCTTCCGGCGGGCACGGCAACCCGGCCGCGGGGACCGGCGGCGCGACCAACCCCGCCGGGACCGGCGGCACGACGGACCCCGGGATCGGCGGCGCCGGCGGCGCGACGAACCCCGCCGGAACCGGGGGCGCGACCTACCCGGTCGGCACCGGCGGTGTCCCATCCAGCGGAGGGATGGCAGGCGGCGCGGCCGGCGGTTCGTCCGGCTCCGGCGGACGAGCTTCCCATCCGTCCGGGGGCGCGGCCGGCGGGCCTCCCCCGTCCGCCAGCGAGCAGGCCGAGCGCGATCAGATCAGGACGGCGCTGTTGAACGTCGCGAACCTCGACTCGGCTCAGCTGGCCATCCGCTACCCCAGCCCGTTCGCGCCGGGGTTGAGCTACGACGCCGCCTCTGCGAAGAACGTGTCACTCATCGAGGGTTCGGTGCTGGGCCTGACCGCGGCCGAGAAGCAAGCGCTGGGGACGAACGGCTTCGTCATTTCGGACCGCCAGAAATTCCCGACGTTCACGTACGGGTACAAGTCGATCTACGCCGCCGACCTGCCGCTGTTCGTCAGCGCTGATTCGATCCTTTACGCCGTCCACCGCAGCTACGACGGCATCCTGGAGGACATCGAGCAGTACTCTCTCATCTCGACGCTGACGTCGCTGCTGAACGGGATGCGCGAGGCGCTGGGGGCGGGGGCGATCGCCCCGCTCGGCACCGATACGGCCAAGGACGTCGACCTGTACCTGGCCGTGGCGCTGGGACTGTTGACGAAGACATCACCGGCGCCCGTCGCCGGGGCCGCTGCCACCCTCGTAAACCAGTTCGTCGCGGACGCGACGAACGCGGCGGGGATCGAATACGTCCAGCTGTTCGGCAGCACGCGGCCGGAAGACTTCTCGCAATTCACGCCGCGCGGCCACTACACCGACAGTCCCGCCCTGAGCCAGTACTTCCAGGCGATGATGTGGCTGGGCCGTTTCGACATGCGCATGATCGACGTCGGCGAAGACGGCTCGCAGTGGTTCGACCGGCGTCAGTTCGACGCCGCCCTGGCCCTGGCGACGTTGTCGGCTGCGGGCACCAACCAGTCGCAATGGCAGGTCATGGACACGGCGCTGGACCTGTTCGTGGGGAGCCGGACAGCATGAAGCCCACCCAGTTCCCGGCGCTGCTGCAGGCGCTCGGTACCGCCGACCTGACGGCCGTGACGGCCGTCGATGACGCGACCATCGAAGCGACGCTGGTGGCGGGGAACTTCGGCGGCCAGCGCATCGCCAGCCGGGTGATGATCACGGGTGTCCACGATCAGGCGCTCCCCTTGCCGCGGTCGTTCCTGCTGCTGGGCCAGCGCTATGTGATCGACTCCGAGGTGTTTTCGAACGTCACGTACGACCGGGTGCCCGCCACGGCGACGAACCGCCTGCGCATGCTCCCCAACCCGCTGGATGTCGCCTTCGCCGTCTTCGGCGCGAACCAGGCGGTGCCCTTGCTGAAGCCCGACCTCGACACCTACCAGTACGCGCCCGCGCTGGGGGCGATGCGCGTGCTGACCGAGGCGCACGGCGAGGACTTCTGGAGCGAGAACCTCTACAACACCTGGCTGGGGGCCCTGCGCACCCTGGGCCCGACGGGCGGCAGCCAGACGGGACCGTTCGAGTTGTCCGCGACCGAGCCCTGGAGCCGCCGCCTGCTGAACACGCAGCTGGCCTCGTGGGCCGAGCTGCGGCACGACACCATCCTGTACGCGAAGCAGAGCTACTCGACCGGCGCCACGTGCGCCTTCCCCGACGCGCTGGTCGAGCCCAACCCCGCCTTCTTCGGCGCCGTGGCGGCGTTCGCCAACAGGGGCCTGGCCGCCGTCGGTTCGCTGAACCTGCCCCCGGCCACGCTCGGCACCGCCATCCCGGCGTTCTTCACGAACCTGGCCTCGGCGGCCAACACCTTGAAGGCGATGGCGGAGGCGCAGGCGGCGGGAACGCCGTTCACCGACGCGCAGATGATGTTCATCAACCAAGCGGTCACCACCCAGGTCGTCGGTTGCGACGGCTCGATGCGCAGCATGGGCTGGTACCCGAACCTGTTCTATGGCGCCGTCGACCTGGACTCCCGTCCCACGATCGCCGACGTGCACACCGCGCCCACCGACGAAATGGGCGCCGATGTCGGCTGGGTGTTGCACGTGGGGACGGGCTACGCGCGGATGATGGTGGTCACCGCCAACACCTGCGAGGGACCGAAGGCCTACGTGGGCCTCGCCTCGTCGTACTTCGAGGACCTGACAACGGGCCTGAAGCGCCTGGACGACCCGACCTGGAAATCGATGCTCACCGGTGTTACGCCGCCCCCCGACGTCCCCTGGATGTCGGACCTGATCGCGCGCTGAGGGGGCGGCACTCGCTCACCAGGCCGACGCGGGCCGGCTGCCGCCGTGGGCGTGCGAGGCTCCGACGCTGGCGGCAGTCTGTCCGCCGCCAGGCCGGCGACGCCCGCTAGCTCTGCAGCTTCTTGCGCTTCCAGCCGCGGGGCGGGCGCTTGTCGGGCGAGTTCGGGTTCGGGCGCGCGTTGTCGATCCAGCGGTAGCTGGGCAGCGGGCGCACGTCGATGTGCACGAAGCGGGCGCGCGGATAAAGGCCGATGCCCATGCCGCCCGAGTCCAGGGTGGCCGCGAACTCGCGGATCTTCTTCGGCTGCACGCCCTCGATGCGGATGTCGCTGGCCGAGCCGCGGAAGTGGAAGCTGGTCTCGCGGCGCTGGTTGCGGTAGCCGGACACCAGCTCGAGCGGCTTCTGGAAATGGTCGTAGACGTGGGAGAGCATCACGTACAGCCGGGGGTCGATGCTCTTCTCGGTCTCGGTGCGCTTGCAGCGGAGCGCATGGTCCATCTCCTTCAGCGCGTCGCTGTCGTAGGAGCCATCGTCATTGAAGATGTCGACGCTGAGGTCCTCGTTCGAGGCCAGGACGTGCAGCTCGATGTGGCCGGAAGGGGGCGGCGGCGGCTCGGCCCGCAGGTCCGCCTCACGCACCGCGAAACCCACCACCTTGCTCTTCCGGCGCTTGTGGGACGCGGCCTTCCCGGACTTCGCCGACTTGCCGGCCGGCGCCGCGGCGACCGGGGCGGGCGCGGCGCCCGGCGTCCCCTCGGCGTCATCTTCCCCTTCCGAGGCATGAGCGGTGTTAGCGAGGCCCGCCGTGGCGAGCGCGAAAGCCAGCGCAATGGTTCCTAGCCGCGACATGGACCCCCAATACTCGACGGTAATAACCGGAAATCAAGTGTTGGCTTACAAGATTCTCGGTGCAAAACCTACATTGCCGCCCATTCCCCCACTGCACCTCACTGGTCGTTTTGCGCCGTCAGCCGCCCCCCGCGGGGGCAACGGAACCTGCCGGAGCAGCGGGCGGGGCAGGCGAGATCTCCGGCGGCAGGTTCAGCAACTCGATGCCCAGGCGCGCCGCGATCGAGAAGATCCGGTCGTCTCGATAGAACTCGCCGTAGACGATGCGCCGGATGCCGCCGTTCGCGAGCTGCTTGAAGCAGTTCCAGCACGGGCTGGCCGTCACGTAGATGGTGCCGCCGTCGATCATCACGCCGTTCTTGGCGGCCTGGATGATGGCGTTTGCCTCGGCGTGAATGGTGGCGACGCAATGGTCGTTCTCCATCATGTGGCCCTCCTCGCTGCAGTGGGGCATGCCGCGGATCGACCCGTTGTAACCGGTCGACAGGATGGTCCGATCCCGCACGATCACCGCCCCCACGTACTTGCGCGGACAGGTGGACCGCGAGGCCACCACCGCGGCGATGTTCATGAAATACTGGTCCCAGGAGACGCGCGCCATGGACGGAGTGTAGGCGCTTCCGCACGATTTTCATCCGCCCCTGTAATGCGGGAGCGCCTGGACACCTTGTAGGGGTGGGAGCATCCGAAGGACCTCATGTCGAGCGCGCCATCAACCAGCCCGGAAGCAGCCACCAAGCAGCCGCGCGAACAGCGGCGCGACCGCGACAATGACTGCCCGTGCACGGCCGAACAGCGCGAGGACTTTCTGAGATGGGTGGCGCAGCTGGTTCATCAGCACCGCTCGTACCTGTTGCGGGTCGTCCGCGGCGAAGGGCTGGGTCCGGAGGACGCCTTCGACGCCGTCCAGGAGGCCTTCCAGACGTTCCTGACCCTGCCGGCGGCCCGGACCCTGGCGCCCGCCTGCGAGGACGCCGGCAAGCTGCTGACCACCATCGCCCGCAACGCCGCCCGCAACCAGCGCCGCCGCGCCGCCGTGGCGCGGCCCCACGACTCCGACGACGCCGCGCTGGCCGCCCTGGCCACCACCGACTCCGTCGAGGAGTTGCTGGCCGACGCCGAGAACGAGGTGCGGCTGCGCGGTTGCGTGGAGAGCCTGGGCGACATGCAGCGCATGGTCGTCACGCTGCGCATGCTCGACGAGATCGGCGGGGAGGACGTGGCCCGCACGCTGGGGGTCACCCCCGGTCACGTGGCCGTCCTGCTTCACCGCGCGAAAGCGAACCTGCTCGCCTGCATGACGGGCGATTCCCGAGACACCAGCCAATGATCGCGACAACGAACGCAACCAGGAGAACCGAGATGTCCACCGCCGCCACGAACGTGAAAGAAGAGAAGAGCAAGCTGGTCGAGCTGACCGACCTGAACTTCGACAAGGAGGCGCTGCAGTCGTCGCTGCCCATCCTGGTCGACTTCACGGCGGCCTGGTGCGCGCCCTGCCGCGCCATCGCGCCCCACGTCGAGGCGGTGGCCCGAGCCTACGAGGGCCGCCTGCGCGTCGGCACCTGCGACGTCGACGCCAACCCGGAGATCACGGCCAAGCTGGACGTCCGCAGCATGCCGACCCTGCTGGTGTTCAAGGGCGGCAACGTGGTGGGCCAGCTGATCGGCGCGGTGCCGCGGGCGCGCGTCGAGGCGATGGTGGAGAAGGCGCTGGGCTGAGGCTGCGGCGCAGGCGCTGGAGATGGGCGGGGACCGCCATTGACCCGGCCCCCCGGCCAGTTGCACTGCGGCGAGGGCGCGTCACCCGCCCCTTTTGCTAGTATCCGCCGGCCGTGGACTGGAAATCGACGCTGAACCTCCCCAAGACCGACTTCCCCATGCGCGCCGACCTGGCGCGCCGCGAGCCCGAGTGGCTCGCCCGCTGGGAGGGCGAGCGCCAGTACGAGCGCATCCTGGCGGCGCGCGCGCGCGACGAGGCCCCCGCCTACATCCTGCACGATGGCCCGCCTTACCCGACGGGGGGCATCCACTACGGGACCGTCCTGAACAAGGTCTTGAAGGACATCGTCGTGCGGTCGCAGCTGCTGATGGGCCGGCGCGCGGTGTTCCGCCCCGGATGGGACTGTCACGGTCTGCCCATCGAGCAACAGGTCGAGAAGGAGCTGGGCGGCAAGGAGGCGAAGACCAAGATGGGCGTGCCCGAGTTCCGGGCCCGCTGCGAGGCCCACGCCCTGAAGTTCGTCGACGTGATGCGCGCCGAGTTCAAGCGGCTGGGGTGCCTGGGCCAGTGGGACGATCCGTACCTGACGCTGGCCAGATCCTACGAGGCGACCATCGTGCGGCAGCTGGCCGGCTTCGCGCGCGCCGGGCTGATCTATCGCGACAAGAAGCCGGTGCACTGGTGCCTGGTCCACAACACCGCGCTGGCCGAGGCCGAGGTCGAGTACCAGGACCACACCTCGCCGTCGATCTACGTGCGGATGCCGCTGGTGGACGGCCTGGGCGGCGTGATGCCGGCGCTGGCGGGAAAGCCGGCGGCGCTGGTCATCTGGACCACCACCCCGTGGACGTTGCCGGCGAACCTGGCCGTCGTCGCGAACCCCGAGCTGGAGTACGTGGCGCTGCCCGTCGACCGCGACGGTGCCACCGAGTACCTGGTGGTGGCGCGGGGCCTGGCCGAGAGCTTCCTGGCCGCCACGAAGCTGGACTGTCCGCCGGAGCGCTGGGTGACGCTGCCGAAGGCGGCGGTGCTGGGCCTGGAGAACGCGCGCTACCTGCCGCCCTACCCGCCCCAGTTCGGCGAGGACGGCGCCCCGGCCGCCTCGGGCGGCGAGTACCGCCTGTACTTCGCCCGCCACGCCACGCTGGACGCGGGCACCGGCCTGGTCCACACGGCGCCCGGACACGGCGCCGACGACTACGTGGTGGGGCGCCAGCAGGGGCTGCCCATCTATGCGCCCGTCGACGAGGCGGGCCGGCTGCTGCCCTCGGTGGCCCAGTGGGGCGGCCTGGGGGTCTTCGAGGCGAACCCCAGGATCGTCGCCGATCTGGCGGCGCGCGGCCTGCTGCTGAACAAGCCGGGCGAGAGCATCCGCCACTCGTACCCGTGCTGCTGGCGTTGCAAGCAGCCGGTGATCTTCCGCGCCACCGAGCAGTGGTTCGCGCGCATGGGCACCACCGACGATCCCCAGTCGCTGCGGCACCGGGCGCTCGCCGAGATCGCGCAGACGAAGTGGATCCCTGCCTGGGGTGAGAACCGCATCCGCGGCATGATCGAGGCCCGACCGGACTGGTGCCTGTCGCGCCAGCGGGTGTGGGGTGTTCCCATCCCCGCCTTCGCCTGCGCCACCTGCGGCGACGTCACGCTGGACCCCGAGGTGATGGAACACGTGGCCGAGCTGTTCGAGACGCGCGGCTCGAACGTCTGGTTCTCGGAGCCCGCGTCGGCCCTGCTGCCGGCCAGGCGCCGTTGTCGCAAGTGCGACGGCTCCGAGTGGAGGAAGGGCAACGACATCGTCGACGTCTGGTTCGAGTCGGGCGTGTCGTGGGCCGCCGTGTGCGAGGGCAAGCTGCTGCCCCCCGGCGACAAGGTGGACCTGTACCTGGAGGGCTCCGATCAGCACCGCGGCTGGTTCCATTCGTCCCTGCTGGCGGGCGTGGCCACGCGCGGCCAGGCCCCGTACCAGGCCGTGCTGACCCACGGCTGGGTGCTGGACGAGCGCGGCAAGGTTTACTCGAAGTCGGAGATCGCCAAGGCCCGCGCCTCGGGCGCCAAGATCGACTACGTCGACCCCGGGGTCTGGATGCAGAAGAACGGGGCCGAGCTGCTGCGTCTGTGGACCGCCGCCTCGGACTATCAGGGCGACATCGTGTTCTCGAAGGCCATCCTGGATCATCTGAGCGAGTCGTACCGGAAGATCCGCAACACCTGCCGCTACCTGCTGTCCAACCTGTACGACTTCGCGCCGCAGCGAGACGTGCTCGAGGATCAGCAGCTGCGCGAGCTGGATCTGCTGGCGCTGGGCCTGCTGCGCGAGCGCGACCACCAGATCTTCGAGGCCTACCGGCGCTATTCCTTCCACGAGGTCGTGCGCATGGTGAGCGACTTCGCGCTGACCATCTCGGCCGAGTACCTGGATCCGGTGAAGGACGCGCTGTACTGCGAGGCGCCCGGCTCGCGCACCCGGCGCAGCGTGCAGACCGCGTTCTACGAGATGGTGCGCACGCTGGCGACCTGGATCGCGCCGTTTCTCTGCTTCACCGCGCAGGACGTGGCCGACGAGCTCTCCCGCATCACGGGGACACCGTTCGACGTCCACGGCAGCGTGCGGGCCGAGGTGTACCTGCCCGGCAAGAACATGAACAACCCGAACAAGCGCTGGCTGGAGGAGATCCGCCCGCGCCGCGAGGCGATCTTGCAGCCGCTGGAGGCTTTCCGCGCCGCCGGTCACAAGTCGCTGGAGGCTCGGGTCCTGGTGCGCCCGGCGGCGGACGAGCTTCCCCACTGGACCTGGAACAAGGACTTCCTGACCGAGCTGTGCGGCGTGGCCGAGATCGTGCTGGAGGAGACGCCGCCGCCCTCGGGACAGACGGAGATCCGGGTAGAGCCGGCGACGCTGCCGGAGTGTCCACGCTGCTGGAGGCGCCTGGCGCCGTCCGGGAAGCCCCCCCATCCCGAGCTGTGCGCGCGTTGCGCCGCCGCCGTCGGGGAATCAAAGCCGGCATAGGCCGGTTAGGGTCGAAGGACGCGCTTCGGCCCCTGGCCGGCGCACGTTCGATCAACGCTGGCTAAGCTTTCACCATGCGCCCCACCCTCGTGTCCTTCTCTCTGGGAGAACACGAGTTCGCGTTGCATGCGTACGGGTTCCTGGTCGGGCTGGGCTTCGCCGTCGCCATCATCCGGCTTTGGCGCGTGGGGCGGCGCATGGGCATGGACGGCGGGCGGCTGCTGGATCTGGCGTTCTGGTGCCTGGTGGCGGGCGTGCTGGGCTCGCGCCTGGCTTTCGTGCTGCTGAACGCCCGCGCGTTCGCCGACGCCTGCCTGGGCGGGGCGGGCGTCAGCGCGGGGGCCCGGTTCTCGGGCTGCTGGGCGGCGCTGCGCTTCTGGGAAGGGGGCCTGGTCTTCTACGGGGGCGTGATCGCCAGCGGCGCCGTGATGCTGTGGTTCTGCCGGCGCGAGCGCTGGTCGTTCTGGACCCTGGGTGACCTGGCGGCGCCGTCGCTGGCGCTGGGGCACGCCTTCGGGCGGCTGGGCTGCTTTCTGGCCGGCTGCTGCTTCGGCGCCCCCACCGCTGGGCGGTGGGCGCCCCGGTTCCCCGCCGGCAGCGTCGCCTTCGACGAGCTGCAGGCCGAGGGGCAGTTGCCCCCGGGGGCCAGCCACACCCTTCCGCTGCACCCGACGCAACTCTACGAGGCCGCGGGCGAGCTGCTGCTGTTCGTGCTGCTGTGGTGGCTGCAGGGCCGCTGGTCGCGCCCCGACCCGCGACGCCCGGAGGGGACGCAGCGCCCCGGCGCGCTGCTGCTGACGTACGCCGCCGGTTATGCGGCGCTGCGGTTCGCCGTCGAGATGTTCCGGGGTGACGGCGCGCGCGGCGTCCTGGCGGCACTGCCGACGCCGGCGCTGGCGCGGCTGCTGGGTCTGCCGGCGCACCACCCGCTGTTCCTGTCGGTCTCGCAGCTGGTCAGCGTCCTGGTCCTGCTGGCCGTGGGTGCGGTGATGGTGTGGCGCCGGCGCCGCGCGGACGCACCAGGCCGGCCCTGGTCCTGAAGCGCGCGCTCACGAGCGCGGTGGGTTCTTCTTCAGCTTCAGCTGCAACGTGCGGCGCGCGATGCCCAGCCGCCGTGCCGCCTCGGAGACGTTGCCGCCGCAGTCGGTGAGGACGCGCTGGATGTGCTCCCACTCGGCCCGCGCCAGCGAGGGGGTTGCGTCGACAGTGGCCGGCGCATGGTCCTCGCCGTCCAGCTTCAGGATGGTCGTCGCCAGCTCGTCGGCGTCGATGGGCTTGCTCAGGTAGTGCACGGCCCCCTTGTGCAGCGCCTCCACCGCCGAGGCGATGCTGCCGTAGCCCGTGAGGATGATGGAGCGGGTGTGGGGACTGATGCCGGCCAGCGCGTCGACCACCTCGTGACCGGTGCCGTCGGGCATGCGCAGGTCGACGACGGCAAAATCGGGCGCCGTCGCGGCCGCCGCCACCGCCGCCTGCCGATCGGGCGCCGCCCTCACCTGGAACCCGCGCTCGCGCAGGGCGCGGGCCATCCGCTCGCGGAAGGCGTCGTCATCGTCGACCAGCAGCAGCGACAGTCCGGCGCCGCTGGTGACCGAGGCCGTCGGCTGTCCTCTTCCATTGCGGTTGCCGTTCACGAGGCCGCGACCGCCTTCTCCGTCCGCTCGATCAGGCCGGCGGGCAGCAGGATGCGCGCGCAGGTCCCCGCGGGCGAGGATGAGATGCGCAGGTGCCCGCCCAGACGCTCGAGCGTGGTACGCGCCAGGAAGACGCCCAGCCCCATGCCTTTGCCGGTCGGCTTGGTGGTGAAGAAGGGCTCGCCGACGCGGTCGAGGACGGCGGCGGAGATGCCGGTGCCGCGATCGCTCACCTCGACCGCCAGCGCGCCGCCCGCCTCGGTGGCGACGATCGACACCGCCGCACCGGGTGGCGACGCCTCCTGCGCGTTCTTGATCAGCCCGCGCAGCGCCTGGCCGAACGCCCGCGGCGGCACCCGCAGGCGACAGGCCGCGCTGCCGGGATCGAGGCGGCGCTGCACGGGACGGAGCGGCGGCAGGTCCGCCAGCGCCCCCTCGATCAGCGCGGCCAGCGGCGTCGCCACCGGTCCTTCGCCGATGGTCTCCCCGGCGTCCGCTGACATGCGCTCGAGGATGGCCCGGCAGCGGTGCACCTGCTCGCGCACCAGGCGCAGGTCTTCCATCGCCTCGGGATCGGCGCCCAGGGTCTGCGCGCGCCGCTGCAGCTCGGTCATGACGACGGCGATCGTGGCCAAGGGGGTGGACAGCTCGTGGGCGGCGCCCGCCGCCAGCGTGGCCAGCGACGCCAGCCGCTCTTGCCGGGCCGCCAGGAGGCGGGACGTCGCCAGCTCCGCTTCGCGCAGGGCCAGGGCGCGGCGGATGCGCAGCAGGAAGTACACGATGAAGCTGGCCGCCACGCCGAACGCCACCCACATGCCGCGCAGGTGCAGCTCCATGTAAAGCTCGTGCGAGACGGGCAGCGGCCGGTGCCAGAGGAACAGCACGGCCGAGCAGCCCAGCGCCAGCGCCGTCAGCGCCCAGGTCCAGGCGCCCGTCAGCGTGGTGGCGGCCAGGGCGATCTGCACCAGATACAGGAAACTGAACGGGTTGGCGGGCCCGCCCGTGAAGAACAGCAGCCCCGTGCACATCACCACGTCGCTGGCCATGACCCCGGCCATCCAGGCCTGCCCCACCGGCCGACGCCGCCCCAGCGCCGACGCGGCGACGTTCGAGGCCGCCTCCAGCCCGACGATCGTCAGCAGCGCCCGCAGGGGAAGCTGCATCCCCAGCCACCACTGCACGGCCAGGATGGTGACCAGCTGGCCGGCCACCATCGACCAGCGCAGGCGAAGCAACCAGCCGTAGTTGATCTGATCCGGGAGCGTGGTGTCGGACGGCGCCACCGCAGCGGTCTACCAGACCGGCTGGCGGCCGGCGTGCGGCATTTTTTCGCAGCGGCGCGGCGCCGGACCGCTCACGGCCAGACGCGCACCAGGGACGTGCTGAACGCGAAGGTGGTGGGCTGGTTGCGCCCCCAGCCCCCCAGCGGCAGATCGGCGGACCCGGTCGCCTGCAGGCGCCACGACGGGTCGACCGGGATGGCGCTGGCCAGCCCGGCCGTCGCGTAACGGGGTCCGGCCACCGGGCCGGCGCCGGGCGCCGTGTCCTGTCCGCGCCCCTCGTCGACCGCCGTGGCGAAGCCGCCAGCCGCCAGGCGGCTGTCGAACACGTAGCCGCCGGCCAGCAACCCCGTCAGGCGCGGCGCGAACGAACTGCGGCCGCCGGGCGACGCGCGCGACGTCCGCTGCGACACCCACCCGTCGAACATGACGAACCAGTGCCGGAACAGGCCCTCGACCTCGAACCCCACGTTGCCCTGGAACGAGCCTGTTCCGGCGGCGTCGGTCCCCAGCGCGTTGCGGGCCTGATCGGGGGCGCGGCCCGTGGGCGCCGTCAGGCCGGCCAGCAGCGTCAGCGCCGGCCAGGCGCCCTGTTCGCCGGCGTGGACCACCTCGAACCGGCCGTTGACGGTCACGTCGCCGAAGAAGCCGCCCCACTCGGACTGCCCCGGGATGCGACGGTACGTCTCGACGTAAGGAACCAGCAAGGCGAGCTGCACGCGCGCGGACAGCCGCGCCATCGCGAACAGGTCCTGCTCGGTGACCAGGTCGCCGGTCAACGTGCCGCTGTAGGTCCCGTCCGCGGCCAGCGCGCCGTAGGTCTGCCGTGCCGTGGCCTGCAGGCCGAACCCGTAGTCGTCGTACACGCGCAGGCGCGCCGGCAGCACCAGCCCGCTGGCGCCGCAGCAGGCCTGCGCGAGGGCGTGGGCCGGCCAGCCCAGCCCCAGCAGCCCCAACAGGCCCGCCAGACGCGCCCTAGGGAACATCGAACTCGGGCACCACGGTGTCGTCGCCCGTGTCGCCGCCCAGCGTGGTGCGCAGCTGCCAGGTGCCGTCCATGTAGAGGTAGACGTTGTCGACCTGGTAGACGCCGCCCTGCTGGGGCACCACCCACGTCTTCGCGGAGGTGCCGTGGGCGTGCGAGGGCATCCAGGGCACCGCCTGGACGGTCAGCCCATCCAGCGGTGCCGTCGTCGTCGCGTCCGTGACCAGCAACTGCACGGCGTTCACGCCCTTCACGGGCGGCTGGGGCGACGTCCAGACGGAGATCTGCTTCGTTCCGGCGGTGCTGGGCAGCACCAGCAGCGGCTGGACGCCGAAGGAGATCGACCCCTGGGACAACGGCGCGGCCTCGCCGCCGCAGCCGGGACACCACCCCAGCACCAGGACAGCCGCGGCCGCGATCAGGCGCATGCCCACTACATGACAGGTGGGGGCGACCGCGGGAATGCGAAAAATGATCGCAGGGGCGCCGGCGCCTTCAACCGCACAGCGAGCGGAAGGCGCGCGCCTTCACCTCGGTCTCTTCCCACTCGGCCGCGGGATCGGAATCGATGACGATCCCGCCGCCCACCGAGAGGACCAGTTGACCATCGGAGACGGTGGCGGTGCGGATGGCCACCGCCAGATCCAGGTCGCCGTGGGCCCCCAGCCAGCCGGTGGCGCCGGTGTAGAGGCCTCGGGGCAACGGCTCCAGCTCGTCGATGATCTCCATGGCGCGGCGCTTGGGCGCGCCGGTGATGGAGCCGCCGGGGAACGTCGCGTGCAGCAGCGCCTCCAGGCCGACGTCGGGACGCAGGCGGCCCCGCACCGTCGACACCAGGTGAAACACGGTGGGCAGAGCAACGACGCGCAACAGATCGGCGACCGACACGCTGCCGATCTCGCACACGCGCCCCAGGTCGTTTCGTTCCAGATCGACGATCATCACGTGCTCGGCGCGGTCCTTGGCCGACGCCCTCAGCGCGTCGCGCAGCGCCTGGTCGGGCGCGCCCGGCTCGCCGCGGGGGCGCGTCCCCTTGATGGGCTGCGTCTGCAGGCCGCCCGATGCGTCGAGGGCAAGGAAGCGCTCGGGCGAGTTGCCGACCACATAGGAGTCGACCGGAGCGTCCGGCCGCGAGCGCCGGCCCATCCAGATGGCGTGCGGCGCCGGCGCGCGGGCCCGCAACGCCGCCGCGATCCACAGCGGATCCCCCGGCGTCACCGGCGCCACCAGCGCCCGCGCCAGGTTCACCTGGTAGGCGTCGCCGGCGCGCAGGTAGTGCTGGATGCGCTCGACCGCGCGCGCGTGGGCTTGCTGGGACGTGCGCGAGACGAACGCCCCCACCTGGGGGGGCGGCGCCGCCGGGGCCGGACAGGCCAGCCGCGCGGCCAGCCGCGCCCCGGCCGCACCGTCGCAGGCCAGGATCGTCATCTCTCCCGAGGCGGCCTCCCGCAGCGCCACGGCGTCGTAGAAACGAAACTCGAGCTCTGGCCAGGGCGGGCGCTCCCTGGGGCGGGGCAGCGGCAACCACGTGCGAGACAGATCGTAAGCCAGCCCGCCCACCCCGATCGGCAGCGGGCCGGCGGAGACGTCAGCGCCCCAGCGGTCCCGCGCCGCCTGCCACGCCGCCTGCAACTGCGCCAGCGAGCCCCGGACCACCTGGCGCGGGTCCGCCGCGTACACGTCCCGACCGATCGCCGTCTCGGGCCCTGTTCCCGGCGAGGACAGCCAGACGGGATCCGCCCCCACCGCGATCCGGCGGGCCGCCTCGTCGGCCGCCAGCGCCGGCGCCGTCAGGACGATCAACGTCGCATCACGCGCTGGGCGAGGGGCGCCAGGCCGCGCTGAAGAACTTCCGCATGTAGTCGATCCCCGACAGCACGGACACCACCGCGGACAGCATCAACAGGATCAACCCCACCCGGTGATAATCGACGCTGATGGGCTGGGGAAACAGCATGCCGCTGCCCACCAGCGGATACCGGAAATGGATCAGCATGGTCATGATGCCGACCAGCTGCAGGGCCGTCTTGATCTTCCCGCCGTCGCTGGCAGCGATCACCAGGCCCTGGGCGCTGGCGATGCTGCGCAAGCCGTTGATGGCCAGATCGCGCCCGATCAGCACGACCACCAGCGACGCCGGCGCCCGGCCCATCTCGACCATGTACACCAGCACCGCGGTCACGATCAGCTTGTCCGCCAGGGGATCCAGGAACTTGCCCAGCACGCTGACCTGATTGCGCGTGCGGGCCAGGTACCCGTCCAGCGCGTCGCCTGCCGCCGCCCCGATGTACAGCAGGCTGGCCAGGAACGTGCGCAGCGGGTTGTAGTTGTCGATCAGCAGCAGCACGAACGGGATCAGCAGCACCCGCCCCATCGTCACGACGTTGGGCAGGTTCGTCAGCTCGGTCCGCAGATTGTTGGTTGCTGGTGGTTGCGTGGCGGTCATACGCTCCGTCCTCCTTCGCGATCTCGTTCCACCTCGAAAAGCACGACGCCCTCCCCTTCGCAAGTGATCGGCAAGATCGACGAGACGATCGCCGCCGCTTCGGCGCCTTCCGGTCCGGGAGAACCGTCGGGGGTCAGGGTCCCGCCCCGCGCCACCACGCGCCCCACCCAGCCCAGCAGGTTCGCGGGCGCCGCCTGCACCGGGCGCTCGGGGCTGACCTTCACGGCGCCGGTCTCGCCGTGCACGCACAAGGTGACCAGCCCCCGGCCGCGGAACTGCAACATGGCGAGCGGGGCGCGCGGGACATGGCCGTACTCCCACGACACCGTCGCCTCGAACGCGACGACGGCGTCCTCCCGCACGTAAAGCACGTCATCCTCCAGGCGCAATGGCACCAGGCGGCCCACCGGCGCGGCCACGAACAGCTCGCCCCGGCCCTGCACCCGGAAGAACGGGCTCTGGGCCCCCAGCCGCTCGGTGGTGGGCCGACCCTGCACGCGCCGCTGCGCCGGCTCCCACTGCACCCGTCCCGCACAGGCCACCGCCGCGTCCGCACGCACGAACGCGCCCTCGTCGACCGGCAAGCGGGCCGCCGCCCCCAGCCAGGCCCGGCTCTCCAGGGGCGGCGCCAGCTGCGCCACCGCGAATCCGACCAGAGGCTCGGGCGGCAACTCGGGCACCCCGGCGCGCCCCGAGCGGCGCTCTGCCGTGGTGGGCCGGGCCTCCGCGAATCCCCCGCTGGCCTCCCCCTGGTCCTCGTCGGGAAGGCGACCGTCGTCCAGCGCAGCTTCCGACGAGCGCTCCAGGTGAGCTGCACCGGCGGCCGCCGCTTCTTCGGACGGGGCGGACATCGACATCGACATCGACAGCGGCAGGGACTGGTCGAACGCCGGCTCGAACGCCGTGCTGGGCACCGCGCCCGGCGAGATCACGGCGCGCCCACTTCCGACCGCGCTCCGCCGGCCGCTGCCGTCGACCTCGACCGGGACGGGCGCCGCGGCCGCGCGCGGGGGGCGGTGCTCGCGCGCCTCTTCCTCCATCTCGACCGCCATCGACTCCGAGCCGGCGCGCCGGAACGCCGCCGCTGCCCGCGCCCGTTCCCCCCGGCGTGCGTAGGCGAAGCCGAGGTAGTTCCAGGGCCGCACGTCATCGGGCGCCAGCCGCGCGGCCAGCTCGAGCTCCTGCACCGACTCGTCGAGCCGATCCAGCTTCAGCGCGATCAGCCCCAGCTTCAGGCGCACGCCGGCGTCCCGCGGCGCCGCGGAGGCGATCTCCCGGCACAGGGCGCGCGCCTCGTCCAGCCGGCCCAGCTTGAACCGCACCAGGGCCAGCAGCTTCAGACCGCGCAGGTCCGAGGGAGTGATCGACAGCGCGCGCAGCACCTCGACCTCGGCCTCCCGGAAGCGCCGCGCGGCCACCAGGTCCGCCGCGCTGGAGAGGTGGTCCAGGAAACGATCGACGGAGCCGCGCTCCGGCGTCGAGGCTTGCACGTCCGTCACGTCAGTTCTCCGTGGCGCGCCGACTGGCGGGGGCGTGACCCAGCGGCGTCGGTCCCGACAGGTCCGACAACCCGCGCGGGGCGCCCGACTGATCGAAGGCCCCGTCGTGCGCCGCCGGCCCGCGACGGTACTCGTCGAACCGGCGCAGCACCATGGTCACGTACAGCTTCGTCGTCTCGTAGGGCGGCAGCCCGCCGTACTTCTCGACGGCGCCCGGACCGGCGTGATAGCCGGCGATCACCTTCACCAGCTCCTCGTCGGAGCAGACCAGCGTCCGGTCCGTGTCGCGGCCGTCGTCGTCGGCGACCGCGGGCGTGCGGCAGAAGCGGCGGGCCAGCACCTGGAGGTAGCGCGAGCCTCCCATGATGTTCTGCCGCGGATCGAACGCGTCGGTGACGCCCATCAGTCGCCCGGTGTCGGGCATCAGCTGCATCAACCCCTGCGCGCCCACGCTGGAGACGACGTGCGGGTCGAAGTCGGACTCGGTCTTGATGACGGCGCGGACCAGGGCCTCGGGGATGCCGTAGTACATCTGCTGATCGAAGATGTCCTGATCGTAGCGGGCGTAGCGCGCCGGGGAGCTGTCGCGCGGCGGAACGACGTCGGTGCGGCCCCGCAAGGCGGCGGCCTTCCCCGGGCCCGTCTTCAGCCAGACCTTCCAGGCCTCCCCCACCGGGCGCATGTTGGTGAACTCGACCACCCCGTCGGCGCGCTCGCGTGCCCAGAACGTGCCCGCGTCGCTGCTGGAGCCCCCCCGCGCGCCGCCCCCGCGGTTCGAGAACTCCACCGTGCCGTTCGGGTGCAGGCGATGCCGCACCTCGGCCCCGGCATGCCCCGCCAGACCCAGCGACAAGAGGGCGCCGGCCAGGGGAACGCGTGGGCTGAGCCAGCGAAACATCTCGACTTTCAGCGTAACACAAACCTCCTCACGGGCCCGCCCGCGGCCGCGGCGTCCTGGGGCCTCCTGCGCCGGCGAGGGAGGGGTGCGGAAGCCTCCGCCCGGGCCTCCTCCTCCGAATGACATCCCCGCCGCCCGCACGCGCTTCCGAATGAGCTAGATTCGCACCTTCGTGTCTGCCCAATCATCGCCCTTCACGCCCGAATCCGAATTCCTCGAAACCGACTATCTGGTCATCGGGTCCGGGCTGGCCGGCCTGGGCTTCGCGCTGGCGGCCTCGCGGCACGGCCGGGTCATGGTCGTCACGAAGCGCGCCCCCGCCGACTCGAACACCAACTACGCGCAGGGGGGCGTCGCCGCGGTGCTGGATCCGGGCGACACCTCGGACGCGCACATCGCCGACACGTTGAAGGTGGGCGACGGTCTGTGCCACGCCGACGTGGTCGAGCGCTGCGTGCGCGAGGCGCCCGCCCACATCCGCCGGTTCGCCGAGGAGATCGGCGTGGCCTTCGATCGGGACGCCGGCGGCGACTTCGTGCTGGGCCGCGAGGGGGGCCACACCGCCCGCCGCATCGTGCACGTGAAGGACATGACCGGCCGGGCCATCGAGACGGCGCTGCTGGATCGGGTGGCAGAGCGCGGCGATCGGATCCGCATGCTGCCCGACCACATGGCCATCGACCTGCTGACGACCGCCAAGTACGGCGGCCCGAACGCGGTGTTCGGTGCCTACGTCTACGACCAGCGCACGGGCGTCATCCGCACCATCGTGGCGCGGGCGGTGGTGCTGGCCACCGGGGGCGCCGGGAAGGTGTACCTGTACACGACCAACCCCGACGTGGCGACCGGTGACGGCATCGCCATGGCCTACCGGGTGGGCGCCGCCATCGGAAACATGGAGTTCTTCCAGTTCCACCCCACCTGCCTTTATCACCCGGCCGCCAAGTCGTTCCTGATCTCCGAGGCGCTGCGGGGCGAGGGCGGCATCCTGCGCCTGCGCGACGGCACCGCCTTCATGCCGCGCTATCACGAGATGAAGGATCTGGCGCCGCGAGACATCGTGGCGCGGGCCATCGACGCCGAGCTGAAGCGTACCGGCGACGACTTCGTGGTGCTGGACATGACCCACCTGCGGCCCGAGTTCCTGGTCGAGCGATTCCCCACCATCCACCAGCGCTGCATGGAACTGGGGATCGACATGCGCAAGCAGCCCATCCCCGTGGTGCCGGCCGCCCACTATAGCTGCGGCGGCGTGGTGGTCGACGAGCAGGGCCGCACCAGCGTCCCCAACCTGTTCGCCGTGGGCGAGGTGGCGATGACGGGGTTGCACGGGGCCTGCCGCCTGGCCTCGAACTCGTTGCTGGAGGCGATGGTGTACGCGGCCTCGGCCGCCGAGGCGGTCCGCACGGCGGGCGTGGAGCGCCCCACGCAAGTCATTCCCTGGACCGCCGGCGAGGCCACCACGTCCGACGAGGCCGTGGTGGTGACGCAGAACTGGGACGAGATCCGGCGTCTCATGTGGAACTACGTGGGCATCGTGCGCACGGATCGGCGCCTGGCGCGCGCCCGCCATCGCATCGATCTCATTCGCAAGGAGATCCGCGAGTACTACTGGCACGTGCTGGTCACCGGCGACCTGATCGAGCTGCGCAACATCGCTCTGGTGGCCGACCTGATCATCGAGAGCGCGATCCGCCGGCGGGAGAGCCGGGGCCTCCACTACAACCTCGATCATCTGGAACACGACCCCAGCTTCGCGCACGACACGGTGCTGGTGCGCGGTCCGGGCATGCCCGCCTGACCCGCCCCGGGTGGACAGCGCGTTCCACCTGTCAGGGCTCGGGGCACGTCCGCGCGCCCGCCATGCCGTTGCCCCGAAAAGGTCCGCCGCTCGTGACGAGACGTTTTCGGGCGCCGCCCTGCTGAAACGGCGCGCGACCGGGTGCGCCCACGAAGGGCCGCCCCTGCCGCGGCTCTGGCGCCTGGCACGGCGGATGCCTTACCCGGCCCCATGCGAAATCACCTGATCATGGCCGTCGCGGCGGTGCTGTCGCTGTCCGCGACCAGTTGCGTGGTGCGCGAGCGCCCCGTCGCTTACCACCACGTCGGACCGGGGCCGCGCTACGTGGCGCCGCCACCCAGACACGAACGCTACGAGTACCGCGACTATCGCGACGATCGCGGCTACCGCACGCGCGTTTACGTTCCTTGACAGGCGAAGGGCCGCGCCGGGCGGCGGCCTCAGAACGGGGCGACGCGCGCGCCCAGAGCGATGGCGAGCTGCCCGAGCCAGTAAACTCCCAGCGTCAAGAGCGCCGCATACTTGATGGGCTTGTCGAATCGGTCCAGGGCCAGGCTGGCGTCGCCGACGTAGAACATCGCCGCTCCCAGCGCCACCGCGACCGGTAGCTCTCCGCCTGCTGACGACACGGCCGCCACCGCCGTGACCACCATGGTGCCCAGCGCGCAGCCGTAGATGACCAGCGGCACGCGGATGCCGGCCGCGCGTGGCCACAGGCGGCGCAGCACCCAGATGGTCACCAGCCCGGTCACCAGCGCGGCCACCGCAGCGGGGGGAGACAGCACTTCCAGCCCCGCCACGCCGACGAACGCCGAGATGTACGCGATGTGGGCCCCCAGAAAGATGGCCAGCCCCAGCAAGAAGGCATTCTTCGTGGGCAGCAGCAGGGCCACGTCGCCGGCCAGCGAGAAGGCGATCCCCAGATCGATCAGACGGGCGAAGCCCGACTGAGGCAGACCGACGACCACGAAGAGCAAGGCCGTGGTCAGGGGCTTGGCCACCGCGAACAGCACGCGCCGGTTCGTCAGCGACGCCACGACCGCGGTCGCCGCGCAGACGGCAAAGACCGCCACGATCGCGCTCAGGGGGCTCACGGCACACTCCATCGGGGGCTCGTCGCCGCCGCGAGCCGGCGTCCGGCCCGGTGCCCCGTCCCTGGCCGCCCGCCCGGACATTCGGGCGGCCAGCCGAACGCCCTCGCCGAAGCTTTCCCCGCCGACGTTCGCCGTGCGGTTCGCATCAGGTCACGGCTGTCCAGCCAGGTCCGCCAGGCGCCGCTCGATCTCCCGGGCGTCCTCGGGGGCGAAGCCGCTGTTCACGTAGCGGATGATGCCCTGCCGGTCGATCAGGTACGACGTCGGCATCTTGTCCGGCTGGAACGTGTCCGCGATGGCCCCCTTCGGGTCGTGGGCCACGGTCAACGTCCAGTGCCCCTTCGCCTGCAGGAACTTGTCGACGTTGTCGCGCTCCTGGTCCACGGAGACGGCCAGCACCTCGACGCCACGCCGGTGCAGCCGGCCCGCGATGGCGTCCAGCAGGGGCAGCTCTTGCTTGCAGGGCCCGCACCAGGAGGCCCAGACGTCCAGCAGGACGACCTTGCCGTGGAGGGAAGCAAGGGCGACCGTGCCGCCGCTGATGCGATCGACCGTGATGTCCGGGGCCGGGCGACCGACGTCGACGGGACCGTGGCCCGCGCCCGGGCTGCGGGCGCCGCCTCCGGTGGCGCACCCGGCCAGCGCAACCGCCAGCGTCAGCGCCGTCGCGAAGCCGCCCCCGCTCCGCCGACTCACTTGGCCAGCTCTTCCTTGATCCACTCGCGCAGGCTCTCGGTGTCCTTCGCGTCCGTGTACTCGCGACCGTTGATGAACAGGGTCGGCGTCGAGGACAGTCCCAGCGTCGTCCCGTCCGTCCTGTCTTTCTGGACGTGGGTCTTCGTCTTGGGGTCCTCGAGATCGGCGCGGAACTTCGCCACGTCGAGGCCCGCTTCCTTCGCGTACTTCTCCATCTCGGCGGGGCTCAGGCTGTCCTGATTCTCCCACAGCTTGTCCTGGAACTGCCAGAACTTCCCCTGCTTCTGCGCCGCCACGGCCGCCTCGGCGGCCAGCCGGGCGTTCGTGTGCTGGGGCAGCGGGTAGTGCTTGAAGTAGATCCGCACTTCCTTGCGGAACTCGTCGAGGATCTGCCGCAGAACCGGCTGGAATCGCTTGCAATGCGGGCACTCGTAATCGGCGAACTCGACCAGGGTCACCTTGGCGCTGGGATTCCCCTCCATGGGGGCGTCCGAAACGTCGATGAACTTCGCGTCCGTGGTCCGGTAGCGCTTCTCCAGCGCGTCGCTGATCTCCGACTGGGTGTAGCCCTGGTCGGCCAGTCGCGCCACGTACTTCACGGCGTTCAGGTCGCGGTGGCAGCCGCCGTCCGGCTTCTTGGCCGACGCGATCAGGCTCTCACCCTTGCCGCACACGGACGGCTCGCTGTTGATCACGCGGAAGAAGATCTTCTTGGCCAGCTCGTCCAGCTTGGACACGTCGACCCCTGGCGGGACGGTCTGGTCGCCGGCGTCGCCGGCAGGGGGTTTCCCCGCCTTGTCGGCCGCGGGCGGCGTCGGCACCGGAGCCGACGGCGCCGGGGGCGGGTTCTTCGCGCACGCAGGGGCTGCAATCGCGGCGACGAGAAAGACGGCGTTGAGCAGACTGCGGGCGAGGCTCGCGGGGCGCATGCGCGGTAGATATAGGAATACGCGTCGGCCCCGTCAACGACCTATCCGGGAACGGCCGCGCGACGTCCGGCCGGGCCGCGCCCGCTGGCCGCGGCGACAGCGCCCCCGATCTAGGCCAAACCGTTGAGGTCATCGTTGACGTGCCGGGCGGTCACCACTATAAACGCCCTCGGCGCGCAACGCGCCCACCACGATGTCATCCGACTACATTTCTGCCGCTCTCATGATCCTGGTCAGCGTCGGATTCGCGCTGGCCCTCACCGCCGCCGCCAAGTACCTGGGACCTGGCCGAAAAAGCAAGGCCAAGGACTACCCGTACGAGTGCGGCTCCGACGTCATCGGCAGCCCCCGGGCGCGCTTCGAGATCAAGTTCTACCAGGTGGCGATTCTGTTCCTGGTGTTCGACATCGAAACGGCGTTCTTGTACCCGTGGGCCCTGCGCTTCCGCTCGCTCTCGTGCGCGGGCGCGCTGGACGCCGCGGGCGTTTGCACCTCCGGTGGGTCATTCTTCGGCCTGACGGAGATCCTGGTGTTCATGGGCATCTTGATCGTCGCGCTCGCCTATGTCTGGCGGAAGCGCGCCGTCGGTTGGGAGTAGCCACATGGGTCTCGAAATCTACAACTCCACCGTCCAGGCGGCCGTCAACTGGGCGCGGAAGTTCTCGCTGTTCCAGTACCCCTTCGTCACCGCCTGCTGCGGCATGGAGTTCATGTCCACCGCCGCGCCGAAGTACGATCTGGCCCGCTTCGGCGCCGAGTTCCCTCGCTTCTCGCCCCGCCAGGCCGATCTGCTGATCATCGTCGGCACCATCACCGAGCGGCAGGGCCCCGCCCTGCGCCGCATCTACGACCAGATGTGCGAGCCCAAGTGGGTGGTCGCCTTCGGCGTGTGCGCCTCGACGGGCGGCTTCTATCAGAACTACTCGACGATGCCGGGCGCCGATCAGGTGGTGCCGGTCGACGTCTACATCCCCGGCTGCCCGCCCCGCCCCGAACAGGTGCTGGACGCCTTGATCCTGCTGCAGGAGCGCATCCAGCGCGGTGAGGGCCACAGCCAGATCGTCCTCAAGGCCGAGGCCGGACACGACGTGCCCATCGCCGCCATCCGCCCGCGCGACAAGGGTCCCCAGGCCGCCCCCATCGGCACGCAGCCGCACGCGGTCCGGCCCGAAAGCGCCAAGTAAAGGTCGACACGGAATGTCCCAACTCATCCTGGACCGCCTGGTCGCGACGTTCACAGGCGGGGAGCTCGAACAGATTGGCACGCAGCACGGCAACGAGTGGGCGCGTGTGCGGCGCGACGCCTGGCGGACCGTGTGCGCCTTCCTCCGTGACGATCCGGCGTGCGATCTCAAGATGCCGACCGATCTGACGGCCGTCGACCGCCTCAGCCGCGAGCCGCGGTTCGACGTGGTGGTGCACCTGTATTCGGTGACCAAGAAGCACCGGGTTCGCCTGTACGCCGGCGTGCCGGAGGACGACTGCGCCCTGGACAGCCTGGTGCCGGTGTGGCCGGGCATGGAGTGGTTCGAGCGCGAGGCCTACGACCTGTACGGCGTGCGCTTCCGGGGCCACCCCGACCTGCGACGCATCCTGATGTACCCCGAGTTCGTCGGCCACCCCCTGCGCAAGGACTATCCGAAGGAGAAGCGGCAGCCGCTGATCCGGCGCAGCGGGTTCCCAGGCAAACCAGAGTGACAACCCGCGTGACGGCCTCAGTCAGCCTCAGCACGGCCTCGGGCCGCGGCCGGCGAGCCACCATCGGACAACGATAAAGCGAAAGCAGTCTCATGGACACGACGCTCACCCCCTCCCCCGCCACCGCGCCCGCCGGAACCCGCCGCGTCGTCCTCGGCGTGCAGGAGCCGGAGGACATGGACCTTCCCACCGACCCCATCCCGTTGAACATGGGGCCGTCCCACCCCGCCATGCACGGCACCGTGCGCATGGTGCTGGACGTCGAGGGCGAGAAGATCAGCAACGTCGACATCCAGATCGGCTACCTGCACCGCTGCTTCGAGAAGGAATCGGAGCACGCCACGTACACCCAGATCTTCCCCTACACCGACCGCCTTAACTACGTGTCGCCGATGCTGAACAACATCGGCTACGCCATGGCGGTCGAGACGCTGCTGGGCATCACCGACAAGATCCCCGAGCGCGCCCAGTACGTGCGCGTGATCGTGGGCGAGATGTCCCGCATGACCGACCACATGACGTGCCTGGGCGCCGGCGCCATGGAACTGGGCGCGTTCACGGTGTTCCTGTACCTGCTGAAGGCCCGCGAGTGGTTCTACGAGATGCTGGAGGAGATCTCGGGCGCCCGCCTGACCCACAGCTACATGCGCATCGGCGGCCTGTCGGCCGATCTGCCCGAGGGGCTGACCACGAAGCTGCTGGACGTCATCCAGCGGACCCGCGGGGTCGTCGACGAGTGCGGCAAGCTGCTGAACCGGAACCGCATCTTCCGCGACCGCATGGACGGGATCGGGATCATCACCAAGGACGAGGCCATCGCCTGGGGCGTGACCGGTCCGGTGGGCCGCTCCACGGGTCTGGACTACGACGTCCGCAAGGATCATCCGTATCTGGTCTACGACCAGTTCGACTTCGACGTCCCGGTGGGCTCGGTGGGCGACAACTTCGACCGCTACATGTGCCGGGTCGAGGAGATCGCGCAGTCGATGCGCATCATCGAGCAGGCCATCGCCAAGATGCCGGCCGGGCCCGTCATGGTCGACGATCCGCGCCTGCGCCTGCCCACCAAGACCGAGACCTACAACTCGATCGAGGCGATGATCGCCCACTTCAAGGTGATCATGGACGGCATCCACGTGCCCCCCGGCGAGGTGTACTCGTTCACCGAGGCGGGGAACGGCGAGCTGGGCTTCTACATCGTGTCCGACGGCACGGGGCGCCCCTGGAAGTGCCGGGTGCGGCCCCCCTGCTTCGCGAACGTCGCCATCCTGCCCAAGGTGCTGCCGGGGCTGTTCATCGCGGACATCGTCCCCACCTTCGGCATGATCAACATGATCGGCGGCGAGTGCGATCGGTAGGCCACGCCCTGCCGGGCTCGCGCTGCGTGGACTCTAGCTTCGAGGACTTTCATGTCTGAGACGACCGACGGACAGAAGACGACACTGAAGATCATGACGGGGGCGCCGGTGCCGGCGCCCGCCGAGCCGCTGTACGCCACGGGCGCGCCCGCGCCGGTGGTCCAGCCGGGCACCGAGATGGTGACGGTCACCATCGACGGCAAGGCGATGCAGGTGCCGAAGGGGACGAACCTGCTGGAGGCGTGCAACCACGCCGGCGCCGACGTGCCCTTCTTCTGCTACCACCCGGGGCTCTCCTCTCCCGCGGTGTGCCGGCAGTGCCTGGTCGACGTCAAGGGCCAGCCGAAGCCGGTGCCCTCCTGCTACACGCCGGTGGCCGACAAGATGGAGGTGACCACCGCCTCGCCGCGCGTGCTGGACATCCGCCGGCAGATGCTGGAGTTCACGCTCCTCAACCACCCCATCGACTGCCCGATCTGCGACAAGGCGGGCGAGTGCACGCTGCAGAAGCAGTACTTCGACTGGGACGCCAAGTACGCCCGCAACGACGGCATCAAGGTCCACAAGGCCAAGCACGTCGACATCGGCAAGCACATCGTGCTGGATCAAGAGCGCTGCATCCTGTGCACGCGCTGCATCCGCGTCTGCGCCGAGGTGGCCCAGCAGCCCGAGCTGACCATGGCCCAGCGCGGGGATCACGAGGTCCTGACCACCGCGCCTGGCAAGCGGCTGGACAATCCCTACTCGCTGAACACCGTCGACGTCTGCCCGGTGGGCGCCCTGACGTCGAAGGACTTCCGCTTCACCATGCGCGCCTGGGAGCTGCAGGCCACACCCTCGGTCTGCCCCGGGTGCGCCACCGGCTGCAACGTCGAGGTGCACACCTCGCGCGAGCAGATCTACCGCCTGGTGCCGCGCGAGAACCCCTACGTCAACCAGTACTGGATGTGCGACGAGGGACGCTTCACCTACAAGCGCATCTACGACGACCGGCTGGGCCAGCCCATGTCGGGCGGCGAGCTGGTGGAATGGGACCGCGCGCTGGAGGACGCCGCGCGGTTGCTGCGCGCCGCCGTCGACCAGGGCCCTGGCAAGATCGGGGTGGTCTTCTCCGCCCAGTCGACGAACGAGGACCTGTACGCGCTGTCCCGCCTGGCCTTCGACAGCCTGGGCGTTACGCGGGCCTACGTGGCCGGCCTGGACCAGGGCTGGAGCGACAACATCCTGGTCAGCGCCGACAAGAACCCGAACACCGCCGGCGCCATCGCCATCGGCGGCGGGCGGCTGAAGAGCCTGATGGACCTGGCCAACGACGTGAAGAGCGGCGCCATCAGCACGTTGCTGGTGGTCGGTGAACGGGGCGTGCTGGGTGACGGAGGGACCAGCGCCCTCCCCATCAGCAAGCTGCAGTCGCTGATCGTCCTGGGCTGGCGCAAGGGTCCGCTGGTGAACGCGGCGCACGTGGCGTTGCCGCTGGCGGACTGGGCCGAGATCGACGGCACGTTCACCAACCGTCAGGGCACCGTGCAGCGCATCCGTGCCGCCGTGCCGCCGGCCGGCGACGCGCTGCCGGGCTGGGAGATCGTAACGCTGCTGGCGCACCGCCTGGGCATGCCGCTGGAGTTCGGCGGCCGGCCGTCGACGTCGCCGCCCTCCGCGCGGGCGGTGTTCCTCGATGCCAGGGAGAAGATGGCCTTCATGAAGAACGCAGACTGGGGGCGGACGTCGCTGCCGATCCAGCTTCGCTTCGCCAATTCCCGAGGGTAATGCAGATGGGCTACGGAACGCTGCTGTTCTCGATCCTGGCCGGGCTGGCCAAGGTCCTGTTCATGATCCTGGGTTTCTTGATGCCGGTGGCGTCGATCCTGACCTGGCTGGAGCGCCGGCAGTCGTCGATGATGCAGGACCGGCTGGGTCCGAACCGCGCCAACATCGGGCCCTTCAAGGCCTGGGGCATCACGCACTTCCTGGCTGACGCCCTGAAGTTCATGTTCAAGGAAGACTTCGTGCCGCCCATGGCGCACAAGTTCCTGTTCATGTGGGCGCCGGTCATGGCCATGGCGCCCGCGCTGATCGTGGCCGCCATCGTGCCGTTCGGCCCGCCATTGTGCTGGGGCCAGCTGTTCGAGACGGGCGCCACCTGCAACCAGCCGGTGCCGCTGCAGATCGCCCGCCTGGACATCGGCATGCTGTTCTACTTCGCCATCGCCTCGCTGTCGGTGTACGGCGCGACGCTGGCGGGCTGGGCCTCCCACAACAAGTGGGCGATGATGGGCGGCCTGCGCGCCAGCTCTCAGATGATGTCGTACGAGGTCACGATGGGCATGGCCGTGCTGGGATCGTTCCTCGTCTACGGCTCGCTCGAGCCGGGCGCCATCGGCGACTTCCAGACCCACATCCTGAACTTCGACAACTACCGCTCCAGCTGGGGCATCTTCTCGCAGCCGGTGGGCTTCCTGCTGTTCCTGACGGCCGCCATCGCCGAGACCAAGCGCACACCCTTCGACATCCCCGAGGGCGAGCCGGAGATCATCGGCTACTTCGTCGAGTACTCGGGCCTGCGCTTCGGTCTGTTCTTCCTGGGCGAGTTCCTGGAGATCGTCACCTCCAGCGCCATCATGATCACGCTGTTCTTCGGTGGCTGGCACTGGGGGCCGTACATCGACGGCTTCCTGATGTCGCACCTGCCCAACGTGGCCTTCGTGGTGGTGATGTTCTCGCTGTGGGCCTTGAAGGTCTTCATGTTCTGCGCGTTCCAGCTGCTGATCCGCTGGTCGCTGCCCCGCTTCCGGTCCGACCAGCTGATGCAGCTGGGGTGGCAGCGCCTGCTGCCGCTGTCGATCGCCAACGTCGTCGCGACGGCGATCATCGTGCTTTGGGCACAGATGTGAGCTAAGGAGAGTTCGTCATGGCCGTCGGAGTCAAAGTCGTCACCCGCCCGGGAAGCCTCAGCCAGCAGCTGTATTTGCCCGCCATCGCCGAAGGCATGGGCGTGACGTTCAAGCACTTCGTGAAGAACTTCTTCGGCAACCTGGTCGGGCTGCGCAAGAAGACCGACATCCAGACCATCGAATATCCCGAAGAGAAGAAGCAGTACCCGGCCCGGCACCGCGGCTTGCACCGGCTGATGTTGCGCGACGACGGTCAGACCCGCTGCGTGGCCTGCATGATGTGCCCCACGGTCTGCCCCGCCCACTGCATCACCATCGTCCCGGAAGAGGCGCCCGACGGCAGCATCGAGAAGCGCCCCAAGATCTTCGAGATCGACGAGCTGCGCTGCGTGGTGTGCGGCCTGTGCGCCGAGGCTTGCCCCTGCGACGCCATCCGCATGGACACGCTGGAGCACGCCAAGCCGGTCTACAAGCGCGCCGACGCCATCCTGGATCGCGAGGAGCTGCTGTCCCGCGGCGCCAAGTCGGTCGCCGTCCAGGGTGGAGCGGGCGCGTTCTGGCGCGAGAAGATCGCGGCCGTGCCGCAGACCCAGCCCGACGCCGCCGTGCTGCCGGCCGGTCCGCCCGCCGGTCCCACGCCCGTGGCGACGTTCCAGCGCAAGGACTGACCCGCCGCTGCGGCGCGCGTGAAGCCGATCGCGCGCGCCCTTGGCGGGGCGGGTTTTGCCTTGACTGGCGCGGATCCGGTCGTCATTGTCAGTAGCGACCTTCTGCGCGGTTCGACACGAAGAGCAAATTCTTTTCCCTACAAGCACGCACCTGGGGATTGCCTCTGACCGATGGATGTGCACGCCCGCGAGTCGGGAAGCCCGATGCGGTCAATCAGCGGTCCCCCCCTTACGAAAGTAGGGGTCCAGAATTCTCTTCGACCGGCCGAGGCGGATGGTCTTTTTCGAGCGCGAGGGGTTCGTCCCTCGCGCGCGTCAGTCGGTCGACTCGACCAGCGTGATGACCCTCTTCAGGGTCGACTGCACGGTCAGCGACTCCCGGTGCTGGACGTTGCTGTCGCGGCTGAGGAACAGCACGTCGTGCGTCCCGCACGAGACCGGGTAGTCGACGAGCGGCGTGGTCCCGGCGCGGTTCCCGTCGATCCAGATCTCCGACCAGGGCTTTGACCCGAGCGTGACGCGGCAGGGAGGACGGGACGGCGGGCCGGCGCCCACCGGGCCGGCGGCGTTGGCCTTCGGTCCCCCCAGGTCGACGATGCGCTTCACCTTCTCGCCAGGACGGACGCTGAGCGTGATCCGGCGCTCCAGGCCGCGCTCGGCGCTGGTGAAGAGGATCTCGTGCGTGCCACAGGGGACCGGCAAGTCCGTGATGGGCGTGAATCCGGCGCGCTGGCCATCCACCTGCACGTCGGACCAGGGGATCGACCCCAGCGACAGCGTGCACGACGAACCGGTGCCCTGCTTGGCTTCCGCCGGAGCTGCCGCGGCCGGCCGGGCGACGGGCGCCGGGCCCGCCGCACGCGCGCTGGCAGGGGCGGCGGCCGGGCCGGCAGGAGGGGACGCCGGCGTCGTGCTGGCCAGGGTCCCGGCGGTCTCGGGTGCGGCCGGGCTGGGCGAGCCGGGCGGCGGCGAGGCAGCGGCCGCGGGCAGCGCGCTGCCCGGCGCGGAGCGCTGAGCCGTCGCGCCCGGGACCGCGGCGCGCGGAGCGCCGGCCGGCGACGCCGCCGCTGCGTTCGTGACCGCGGCCGCCGCGCCCGGCGTGCCGGTGACGGCCGCCGCCGCGCTTCCCACGGGCGCGGCCGGGCCTGCCGGACCACCAACGCCTGCAGGCGGGGAGGCGGCCGCGGGTGCCGTGGCAGAGGTTGGCGTCCCAGGTGCGGCGCTCGCCGCCGGCTGGGCGCCCGCCGGATGCGCGGGCGCGATAGCGCCGGGCTCCAGTGACGCGACGGCGGCCCCCGCGTCGTCCAGCGGCACGGCCGCATCCGCCCCAGGCGGCTCCGGCTCGGGCGCCGGCACCGGAGGCGGGGGCAGCACCATCGGCTGGGGCGGCGGCACCGTGGTGGTCACCTTGAACTTCTCCGCCGTCGTCCTGGCGGCGCCGTCGCCTTCGCTGGGCCCCGATACGATGGCGAGCGCGACGATGATCGCGGCCAGCACACCCACGGCCCCGGCGATCAGCGCCGGGCGCGAGGGGCGCGCCAGCAGCCGGCGCCCGAACGACACGTCTCCCGCTTCGTCGTCGGCATCCAGCACCGGCGTGGTCGGCGCCTCGGCGCGCGCCTGCGATGGCTTCGCCGCGGTCTCATCGCGCCCACCCAGCTCGCGATGCAACGTCGCGAGATCGGACCAGCGGCGCGAGCGGTCGGGGTCGACGGCTCGCATGACCAGCGCGTCTGCGTCCGAGGGGATGTCGTGCTCGGGCGAGCCCAGCACCAGATCGGGCAGGGGCTGGTCCTCGGCGGCGCGCACCTCGTGGCCGGCCAGCATCGCGTACAGCAGCCGCCCCACCCCACGCGCCAGATCGGGCGCGCGCGCGGGCACCCATCCCAGCGACTCGGGCGTGACCAGATCGACGCGGGCGCGCGGCTCGCCCGGGCCAGCGGGCGTGATGAAGATCTGTGAAGCCGCCGGCTCGCTGCCGACCAGCCCGCCGGCTTCGGCGGCCAGCAATGCCGCGGCGATCTGGCGGCCCAGCGCGCGCGCGGCGGGCCACTTCATGGGCCCGCGCTCCGCCAGCACCGCCGGAAGCGGCCGCGCCCCCGACAGCTCGAGCACGACGTACATGAAGCCGTCGCCGCACTCGGCGATCTCGACCAGCGGCAGGACGCCCTCGTGCTTCAGCGCCGACAGCTCGCGCGCGTGCTGGATGGCGCTGCGAATGGCCTCTGCCTCGTCGGGACCGCGCGGCGGATGGAACAGCTTGAACAGCACCTGGCGGTCCAGGTGAACGTGCTCGGCCAGGTAACTGGGCAGGCCCGTCCCCTCGCCCACGCGCTCCTGGATGCGATAGGCGCCCAGCACCCGGCCCAGCAAGGGATCGCGGGTGGTCCCCAGCTTCAGTGTCTCGGCCAGCTTGCCGCCCGTCGTCGTCATCGTTGCACCAGGCCTGTCAGTAGGCGAACCGACGGATGGACACGTTCATCACCAGCCCCAGCGCCGCCATGATCGTCAGCAGGCTGGAGCCGCCATAGCTGATCAGCGGCAACGTCACGCCCACGACCGGCAGCACCCCCGTCACCATGCCCACGTTCACGGCCACGTGCCAGAACAGCATGGCGGCCACGCCCACGCACACCGTGGCGCCAAAGCGATCGCGCGCCTCGCTGGCGATCTTCAGCGTCCACAGGATCAGCACCAGATACCCGGCCAGCACGATCAGACATCCCACGAACCCCCACTCTTCGGCCCACACGGCGAACGGAAAGTCGGTCCACAGCGCGGGCAGCCGCCGGATGCGGATCTGCGTCGCCTGCAGGAAACCCTTGCCCAGGAAGCGCCCCGAGCCGATGGCGTTCAAGGCCTGGCGCGACTGCCAGGCCTCGGCGCTGTCGGGGTTCAGCAGCGCCTCGACGCGCTTGCGCTGGTACTCGTGCAGGCCGTAGCGCCAGATCGGCGAGGCCGAGATCAGCGCCATGCCCATGATGGCGGCCAGCGTCTTCAGCTTCAGGCGCGCCGTCAGCATGACGGTGATGAAGATCAGGAAGATCATGAACGCGGTGCCCAGGTCGGGCTGGCGCGCGATCAGCAGCACCGGCAGCGTGACGATGCCGACGGGGATGGCCATGTGCTTGAACGTCCGCCCTTCCAGGGCCGGCGAATCGTTCAGGTACTTCCCCAGCGCCACGATGATCAGCACCTTCATCAGCTCCGAGGGCTGCAGGTGCACCGGGCCGAGGTCGAACCAGCGCCGCGCGCCGCCCACCACCCGGCCGAAGAGCAGCACCGCGATCAGCAGCGCCGCGCCCGCGCCGTACAGCAGGTAACCGATGCGGCTGATGGCGCGGTAGTCGAACGCCGCCACCACCAGGAACATGCCCAGCCCCACCGCCAGCAGCGAGATCTGCTTCGAGAACAGCTGCGGGCCGCGGTCCTGCAGCGCGCTCCACAGGTTCACCAGCCCCAGCGCCACCATCGCCAGCATGGCCAGCGTCAGCGTCCAGTCGAAGCGGAACCGCAGCTTGCGCCAGGCGATGGCGCGCGACGACATCATGGCGTCTGGGCCTCCTCGGCCGGCGGCGGCGCGGGCGCCTCGACGGGCGCCGCGGCCACCGCGGGATCCGTCGCGCCTTGCCGCGGCTCGGCCGCGCCGGGCGCCGTCGCGGCCGGGTCCGGGGACCCTGCCGGGGTTCCCGACGTGGCGACACTGTCGTCCATGGCGGACGAAACGATGCGTCCGGGGCGCCGCCGCGGCAACCCCAGATGCGGCGCCGCGCGGTCAGCCGGGGCGACCGACTCGAAGTATCCGTGCGTGATCTCCATCGCCACGGGGGCGGCCACGTCGCCGCCGTGGCCACCGTGCTCGACCAGCACGGCGAAGGCGATGCGCGGGTGCCCCGAGGGGGCGAACCCGGCGAACCAGGCGTGGTCGTTCTGCTCGTAGGACGACAGCGGCTCGCCCCGCTTGCCCATGTGGCGCACCTGCGCCGTGCCGGTCTTGCCCGACACCTCCAGGTCGTCATCGGGCCGCGCCTTGTAGGCGGTGCCCTTGGGCTCGTTCACGACGCCCAGCAGCGCCTGCCGCACGATGGCCAGGTTCTCGGGCGAGACCGACAGCTCGCGCCGCACGCGCGGGGGAAACTCCTCCAGCACCTGGCCGGTCGGTGACTCGATCCGCTCCACGATCTGGGGCAGCCACAGCTTGCCCCCGTTGGCGATGGCCGCGTACAGCATCGCCATCTGCAGCACCGTCACCCGCGTCTCCTGGCCGATGGCGGCGTTCAGCGCGTGACCGACCTGGAAGCCTTCGTTCTTGGGGTTCAGCCGCTTCTGTTCGCGATACCACTCCTCGGTGGCGATGAAGCCGGCCTCCTCGCCGTTCATGCCCAGCCCCGAGGGCGCCCCCAGGCCCATGTCGGTGCCGAAGCGGGCCAGCCGGTCCAGCATGCCGGGCCGCGCGCCAAGCTCGTAGAAGTAGACGTTGCAGCTCTGCACGATGGCGTCGTACAGGGCCACCACGCCGTGCGTCTTGGTGCACTTGAAGCGCCGGCGCCCGATCTCGAAGAAGCCGTGACACTTGGTGTGCTCCTCCGGCGAGATCAGCTTGTCCTCCAGCGCCGACAGCGCGGTCACCACCTTGAACGTCGACCCCGGGAAGTAGGTCTCGCTCAGCACCTTGTCCTTCAGCGGATGGAAGCGGTCGGCCAGGATGCGGGCCTGAGCCTCGCTGGACAGGTGCCCCGACATCTCGTTGGGATCGAAGTCGGGCTTCGAGACGGCCGCCAGGATGCGCCCCGTGTCGACGTCGACCACGACGGTCGCGCCCGCGTTCGCGTTGCGCATGGCCCGCTCCGCGATCTTCTGCAGGTCCATGTCCAGGGTCAGGAACACGTTGTTGCCCGGGATGGGGTCCTGCTTGATGGCCCCCTCGACCAGATCGCGGATGTTGGTCTTGGGCACGCCCCGGCGATCCACCACCACCTTCTGGAAGCCGGTGCGGCCCCGCAGATAGCCTTCCAGCTGCCGCTCGATGCCCACGCGCCCCACCAGATCGCCGGGCCGGTAGCTCTCCTGCTTCTTGGCGCGCAGCTCGTCGGCCGAGATCTCGTTCATGTAGCCCAGCACGTGCGAGGCGATGGGCCCGTAGGGATAGTCCCGCCGGATGGTGTGCTCGAGCTTCACGCCCGGCAGGTCCTGGCCAGCCTCTTCCAGCACCGCCTGGGCGGCGCGCGAGATGTCCTCCTGCACCACCAGCGGGTGGTCGCGGTCGCGCGGCGGCGAATCGTGGCCGGCCGCCCGATCGGTCTGGATCTTGTCCCACAGATCGGCGGCGTCTTCGGGGCCCAGCGCCAGCGCGGTGCGCAGCTTGTCGAACGACTCGGGCGTCACCTCGCGGGGCAGGACCGACACGTTGGCGGCCGGCCGCATGCGGGCCAGCACCCGGCTCTTCCGATCGCGGATCTCGCCGCGCACGGCGGGCTTGACGATGGTGCGGATGATGCTGTCGGACGTCAGCTTGTAAAAGGCGTCCCCCTCGATCACCTGCAGGTAGAACAGCCGGCAGGCGATGACGACGAAGACCACCACCGCGAACAGCGCGAACACGCGCGAGCGGCGCCGGATCTCGGGCAGCTCTGCGTCTTGTCCCGTTATCTCCATGGCGACTGCGCGCGCCCGATGTTGCGCGAGCGGGCCCCACGGCCCAGGCCAACGCGCGCCCGCGTGGCCTCCAGCTTCCCGTCGATCCGGCGGAGCAGCCCCAGCACGAAGGGCCCGGCCACGCCGGTCAACAGCGCCTCCAGCGGGGCGTCCTTCAGGCCGCCGTAGCCGCCCTCGGGCGTGACCCGGGCCCGCACGATGATCACCAGCACCGACGCCAGCAGGCTGGCCACGAACGACACCGCCGCCGACAGCACGATGCCCTGCACCGCCACCCGCGTCGACAGCGCGCGCGCGAAGATGCAGATCAGGATGAAGACCAGGGCGTGCACGCCCTGCGGCGCGCCCGACACCAGATCCAGCAGGTAGCCCGTGCACAGCGCCACGATCGACGCGGACGAGATGGCCCACTTCCCCGACACGCCCACGTACAGCACCACCAGCAGCCCCAGGCTGGGCGCCGCCATCCGCACCGGTGCCAGCTCGAGCACCGTCGACTGCAGCACCAGCAGGATGTAGGCGACCAGCAACGTCAGCAGCGAGCGCATCTTTTCAGTTTCACCTGTAAATCGAGGGGCCGTGGCCGGGCAGCGGCGGGGGGCGGCGCGCCGGGGAGCTGGCGTCGGGATCGGGCGTGGGCGGCGGCGCCACCACCACCAGCACCTCGGACAGCCGCGCGAAGTCGACGTCCGGCGCCACCTCGACCTCTTGATAGAGGCCGGACGGGTTGGGGGTCACGTGGGAGATCTTCCCCACGGCCAGATCGCGCGGGAAGGTGCCGCCCAGGCCGCTGGTCACCACCAGGTCACCCTCGCGCGCCTGCTCGCCGCGAACCAGGTACTCGATGGTCGAGTGGTAGCCGTTCTCGCCCGCCTTGCCGCGCAGCACGCCGCGGCCGCCGGTGCGGGGGATGAAGACGTCGATCGACGAGCGCGGATCGACGGCCAGCAGAATGTCCGACGAGCCCCCCGAGACGCGGTTGATGCGGCCCACCACTCCTTCGGGCGTCAGGACCGGCATGCCGCGCTTCACCAGCCCCTCGCCGCGATCGATCTCCACGCGGGCCACGCGGAAGTACGGCGAGGCGTCGATGCTGATCACGCGCGCCGCCAGCGTCTCGGCCGGCGTGGTGTCGCGCAGCCCCAGCAGGCGCTGATAGCGGCCGCTCTCCGCCGCCACCCGCTTGGTCTCCATCAACTCGGCGCGCAGGCGGCTGTTCTCGCTGCGCAGGCGGTCGTTCTCGCTGCGCACGTGGGTCAGCTCGGCGTAACGTCCCGCCACGTTGGCGATGGCGCGCGCCACCGTCGACATGGCGGCCTGGGCGGGCGCCACCACGCCCAGGATCCCCCGGTCCAGCGTGGACAGCTCGCCGGGATCCTTGGCGCTCATGCGCAGCGCGATCAGCGACAGCAGCAGCGTCACCCCCACCACCGCGCCCTCTCGCAGGCGTTTGCCGTTCGGCAAGATCACCGGGCCCGCCTCACTGCAACGCGACTTCGCGGAGCAGGTTCAGCTCGTCCAGCGCGCGCCCCGTGCCCAGCACCACGGCGCACTCGGGCGTGTCCGAAACCATCACGGGCAGCCCGGTCTCCTCGCGAAGCAACACGTCGAGGTTCTTGAGCTGCGAGCCGCCGCCGGTCAACACGATTCCGCGATCGACGATGTCGGCGGCCAGCTCCGGCGGCGTCCGCTCCAGCACCGAGCGGACCGCGTCGACGATCTGATTGACGGGCTCGGACAGGGCTTCGCGGACCTCGTCGCTGTTGACCACCAGCGTCTTCGGGATCCCGGCCACCAGATCACGTCCCTTGATCTCCATCGTCGACACCTCGTCGACGGCGTACGCGTTTCCGATCTGCTTCTTGATGATCTCGGCGGTGCGCTCGCCCACCAGCAGGTTGTACTTGCGCTTGATGAAGGCGACGATCGCCTCGTCCAGCTTGTCGCCCGCGACCCGGATCGACTTCGACACCACGATGCCGGCCATCGAGATGACCGCCACCTCGGTGGTGCCGCCGCCGATGTCGACGATCATGTTGCCGCTCGGCTCGGTGACGGGCAGTCCGGCGCCGATGGCGGCCGCCATGGGCTCCTCGATCAGGTAGACCTCGCGCGCGCCGGCGGCCAGCGCCGAGTCGCGCACCGCCCGCTTCTCCACCTCCGTGATGCCCGAGGGCACGCCGATGATGATGCGCGGCTTCACCAGCGTGCGGCGGTTGTGCACGCGCGTGATGAAGTAGCGCAGCATGGCCTCGGTCACCTCGAAGTCGGCGATGACGCCGTCCTTCATGGGGCGCACCGCCACGATGTTGCCGGGCGTACGGCCCAGCATCTCCTTGGCTTCCTTGCCCACGGCCAGGACCTTCTTGGTCCCGTTACCCGCCCGCTGCACCGCCACCACGGAGGGCTCGTTCGACACGATCCCCTTGCCGCGGACGAACGTCAGCGTGTTCGCCGTCCCTAGGTCGATGGCGAGATCGTTCGAAAAGAGTCCATAGACCCAGTCGAGAAGCATGCGTGATGTCGAAAGGTCGAAAGATTTTGGGGGGTTGTGATGCTGCCCGGGCCCCGCGCTTCTACCACAAGGACGCGCGACTCGCGACCTTCGTTATGGGTTATTGTCGCGGCCGTTCCCTACATTGTCCCTCACTTCGTAGCTCACTTGCTCGCTCACCTGCTCGTTCACTTGGAGGTCTCGTCATGAACCGCGCCATCGGTACCGCTCTCGCCCTGTCCGCTCTCCTGCTGTCCGTCGGCGTCTCGACGACCACGGGCTGCGACTCATCGCCGGCGACGAGCACGGGCAGCGGCGGGGCCGGAGGAGGAGCGGCGGGCGGCGCGACCAGTGAAGGCGGAGCCGGCGGAACCGCGGCGGGCGCGGGCGGCGCGGGCGGCGCGGCCACCCTCCCCTTCATGGCCGTGAACCCGTGCAACAGCGAAGACGCCTACACGACAGCCGGGAGCACCATCGCGTACGGCGGCTCCGAGCTGAAGTACACGCCGAAGTGCCTGAAGGTGGCGGCCGGCAGCCAGGTCACGTTCGTTCCGGCGACCACCAGCGACAGCTTCTCTGGCCATCCGCTCATGCACTCGATGCGGGGAACTCTGCCCAGCCCCATCACGGAGACGACGACGGGCGCCATGAAGACGTTCACGTTCGCCACGCCCGGGTTCTACGCCTACTACTGCGAGTTCCACGGCTCGGCCGACGACGGCAACTTCATGGCCGGCGTCATCTGGGTGCAGTAGCGCGCCCAGGCGCGGCCGGTCTTCTTGGTCCTGCGGCGCGCCGTCTTCGCGACAGCTTCATCGCCACCTTCGCGGATCGGGGCCGAGGTGGTAGATTCCGCGCCCACTTCAGTCCGACCAGTCCATCCCCAACCCGTCGAACGTTCATCCGGAGGCCTATTTCATGCTCGAGCAGATGCGCAAATCATCGCAATCGCTGCTCATCTACATCCTGTTCGGCATCGTCATCGCCGTCTTCATCATCAGCTTCGGCCCGCAGTCGCGGGGCGGGGGCGGATGCGAGGGCGCGATGGGCGGTGACGAATCGGCCGCGCACGTGGGAGGCGAGACCGTCTCGACCCAGGCGTACACCTACGCGTTTCGCCTGATGGGCGGCGGCAACCAGCCGGCCCAGTTCCTGAAGCTCCGGCGCTTCAAGGAAGCGGTGATGGATCGCCTGATCGAGCGCGAGCTGCTGGCCAACGAGGCCGAGCGTCTGGGCTTCGACGTGGGCGAGGAAGACGTCAACAAGATGCTGGTGGATGCCAAGATCGTGGGTCTGGGCATCCCCCGCTCGGTGCCGCGCATCCAGAAGGACGGCGTCTTCAACTACGACCAGTTCAAGAACTTCGCGCTGTACGACCTGGGGCTGTCACCCGATCGCTTCGTGCAGCAGCAGCGCCGCGAGCTGCTGGCGGCCGCCGTGCGCGACTTCATGCGCGCCTCGGTGCGCGTCTCCCCCGAGGAGATCAAGACGGCGTTCGAGGCCAAGAACCGCCAGGTGAACCTGGAGTACGTGCGCTTCCCCTCGCGCAAGTACGAGGGCGAGGCGGAGCCCACCGCCGACGAGCTGGCCGCCTACGTCAAGGCGAACGAGGCGAAGCTGAAGGAGACCTTCGAGCAGCGCAAGGCCATCTACGCCGACGTGCCCCAGGAGGCGCGGCTGCGCGAGCTGATCCTGCACCCCACCACGCCCGCCGACGAGGCCAACACCCGCAAGCGCGCCGAGATCATCGTGGCGCGCGTCAACAAGGGCGAGTCGTTCGGCAAGCTGGCGCGCGAGCTCTCCGACGACGAGGAAGGGCGCGGCAAGGGCGGCGACCTGGGCTGGAAGCGCAAGGGCACGCTGGGCCTGTCCGAGGCCGACGAGGCCGCGGTGCTCTCCGCCAAGCCGGGCGTCGTCGTGGGACCTTTCAAGAAGGGCGACAACCTGGCCCTTTACCTTCTCTCCGGTTCCCGCAAGGGCACCTTGACCTTCGACGCCGTCAAATCGGATCTGGCCGAGGAACGCCTGCGCCAGGACAAGGCGATCGCGATCGCCAAGCAGCGCGCCGAGCAGGCCCTGACGCTCGCCAAGGCGTCGCCCGACAAGACGCTGAAGCAGCTATTCCCCGGCCCGGCCACCGACTCCACCGACGCCAAGGCGCCCGAAGGCAAGGAGGCCGGCGCCAAGGTCGTCGCGGGCAACACGGCCAAGACCGGCGTCAAGACCGGCGCGAAGCCGGCGGCGCCCGCCCTGGACGCGCGCGCCGAGGAGACGGGGCTGTTTTCACGCCGCGGGTCGATCGTCGAGCAGATCGGCGACTCGCCCGAGCTGGCCAAGGCGGTGTTCGAGCTGAAGCCCGAGGCGCCGCTGGCCGGTCCCGTCGAGGTGGCAGGCAGCTTCGTGGTGGTGCGGCTGAAAGAGCGCAAGGATCCCGACCCCAAGGAGCTGGAGGCGAAGAAATCCGATCTGCAGCGCGACGCCGAGCTGGTGAAGTGGAACGAGGTGATGACGAACTGGGTGAAGGCGCGCTGTCAGGAAGAGAAGGCGGCTGGCCGCATCACCGTCAACCGCAGCGTCCTGAAGTACGACGACGGTCAGCCCCCGGTCCCCTACGAGCCCTGCGTGGGTGATCAGGACGCGCAGCACCGCTCGCCGTCTTAGCGGGTGGGCCTGGTGCATCGCTCCCCACATAACGTGCCGTTCGGCGCCGAACCTGCTTCCAGGGCGGTGCCCTAGTTGGTCGCGACCGGTCGCCGACCGAACGTGCGCGCGCAGCCGCCCGCCACGCGGCCCACCTGGGTGACCATCCTGGGCGCGCTGATGTTGCTGGCGAGCGGCTCTTCCCTGGTCTCCGGGCTGCTGAAGCTGAGCGATCCCGGCGTGGTGCTGCCGGTGAAGACGCCCGATCGCGGGTCGGCGCAGGACGGCGCCGCCCTGCCCGTGCTGGACTCCGAGCTGCGCGCGAAGCTGGCGGCCGCACAGCTGGCCACCCTGCAGAACCATCGCACGGCCGTCCGCGTGGACGCGCTGATCGAGGTGGCGCTGGCGCTGTTCGGCCTGTACGCGACGGCGGCGGTGATGGCGGGAGACCGGCACGGCCGGCGGCTGTCACTGCTGACCGCCGGGTCGGTGATCGCCTATTTGCTGGGATGCCTGCCGCTTTACCTGTCGCTGATGCGTGACTACGCGGACCACGCCGCCTTGCTGCTGGCGGCGGCGCTGCAGGGCGCGGGGCGAGGGACGGATCTTCCCGCCGCCGACCTGGCGCGAGCGGTGCGGTCGGCGATGATCGGTCAGCCGATCATGGTCTCCGTGGTGGGCGTGGCCTGGGCCCTGGTGCTGATCGGGTTCTTCGGCGGGCGGCGGGGCCGCCGCCTCTACGGCCTGGAAGCTGCGCCCGGGCCGCTCCGTCGGCCGACCCGTCCGGATGTCAGGTAAGCTGCAGATCGCCATGCGGCGAGATCGAACCGCCATGCGGCGCGCCAGGGGGCGCGCCCGCCGGGGAGCGCTCGCCGGGGAACCGCCGCGATGGATCTGAGCGAATCGCCGCCGGCGCTGGCCTTCGCGCTCGGCGAGGAGGGCCGCCGCCTGTCGCTCGACCCCAGCTTGCCCCGGCCTGAGGGCGCGTGGGCGTGGTGGGAGGCCCTGGAACTGGACGTCCCCGCGGGCGTCCTGGCCAGCGGCAACGGCGACTCCGGCACCCTGAAGACGCGCCGCCTGAGGCTGCGCGAGGCGATCCTGGCGACCGAGCCGGGCCGCCTGCAGGCGGGGCTGCGGGCCTGCGTGGGCAGCGGCAGCGGCTTCTCCGACCTGCGGGTCTGGATCGCCGCGGGGGTTCCCTGGATCGGCGGGCGCGTGACGATCGGAAATCGCGGGGCGCCCTTCACCATGCGGGTGGCGCTGCAGGCGCGCGCGGGGGGAGCGCGCCGGCTGGCGGTGTTCCTGGGCGACGTGCGCCTGTACGCGCCCCTGCCCCTGCCCGCCCCGCTGGTGGGCAGCGCGCTGGCGCGCGCGATCGTGGCGGGCTGCGCGGTGGCGTCACCGTCACGGTCACCGTCCTTGGCGACACGCGAAGGCGGAGTGGACGTGGATCCGCTGGAGCTGGCGCTGGTGCCAGCTCTGGTGGGCTCGGGCTGGCGAATGCCGCTTCTGGATCCGGCGCCCCTGCGAGAGGTCGCGTTGCCGGCCGAATCGCCCGGCGCCGAGGCGACGCTCCGCCTGTCCTACGGCGGCGTCGTTCCCATCGAGCACGCGCCGCCCGCGTGTGAATCGTGGCTGGAGGGAGAGCGCCTGCCCGCCGCGCTGGCCGGCGCGGAACGCGCGCTGTTCGCCGGCGACGTGCGCGCCGCCGAGGAGGCCTACCGGGCGCATCTGGCCGCGCGGCCCGAGGAGCTGGCGGCCCAGGCGCGACTGGTGGCGCTGGCCGCGCCGGCCGGGACAGCGGTGCTGGACGCGGGCGCGCGGGCCCTGGTTCAGGCCTGGCCCGAGTTCTTGCCCGGCTGGTTGTACGCCGCGCTCGGCGCCTGGCAGGGCGGCGAGCGAGAAGCAGCGGCTGCCTGCTTCCTGCGCGCGTCGGCCCTGGCGGCGGCGCGCGGCGAGCAGGAGGACGCCCGGCTGGCCGCCGAGGCAGCCGCCGCGGTCCGCGACGGCGCGCCCCCGGAGGCGGCCAGCGGCGCGGGCACGATCGTCGCCGGCGACGATTCCGGCGTCCCCGCCGCGTTCGTGGCGTCGGTGGCCCATGCGCTGATGACGGGCCATCGCGCCTGGGCCGAGGCAGCGATCGATGAGCACCTGCGCAGCCATGACGATCCGGCACGGCGCGGGGTCCTCCATGCCGAGCTGGCGGAGGCCTTGCTGGCGGCGGGCGGCGGTCCGGCCCTGGCGCTGGCCACGCTAACGGACGTCTCCCTGGCCGGCAGCTCCGACCACGGGCTCGAGCTGCGCGCCGACCTGGCAGAGCGGCAGGGAAGCCGCGCCGAGGCGGCGCGCACGCTGGGGGAGTTGCACACGCGCGCCCTGGCGGCCGGCGATCAGGCCCGGGCCCGCGTCCTGGCGGACCGTCAGGCGCGCATGGTCGCGCCCGCGATCGCCACGCCTGTCCCCCGCATGATCGAGGCGAATGATTCGGGCGACGTCACGGGCCGCACCGCGGCCGTGTATGCCACCGAGAAGGACACCCAGGCGCGCAGCGGCAAGCTGGCGACCCTGCTGCGCGACTTCGACCGCCTCCCTCCGGAGCGCCGGCGCTCGGCCTACGCCAGCTTCGGGCGGGTGGCCGAATCGCGCGGCGATCTGGAACAGGCCGAGGAGGCGTACCGGCGTGCCGTGGCGGCCTCCGTCGACGGGGGCGGCGAGCGGGTGACGGACGTGGCGGCACGGCCCGATCAGCGCGCGGAGTTCCTGATCGCGCACGCGCGCTTGCTGGTGTCGCGCGGCAACGATCGCCTCGCGGCCAGCGAGCTGGACGAGGCGCTGCGGCTGGCCCCCGACGCCGCCAGCGGACTGGCTGCGCGCGCCGAGCTGGCGTTCCGCGCCCACGACTGGCGGCTGGCCCGCGCGCTGTACCAGAAGCTGGACGGCGCGCCCGGCGCCGCCGACGTGCTGGCCCGGGAAACGCTGGTGCACCGGCGCGCCGTGCTGGCGCGCGACGCTGGCGATGACCTGGTGGCCGAGGCGTGCTTCCGCGAGCTTGCCATCCTGGACCCGCGCCAGGTGGAGGCGCGCCAGGCCCTGGCCGAGCTGGCGATCCGGCGCGGCGATCGTGCCGCCGCCGTGCAACGGCTGGAAGAGGTGCTGCGGCTGCTGCCGCTCGACGCGGTCGACACCGCGCTGACGGTGCGAGAGCAACTGGGGCAACTTCACACCGAGCTGGAGGACTGGTCCGCCGTCCGCTACTACCAGGAGCTGATCCTGGCCCAGGAGCCCGGACGGGTGGCGGCGCTGGAGCGCCTGATCGACGCGCTCTGCCGCCTGGAGCTGTTCGAGGAGGCGGCCGCCGCCTGTCAGCGCCTGTCGCGCCTGCATCCGGAGCCGGAGAAGCGGGCCGAGGCGCTGCACCGGCAAGGCGAGCTGCTGCTGGAACGGCTGCACGACGAGCCCCGCGCCTTCGAGGCGTTCCTGAAGGCCTCGGACCTGGCGCCGGCCTTCGTGCCCACGGCCTTTCGGCTGGTCAGCGGGTTCTGGACGCGGGGCCGCTTCGGTGAGGTGGCGGAGGTGGCCAGCGAGGTGGCGCGGACCGGCGCGCTGGCCCGGGCGCCGCTGCTGATCCGCCTGCGCGCCGCCCTGGCCGCTGCCATCGCCGGGCACGAGCCGGCGCCCATCAGCGCGACCGGCATCGAGGACGGCCGCGAGCACCCACGCCTGCTGGCGCACGCGCTGGCCGAGGCAGCCCAGCATCTGGGCGCCGCCACACCGGCCACGCTGGAGCCCGCGGTGAAGCTGATGCTGGGCGCGGGCGGCAGCGAGGCGCGGGCCACGCTGGCCTCGGTGACCGCCGCCCTGAGCGCGATGCTGGCCGACGATCCCACGGTCGCCGGGGGCGGGGCAGCGCTGGCGCTGGGATGGCTGTCCGACCGGCGGGACGAGCCAGCCACCGCGCGTCCCCTCTACGCGCTGGCGGCGTTCCTGAACGGCGCCTCCGGCGTCGCAGCCCGCCTGGACCAGCTGGGACCATGCCCGCCGGCCAGCGCGGCCAGCCTGGCCCTGGCCGGTGGAAACGATCACCCGGGCGTCGGCGGAACGGCGGCACCGCTGCGACGCGCGCTCGGCGCGCTGGCGCACGGACTGGCCGGCTTCGGACCGCTCGCCACGCCGCCGGCGCCGGCCGGCGAGCTTGCGCTGCCGGACGCGCGCCGCCAGGCGTGGCACGACCTGGCGAAGACGATGGCCACGCCCACCCTGGAGCTGGCCGTGGCCGAGGCGCGCGCGAGCGAGAGCGAGGACGAGGACGTGACCGCGCTGGCCACCCGGCCCGCGCTGGTCTCGATTCCGCGGGCCCTCACCGCTCTTCCCGACGACGAGCTGACCTTTCTGGTGACCCGGGCGTTCGATCAGCTGCGGGCGGGGTTGGCCCTGGTCGACGCGGTGACCACCCGCGAGGCGCGCGAGGTCGAGGCCCTGTTGCGGGGCGCCGCCGCGGCCCTGGCCGGGCGCGCGCCCCCCGACTTGCCGCAGGCGCGGGCAGCCGCCGCCGAGCTGAGCAGCCCCGACCGGCTGGCCGCGCTGGTGGGCTCGGCGCCGAAACCGCGCGTGGCCGGTGATCTGCTGCTGGCCGAGGAGGCCCTGGTGGGCTGGGAGGGATTTCGTGGCGCGGCCCTGCTGGCCTCCGATCGTTTCGCCCTGCTCGCCTGCCGCAGCCCGCTGGCGGCGCTGCGCGCGCTGTTCCGCGGGCATCAGGGTGACGAGCCGTCGGAGGGGGAGCGACGAGCCGCCTTCCTGCGCTCGCCCCGGGCGCGCGAGCTGGTGTCCTTCCTGATCTCGCCCGCCTACGCCGACGCCACCCGGGACGCCGCCCCTTGAGTGAGCCCGGCACGGCCCGCCTTCTCCTCGGCACGCCGGGGTTCGAAGCCGCGCTGTGCGCCGAGCTCCCCGCCGAGTGGCAAGCCCGGCCCGCCCCGGCTTGGCCCGGGCTGGTCCTGGCCCGCGAGACAGGCGCGGAGTCGCCGCCGCGAGATCCCGTCTTCGCCCGGCAGCAGCTTCCGGCCGCCGTCGCGTTGCAGGGCGCGAGCGTGGCGGCGCTGGCCGAGGAGGCGTATGCGGCGATCGAAGCGGCCATCGACGGCGCCACCGGCCGCTTCACCCTGCACGCTTTCGCGCCGACGGGCGCGGATCCCCGGCTGCACAGCCGCGCCGCGCTGGTGGGCGCCCAGACCTTGGCGCTGCTGCGCCAGCGGCGCCGCCGCGCCAGCCGCGCTTACCAGGCGCCGGACGAGGCCGCCCGATCGTTCGACGCGCTGGCGGTGGTGGTGCAACTGCTGCTGCTCGATCGCGAGCGTGGATACGTGTCGGCCGCGCCGCCGCGCCCCCTGCCGCGCGGGGGATGTCAGCTGGGGGCGTGGCCCGGGGGCGTCGCGCCGGTCGCCGAAGATCGACGCCCGCCGTCCCGGGCCTACCGCAAGCTGGAGGAGGCCTTCTGCTGGATGAACGACCAGCCGCGCGCCGGCGAGCTGTGCGTCGATCTGGGGGGCGCCCCGGGCGGCTGGAGCTACACGGCGCTGAAGCGCGGCGCGCGCGTGATCGCCGTCGATCGCTCGCCCCTGGCGCCCGAGTTGCTGCGGGCCCCCGGGTTGACGATGGTCGAGGGCAACGCCTTCACGTACCAGCCGGCGCAACGGTCGGACTGGCTGCTGTCCGACGTGGTCTGCGAGCCGCCGCGCGCCCTGGCCTTGATCGCGCAATGGGTGGAGCGGCGCGCATGCCGCAAGCTGGTGGTGACGGTGAAGTTCAAGGGCCGCGACGGCTACGGTTTCCTCGACGGGCTCCGGGACGCGCTGCTGGCGGCGCCGCTCGCCCATGCCCGCATCAAGCACCTCGAGCACAACAAGAACGAGGTGACGGTGATGGGCATCCTGGCGACCTGAGCCGCCGCGGGGCCGGGGAACGAACCAGCGACGAAGGGAGCGCGGGCCGCCAGAAGCAGAGGGCGGGTTGTATTCGGGCGTCCGAACTTGCTAATTTCCGCCGGCCTCATGTCCACCGCCGCACCGGGCACCTCCGCCTTCTCCAGCCTCGCCCGCCGAGCGCGCGACCGCTTCTTGCTGGCGGACGCCCTGAAGCAGGCGGTGGCCCGGCCGCCCGCGCGCCAGGCGCTGCTGCGCGAATACTGGACGGCGGCCCTGGACCGCACCGATGTCGCCGATCAGCTGACCGACGAGCGAGGCGCCGTCGCGGCGCTGTTGCTGTACCGGGAAGCGCTGCCTCTGCTGGTCGCCGCCGTCGCGCTGGCGAACGACCCCGAGTTTCCCACCGGCGACAGCCCCCTGCCCGGCGGACAAACCCCGTGGCAAGTGCTGGACGACCTGCGGCAGCGCGGCCGGGTGAGCACCCTGCCCCGCAAGATCGATCAGGCGCGCGCCGCCCTGGCGGCGTCGGAGCCGCTGGCGTTCGATCGCCTGCCGCCCCAGCTGCTGCTCGATCGTCGCGCCACGGTCGCAGCGACCATGCGACGGCTGCGCCGCCTGGTGGAGCCCCGCGCCCCGTCCGAGATCAGGGGCAGCCGTTACGCCCGGCTGGCCGTCGTGGCGCTGGCGCTGGCGCTGCTCGGCTTTGCCGTGGTGTCCAGCCTTCGCCATCCCAACCTGGCCCTGAACAAGCCCGTGTCGGCCAGCAGTCGTCATCCCGGCAGCACGGCCCCGCCAGACAACAGCGGCGTCGACAACGGCGTGATCGAGCCGACCTACGGCATCGAGACCGCGCCAGGGCCCGGGTGGGTGTTGCTGGATCTGCAGGACGATCAGAAGATTTCGCGGGTGAAGGTGTTCAACCGGCGCGACGCCCTGTTCGACGCGGGCCTGCCCCTGTTCCTCGAGACCTCCTCCGACGCCGTGAATTTCAAGGTGGTCGACACCCGCAAGCAGTCCTTCAGCAGCACCAACCCATGGGTCTACCAGGCTGCGCCGGGGACGCGGGCCCGCTTCATCCGGGTCCGGTCGAACAGCCTGGTGGCCCTGACCGAGATCGAGGTGTATTGAGCGCGCCGGGCGCCCCCACCCCCATCCCCCGCGGCTTCGGCTTCGCCGAGTGCTTCGCCTGCGGGCCCGACAACGCCCGCGGGCTGCACCTGGTGTTCGAACGCGAGGGCGACGCGGTGGTCAGCAGCTACACGGCGGAGGCCGCGCTGGGGGGCTACGGGACCATCCTGCACGGCGGGCTCACGTCGACGCTGCTCGACGAGGCGATGGCCTGGGCGGTGTACGGTCTGCTGGACAAGCTGCCGCTCACCACGGAGCTGCGGGTGCGGTTCCTGGGCCCCCTGCACACCGGCCAGCCGCTGCGAATCATCGGCCGCATCGTCTCGTCCGACGCGCGCGGCGCCGAAGCGCACGCGCAGGTTCACAACGCCGCCGGCCAGCTATGCGCCGAAGCGCAAGGCCACCTGCGCTTCGTCTCGGCCGCGGCGGTGGCGCGCCTCTCCCGCGCGGGCGCCTGAGGACGTCTGGCGCCGCCGGCCCGCCGGCGTCCGAAAATACGAAGGGCGCGGCGCCTCGTTGCCGAGTCACCACGCCCTTGCGAATCGCTTGCGCGAGGCGAAGCGTTGGCTACCAGCGGCCGCCGCGGCCACCGCCGCCGCCACCGCGGCCACCACCGCCACCGCCGCCGCCGCCCCGACCGCCGGAGCGCTCCTGGGCCTCGTTGACCGTCAGCGGACGGCCCATGAACTCACGACCGTTCAGGTTGCTGATGGCAGTCGCGGCCTCGGCGTCCGTCGACATCTCGACGAAACCGAATCCGCGGGGGCGGCCGGTGTCGCGGTCCATGACCAGCTTGGCCTCGGCAACCGTGCCCGAGTCCGCGAACAAGTCGCGCAGGTCCATTTCCGTGGCGTTGAACGAGAGATTTCCTACGTAGAGTCGCTTGCCCATCGAGACACCTGTCAGAGACCGCGCGAGTTTTCAGCTGACCACTATCGCCGGATGATGCGCAGATCCCAGAGAGTCCCACCCGGCGAGTCCCCCTTCCCCTGCTTTCTTTCGACATTTACCACGACCGCAAGCGCAAAGCGCTCTTCATTGGCCGATTTCTTCCTGGGGGCGCCTTACACCACCGGAGCGGACAATTTCGTCCACGGAAGGGTCCGGCTCAGCTCCCCAGGCCGGCACTATCTCGTAACTCCGCGACCTCCGACTTGCTCAGATCTCGCCACCCGCCCATCTCCAGCCCCTCGAACGAGATGCGGCCCAGGCGGACGCGCGAGATCTTGAGCACGGAATGGCGGAGCAGGTCCCCGGCCGCCTTCAGGGCCCGGGGCCGGATCTCGGGGACCACCATCTGAATCCAGGTGTTCTTGCCGGTGGTGGCCAGGGACTCGACGGCGGTGGGCTTGACGGGCACGTTCTCCCACCGCCAGCCCTTCGCCAGCCGGGTCAGCTCGTCCTCGCCCACGGCGCCCTGCAACTTCAGGTGGTACGTCATGGGCACCTTCTGGCGCTTCTTCGAGATGGCGTCCGCCAGCTCGCCGTCGGTCGTCAGCAGCACCACCCCCTCCGCCGGAAAATCCAGGGGCGCCACCACGACCATGCCCGGCTCGGGATCGTGCAGGTAGCGCCGCAAGGTGGGCCGATCGCCCGACCGGCCCAGCGTGGCCAGGCAGGCGCGCGGCTTCAGCAGCACGCGGTACACGGGATCGACGCGCATGACGCGCTTGCCGTCGACCTCGACGCGATCGCGCTCCGCCACCACCACACCGGGCTTGTCGACGACCTGGCCGTTGACCTTCACGGCGCCGGAGGCGATCAGCTGTTCGGCGCGGCGCCGCGAGGCCACGCCGGCCTGGGACAGGTAGCGCTGCAGGCGAAGACCCATCAGCGCTCCCCCGCGCCGGAGGCGCTCGCTGGCTCGTCCTCGGGGCCGGGCTCCGGGGGCGGGGCCGCCGCATCGGAGGCCCGGGCCGCCGCCGCCGTGGCGCGATCCAGCTCGTCGAACAGCTCGTCTTCCTCTGCCGGATCGGCCTGGGGCAAGTCGACCGTGGCGGGCCGCAGCGCCGCCTCGGCCGCCGCTCCGATGGCGTCGCCGCCGACCTCCCCGTCGGGCCGGGGCATCTTCTTGTCCACCTGGGCCTTCTCGTCGGCGCCCAGCTCGTGGAACTCGCGCAGCGTCGGCAACTCGGTCAGATCGCGCAAGCTGAAGGTCTTCAAGAACTCCGGCGTGGTGCCATACAGCATCGGTCGACCCACCTCTTCCTTCTTGCCGATGATCCGGATCAGGTTGCGATCCAGCAGCGTGCGCAGCACGGGCCCGCAGTCCACGCCACGGATCTCGTCGATCTCCGGGCGGGTGATGGGCTGGCGGTAGGCGACGATGGCCAGCGTCTCCATCATGGCGCGCGACAGCCGTTGCGGGCGGCCCGCCACCAGCTTGGCCACCCAGGCGCCGTTCGCCGGGTGGGTGCGCAATTGCCAGCCCCCGGCGACCGAGATCAGCTGGATGCCGCTGTCGGCGCGGCGATCGCGCAAGGCTCCCAGCGCGTCGGTCACGATCTTGGCGTCCTTCACCGCCAGCAGTCGCTTCAGATCGGTGACCCCCAGCGGGCGGTCGGTGGCGAACAGCAGGCTCTCGAGGATGCTCTCCACGCGCCAGGTGTCGGCGGGCAGCGCCTCGCCGTCCTCGGGCGCCTCGTCCCCCGCGGTGACCTCTCCGTCGGAGGCGGCCTCGGCGGACTCGGAATCGACATCGACGTTCGGCAGCGTGTCGTGGACGTCGGTCCAGGTCGCCGCGAACTCCATGTTTCCCACGTCCAGCTCGCGCGTGGGCGCGTCCTCCCAGCCGCTGTCGTCGTCGGCGGCGGTGCTGGCGGGCTGCACCGGGGCCTCTTCGCCCCCCTCACCTGACGCAGCCGCGCCGGCGAACGCCGCCCCCGTCTCCGAGCCCGGCGCTTCGGCGGACGGCGCCTCGCCCGCGGCTGCTTCCGCTTCTCCATCGGCCGAAGCGGAACGGTCAGCGATCGGCGCGTCGCCGTCGGAAAGAACCTCAGGGCCGTCGGCAGGCGCCGCCTCGGCAGAAGTCTGCTCTGCCGGCGGCGACGCGGCGCCGGCCGTCGCGTCCTGGGCAGAGGGGGCCTGGGGCGCCATGGCCTCCGTGTCCGCCGGGGCGGCGGCTTCCTGCTGGCCGGCAGGCGCTTCGGGCGCAGACGCCTTCGCGTCCACCTCGGCGGTCGACCGCGCATCGGCCTTCGCCTGCTCGCGCCGAGGCTCTGCCTGAGCGCGCTTACGTTTCTTCATGACTCTCCTCGTGGGACGGAACGGCTGCCGCGCTCGCCGGGGAATCGCCCGGTGGCGCCGCTCCGGCGGCGGTTACCACCTCGCCGGGTGGGATCACCTCACCCTCGGGGACGGGGTCCCCCTCGGGAATGACCTCGCCCTCGGTCACGGGCTCTCCGGGCGGGATCACCTCGCTGCCGGGAAGGCGCTCATCCTCCTGCTCCGGCCCGGTCTCCTCCGGCGGCTCGTTCTCGGGCAGCGCCTCGTCCTCGGGCCGCGGTTCGTTCTCGGGTAAGGTCTGGTCCTCGGGCGGGGGCTCGTTCTCGGGCAGGGTGTCATCCACCCCGGAAAGTTCGTTCTCTGGCATCGGATCGTCCTCTGCTGCCTCTGCTGCCGCGGCCGGCGACGCCGGCTCGCGCGCCGGCGACGCGTCTTCGCTCCACGGTTCGTTCTCGAAATCAGGTGACTCGTCGCTGGCGTCTTCCACCCCCGCCGTCGCCTCCGCGGCCGCCAGCGCTTCGGCGGTGGCGATCTCTTCCATCGTCACGCCGCCCGCGGAAAGCGTCCCCTCCTCGGGTTCGGCCGCGTCCTGCTCTTCCGCCGCCTCCTCATCCTCTCGCATCGATTCGGCGTCCGAGCTGACCTTGGCCCGCCGGGCCGCCTGCAGCGCCGCGCCCTCGACCTGGGCGATGAACAGCGTCTCCTGGTCGTCGGACGCCAGCACGCGGATCACCTTCAGCCGCGCCAGCTCCAGGATGGCCAGCAGCGTGACCACGAGCTGGCTGCGCAGCTCCGGTTCGGGCAACGTCAGATCGAACAGCTCGTCGAAGCGGAACGCGCCGTCCTTCGCCTCCAGCTTGTCGATCATCTGATTGATGCGTGCGCTGATCGACACGCGATCGAACAGCACGTTGTGGGTGACCTTGGGCCCCGCCTTCTCGATCAAGCGGCCGAACGCCTCGATCAGCTTCCACACCGAGTGGTCCGCCAGCGGCGCCGGAGCGCTGTCCCCCTCGATCTCCATGCCGCGGCCGAAGATGTTGCGCCCCTCGATGGGGCGCTCGCCCAGCTGCGCCGCCGCGTTCTTGTACTTCTGGTACTCCAGCAGGCGCCGGATCAGCTCTTCGCGGGGGTCGAGCGTGCTCTCCTCGCCCTCCTCCTCGGCCGCCTCCAGGGGCTCGGGCGCCGGCACCAGCTCGCGCGACTTCAGATAGGCCAGCGTGGCCGCCATCAGCAGGTAGTCCGCCGCCACGTCGACCGACAGCGACTGCATCACGTCCAGGTACTCGAGGTACTTCTCGGTGATGAAGGCGATGGGGATGTTGACGATCTCGATCTCGTGGGTCTTGCAGAGGTGCAGCAGCAGATCGAGGGGCCCTTCGAACTCGGGCAGGGCCACCCGGTACGATTCGTTCGCCTGAACGTCCGTCATACCGGAATGAATCCCGTCAGGAACCGCGCCCACGCCCCCGCCACGATCTGGGCCGGTCGCATCAACATCCCACCGACGCCGGTGGCGAACAGCAACATGAGCACCAGCATCCCCCAGCGCCGCATTCCGTTCAACACACCGTGGAAGCGCGGGGGCAGGATCACCGCCAGGATCGACGCCCCGTCCAGCGGCGGGATGGGCAGCAAGTTGAAGAACATCAGGCTGATGTTCAGCACCACCACGAAACGGATGACGGCGACCGCGACGTCCATGCTCAGGTGCCCGGTCCTGGCGACCGCGATCAGCCCGGCCGACACCAGCACCGCCACCACCAAGTTCATGAACGGGCCGGCCAGCGACACCAGCAAGTTCGCGGTGGCCCGTGGCAGCGCCGTCGTCATGCCGGCGGGGTTCGTCTGCACCGGGCGGCCCCAGGCGATGAAGGGGACCCCCGACATGAACACCGCCAGCAACGGGATGACGATGGTCCCCAGCGGATCGATGTGGGCCAACGGCGACAGCGTGAGGCGCCCCTGCTGCCGCGGCAACCGGTCCCCCAGGCGATCCGCCACGAAGGCGTGCCCGAATTCGTGGAAGGTCACCGAGAGCACGAACCCCACGAGCGACAGTAGCGCCAGGCGCACCTGCTCGTTCGAAATCACGACGAAGGTCGCCCCCTGCCGGACCGGGGCGCTGCGCGCCCTGCGCTCGCCGGCCGGGAGCGCGCGGGCGCCGAGACCCGGGCCGGTCGCGCGCCGAAGCGCCGGGGCCGGGCCAGCAAGGCGGCGCCGACCGCCGAACTGGCGATGGGTAGGGACATCCTGTGGCGGGTATAGCCGACCAGGTCCGTGAGCGTCAACGCGCTCCCGGCCCGGCAAGCACCCCAGACAACGACTTGGCAGAACGGCGCCCACGGGGAAGGAGGGGCGGACGGTGACCCGTCGGCGCCCGGTGCCGTCACTGCCAGGAATGCGACCCCCGGCGCGGCGACGATTGGTCTTGATGTTGGCCGTCGCGGTGGCAGCCCCGGCCGCGTGCACGTCTTCTGGCGGCAAAGGCGGGCCCGACGGGGTCGTCAACGGTTCGGGGGGTGCGCTGGGCAGCGGCGCGGGAGGGTCGGCCGGCGGGGCGGTCCCTCCAGGCAGCGGCGGACGAGGACAGACCGCCGGCGGAGGGGCAGCCGGCCCGGGGAGTGGCGGCACACGGGCCTCCGGGGGCACCCCGGGTGGCGGCTGGCATGCCACCGGCGGCACGACCGCTTCGGGCGGCGCGGCCAGCCCCGGCAGCGGCGGCGCGACCGGCGGCAGCACGGCCAGTTGCTCCGGCGCGCTCGGCGATCGCATCCGGGTGACCGAGATCGACGTGGGCGCGTCCTACGCCTACAACGAGGTCGACAACAACGGCGCGAACCTGGGCTTGACCCCGCTGGCCCTCTCGCCCCTCCCCGGGGGCGGCGCGCGGCTGGCCTTCCTGGGCAAGGGCGACAGCACCGTCCACATCGTCACGCTGGGTGCGGACGATCAGGTGACCGGGACGCCAGTCACCCTGCCCGCCTACGATTTTCAGGACCTTTACGCCGACGCCACCGGCGGCGTGGTGCTGGTCAGCCGGGACGCCCTGGGTGCCACGGCGAATCACAACTGCGGGGACATCAACAACCTCTGCGGGCTGGTGGCGAACTACCCGACGACCGCCTCCTGCTACGACATGTACCTGGTCCGCTTCGACCAGGCAGGCGAGATCTGAGCCACCAAGCTGACGGAGACCTCGGCCACGAACCCGGCCTACGGCGCAGGCCCCACCACCGGCGGCAACGTCGTCTACATCTGGTCCGAGTACGCGCACAACGGCCGCATCGCCTTCGACGGCACGAACTACGCTGGTTACTTCGGCGCCGCCATCACCGTCCCGAACCAGGCCTGCGTCGGTTCCAGCAGCCTGACGACGGGGGTGAACATCCATCAGGGCGACCGCATGAAGATCGTGAACGGCAGTGGCGTCCTTCAAGCGGGCGGCTTCGACTGGGGCTGCAGCCACAGCGGCTACGAGCGCGTCGTGTGGGATCCTGCCGCGAAGGCGTTCATCCCCGTCTGCAAGAACGACGCGGCCGCCGGCAGCAAGTCGGGCCGCATCGCCTTTGCCCCCGGCGCCAAGACCATTTTCCCCGTCGATCTCAGCTACTCGCAGCTGGGCAGCGTGGCGCTGGCCGCCGAGGGCGGGTACTGGGTCGCGACCAGCGACATCCGGCCGGGACAGCCGGCCGGAGCGAACGGCCTGGCCGACATCCACCTGCTGCACGTGCCCGGGACCAGCACGCCCACGCCGGACCAGGACATCCTGCTGATCAGCGACGGCGCGAACGACCGCGCGCCCCACCTGGCCCCGTACGGCGGCGGTCAGCTGCTGGCGGCGTGGGAGTCTTCCACGACGGCCGGCGACTTCCCCCAGACGGACGCCAAGCGGCAGCTGTTCGTGCAGGTCCTGGACGCCGCCACCGGTGCGCCACCCGCCGGCGCCACGCCCGACGCGGCGGGCCCGGTGAAGGTCACACCGAACGTTCTGGGCAGCCGGTACCAGGATTTCCGCGCCTTCCCCGACGGCAGCGTCGCCTATCCGGCCCCGGGCAGCAGCGGCACCAAGGTCAAGATCTTGCGCGTGCTCGGCTGCCGGTAGCGCAGGCCGGCGAAGACGGATCGTTCGCCGCCGCCTTTCCATGGGGGTACGCCTGGCGCAAAAACCTGCGCCGAAGATTCGCGTCGTTACGTGGGTACGCGCCGCTTGCGCGCCGGACGGCAACCGTGATTTCGTACCCACCATCATGACGTCCAGCCCCGGATCTCGATGGCACAGGAACCTGTTGATCCTCCTCGGCGCCGCGCCGCTGGCCTGCGCGTCGCCGCAGCAAGCGGGGCCGCCCCCCGCAGGCAGCCTGTCGGCGACGACGGGCAGCGAAGCGGCCCCGCAGTCCGGCTGGAACGATCCGCCGGTCAACGGCTCGCCGGGAATGAACCCGCCCCCGCTGTCGGGCCACGATCTGCTCAGCAAGCAGACCTTCAAGGATGGCAAGAGCCTGCCCTGGACCACGTCCTTCACCGAGCCTGCCGACGGACAGGCCGCCGTCGAGCACGGCGAGCTGTGCGTGAACGTGACGAACGTGGGTACGAACCGCTGGGACGCCCAGCTGCGCACGCGCGACTTCGCGCTGGTGAAGGGCCACACCTACTCGATCCAGTACACCCTGCACGCCACGCAGAAGACCCGGGCCTACGCCAAGATCGGCATGTCGGGCCCGCCCTACCGCGAGTACTGGTCGCAGCTGGTCGATCTGCAGCCCGGCCGCCAGATCTTCAAGGGTGTGTTCTCGATGCAGGCGCCCGATGACGGCTCACCCGAGCTGGCCTTTCACTTGGGCGGCAACATGGCCCGCGACGCCAAGCCGCCTTTCAAGGTCTGCGTCGACGACGTCCACATCGACGATCCGCAGTTCACGCCCAAGGCCAGCGTGGCCGAGCTGCCGCTGGCGAACGTGCTGGTGAATCAGACGGGCTACTTCCCCCACCTGGAGAAGGTGGCCACCGTCCGCAACGGCACCCCGGCGAAGTGGGAGCTGCTGGAGGGCGGCAAGGTGGTGGCCTCGGGCACCACGGGCGACAGCCTGGCCGACGCCGCCTCGGGCGACCACGTGACGATCGCCGACTTCTCCGACTACAAGAAGGACGGCACCGGCTACACGCTGCGCGTGGGCAGCGACGTCAGCCATCCCTTCGACATTCGCAACGACGTCTACACGAAGCTGAAGTACCAGGCGCTGGCCTATTTTTATCACACGCGCAGCGGCCTCGAGCTGAAGATGCCCTACGTGGGCGACCCCCAGTACGCGCGTCCCGCCGGCCACGTCGACGTCGCCCCGAACAAGGGAGACAAGAAGGTGCCCTGCGCGCCGAACAGCGGCTGCAACTACGCGCTGGACGTCTCGGGCGGCTGGTACGACGCGGGCGATCAGGGCAAGTACGTCGTCAACGCCGGCATCTCGGTGTGGACGCTGCTGAACCAGTGGGAGCGCGCCAAGCACCTGGGCAAGTCGGCCGCCGACTTCGGCGACGGCAAGATGAACATCCCCGAGAACGCCAACAAGGTGCCCGACCTGCTGGACGAGGTGCGCTGGGAGCTGGAGTGGGAGCTGAAGATGCAGGTCCCCGCGGGCGAGAAGCTGGCCGGCATGGTGCACCACAAGGTGCACGACAAGGTGTGGACGGCGCTGGGGCTGGCCCCGCACGAGGATCCCATCGAGCGGCTGCTGTACGCGCCCAGCACGGCGGCCACGCTGAACATGGCCGCCAACGCCGCCCAGGCGGCGCGCATCTGGCAAAGCTACGACAAGCCGTTCGCCGACAAGTGCCTGATCGCCGCCGAGAAGGCCTGGGAGGCCGCCGTGGCCAACCCTGCCCTCTACGCCAAGGCCGGCGGCCAGGGCGGCGGTCCCTACGACGACGACAACGTCACCGACGAGTTCTACTGGGCCGCCTCGGAGCTGTTCATCACCACCAAGAAGCCGGTCTACAAGGACTTCATCACCAAGTCGCCGTTCTTCAAGAAGGTCCCGGCGCACGCCACGGCCACCGGCACCGACGCCGGCCTGCTGACGGCGATGACCTGGTCCAACACCCAGTCGCTGGGCTCGATCTCGCTGGCGGTGGTGCCGAACGCCCTGCCCGCCGCCGACGTCGACGCCATCCGCAAGGACATCGAGGCGACGGCGAACGCGTTCCTGGACGTGGAGGCGAAGCAGGGATACCGCGTGCCGTTCCAGCCCGGCGCCAAGGGCTATCCCTGGGGCTCGAACTCGTTCGTGCTGAACAACCTGCTGGTGATCGGTCTGGCCGGTGACCTGGCCAAGGGCGACGCCAGGAGCAAGTACGTGAACGGCGTGGCCGAGGGGATGGACTACATCATGGGTCGCAACCCCATGGACCAGAGCTACGTCTCCGGCTACGGCGAGCGGCCCCTCACCTATCCCCACCACCGCTTCTGGGCGCACCAGGCGAACGCCAAGTTCCCGCTGGCGCCGGCGGGCGTCGTCTCGGGGGGGCCGAACTCGGGCCTGGAGGACCCCTACGTCCAGGCCGCGGGGCTGAAGGGCTGCGCGCCCGAGAAGTGCTTCGTCGACAACATCGAGGCCTGGTCCGCGAACGAGATCACCATCAACTGGAACGCGCCCCTGGCCTGGGTGGCCGCCTACCTCGACGAGCAGGGGGGCGGTGGCAAAGCCGCCGCCAAGGGCAAGGCCGGCAAGTCCAAGAGCAAAAAAGCGGAGTGAAGTCGGCCGGCGCCGGTCGCCCCGGCGCCGGTTCTCCAGAAACTCAAGAAAACCGCCGTGATGGGCCCATCCGGCGGCTTTTTCTTGGAAAATTCGCGCTGGAGAAAGTTTGCTCCAGTTTGGAAAAAGGTTTTCCCATCTGGCGGGGTATCCCCGTCTATGGGGGCATGGATCGTCACCACGATCGCCACCAGGAACGGCCCAGCTGCCCGTCCCTCCTCGAGATCACCCGGTACGAGGCGGGCGAGCTGGCCCCGCTGTCGAGCGCGAACCTGCGCGCCCACGCCGCCGACTGTTCGCACTGTGGCGGCATCCTGACCCTGATCGAGTGCGCCCGCCTGACCCTGCTGGGGACCACCCGCGGCGCCCGCATCGCCGAAGCCCACCGCGCCGCCGCCCTGCTGCTGGCCCTGGTGGAGCGCCGCCGCCTGTCCCGCTCGTAGCCTGGCGCTGACGGCCCACAGCTCGTGCGCGAGGGTGGCGGGCCATCGCCCGTCTCAGGCCCTCGACCGCCCTCCCCTTCGTCCGCTCTTCGCCGGCCGGCGCTTCCTTCCGCGCCGCCCCCACGGCCGGAAATGAAACGGCCCATCGCCGCGAGTTCCGCGAGGATGGGCCGGTTGCGACGGACGGGCTCAGGAGAGCGCGTCCTGTCGTCGCTGCTACTGCTGGACCAGCAGCTTCAGGTTGCTGATGCAGAACTGGTACGTCGACGAGCCGGAGGTGCTGGCCGGGACGTGGAACTGGATCGACTCGATCGCGCTCTGGTCCAGAGGCATGCCAGGCGACGAACCGGGAACGACGACCGGCTCGGTGATGGGCATCGTGGGATCCTTGGCGCCAGCGGTGGCGCCCAGCACGCTGGGCGGATCGAAGTAGATGGTGTTCGTCCCGACCACCACGTACTTGCCGCTGGCCGTGCTGAAGCTGGAGTCCGCGCCCCAGTACGCTGAGCCGTTCTTCGTGCCGTCCGTGGTGGGCGTCGGGAACTCGACACGCAGACCGGCCGACGGGATCATGCCGCTATCCGAGGACAGGTCGAACTTGATGCCGACCACGTGATTGCTCTTGGCATCGAAGACGCCCTTCATGTCGCAGGCGGTGCCGCCCTTCTCTGCTTTGAGGTCGAGGCCGATGCCGGCGCCCCAGATGTTGCTGTAGTCCATGCCCGTGCCCTGCGAGGCATTCACGATGGCGATGACCTTGGCGATCGTGCCGCTGGTGCACATCTTGCCGCCCGTGTTCGGGAACGACATCATCGTCGGGTCGGGCGTGGTGATGACCGAGCAGTCGCTGGTGGGGTGATTGCCGAAGTGCGGATCGTTGCACTTCATGCCGCTGGCCGACGTCGGCGGGTCACCGCACAGGGGACCATACTGATCTCCGTACGGGTACCAGGAGCCCTGGATCCCCAGATCGTTGCCCTCCGCCATCGCATCGACCCAGCCAGTATCATCCGGCATCAACGGCTTCTCGGTCAGGGACGGACCACCGGACGAGCCACCGCTGCCGCCGGACGTACCACCGCTGCCGCCGGTCGTGCCGCCAGTCCCGTGAGGGACCGTGGAAGAGCCGCAGCCCCCCAGCGCCACCGCGCCGCACAGAACGAGCAGCCAACTGTCACCTAATCTTTTCATGTCGAGGCCTCGCATCCTTCGTTTTTTGGGATCTAGGTGATAAACGGCCACCCAGACAGTAAGGGGAAATCGGGGCCGTGCCCAATGGTAGATTTTTCGTAGTATCGATGGGGTTCGGGGGGTGTCAAGACGACGGCGCTCAGTTGACGGCGGCGCAGAAGCTGGTCGACTGCAGACCGGCGCCGCCCCGCCAGATCTCGAACCCGGCGAACACGTTCGTCAGCGCCCAGCCGCTTTGAATCGTGCCGGGACGGTTCTTCACCGCGTCCTGGATGAACAGGTTCAGGTCGTAGGACAGCGACTTCACGTCGCTGGTGGCCACGTACGAGATGCAGGGCTTGCTGCCGTTCTTGCCCACCCAGGCGTTCCACGTTCCCGGCACGCCGGGGATGGTGATGTTCGGGTACATGTTCGATCCGATGGGCTGGGCGTCGCTGGGCTTGTGGTACCAGACCATCAGATAGCCGCCGGTGGGCGCGGTGACCGAATCGGGATCGCCGGACGCCGACGAGCTGAACCAGACGTCGTAGGCGGCGTTGTAGCTGCTGTTCGGCACGTTCATCGTGTCTTCCCAGGTCCACGAGGTGGGCACCGACGTCAACGCGCTCACCGCCTTGGGCAGGTTGCTGCGCACCGTCGTGCGACCGGCGTTGGAACCGATGAAGTGCGAGGGGTAACCGGTCGGGCCGCCACCGGTCGAGGCCGAACCCTGCTGGACGCTGACCTTGAAGAAGAAGTCGCCCCCGACCTCCACCGTCTGGGCCGCCGTGCTGTTCCACTCGTTCACCTGCACGTAGTACTGGTGACCGTCGGGAGCTGGCACGTTCAACGGAACGGAGTCGAAAGGCATGGTCAGCGCCGCCATGGACGCCACTTTGCCGGGCGTGCACGTGGAGGACGAACCGCTGGCTCCCCCGCTGCCGGTCGCGCTGGCGCCACCGCTGCCAGTGGCGGTCGAGCCGCCGCTGCTGGAACCCGACTTGCCGCCGCTGGCCGCAGGACTGCCGCCGCTGCCGCCCGTCGGATCGGACGGACTGGCCGCGCAGGCCGCCAGCAAGACCAGGGAACAGGGGACGATCGAAGTCAGAAGTCGGGGCCGCAGCGTCATGGTCGGGGGAGAGACACCAGCAAGATCACGTTGCATATATCAGCGTTTACGTTCGAGACCCCGAAAGCGGGAACGGCCCGCCGCCGGGGCGGACGGGCCATTTCGCCGCGGTCGATCGGTCCGTCGAGGCTGGCCTACCACCACATGGTGGCGGCGACCGCGAACATGTTCGGGTCAGCCTTGGGCAGCCACTGATTCGGGTAGATCGCGTAGGCCTGCTGCCCCAGGATGTAGCGCTGATACTGGAACGTGATGGCTTCGTGGGTCAGGAAGGCGGTCTTGATCACGATGCGGGGCGTGAACACCTGGAAGTTCTCCTGGCTGCCCCCGAAGGCGGCGTCCAGATCCGGCTCGACCATGTCGTACCGGAAGCCGAATCCCAGGTTCGCCAGCGGGGTGTAGGCAATGTCGCCGCCGAACTTCAGCTTCTTGGTGTTGATGTTCCAGCACCCGTAGCCGCCGTTGGGCGCAGCGCCGCCAGACGGGTTGGAGCACGGCTTGCCACCGCCGCCTGCGCCGATGGGCGCCTCGAACGGCGCGGGCGAGTCGACCATGGACAGCATGCCGAACACCGTGAGGGCGAGGTCGGGGCCCTGCCCCCAGAACGCGGCGGGGTAGCGCGCCAGCGCGCCGAAGCTGATCGTGTACTGCGCCTCCACCGTCTTCACGGTGCCGGTCTCGTTCTGCGGACCCCGGTACTCGCCGGTCTGCGGGTTGAAGCCGGTGCCGAAGAAGTTCTCCTTGAACTGCCAGCCGCCGAACGAGTGCAGCACCTCGACCGCGTCAGCCAGCGCGTTGATGTTCTTCGCGTTGATGTACGAGAACCCGATGTAGCCGTCGCCGAAGGCGCCCAGGCTGAGCCGCAGGTCGGCGCCCGTGATCATCATGCTGCCCTGGATGGGCTGATAGTAGCGGGGCACGTGGTCCGACACGTTGACCTGCTGCGAGTTACCGGCGAACGAACCGTTCGGCAGCGCGCCGGTGGCCGGGTCGGGCTTCACGCCGCTCCAGTTGTCGTCAGGCGTCCACGTGTAAAGGAAGTGACCGCCCAGCGTGACCATCTTTCGCCAGGAGGCGCCCAGGTGGGCGTGTGCCAGGTAGGTCGACCCCTGCGGAACGGGGCCCGCGTAAGGCAGATACTCGGCGTCGCGATCCGACAGGTAGTTCTGGTAGCCGAAGCCCTGGTTCGTGTTCAGCGAGTTACCGCCCGCCTGGCCCTTGAACACCTGGAACAGCTGGTTGTTCGTGAAGGGGACGACCTCGATCTTCGACCCACCGCCCGCCTCGGCCGTCAGGCCAATCTCCGGCGTGGCGTCGATGTTCGCCGTCGCCGTCAGGCCGGCCACGTGCGTGCGGCCGAACAGGTAGGTCTCGTACATGCCGCCGTCGTACTTGCCGGCCGTGCCGTAGCGGTTCTGGAAAGAGCCGGCGTTCAGCACGATGCCGCCCCGATCGCCGAAGGCCTCCGGGAAGTTCAAGGTCAGGAAGGCCTGGTCGATCCCCTGCTGCGCCTGCAGGTTGCGATAGCCGGAGGACGTCTGCGAGTAGCTGTCGACGATGATCGTCATCATCGCCCGCGAGTTGCCATACGAGAAGTTGAGCTGCGCCCAGGGTCCGGGAACGGTGTTCGTGTAATCCCAGGTGACGTAGTTGGCGCCTGGGACCCGCGGGAAGCCGTGCAGTTGCAGGCCGCTGGCGATGCTGTTGGTGCAGGCCGCGTCCATCTGGCAGCCCGGGCCCGCATTGGCGGGCTGGGAGGTCGGCGTGGCAGGCCCCAGCGAGACACGCAGCGGCGCGCGCATGTAGCCGTGAAAGTCGAACTTCCACTCGTCGGCGCTGGCCGAGGTGGTGGTGGGGGTCAGGGACTCCGCCTCTTTGGTGCTCAGGTTCGTGCCACCGGTCAGCTGCGGGGTGTTCGGGTTCAGGCCCAGGCCCGCCCCGGCGCTGTGCGCCTTGGGGTCGGCGGTCGAAGGCGTGGTGGCCGGCGCGGTCGCGGTGGCCGCTCCGCCGCCCGCCGACGTGGTCGGGGTCAGCGACGCCCCCTCGTCCGCGCGCGCCACGTTGCCGCCCGCCAGAGCTCCCGCCGCGAACCAACCGAGAGTCAGACCGACCGTTACGAGAAGAGGACGTTTCATCCGTTCTTTTTCCTTCATTTAGGGAGTGAAAGTGAGCGGACCAGATAAGCGGCCGACGAGGCCATGGTCACGTCGCGAACCTGTCTCCAAGAGTCGCGGCGTCATCGGAGCAGCCCGGAAAAAGCGAAAAACTTTCGAGAATCGACACGGGACAGGCAACAGAAAAGGCGGCCGGAGTGTCGGCTTTTCCCTGAGGTGTGTCAAGGTCCGACCGTGGCGCCTGTCCGTTTTGAAGGCAGGCAACGTTGCTGGCCGGAAAAGGCTTTCCCACAAGCCTCTGCTGGTTCGTTGTGCCGTCGCGCGGCACCGGCGACTCCATGGATCGAACCGCCACGGCGAAGGCCTTCGTGTCGCACGAATACCTACATTGACTATGTCCTTCGGGACCGGATATCAACGCGCCGTGGTTTAACCGCCTGCCCCATTGGGAGAGATCCATGAAGAGAAACGCGCTTCTGTCCTTGCTCGTCTTCGCCGCGGGCGCCTCCAGCGCCGCTGGCTGTCTGGTCCCACCGCCCGAAGGCCCGAAGGGCGGCGGCATGAAAGAGTGCGGCCCCGCGGGACAGATCGACGACTTCGAGGACAACAACAACCAGAACAACGTCGTCGATAACCGCGGCGGTTACTGGTACACGTTCGTCGACAAGGTCGGCTCGACCGTCTGGCCGGAGGCCGGCGAGGCCGGGGGCACCTTCACCCCGTCCGAGGGTGGCTACAACTCGAAGTACGCCGCCAACTTCAAGGGCAAGATCGGCACCGCCGCCATCGTGTTCGGCGCGCTGGGCATGAACTTCCAGGACCCCAAGGCCGCCTACGACGCCTCGAAGTACGAGGGCGTGACGTTCTTCGCCAAGCGCGGTCCCAACTCGACGGGCAAGGTCCGCCTGAAGGTGCCGGACGCGAACACCGACCCCGAGGGCGGCGTCTGCAGCGAGTGCTTCAACGACTTCGGCACGGATCTGAACCTGACCGAGCAGTGGCAGCGCTTCGTCATCCCCTTCCGCGACATGAAGCAGATGGAGGGCTGGGGGGCGCCGCGCAAGGCGCACATCGATCCCAGCAAGATCTTCGGCATGCAGTGGCAGGTGAACGTGCAGGGCGCCGACTACGACATGTGGATCGACAACCTCGGCTTCATCTGCAAGGGCTGAGGCCCGGCTGGAGACCGAACATCCCCTGAGCTAGAACCCTGAGCGCCGTTGGGCCCCGCCCGGCGGCGCTCGTTTCGTTGATGAAAGGCGGTAGCAGCATGCCGGGAACTACGATCGAAGCGCTCGCGGACGGTCCGGCGGTGGCCCCCGCCGCCGCCAACCCGGTCTCCTACAAGAATCCGTTCCTGTGGGTGCCTTCCAGCTACCTGGCCATGGGCCTGGTGTACGTGACCGTGGGAAGCGTCGCGAACATCATGTTCAAGAACATGGGCATGCCGAACGATCAGGCGGCCTTCTGGTCCAGCCTGCTCGGCTTTCCCTACACCTTCAAGTTCCTGTGGGCGCCGGCGCTGGAGCTGTACAAGACGAAGAAGTTCTTCGTCATCCTGATGCAGTTCGCGATCGCGGTGGCGCTGGTGGGCGTGGCCCTGGCCTTGAAGCTGGGCGGCGCCAACTGGGTGCCTCCGGCGCTGACCCTGATCGCCATCACCGCCGTGCTGGGCGCCACCCAGGACATCGGCACCGACGGCGTGTACGTGACCACGCTGACCCCGAAGGACCAGGCGAAGTACCTGGGCTTTCAGAGCATGTGCTGGAACGGCGGCGCGCTGCTGGCCAAAGGGCCCTTCGTCAGCGTCAGCGGCGTGCTGAAGGAGAGCACGCACAGCTACGCGACCGCCTGGACCCTCATCATGTTCGCCATGGGCGCGCTGGTGTTCGTGGCCGCGCTGTATCACAGCCGCATGCTGCCCTCGGGCGGCAAGTCGGTCGACGCGCCCAAGACGTTCGGGGAGGCCATGCGCGGGTTCGGCGACGCCTTCGCCACGTTCTTCCAGAAGAAGGACGTGCTGCGGCTCGTGGCCTTCGCGTTCTTCTACCGGTTCGGCTACGGGCTGCTCGACAAGATGGGTCCCCTGTTCATGATCGACAGCCGGGCCAATCACGGCCTGGGGCTGTCGAATCAGCAGATCGGGTTCATCTACGGCACCTTCGGCAGCGGCGCCTTCATCGTGGGCTCGCTGGTCGGCGGCTGGATCGTGTCGCGGGCGGGCCTGCGACGGACGCTGCTGTTGCTTTGCCTGTGCATCAACGTCCCCAACGTGACGTTCCTGTTCCTCAGCCAGGCCTTGCCGACGAACACCTACCTGATCACGGTCATCGTCACCATCGAGCAGCTGGGCTGGGGCATCGGCGCCGTGGGGCACATGATCTACATGATGCAGCAGATCGCGCCGGGGCCGTACAAGACGGCGCACTACACCTTCGCCACCGCCCTGATGGGCGCCTGCATGATGAGCACGGGCGCCGTCAGCGGGTACATCCAGAAGGCGCTCGGCTATCAGTGGTTCTTCGTGGTGGTGCTGATCGCCGCCCTGCCCTCGCTGCTGGCGACGCTGTTCGCGCCGTTCCATCACGAGGACGTGGCCAAGCGCGAAGCGACGACGTAGCGGTCGGCCCGCAACCCCCACCCGAAAAGCAAAAACGCCGCCGGATCCTAGGATTCCGACGGCGCCATAATTCTTTCTTCGATCAGTGGCTCGGCCTTTGCCGAGCTTGCCCGCTGCTCAGGAGCGGGGAGCCAGGCGAGCTGCCGGACTCCCCTGCCGTGCTACTCGAGCTCGTTGGTGACGATCGGGGTCTTGCTGCCCGAGACGTCGCCGTTCGCGTCGATGGCGCCCAGGCGCTTGAAGTTCGACTCGGTGCCGTTGCAGTCCAGGTCGCCGATGGCCTCGGCGGTGAACGTGGACGCCGTGCCGACGCCCGCGCTGGTGTACTTGGGCTTGTAGATGAACGGATCAGGCAGCGAGAAGGACAGCGCCACCCAGCTGGGATCCTTCCACTCGACGCCGCCGCCGGGGCACTTGCCGCTGGCCTGGCACGAGCAGTCGGCGCCGGGGACGTTGTTGACCGAGGCGGGGAACTGCTTCGCCAGGGCCACGCCGTTCGCGTCGACATGGTCGGTCTCGAAGTAGGCGACCGAGCCGGCCCACAGCTTGTTCAAGTGACCGGCCGCCTCGGCGGTCTTCGATCGCTTGATGTACTTGCTGAACGCCGGGATGGCCACGGCGGCCAGGATGCCGATGATCGCCACGACGATCATGAGCTCGACGAGCGTGAAACCAGAGCCGCGTTTCCGAGAGCGAACCATGAGAATCCTCCGTTTGTTGCTTGAGCGTTGGGCTACGAACAGAATTCATCGGCAGAGATGCGCCGGCCTTTAGGGCGGACGTCACCAGCGCGCTCAGGACCGTGGCTACGGCCCATCGTTGCGCTACTGCCCGTCGTTGAACGTGCGCAGATTGGGCGACGTGCTGGACAGGCCCAGCACGGTGACGTTGCCGGGGAACCCCGAGGGGCCGTTCAGATTGCAGGCGGCCAGCCCGTAGAACCAGGGGGCGGCCACCCCCGAGACCAGCGCCGTCCCGTACGTGGCGCCGGCCGGCACCGCCTGGGCGGCCCCGCCGGCGTTCGTCAGGTAGGTGCAGTAGAGCACCGTGTCACGCGGGCTGACCCCCACCGCCCGCCAGGCGGTGGGCCAGGCGGCGCTGTTGGCCACGCTGGCCGGGGTGCGCACGGAGTCGAAGGCCGCCGCGTTGGGGTTGCTGGGGAAGAAGGCGGTGCCCGGCTCGTCGGGACTGGGTTGTGCGGCGTTGCCGTCCGCCCGGAGGGGCATGAACGTCCCGAACTCCATCCGGTACGACTGCTCCTTGCTGTTCATCTCGGCCAGCATGCTGACCCCCTCGGTCAGGCGCGCCCGGGCTATCCAGCGCCGGTAGCCGAAGCTGCCGATGGCGGCCAGGATGGAGATGATCGCGACGACGATCATCAACTCGACCAGCGTGAACCCGGACCTTGGGGAGCGCATCGCTGCGGTGCTGTCGGCAGAATCTCGCCGCCGCTCAAGGAACCGCTCGGGCGGGCGAGCCCCCTGGCTCCTCCGGGAACCGCCGGATGGGACCGCGCCGTGACGCGCAGGCCGGGCGGCCTACGCGCGTTCGAAGGTGGCGACGACCTCGACGTGAAACGTCTGCGGCATGAGATCCAGGGCCACCACCCGCCGCAACCCGAAGCCCAGGGCGCGAAGCTTCGTGGCGTCCCGACCCAGCGTCTGGGGGTCGCACGAGACGTACACCAGCCGCTGGCGGGCCCGCGAGGCCGCCGCGAAGTTCTCCCCGTCCAGTCCCTCGCGCGGGGGATCGACCAGCACGGTGTCGGCGGCGGCATCCGCCCCGGAGGGGACGCGTCCCTCGCGCCAGGACGCCCCGGGCGCGTTGCGACGACCGCGGGCGACGGCGCGCGCATCGGCATCGTGCGCCACCACGCGGGCAGCGCGCGCGAGCAGATGACGGGTGAAGTTGCCCGAGCCAGCATAGAGTTCCAGGACCGCACCTGGCTCGCCGCCGAGCGCCTGCATGACCGCCGCGACCAGCGCGCCATTGGCGGCGCGGCCCACCTGCGCGAAGCCGCCGGCCGGCACCCGCAGGGGTGAGGAGCCCGGTTCCGCCACGTCGACCTCGGCCTCCCCTTGCGTCGAAGCGGCGAAGTCGCCGGCCGCGATGGTGACCCCGGCGAGGCCGGCGGCCAGCCAGGCCTGGGAGACCGAGGCTGCGCGCTCCGCGGCCATCGGGCTGCGGGAGCGCACGGCCACGTGCACGCCCGCCGCGCCCGCTTGCAGATCGACCTCCGCGCCCGGCGGCAACGCGGCGGCCTGGGCGCGCACGGCCGTCAGGGCGCGGGCCGCCTGCTCTCCCAGCAGGAGGCAGCGCTGGACGTCGACCACGTCGTGGCTGCGCCGCGCGCGAAAGCCGACGGCCTCTCCCTGCACCATCAAGCGGGCACGATCTCGGTAGCCGTACCCCGACTCAGACGGCGCGACGAACTCGTCGACCGGGGCGCCGAGGGCCCGGGCCACGATGTCGCGCTTGGCCTCGCGCTGGGCGGGCAACGTCACGTGCTGCCACTGGCACCCCCCGCAGGTCCCGAAGTACGGGCACGGCGGGATCACCCTCAGCGAGGACGACGTCCGAACCTCGACCAGTTCGGCCCAGGCGACGCGCGCCTTCTCGCGCACCAGCCGGGCCCGCACCTCGTCTCCCGGCGCCGCCAGCGGCACGAAGGTGGCCCGGCCGTCGTGCGCCCCGCCCTGCTGCCGGCCCACGGCGTCGCCGCCAGGGGCCAGCCCGTGCACGCGGACATCTACCTCCGTGGCCTGGACCTCCGTGGACACGTCCTCACCCTAGCGGGCGGCAGCCCCCCGCGAAATGGCGATTTTTCCGGCGTCACGTTAGAAATGACGTCGGGCGCGCATGGACAAGACCGTCTCCTCCGCCGATGAAGCCGTCGCCGACATCCAGGACGGCGTGACGTTGATGGCCGGCGGCTTCGGCCTGTGCGGCATCCCCGAGAACCTGATCGCGGCCCTGCACCGGCGCGGGGTGAAGGGGCTGTCAATCATCTCCAATAACTGCGGCATCGACGGCAAGGGGCTGGGGCTGCTGCTGGACGCCGGCCAGGTCAAGCGGATCACCGCCAGCTACGTGGGTGAGAACAAGACCTTCGAGCGGCAGTTCCTGGCCGGGACGCTGGATGTCGAGCTGTGCCCCCAGGGCACGCTGGCCGAGCGCATCCGCGCCGGCGGCGCCGGGATCCCCGCCTTCTACACCGCCACCGGCTACGGCACGAAGGTGGCCGAGGGCAAGGAGACGCGTGTGTGGAATGGCCGCAACACCATCCTCGAGACGGCGCTGACGGCCGACTTCGCCTTCGTGAAGGCCTGGAAAGGCGACCGCTTCGGAAACCTCGTGTACCGGAAGACCACGCGCAACTTCAACCCGATGATGGCGGCGGCGGCGCGGGTGACCATCGCCGAGGTCGAGCACCTGGTCGAGCCGGGGCAGCTCGAGCCCGATCACATCCACACGCCTGGCATCTACGTGAAGCGCATCGTCGTGGGCGCGCGCTACGAGAAGGCCATCGAACAGCGGACCACCCGCAAGAGGCCGGCCTGACATGGCGCTGACCCGCGACCAGATCGCGATGCGCGCGGCGCGCGAGCTGCGCGATGGGATGTACGTGAACCTGGGCATTGGCATGCCCACGCTGGTGGCCAACTTCATCCCGGCCGGGATCGGCATCATGCTGCAGTCGGAGAACGGGCTGCTGGGCATCGGACCCTTCCCTTACGAGGGCGACGAGGACCCCGATCTGATCAACGCCGGCAAGCAGACGGTGACCGAGATCGCGGGCAGCGCCTTCTTCTCGTCCGCCGAGTCCTTCGCCATGATCCGCGGCGGGCACATCGATTGCGCCATCCTGGGCGCCATGCAGGTGGCGGAGAACGGCGACCTGGCGAACTGGATGATCCCCGGGAAGATGATCAAGGGGATGGGCGGCGCCATGGACCTGGTGGCGGCCGCCAAGCGCGTCGTCGTCATGATGGAGCACGTGGCCAAGGGAGACGAGAAGAAGATCCTGAAGCGTTGCACGCTGCCGCTGACGGCCGTGGGCGCCGTGCACCGGATCATCACCGATCTGGCGGTGCTGGACGTGACCCCGGCCGGCCTGAAGCTGGTGGAGCGCGCGCCGGGCATGTCGGTGGAAGAGCTGCAGCGCAAGACCGAGCCCACGTTGATCACCAGCGGCGCGGTGCCCGAGATGTCGTTCGGGAGCTGACGTGGCCTCCCGTCGGCCGGAGGCGCCGCCGTCCCCGCTGGAAACGACCGCCGGCATTCCCCTGCCCGTGGTCGTCGACGCCGCCGATCTTTCCGCCCAGCAGCCGCCGTTCGATCCCGAGGGCGATCTGGGCGCGCCCGGCGCCTTCCCTTTCACGCGCGGCGTTCACCCGACCATGTATCGGGGGCGGCCCTGGACCATGCGCCAGTACGCGGGCTTCGGCTCCGCCGCCGAGACGAATCGCCGCTTCAAGTTCCTGCTGGCCTCGGGCCAGACCGGCCTGTCGGTGGCGTTCGATCTGCCGACGCAGATGGGGCGCGACGCCGACGATCCCCTGGCCGCCGGGGAGGTGGGCCGCACCGGGGTCGCCATCGGCACGCTGGACGACATGGAGGTGCTGCTGGCCGACCTGCCGCTCGATCGGATCTCGACGTCGATGACCATCAACGCCACGGCCGCCATCCTGCTGTGCCTGTACGTGGCGGTGGCCGATCGGCGCGGCATCCCCCGCGCCGCCCTGGCGGGGACCATTCAGAACGACATCCTGAAGGAGTACATCGCCCGCGGCACGTACATCTATCCGCCGGCGCCCTCGATGCGCCTGACCGCGGACGTGTTCGCGTTCTGCCGGGACGAGCTGCCGCGCTGGAACCCCATCAGCATCAGCGGCTACCACATGCGCGAGGCGGGCTGCGACGCCGTGCAAGAGGTGGCGTTCACGCTGGCCGACGGCATCGCCTACGTCGAGGCGGCGCTGGCGGCGGGCCTGGACATCGATAGCTTCGCGCCCCGCCTGTCCTTCTTCTTCAACGCACACGCGCACCTGCTGGAGGAGGTGGCGAAGTTCCGGGCCGCCCGCCGCCTGTGGGCGCGGCTGATGCGGGACCGCTTCGGGGCGCGCGATCCCCGCTCGCAGATGCTGCGATTTCATGCGCAGACCGCTGGTTCGACGCTGACCGCCGAGCAGCCCTGGAACAACGTGGTGCGCACCACCATCGAGGCGCTGGCGGCCGTGCTGGGGGGCGCCCAGTCGATCCACACCAACGGCTTCGACGAGGCTCTGGCCCTGCCCAGCGAGACCTCGGCGCAGCTGGCGCTGCGCACGCAGCAGATCCTGGCCTTCGAGAGCGGCGCCGCCGACATCGCCGATCCGCTGGGCGGATCGTACGCCATCGAGAAGTTGACCAGCGAGATCGAGGGCCGGGCCCGCGCCCTGATCGACGACATAGACGCGCGCGGCGGCATGATCGCCGCCATCGAGTCCGGCCACCCCCAGCGCGAGATCGAGCGGCAAGCGTTCGCCTATCAGCGGGCCGTGGAGAGCGGCGCGCGCGTGGTGGTGGGGCAGAACCGCTTCCGCGACCAGCCGGGCGCGGCCTCGGCCGGCGCGACGCTGTCCCTCCACCATCTGGACGCCGGCGCCGAGCAGGCCCAGTGCGCGCGGCTGGCCAGCGCGCGAGCGGCCCGCGACGCCGCCCAGGTGGCCGCCGCCCTGGCGGCCGTCGAGAGCACGGCCCGTGGCACGGACAACCTGGTGCCCGCCATCCTGCGGGCCGTGGTCAGCCGCGCCACCCTGGGGGAGATCTCCGGCAGCCTGCGCCGGGTGTTTGGCAGCTACCGGCCGGCGCGCTGAAGGGCCGCTGGTTCGGCGCGCGCATTCACGCTTGCGCGGCGCGCGCCAGGCTGGTTTTTGCCCCATTTCGGCCACGTTTCATTTTGACGGAGGACGGTAATTCGATTGCGCCGCCGCCCTTTTCGGAGTTACCGTCTACCGAGCACCTGGAGTGGCGGCGATGACGAAATCGGATCTGATCAACCACGTGAGCCAGCTGCGGAACATCCCGGCGGCCCGGGCCGAGTCGATCGTGAACGCGATCTTCGACTCCATCGAGACGACGTTACAGCGCGGGGAGCGGATCGAGATCCGGGGCTTCGGCAGCTTCGAGATCCGGCGCTACCGCGCCTACGCCGGGCGCAACCCGCGCAACGGCGCCAAGGTCGACGTGGCCGCGAAGAACCTGCCCTTCTTCAAGGTCGGCAAAGAGATGAAAGACCGCATCAACCAGCGCCAGGCGGCGGCGCAGGCCATGCCGGCCGAACCATCCGGTCCCACGGTCGCGCTGGCTGGCCAGTCCCCGCCTGGGGCCTCGCTGCTGGGCGAGACCGCCCTGCTGGGCGAGGCCGCGCAGCCCTGAGCGGCGGCGGCGCCTGATCAGAGCGTCGGCTGTGCGAGCACCCGCGCCGCGCGGGACAGGCGGCGCAAGCGCAGCGGCGCCGCGAGGGCGTGGCGGGCGAAGGCAGCTCCCAGCTGCACGGGCCGGTCGGCCAGCACCGTCGAGCCGCACACGCGCGCCGCGTACAGCTCGGTCATCCGGCGATCGAACATCACCAGCGACAGCCAGAAGCGATAACGCGCGTCCCCGCGCCCGTACAGCATGCGCGCCAGGCGCGTGTCGAGCGCCAGCTCGCGTCCCACGACGCCCCGTCTGATGGCCGCGCCGTAGCCGGCGAACGACAGGTCGCCGCTGTCCAGCGCCGCGCAGATGGCAGCAGCGGCGATGGGCCCCTCCTCCAGCCCCACGGCGATGCCCTCGCCGGTCAGCGCGTCGATGCCGGCGGCGTCGCCCACGCACAGCAGGTGTGGCGCGGCGACGCGGCTGCCCGGCGCGTAAGGCCAGGCCGGCCACCCCCGCGCGCTGGGCAGCGCCACGCCATGACGGGCCAGCGTCTTCGACAGGATGCGGACGATCTCCGCGCCCCCGAGACGGCGCGACGGCGTGTGCATGGCGCCCACGTTCAGGCGATCGCCGCTGACGGGGAACAGCCAGACATAGCCGCGCATCCCCGCCTCCATGGGCGAGAAGTCGTAGATCATCTCGGCGGGAAAGGTCCGCGGCGCCGGTATCTCGGCCTTGAACAGCTGCAGCGGGCGGGAGGGCGCCGCCGGATCGGTGGCGGTCAGGGCGTCTCGCGCGCGGCTGGACGCGCCGTCCGCGGCCACCAGGATGCGGGCGCTCAGCGTGCGGCCGGCCGACGTTCGCACGCGCACCCGGCCAGCCGTCGCGTCGACCTGGTAGTCCTCGACGCCCTCCCCCTCGACCACGTTCACGCCCCGCTCGCGCGCCTGCGCCACCAGATCGGCGTCGAAGTCGGCGCGCCGGATCACGTCGACGGGACGGGCCAGCCGCACGCGGCGATCCTGATCGCCGTACACGATGCGGCCCGTGCCGCAGCTGACCGCCGGCACGCGCACCGCCAGCCCCAGCTCGTCCAGCGCCAGGCGCGCCCGCCCCGTCAGCCCACCCCCGCACGGCTTCTCACGGGGAAAGCGCGCCTTGTCCAGGCACAGCAGGCGCCCCGAACGGACCAGGTCGGGCCGGCGCGCCGCCAGCGCCACCGCCACCGCCACACCGGCCGGTCCAGCGCCCGCGATCAGCACATCGACGTCGGCTCGGCCGGCGCTCGCCGCGTCCCTCACAGGTTCGGCTTCGCGGACAGCTGGCCCTTGATCGTCAGCGTCAGCGCGCCGCTGGGCGGCGGCGTGCCCCCGGGGATCACCACGCGGGTCTGCGCCAGGAACACGAACGGCGTGCCCAGGTGCATGCCGATGTTCTCGAACACGGAGTTGGCGGCCGCGTCGAGCGGGATGTTCCCGTTCGTCACCGTCGTCCCATGCGGGATGACCGGCACGGTGGCGAACTTCGTGACGCCCGGGTCGGACACCTTGGTCGACCCCTGCGGTCCCACGAAAAGGTCGACCGGCGGCAGGTCGACGTTCAGCGAGTTCTGGTTCACGTCGTAGGTCAACTTGTTGACGGTGATGTCGATGGCGCTCTGGTTGCTCAGCGAGCTGGGGATCTGCGCCTCGTTCTTGAGATCGATCATCTGCGGCGGCGACTGGACCGTCACCGCGAACGCGCACGAGGCGCTGGCCGTGTCGCAGATAAGCATCGAGCAATCGATCCCCGCCGCGCTGACCGCCAGCGGGCAGCAATCGGTCGCGGCGCTACAGGAGATGGTGGGAACCATGGAGAAGGCGCCCGTCATCGAGGCGTTCCAGTCCGCCTGGCCGGTGTCGAACGTGTAGGTCTTCGGGGGCAGGTCGAACGACACCTTCGCCAGGTCCGAGCTGATCAGGCCGCAGCCCGTCGCGAACACCAGCGGAACGGCGACGGCCAGGGCCGCCAGGGCACCGGCGGCAGGCGCGGTGATGGCACGAACGCGACGCGGCGAGGGAGGGTTCATCCTCGTTAGTATTGCTCACGCAGCTGGGCCATCAAATCGCGCAAGGCCGATTTCGTGTCGCGCGTGCCGGCCGCCACGTCGGCGGCCAGCGCGGCCGCGGCCCCTCCGGGCGCCAGCGCCGCACGCGCGTCCGCCGCCAGGCGGCCCAGCAACAGCTGCGTCACCCGGCGCACGGCGCGGCTCTCCCGCTGAGCGTCGCGCTGGGCGCCGCGCGCCGTCTCGAGGGCCGCCAGCAGCTCGCCCAGTCCCTCGCCGGTCGTTCCCACGGTGCGCACGATGGGCACATCCGCGGACAGCGCGCCGGTCAGCCGGCGCAGCTCCAGCATGCCCTGCAGATCGCGCAGCGCCTGGTCGGCGCCCGGGCGATCGCCCTTGTTCACCACCAGCACGTCGGCGATCTCCAGCAGGCCGGACTTCAAGGCCTGCACCTCGTCGCCCAGCCCCGGCACGGTCACGACCGCCGTCACGTCGGCCAGCACCGCCACGTCCACCTCGGCCTGCCCCACGCCCACCGTCTCGACCAGGACCGTGGAAAAGCCGCCGGCGCCCAGCGCCGCCACCACCTGGGCGGCCGACGACGACAGTCCCCCGCCGGCGCCGCGCGTCCCCAGCGAGCGAATGAACACACCGGCATCGGTGGCGTGCTGCTGCATCCGCACCCGATCACCCAGCACCGCCCCGCCCCCCAGCGGGCTGGAGGGATCGACGGCCACGATCCCCACCCGCTGACCCCGATTGCGCAGCAGCCCGCACAACCCGTCCACCAGCGTCGACTTGCCCGCCCCCGGCGGGCCGGTGATGCCGATGACGAACGGGGCAGGCAGCCCGGCGGTCAGCTCTCGCAGCTCTCGCGCCGCCTCCGGCGCGCCGTCGTCCAGCTCGCGAATCAATCCCGCGAGGGCGCGGTGATCTCCAGCCCGGATCAGCTCGCCGCGGCCCATTCCTTCAGCAATTCGCGGGCGATCACCATCTTCTGCACCTCGTTCGTCCCCTCGCCGATCTCACCCAGCTTGGCGTCGCGCAGGTAGCGCTCCACCTCGAACTCGCGGGAGTAGCCATAGCCGCCGTGGATCTGGATGGCGTTGGTGCAGGCGCGCATGGTGGCCCGCGCCGCGTAGTACTTGGCGATCGACGACTCCTTGGTGGTCCGCTGCTGCTTGTCCTGCATCAGCGCCGCCCGCCACACCAGCAAGCGGGCGGCGTCCAGCTCGGTGGCCATGTCGGCCAGCATGTGCTGGATGGCCTGGAACTCGGCGATGGGCTTCTCGAACTGCACGCGCTCCTTGGCGTACTTGCGCGCGGCCTCGAAGGCCGCCCGCCCGATGCCCACCGCCCACGAGCCGATGCCGACGCGCCCCTTGTCCAGGATCTTCAGCGTGTCGAAGAAGCCCTGGTTCACCTCTCCCAGGCGCTGCGTATCGGGGATCCGCACGTCCTCGAAGATCAGCTCGGTGGTGTCGGAGGCGTGCAACCCCATCTTCTCGATGCGCTTGCCGGTGCGGAAGCCGGGCGTGCCCCGCTCGACGATGAAGGCGGTCAGTCCCTTCTGCATGAGGGCCGGCTCGGTCGAGGCGACGATCACGAAGATCTCGCCCACCGACCCCTGGGTGATGAACGTCTTGGTGCCGGACAGCCGCCAGCCGTCGCCGTCGCGCACGGCCCGCGAGCGGGCGGCCGCCGCGTCCGACCCCGATCCTGGCTCGGTGAGGCCCCAGCCGCCCAGCGCCGTGCCTCGCGCCAACCGGGGGAGATACGTGCGGCGCTGCTCCTCGGTGCCGGCCAGGAAGATGTGCCCGGTGCACAGCGAGTTGTGCGAGGCCATGGTCAGGCCGACCGAGGCGTCCGCGCGGGCCACCTCCTCGAGCGCCACCACGTAGTCGGTGAACTTCATGCCGGCGCCGCCGTACGTCTCGGGGATCTGCATGCCCAGCAGGCCCATCTCGCCCATGGTGGGGATGATCTCCTGCGGGAAGTGCTCCTCGCGATCCCAGCGCGCCGCGTGGGGGATGATCTCGCGCGCGCAGAACTCGCGCACCGACTGCTGCAGGATCCGTTGGTCTTCCGAGAGCTCGAAGTTCATGGGGGCTGGGTCGACGCCTTTCTGGAGGGGACTGACAGGGCTCGCTGCGGGGCCGGCTACTTCTTCGACGCCGGCGTCTTGTACTTCTGTTCGGGGCCGGCGGGGGCGAAGATCTGCAGCGCGGTGGTCTTCTCGCCGCCCGTGAACTTGACGGCGTGGGGCTGCCCTTCGGGAATGTGGATCACCTGATCGGGGCCGAACGAGATCTTCTCGCTGCCGATGGTCACGTCGCCGCCGCCCGACAGCACGTAGATGATCTCCGCCGAGCCGTCGTGGCTGTGCCGGGGGAGCTCCGAGCCGGCCGCGAACTCGACGACGGAGGCCGAGGCGGCGTCGCTGCCAGTGTTGGCGGCGTCGAACAGCGCGTGCACCTTGATCTTCCCGCCGGCCGCCGTGTGAACGGGCGCCTTGTCGAAGGACTCGGCGGTCAGGTGCGCGCCGCTGGGCACGGTGGCCTTCTTGGGATCGCGGATGACGTCGAAGGCGGCGCGCCCCTTCTCGTCCTTGGGATCGCGGTAGACCCGCTCGGGCCCCAGCGGCGCGAACACCTGCAACAGCTCCACGGGGGCCGACCGCACCATGTTCTCGATCACGTGCGGCATGTCGGCGGGGATGAAGATCGCGCTCCCCTCGGGCAGGACCTCGGGGGTGACGCCCGTCGGTCCCAGCACGCGGGCCCGCCCCTTCCTGACGTACAGCAACTCGGCGCCGGGGTGCTTGTGCATGGCGATGCGGTTCGCCGGCTCGATGGTCAGCACCGACAGGGAGGCCTGCCGCGCCCGCATGGTGGCCTCGTCCACCAGGACCTTGACGGTGAACGCCGGGGCCGGCCCCTTCGCCTTGGCCTTGCCTTTCCCACCCGCGCCGGGCCCGCGCTCGGGCGCGTCGGCGGTCTTGATCGAGAACTGGGCGGCCTGCGCCTCGAAGGCCAGGGGCAGGATGACGGTCGTCCCCGGGGCCACCCCCGGGATGACCCAGGTGGCCGTGCTCGCCTCCAGGCAGGCCAGCAGCACCGGCGTGGTGGCCTGGTGATCCAGCGCGACGGCGCGGGTCACCTTCCCTTCATCGCCCACGTCGACGGACAGCTCGACCTTGCCGGCCACGTCCAGCGTGTCGGCCAGCGCCTTCTCGAAGCAACGGTTCACGTCGCCGCCGTGCTTCTCCAGGGCGCTTTGCAGGGCCCGCGAGACGTACTCCTCCTCGGTCTCGGCGTTCGCAAAGGCCAGCGAGCGGGCCGGCAGGGCCAGCAAGGCCAGGCCTGCCGCCACCATTCCGGCCGTGGTCATCCCGAACCTGTTTCGGATCTTCTGTCCGTTCAAGCGGCGGCTCCTTCCACGCGCGGGCGCAGTTCCTTTTCGATCCATTGCACGATCTCGGCGGTCGAGGCCCCGGGTGGGAAGATCGCCGCGACCCCCATCTTCTTCAACGCATCGACCTCGGCGGCGGGAACGATGCCGCCCCCGAATACCACGACGTCGCTCGCGCCGCGCGCAGCCAGGGCCGCCATCACGGCGGGAAACACCGTCATGTGGGCGCCGGACATCACCGACAGGCCGACCGCGTCGGCTGACTCCTGCACCGCGGTGGCCGCGATCATCTCGGGGGTCTGGTGCAGCCCGGTGTAGATGACTTCGTGTCCCGCGTCCGCCAGCGCCCGCACCACGATCTTCGCGCCGCGGTCGTGACCATCCAGGCCCGCCTTGGCCACGACGATGCGAAGTTTGCGGGGAGGCGAGCCTGGCACGTCCAAATAGTACCTCGCGAACGCCAGGAAGGCGCGCCAGGAAGGCGCGCCACGCTCGCGCCGGCCGCCCCGCCCCTCCCCGCGAAAACCGGCCGACACCCCGAAACTGGCGTACAACTAGCGGTGTGACGGTCCTAGCGCCGGGCCCCTCTGCCGCCCCGAGGCCCCTTTCGGTCGTCGCGCCCGCCACAGGCGCGCCGCTGGCGGAGGTGCCCACCGCCAGCGCCGCCGATGTCACGGTCGCGCTGGAGCGGGCCCGCCGCGCCCAGCCGGCGTGGCAGGAGCTGGGGCCGCGCGGGCGCGGCCAGGCGCTGCGCCGGCTGGCGCGCGCCATCCGCGACGACGGGCAGCTGATCGACACGCTGGTGGCCGAGACCGGCAAGCCCCGCCACGAGGCGGTGGGCATGGAGATCTTCTACACGCTGGAGCTCACCCGCTACTACGCGGGCCGGGCGGGGAGGCGCGCCCTGCGGGACGAGTTGCGCCGGCCGTTCCTGTTCGCCATCAAGCGCGCCCGGGTGTTGCGCCTGCCCCACGGCGTGGTGGGGGTGATCGGCCCCTGGAACTGGCCCCTGCTGAACAACTACGCCGACTGCGTGGCGCCGCTGATGGCGGGCAACGCCGTCGTCCTGAAGCCGTCGGAGTTGACGCCCCTGACGTCCCTGCGCGTGGCGGAGCTGTGGAAGAACCTGGGCCTGCCCGAGGGCGTGTTCCAGGTGCTGCCCGGCCGGGGGGAGATCGGCCAGGCGCTGTGCGACGGCTGCGACATGATCTTCTTCACCGGCAGCGCGAAGACGGGCCGCCAGGTGGGGGCGCGGTGTGGCGAGCGCATGATCCCGGTGGTGCTGGAGCTGGGCGGCAAGTCGCCCATGATCGTGCTGGCGGACGCCGACCTGCCGCGGGCGGCGCGCGCCGCCGTGTGGAGCGGGTTCGCGAACAGCGGGCAGGTCTGCATCCGCACCGAGCGCGTCTTCGTCGAGACCCGCGTCGCCGAGCGCTTCACCGCGCTGTGCGCCGCCGAGGTGAAGGCGCTGCGACAGGGCGCGGGGGGCGACCGGCCCGGCGACCAGGACATCGACGTCGGCGCCATCACCTTCGCCCCGCAGATCGACAACGCCGAGAAGCAGATCGGCGACGCCCTGGCCCACGGGGCCCGCGTGGCGGCCGGCGGCGGCGGTCGCCTGCCGGGGGACGGGCGCTTCTTCTCACCCACCCTGCTGGCCGACGTCACGCCCGACATGCTGGTGGCGCGGGAGGAGACCTTCGGGCCCGTTTTGCCCATCCTGCGCGTGCGCGACGCCGAGGAGGCGCTGCGCCTGGTGAACGAATCGCCCACCGGGCTGTCCGGCAGCATCTGGACCGCCGACGTGGCGCGGGGCCGGGCGTTGGCCCGCCGGATGGTGGCGGGCTCGGTGTGCCTGAACGACGTGCTGATGAACTACTTCGTCGTCGAGGCCCCGCTGGGCGGCGTCAAGGCGAGCGGCCTGGGCGTTCGCCACGGGCCCGAGGCGCTGCGGCAGTTCTGCCGGCTGGAGACGATCGTCGAGGATCAGCCCTTCACCGGCCGGCTGTCGCCCTTCATCCAGAAGCAGCTCATGTTCCCGTACCGGTCGCGGACGTTGCGGGTGCTGCGCTGGGTGATGCGGCGGGTGTACTGAGGCGGGCGCGAACGGGCGAGGCGCGTGGCTACGCCCGGGGGTGAAACTTGTCGTACACCTTGCGCAGGTGGCCCCGGCTGAGGTGCGTGTAGATCTCGGTCGTGCCGATGTCGGCGTGCCCCAGCATGGCCTGCACGGCGCGCAGATCGGCGCCCCGCTCGACCAGGTGGGTGGCGAACGAGTGCCGCAGCTTGTGGGGTGAGATGCGCTTGCGGATGCCGGCGGCCACCGCGTAGCGCGAGATCAGCTTCCAGAAGCCCTGGCGGGTCATCCCCCTGCCGCGCGGGGTCAGGAACAACGTGTCCGTGGTGGTCCGCACGAAGGCGGCGCGCGACGTCTCGAGGTAGCTGCGCACACCGGCGATCGCCACCTCGCCCAGCGGCACCAGCCGCTCCTTCTTCCCCTTGCCGAAGGCCAGCAGGTACCCGGCGTCGAAGTTGATGTCGCCCAGGCGCAGCTTCACCAACTCGGACACGCGCAGCCCGGTCGCGTACAGCGTCTCCAGCATCGCGGCGTCGCGCACGCCGCGCGCGTGACGCCGATCGGGCGCCGCCAGCAGCCGGTCCACCTCCTCGACGGTCAGGAACTGCGGCAGCTTCCTTCCGAACCGGGGCAGGTCGATGTCCTCGGTGGGGTTCGCCTCGTTCAGACGCTCGGCCTTCAGGAAGCGGAAGAACTGCCGCAAGGCCACCAGGCGGCGCGCCTGCGAGCGGGCGCTCAGCTTGTCGTCCGTCAGCTTCACCAGGTGCTCGAGGATCAGCGGCGGCTGCACCGCCGTCGGGTGCACCACCTGGCGCGCGCGGGCGAACAGCGCGAAGGCGGCCAGGTCCTGCCCGTAGGCGGCGATGGTGGCCGGCGCCAGCGCGCGCTCGACCTTCAGGTGGTCGAGGAACTGCTGGATGGCCAGATCGAACGTCAGGGGCACTGATCGATCGTCCCCCCTGGCGCGGCCCAGGCAAGTTTTCGCTCGGGCGGGCGGGTGAACGGCCTGGTCAGGGCGCCGGAGGCGCGGTCCGCAGCCAGTCGACCAGCTCCTTGTGGACCGCGGCGGCGTCGATGACGGTGACGCGGTCGAACAACCCCCGCGTCTCCTTTGCCCGCAGCTCGCCCAGGACCAGATCCAGCGCCCGCCGGGCCGGCACGGCGTCGACGTCGCGGCCGGGAGGCGCCAGCGCCAGCTCGCGGACGCCCAGGCCCCGCGCCGCCGCCACCAGCCGCGACATGGCGGCGCGGAAGCGCGCCCCCGAGAAGCCGGCCCGGGGCCCCAGGCCCAGCACCATCGCCACGCGCCAGGGCAGCCGCCCTCCCGTGGGCAACAGCAGTTGCTCGCCCTCGGCGCCCCCCAGGCGGCCCGACTGGATCAGCCCGGAGAGCTTCCCGCACAGGCGCCAGTCGAGGAGCCCCGCGGCCCCGCGTAGCGGGCGTACGTCCTCCCAGATGTGGACCGCCAGCAGCTCGCCCCGGCCCTCCCCGTCCCAGCGCGCCAGGTCGACGGTCGTCACGCCCACGATCGGCGGCGAGGCCGGCGAGGCGGCGGACGGCGAGGCGGCGGCGGGGCGCGCTTCCACCGGTTCGCTCAGCGGCGCAGGTTCAGCTCGGTGACCGCGCGGTCCAGCAGGCCGTTCACGAAGGCCGCCCCCTCGGCGGTGCCGAAGCGCTTCGTCAGCTCGATGGCCTCGTCCAGCGCCACGTTGGTGGGCACGTCCTTGCCGAACTTCAGCTCGTACAGCGCCAGGCGGATGACGTTGCGCTCGACCAGGGCCATGCGCTCGAGCCGCCAGTTCCGCGACAGGCCTTGCACGATCTCGTCCAGCTCCGCGCGGTGGGCGCTGACCCCCTCGACCAGGGCGTCGACCATCTTCCGGTCGAACGGCGCGGCGGGGATGGACGGGGCGGCGCCGACGTTCTCCTCCTCCTCGGCCTCGGGCCCCAGGTGATCGAAGTAAAGGCGAATGCCAGCGCGGGCGTCCAGCTCGGGGCTGACGTCCATCTGGGTCAGGATCTGCAGCGCGATCTCTCGCGCGCGACGTCGCGGTCCAACCATCGCGGTTCGTTCTACTCTATTTTTTCCGGGCCGGGGTGGCCGAGAGCGCCGACACCGGCTTGCCGGCCGCGGCCGGCTCCAGCGAGGCGTACAGATCGGCCATCTCGATGGCGACCAGGGCGGCGTCGCTGCCCCGGTTTCCCGCCTTCGTGCCGGCCCGCTCGATGGCCTGCTCGATCGTCTCGCAGGCCAGCACGCCGCAAGCGATGGGCACCCGCCCCTCGCCCGCCAGCCGCATGATCCCGGCGACGGCCTGATTGACGACCAGGTCGAAGTGCGGGGTGGCGCCGCGGATCACGACGCCCAGGCAGATCACCGCGTCGAAGCGGCCGGTGTCCACCACCCGCTGCAGCAGGCCCGGGATCTCCAGCGCCCCGGGGCAGCGGAAGATCTCCACGTCCTCGACCGAGCCACCCGTGCGGCGCACGGCGTCCAGCGCCCCGTCCACCAGGCGGTCCCCGATCAGCTCGTTGAAGCGTGACGCGACGATCGCGAACTTGCGGCCCGCGCTGTTCAAGACGCCTTCGTGGATCATCGGCGGCCTCTTCGATTCGGATTTCAAGGGGGGCATCGTCTCAACCTTGTTCCCGAAGAGGTAACACTTTCGCGGCCGCTCGCATAGGAACACACTCGACGATGTCCAGACCGTAGCCGCTGGCGCCCACGACCACCCGCGGGTTGTTCGTCATGAGGCGGATCTTTCCGCACCCCAGATCCGCCAGCACCTGCGCCCCCAGACCGAAGTCGCGCAAGCGGTTCACCGGCCCGGTGGAGGCCGGGGGCACCGGCCCGCTGCCCTGCCCGCGCGCTATCTGGGCCTGGAAGTCCTCCAGCATGCTGGCGCGGCCCCGGGGAAAGACGTAGAGCAGCACGCCCCGGCCCGCCTCCTCGATCATGCGCAGGGCCGTGCCCACCGAGGCCAAAGACGCGGGATCGCCGCCCATCAGGAAGACGTCCCGCAGCACGCTGGCCGTCTGCACGCGCACCAGCGTCGGCTGATCGGGCCGGGGGTCACCCAGCACGAAGGCCAGGTACTCGGTGTCCTCGACGTCGGTGGCGTAGACGCTGGCGCGGAAGTCGCGCGTCAGGCCGGGCAGTCCGGGGCGGACCGTGGCCGTCGAGACGCGGCGGACCAGGATCTCCTGGGTCAGCCGGTACTCGATCAGGTCCGCGATCTTCAGCAGGGGCAGGTCGTGCGCCTTCGCGAAGGCGACCAGGTCCGGCATGCGCGCCATCTCGCCGTCGTCGCGCATGATCTCGCAGATGACGGCCGCCGGTTCGCGCCCGGCCAGGCGCGCCAGGTCGACGGACCCCTCGGTGTGTCCCGAGCGCACCAGCACGCCCCCGCGCCGGGCGCGCAGGGGGAAGATGTGCCCCGGGGTGACCAGATCCTCGGGCCGCGTCTCGGGCGCGACGGCGACGCGCACCGTCTCCGCCCGCTCGCGCGCGGAGATGCCGGTGGTCATGCCGACCCGGGCGTCGATGCTGACCGTGAACGCCGTCGAGCGCGGCGAGCGGTTGTCGGCCGCCATCATCGGCAAGCCCAGGTGGGCGACCCGGTCCTCCGTCAGCGACAGGCAGATGAGGCCCCGGCCGTGCCTGGCCATGAAGTTGATGGCGTCGGGTGTGACCAGATCGGCCGCCATGGCCAGATCGCCTTCGTTCTCGCGGTCCTCGTCGTCGACGAGGATGACCATGCGGCCCGCCCTGATCTCGGAGATGGCGTGCTCGACGGCGGTGATCTGGCTGGCGGGCGGGGACGGGCTCATGGGGTGACTCCAGGGGCAGGGACGCGGACATAGTGAGCGACCAGGCGGTCGACGTGCTTGGCGATCAGATCGGCCTCCAGGTTCACGCGGGCGCCGGGCGCCAGCTGCCCCAGGTGCGTGACGGCCAGCGTGTGGGGGATCAGGGTGACGCCGAAGCGGCCTCCCACGGCCGTGTTGATGGTCAGGCTGACCCCGTCGACGGTGATCGATCCCTTGGGAACCAGGTAGCGGGCCAGCTCGGGGGGCGCGTCGATCTCCAGCTCCAGCGCCTCGCCGCGCGGCCGGGCGGCGGCCACCACCCCCACCCCGTCGACGTGGCCAGCCACGATGTGACCGCCCAGGGGATCGCCGGCGGCCAGCGGCGCCTCCAGGTGAACCAGCTCGCCCTCGCGCCGCTGCGCGAAGGTGGTGCGCGCCAGAGTCTCGGGCCCCACGTCGGCCGCGAACCGGCCGGGCGCGCGGTCCACCACCGTCAGGCAGACGCCATCGACGGCGATGCTGGCGCCCAGTGGCAGCCGTTCCACCGGCAGCGCCGTCGTCGATACGACCAACCGTCGCGTGTCGGTGCCCGGCCCCCACGCCGCGATCGTGCCCAGTCCCTGGACGATTCCCGTGAACATGAAAGGCCGCCCAGTATAGCAGCCACCGATCCCCCCCCGTCATGAGGGAGGCGGCAGGCGTTCGGCCTGCGCGGCCAGCCTGGAATGCCGCCGCCCGTAAGCCCAGTACACGCACAGCCCCGCCACCAGCCAGATTCCGAAGCGCCACCAGTTGGTGGCGGGCAGTCCCAGCATCAGGACGAACGACATGACCATCGAGGCGACGGGCGTGACCGGATAGCCGATGCAGCGGAACGGCCGGGGCCGTTCGGGCTCGCGCACCCGCAGAGCGATCACGCCGCCGGCCACGACGACGAAGGCGAACAGTGTGCCGATGCTGGTCAGCTCCAGCGCCTGGGCCGGGGTCAGCACCGACGCCGCCACCGCGACGAACACCCCCGTCAGCACGGTCGCCGCCACCGGGGTGCGGCGCCGGGGGTGCAGCCGGCCGAACAGCGGTGGCAGCAGCCCGTCCCGCGCCATCACCATCAGGATTCGGGTCTGCCCCAGCTGGAAGACCAGCAGCACCGCGGTCACCGCCAGCACCGCCCCGAACGCCATCAGCGTCGCCAGGTGATCCAGGCCGGCGCGCCGCAAGGCCAGCGCCAGCGGATCGCCGGTCGCCAGCTCGGGCGACGGCACCAGGCCGGTCATGACCACGGCCGTCGCCACGTACAGCACGGCGCAGATGACCAGCGAGGCCAGCATGGCGCGCGGCAGCGCCCGCTCCGGCCGCCGGGTCTCCTCCGCCGTCGTCGAGACCGCGTCGAAGCCGATGTACGAGAAGAACGCCAGGGAGGCCCCGGTCCAGATTCCGCGCCAGCCGTTCGGGGCGAACGGCCGCCAGTTCGCCGGTTCGACGTAGCGCGCGCCCACGGCGATGAACACCGCCAGCAGCGCCAGCTTGAGCAGCACAAGCAAGCTGTTCACGCGCGCGCTCTCCCGGATCCCCAGCACCAGCAGCATCGTCAGCAGCGCGGTGATGGCGGCGGCGGGCAGATTCAGCGCCAGCACGTGGCCACCCAGCGTGGGCGCGACGGCCCGGATGGCGGGATCCCGCGCCGCCGTCTGCAGATCGGTCGCCAGCCAGGCGGGCAGATCGAGGCCCGTCGCCCCGTGCAGAAACGACCGGAAGTAGTCCGCCCAGCTCTGGGCGACGTACACGTTGCCGATGGCGTACTCGACGATGAGGTCCCAGCCGATGATCCAGGCCCACAGCTCGCCGAACGCGCTGTAAGCATAGCTGTAGGCGCTGCCGGCGGTGGGCACCAGCGCGGCGATCTCCGCGTAGCAAAGGGCGGCCAGCCCGCAGGTGAGCGCCGTCAGCAGGTAAGAGATCACCAGCGCGGGCCCGGCCCCGGGCGCGTCCGCCGTGCCGGCGGCCATCTGCCCGATGCTGGAGAAGATGCCGGCGCCCACGATGGCCCCGACCCCCAGCAGGGTCAGGTGTCCGGTCCCCAGGACCCGCCGCAGCTCCCCCGGGGCAGTCGCGGGGCTGTCCCCCTCCCCGCTGTCGCCAGCTTCCGTGCCGCCGCTTCCGGCGGCGCCGCGCGGCCGGTCGAGCGGCTTGCGGCGAAAGAGAGCGAAACGCGACGGCACCGCCGGCACGCTGCCCGCGGAAGACGGCGCGGTCAAGGGGCCGTCAGGCGGCCACGTCAGGCTGGTCCGGCGCCGACCACGTCGGCTTCCATCAGCACGTCGTCGCCGATCCGGCGCAGGCGCGCCGGACCCAGGCGCAGCGCCTCGGCCAGGGGCCGCCCGGGGCCGCTGGCGATGCTCAGCCCGCCCCCCAGCAACCGCGGCGCGAAGAACAGCGCCACCCGATCGACCAGGCCCGCGGCCAGAAAGGCCCCGTGGACGGCCGCCCCGCCTTCGACCAGCACCGACTGGATCTCGCGCGAGGCCAGCTCGGCCAGCATCGCCTCCACCGAGAATCGTCCCTGGTGCGACGAGGGCAGCAACGCCACCTCCGCGCCCGCCGCCACCAGCGCCCGCGTCCGCGCCGGGGACGCGCCGTGACCAGCCACCACCAGCGTGGGCGCCTCGGCGGTCGTCGCGATCAGACGCGCGGAGGGCCTCACCGAGAGCCGCCCGTCCATGATCACGCGCAGGGGCTGGGCGCGCTTGCCGCGGCCGGGGCGGCGATCGGTCAGCAAGGGATCGTCGGCCCGCACGGTCCCTGCCCCCACCAGCACCGCGTCGTGGGCCGCGCGCAACGCGTGGGCCGCCTGTCGCGCCGGCGGGCCCGTCAGCCAGGCGGGCGCCGCCGCGGGTCGGGCCAGCCCATCGGCGATGAAGCCGTCCCAGCTGGCGGCCACCTTCAGCGTCACCAGCGGCCGCTTGCGGGTGACCCAGGTGAAGAAGGCGCGGTTCAGCTCGCGGCACTCGGCCTCCAGGCAGCCGACGTCGACGCGCACGCCAGCCCGCCGCAGCCGCGCGATGCCGCGGCCGTCGACCAGGGGGTTCGGGTCGCGCACACCCACCACCACGCGGGCCACCCCGGCGGCCAGCAACGCCCGGGTGCAAGGCGGCGTGCGCCCCAGGTGATCGCAAGGCTCCAGGGACACGTAGACCGTCGCCCCGGGCGCCCGGCCCCCCAGCTTCGCCAGCGCGTCCACCTCGGCGTGCGCGGTCCCCGGCCGGCGGTGGTAGCCCTCGGCCACGACCCGCCCCCGTCGCACCACGACCGCCCCCACCATGGGATTGGGACGGGTGGTGCCCGCGCCCCGCCGGGCCAGCACCAGGGCGCGCCGCATGAAACGCCGGTCGCTCTCGTCGAACAGCGGCCTCATCCCCTGCCCGCGCCCGCCCCTCACCGCCCGGCCGTCACTTTCGCGGGCCTCCGCGCGCCTCGACCAACGCCTGCAGCTCATCCATCAGCTCAGAGACGTCGCGGAACGATCGGTAAACAGAGGCGAATCTCACGTAGGCCACGTCGTCGATGTTGCGCAGCGCCGCCATCACCGCGTCGCCGATGCGCGACGAGGGGACCTCCTTCTCGCCCGTCTCCTGCAGGTCGCGCTCGATGCGATCGACGGTCCGCTCGATGGTGTCCGACGAGACGGGGCGCTTCGAACAGGCGCGCTTCAGGCCGGTCAGGACCTTCGCGCGATCGAAGGGTTCGCGCCGGCCGTCCTTCTTCACGATCAGCGGCAGGATCTCGTCGATGCGCTCGTACGTCGTGAAGCGGCGGCCGCAGCTGACGCACTCGCGGCGGCGGCGAATGATCTGCTCGTTGTCGGAGGGCCGCGTGTCGACGACTTTGTCCTCGATGGCGGTACAGAACGGGCAGCGCATGGATCGGCTGCCTGTTTAACATGCGGGCCGGCGTCGCTGTTGTATGTTTGCCCCGATGAGCGAGCTTCACATCACCGTCAATGGCGAGGCGCGCGCTGCCGCGTCCGGCACCACCGTGGCGGCCTTGCTGCAGTCCATGGGGGTCGACCCCACCCGGGTGGCCATCGAACGGAACGAGGAGGTCGTCCCCCGCGCCACCTGGACCGCCGCCCCGCTGGCGGACGGCGACCGCCTGGAGATCGTCTCCTTCGTGGGCGGAGGCTCGGACCCGGCCCCCGCGAGCGGGGACGACGTGCTGGTGATCGCCGGCCGCGCCTTCCACTCGCGGCTGCTGGTCGGCACCGGAAAGTACCGGACGCTGGAAGAAGGACGGGAGGCCATCGACCGCTCGGGCGCCGAGATCGTCACGGTGGCCCTGCGCCGGGTGGACCTGACGCCCGGCAAGCCGAACGTGCTGGACACCGTCGATCGGAAGCGCCACACCCTGTTGCCCAACACCGCCGGCTGCTACACGGTCGAGGAGGCGGTGCGCACTTGCCGGTTGGCCCGCGAGCTGGGGATGGCCGACATGGTCAAGCTGGAGGTCATCGGCGACCCCCAGACGCTGTTCCCGGACGGCGAGGCCACGGTGGCGGCCGCCAAGATCCTGGTCAAGGAAGGGTTCGTCGTCCTTCCTTATTGTATGGACGACCCCATCGTGGCCCGGAAGCTGGAGGACGCCGGCTGCGCGGCCGTGATGCCGCTGGCCGCCCCGATCGGGTCGGGGCTGGGCATCCGCAACCCGTACAACATCCGCATCATCCTGGAACGCGCGAAGATCCCCGTCATCGTGGACGCCGGGGTGGGCACGGCGTCGGACGCCGCGGTCGCGATGGAGCTGGGGTGCCACGGCGTCCTGATGAACACGGCCATCGCCGAGGCCAAGAACCCGGTCCTGATGGCCGAGGCGATGCGGGACGGTGTCATCGCGGGACGGAAGGCGTTCCGCGCCGGGCGCATCGGCCGGAAGTTGTACGCGAACGCGTCGTCGCCGCTGGGCGGCCTGATCGAGTGAGCGGGGCCGCGGGGGCCCCCCGCCTCTATCTGGTCACCGACCGGACCGCCACGAACGGGCGCCCCCTGGTCGATGTGGTGGAGCGGGCCCTGGAGGGAGCGGGTGCGCACGCGCGCGCGGTCGCCGTTCAGCTGCGCGAGAAGGACCTGGACGGGCGGTCGCTGCTGCAGCTGGCCCGGGCGCTGCGGCAGGTGACGGCTCGCCACGGGGCGCGCCTATTCGTGAACGATCGGGCCGACGTGGCGCTGGCCGCCGGCGCGGATGGGGTCCACCTGGGCGCCAGCGCGCTGGGCCCGGCGGACGTGCGGGCGTTCGCCCCGGGTTTGCAAATCGCCCTGTCCACCCATGCCGCAGCCGAGGTGCTCCGGCATCGTGACGCTCCGTGGCTGTCCTTTGTCGTTTTCGGTCCGGTATTCGAAACGCCGTCCAAGCGCGCGTACGGCCCGCCTTTGGGGCTGTCGGCCCTGCGGGACGCATGCGGCGCCGGCTTGCCTGTGGTGGCGATCGGCGGGCTCGACGGAGATCGGGCCCCAGCGTGTCGCCAGGCGGGGGCTGCCGGCGTCGCGGTGATCCGGGCGGTTTTCAGCGCGGTCGATCCCGGCCGCGCGACGGCCGGTTTTTTCGGAGCGATTGAAAGCACTTGACAGCTTTTCTCAGCGCTGTACCGTGCGTTCCTAGAATTCCGTGGTCTGCGCCCCGGAATAAGTAACTCAATGTTCGAGGAGGGCAGTAATGGCAACTGGCAAGGTGAAATGGTTCAACGATGCGAAGGGTTTCGGGTTCATCGCGCGTGAGGATGGCCCGGACGTGTTCGTCCACCACTCGGCGATTGTCGCCGAGGGTTTCCGCTCGTTGAGCGAGGGACAAGAGGTCGCGTTCGACATCGTCGAAGGCCCGAAGGGTCTTCAGGCCGCGAACGTTCGCAAGAGCTGAGGGGTTAGCGCAGCACTCAGGTTCTGGACCTCTTGAGACCAGACCAAGGCCGGGTATCTCACGATGCCCGGCCTTTTCCTTTTTTTGGTCCCCTACCCCGTCCGCGCCCAGCTTTTTCCGCGACGCGGTGCCTGCACCGGCGACCGCGGAGGCACCCTAAGGACGACGGCGAGGGAAGATGATATTCCGGTAACCCGGCTGGAGCGGGATGGGTACGGTAGGCGAGGCCGCTGGAAACCCCCCGTTGACCGAACAGGCGTTCACAGGCACCATTTCCGCGAAACCATTGCCATGACAGACCACCACGCCGATCCCAGGCGCAAATTTCTGAAGTTGCTCGCTGGTGGCACGACGGCCGTGCTCGGCGCGCTGGCCGCCATCCCCGGACTGGGGATGCTGCTGCACCCCCTGCGAGCCCGGTCCTCCGGCCCCGGCAGCGAACCCATCCGCGTGGCGGCCGTCCCCGCTGACCTGAAGCCGGGCAAGCCGGTGCGCGTCGACGTCATCAGCAACGTCGTGGACGGATGGTCACGCTACGAGAAGGTGAAGCTGGGCGCTGCCTGGCTGACCCGCAGCCCGGAAGGACGGGTGCGGGCCTTCTCCACCGTGTGCCCGCACCTGGGGTGCGGGATCGACTGGGACGACAAGAACGGCCGGTTCTTGTGCCCCTGCCACCAGTCCGGCTTCGGGACCGACGGCCAGTGCCAGTACGGCCCCTCGCCGCGCGGCCTGGACGAGTTGGAGGTCGTGGCGACCGACACCGAGATCCGGGTCCGCTACCAGCGGTTCAAGGTCGCGACGAAGACGAAAGAACCCATCGGATGAGCGAACATCATCCGCCCCGGAGCGCTCCGCGGCACGGGCACGCCCACCCCCCCCAGACAGCCCTGACCCGCTTCGGCGCCTGGCTGGACTCCCGCACCGGCTACTCCACCGTCGTCAAGCTGATCACCGACGAACCGATCCCCGGCGGCGCGCGCTGGTGGTACGTCTTCGGGTCGATCCTGTCTTTTCTGCTGGTGCTCGAGTTCGCCACCGGCGTCGTGCTGGCCGCGTACTACGACCCATCGACCAGCGGCGCCTGGGCGTCGACCGCGTTCATCCAGGACACGCTGTCGTTCGGCTGGTTCGTGCGCGGGTTGCACAGCTTCGGGTCGTCGGCCCTGATCGTGCTGGCCGCCGTGCACGCCATCCAGGTGGTGATCTTCGGTGCCTACAAGGCCCCCCGCGAGATGGGCTGGTTGAGCGGGCTGGGGTTCATGGCCCTGCTGCTGCTGTTCGCGCTGTCCGGCTACGGCATGCCCTGGGACGAGAAGGGCTACACCGCGAAGCAGGTCGACTTCATGATCACGGGCACGGCGCCCATCGCCGGCCCCTTCCTGCAGCGGCTCATGCAGGGCGGCGAGACGATGGGCAACTACACGCTGACCCACATCAACGCCGCGCACACGTACATCCTGCCGGCGTTTGCCCTGCTGCTGCTGGTCGTGCACATCGCGCTGGCCAAGCGAAACGGGCGTACCCCGAAGTGGGGCGTCGACGAGGCCAAGCTGGCGCGCGCCACCCAGCCCTACTGGCCCTACCAGGCCTCGCGTGACGCGGTTGCCTGCGGCGTGACGTTCGTGCTGCTGTCGCTGATCGTGATCGCGACCCACGGCGCCGAGCTGGCCGGACCGGCCGATCCCACCGGCACGTATCAGGCCCGGCCGGAGTGGTACATGCTGCCGGTCTACCAGCTGCGCAAGTACTTCGAGGGCCCGCTGGAGATGCTGATCGTCGTGGTGTCGCCGGCGGTGGTGTCGCTGCTGCTGGGCAGCCTGCCCTGGCTGGACCGGTCTGCCGACCGCGATCCCCGGCGCCGAAAACCGATCCTGTTCGGCGCCCTGTTCGGCGGCGTCATGCTGTGCGTGCTCGGCTACCTACCCATCCGCCATGACGCCCACGACGCCAGCTTTCAACAGTCGCGGGCTGAAGCGGAAGAGCGCGGCCAGCTGGCCCGGACCCTGGCCAAGAAGGGCGTGCTGCCCGAAGGCGGTCTGGCCGTGTACCGCAACGACCCTGCCTTTCATGTGCGCGAGCTGTGGAACGAGCACTGCGCCACCTGCCACGCCTTCACCGGCCGCGGTGGCAAGGACGGGCCGGACTTCCTGGGGTACGGCACGCGTCCCTGGATCAACGCCTTCCTCCGCCAGCCCGACGGCCCCCGCTTCATGGCCGGCGCGAAGTTCGAGAAGGGGATGAAGGCGGTGACAGGCACGGACGACGAGCTGGGCGCGCTGACCGAGCTGGTCTATGCCGAGACCGGCGCCTCCGACGTCGATCGCGCCCTGGTCGAGAAGGGCAAGGGCCTGCTGTCCGAGAAGGACTGCGACTCGTGCCACGACTTCGACGGGACCAGCGGGAACACCGGACCGAACCTGAAGGGGTACGGCACCCTCGCCTATCTGATCGACGTCATCGGGGACGCCGGGGACGAGCGGCTCTACGGCGCGAAGAACAAGATGCCCCGCTTCGCCGGCAAGCTGACGCCGGAAGAGATCGCGGATCTGGGCAAGTTCATCCTGGCCGAGGCCCGGAAGCAGAAGTAGCCGCTGCCGGACGTCCCCCGTTTGCGGCGCCAAAACGGCGCGACTAGCATCGCTCGCAACCGATGCGGATTCGTTCGAGCGTCACCTCGATCTCGTGGATTCCATCGGAAGCCGTCTCTGGCGCTTACAAGCTCCCCTTCTCGATGGGGATCGCCCACTATGATCAGCCGCCGCCGGTCGCCTTCGCCGACCTGAACGCCCTGCGGGCGCTGGCCGGCGAAGACCGCTTCCGCTTCGCCAACTGGCTGTCGGGATGGATCGACGTGGAGGGGGGCCGGGTCGTGGGGGCGGGACTGGACGGTGACGGCGTCGTCTCATCGACGACCCTGCGGCTGGGCCTGGGGTCGATCACGTTCGCGCCGACCATCTACCCCGCGCTGCGCCCGGAACCGGAACACCGTGCCGACGGCAGCGTCCGCTTCGTGCAAACGTGCGGCGGCCGCACGGGCGTCCCGGCCCCGCGACGGGTGAAGCGGCCCCCCTGGTTCCAGGTGGCCGCCGCCTCCGCCTGGACCACGCTGGAGCTGGTGCTGCACCCGGATGGGCGGGCCGAGGCGCGCTTGATCGGCGCCAGCCGCTTCCCGCGTCACTGGATCTACGACGCCACCGGGACGCTGACCCAGAAGACCAGCGTGACGGACTTCAAGACCTGGAGCACCGGCAGCTTCGGCGACCACACGCCCTGGGGGGCCTCCGACTCACCGGCCATCGTGCACGCCGTCGAGACGGCGCTGGAGCGCCAGCTGGCTGGCGTGATCATGCGCGAGGGGCAGAAGCCCGCCATGCGGCGGCTGGACGCGGGCGAGACGCTCTGTGAACAGGGAGCGCAAGGGCACGAGCTGTTCCTGTTGCTCGACGGCGTGCTGGAGGTGCTGGTCGACGGCGCACAGGTGGCCGAGGTCGCCCCCGGGGCGGTGCTGGGCGAGCGCGCGCTGCTGGAGGGCGGCAAGCGCACGTCCACCCTGCGGGCGGTGACTCCCTGCCGGGTGGTGGTCGCCGCCGAGGACAAGGTCGATCGAGAACGCCTGCTGGCGCTGGCCGAGAACCACCGCCGCGAGGCGTCCGGGGCACATGGCCGGCCGCCGACCGGAGACGGGTCCCGGTAGCCGTCGACCCGTCTACTTTCTCCTTTTCCGTCCTTGGCAATCCGAGCTACGATCCTGCCGCCGCTGTCTGAACGTCGCCTGTCGAGGAGGGCTGAGTGATGCGGTCATCGTCGCGATCGGGGTTCAAAGGTCTTGTGGTGGCCGCGCTGGCAGCCGGATTCGTCGCCGCTTGCGGCGGTGACTCCGGGCAGCCGGGAGCCGGTGGAAGAGGCGGTACGGCCGCAGGCGGACGAGGCGGGGGCGGGTCAGGGGTGGGCGGCGTGCACGCCGGTGGCGGCGGCTCGGGCCAGGGCGGGTCAGGAATCGGCGGGCTCGGTGGCGGGCACGGCGGCGCCGCCGGCGGGACCATGGCGGGGAGTGGCGGCCAGAGCGGCGGCGCGGGCGCCGGCGCCGCGGCGACGGGAGGCATGGCCGCGGGCGGCGGTGTCCCCGGACTGGGCGGCGGCGCCGGTGGAAGGACTGGGCTCGCCGGCGCGGCCGGCGGCGGCACCGGCACGGGAGGCGCCGGCGGGCGCGGAGGAGCGGCCGGGGCTTCCGGTCGCGGCGGTCTGGCCGGCAGCGGCGTCGCCGGCAGCGGCGTCGCGGGCAACGGCATGGGTGGCGCGGGCGTCGGCGGCGCGGGCGGCTCGCCCGTCGTCTCCTGCTCGGGGACCTCGATGGTGCCCGGACGCCCCGTGTTGTGGGGGCCGATCCGGGGGGCGTACACGGGGAGCGCCACGGCCGATGCCGCGCTGATGACGTTGCGTCCGACGTTCGTCTGGCACGCACCGGCGGGGTGCGCCGCCGACACCTACGAGCTGCAGGTGGACAATTCCTGCGCGCCCGGCCAGATCGCCAGCTGCGCCTTTCCCAGCCCCGAGATCGCCACGTCGGTCCCCTCCAGCACCACGCGCTTCACGCCCTCGACCGCGCTGGTGGTTCAGACCACCATTCCCGTGGGGGCGATCTATTCCTGGCGCGTGAGGGCCTGTGCCGGGGCAGGCACCTGCGGAGCCTGGTCCGAGGTGGGTTACCTCAACGTCGGACGCGTCTTGAACGACATCAATGGCGACGGCTATGCCGACGTCGTTGCCCAGAGCAACGACCGGACGATTTCTGCGTCGGGGTTCGAGATCTATCCGGGAGGCGCCGCGCCGGCCGCCGCCGCGCCCGTTCATCTGGCAGGTCCCCCTTCTGGAACGGTTCCTTCCTACGTCGCGCCGGTGTTCGTCGGGGACGTCAACGGCGACGGCTTCGGCGATTTCCTTTGCCGCTCCTACAATTCGTTCACCAACATGACCACGCCGCTCGTCTTCCTGGGCGGGGCCAACCTGTCCGCGTTGAGCGCCGTCTCGCTGGTCGGCAGCGCGCTTTCCAACCACCTGAACTCGTTCGCCGATGCCGGCGACTTCAACGGCGACGGGTTCTCGGACATCGTCGAGGACGTCGCCAACGGGGTGTTCACGGAGCCGCTGACCTGCTACGTCTACTTCGGAGCCGCGGCGTTCGTCGCGAAGGGGCCGGATCTGCAAGCAAACGGACCGCTGACCGACGGTCTCATTCAGGTCGAGTCCGCGGCCGGCATCGGTGACCTCAACGGCGACGCATTTCCCGACGTCGCCCTCTTCCACACCGCCGGCAACACGGGCCTGATCCGGATCTTGCTCGGTGGCACCGCCCCCGACCTGACCTCGGACGGCGATATTTCTCTCGGATCCTTCTCCGCGGTCCCGGTGGGCGATCTGGATGGTGATGGATACGATGATCTCGCGGTGAGCCAGGCCGGCTACGGGATCATGCATGGCGGTCCCACCGTTCCCACGGGCTATTCCGTCACCGACCCCACCAACGGCACCACCGTCACCCTGGCGGGGTTCGACATCAACGCCGACGGGCACCCGGACTTCCTGCTGTCAGGCGGGCGCGGTCTCGTGCTCGGTGGTCCCACCCTCACCCCGGTCGCCGGTCTGACCGCCTTGACCACCGCCTCTCCCTCGGGACCGTACACCTGGGCGGACTACAACGGCGATGGCCGGCCCGACTTCGCGACCAGCGACCCAACCAGCCATCAGATGATCCTGTTCCTGAACGACGGAACTCTGAATCCGCCGGCCTCGGCGCCTCTTTCCGCGCCGTCCGCCTACGTGCTGAACGGCTCGTTCGCCTACGGTCACTGACGAATCAGCTCTCCGCTCCGGAGGGGCTGGACCTCGTGAGAGCCCCACCCTCATAGGACTGTCCCTGCCCAGCCCCTCCAGGCGAAGAACCGGCGTTCAGCCCTTTTGGGACTTCGCGCCGGTCTTGTGAACTTTTCCTGCTGCCTTCTCGTCCTTCTTCGTCGTGGTGACGGAAGCGTGGGCGGACTCGGCCGGCTTGGCGGCGGGCGGTTGGGCGGCCGCCAGCTTGCCGTCCAGCTCGGTGACCTTGTTCTGCAGCGCCGTCACCTGCGACCGCGAGGCGTCCAGCTGGGTCTTCAGGTTTTCGCGATCCTGGTTGGCCTGCGCCAGCTCTGACTTCGTCTTGTCGAGCTCGCTCGAGGAGCATCCAGCTCCGGCCAGGCCGAGCGCCAGGGTGGTTCCCAACAAGATTCTCCGTAACGACATCGTGTCCTCCGTGGGCGGGCGATGGATGAGCGCGTGCGCTCCTCGTCCCAGCATCAGCCGTTCCAACGGAAATCCGCGCCGTACCGCGGGCCTCGCACCGAGGCGCGGGCGCTTTCGTTCCGTCGCCGCTGGCGACGGAACGTTTCTTTACGGACTGGTCGGCATCAGCGTCTCGCCGCCGCCCGGGCCCGAGGCGATCGGCTGGCTGAAGAACTCCAGCGTGGCGACCCGCGCCACGCGGACCAGCGTCCCCGGCCGGATCGGCACCTCCACGCCCTTGGCGACGGGCACGCCGTCGACCTCGGTCAGCTGCTCGGACACCGGCCGCAGGCGGAAGCCGTCAGGGTAGCGGCGCAGCTCGAACTGCCAGCGCGAGATCTTCAGCGTGTCCGCGACCTCGGTCATGCTCAGCACGACATCGTTCGCGGCCACCCCCTCGTTCTCCTGCAGGCGGCCGAACGAGATGGTGTCCTGGGGCGGCAACCGCACCTGCCAGCCGGTCTCGCGGATGCGCACGGAGTCGGGATACAGGTTGCGATCCCGCCACTGCAAGGACAGCAGATCGACCGGTCGGAAGATCCCCTTCAAGGCCACCGGCCCCAGCACCCGGCTGGACAGCCGGTAGAACGTGTTCGAGAAGCTGCGGAAGACGTCCATCGTCATCCGGATCTCACCCGGCGAGGCGGAGGCCGTCACGCGCGCGGCCAGGTTCACCGCCTCGCCCGTCACCTGCTGCCCGTCGGTCAGCACGGGCCCCCAGTGCAGGCCCAGCCGCAGCTGAAGCTGATGCTCGCGGGGGCGGGTCAGGTTGTCGCCCGAGATCAGGGTCTGCAGCTCGATGAAGGCACCGGCCGCGGCCTCGGCGGTCGGGAACACCATGAAGGCGCCGTCGCCCGCCGTGTCAACGATGCGCCCCTGGCGGGCCGACACCGTCTGCTGCAGGAAATCGAAGTGACGCTGCTGCAGCTTTCTCCCCGCTTCGTCCCCGAAGCGCGCGAAGTACTCGGTCGAGCCGACGATGTCCGCGAACCCCAGCGCCAGCTCCTTCTCGAAGCGGACCTTCAGCTCGCGCGACAGCAGATCCTGCAGGCGGATGATCTCGGTCATCGACATGCGCCGGATCGATTCCGTCACCGAACCCTGTTCCGAGTCGGCCGCCATGTCGGCAAAATACTACGTCAGTCGAGAAAGCGGGTGCGGTTCTCGGGCGAGGGCAGCGTGCAGGCGTCCAGGCGGCCGAAGATGCGGTACCGGTTGTTGGCGACGCGATCGTAGACCCAGTCCCGCACCAGGGGCGGCACGGCCAGCAGCACCGACAGGGCCGGCCAGGCCCCGGGCAGCGCCCGCGCCAGGCGCAACGCGGCGCTGGAGCGGTAGAACAGCCGCTCCCGATCGGTGCCCGGCGCCTGGACGAGGATGATCGACTGCGGGTCGCCGTCGACAGGCGGCTGGCCGTGGCGGCGCAACAGCTCGGCGGCCACCGGCCCCTGCAGGGCCGCGAAGTGGATGCGGCGCGCCCGGTCGCGCGGCAGCAGGAAGCTGACGATGCGGCTGCACAGGCCGCACACGCCGTCGTAAAGGACGATGACGTGGTCCGCGGGGACGCTGGCCAGCTTGGGGAGCGCCGCCGACGGCAAGGCGACCAGCGGCGATGCCTCGCCGGCCCAGGGCTCAGCCGATGCCATGCCGCTTCACCTTTTCCATGAAGGTGCGCAGCGGGACGCCCAGCAGGCGGGCCGCCTTGGTCTTGTTGCCGCCGGTCGCCTGCAGCGCGCTCTCGATGCGCTCGCGCTCGAACTGGCGGTTGGCGTCCGCCAGCGATGGCGCCTCGCCGGGGGCGCGGGCGGGGGCCGGGCCCGGGGCCATACGGGAGGGCAGCGTGTCGGCCGCGATGTCCTCGGCGGGGATCAGCCGCTGGCTCAGGTGCTGGGCCGAGATGGACGCGTCGGTCACCGTGGCCGCCAGGTACTCGCACACGTTGCGCAGCTCGCGGACGTTCCCCGGCCAGGCGTGCGCCTCCAGCAGCCGCTGGGCCGGATCCGAGAAGGGCAGCGGGCCGCGCCCCAGCAGCCGGCGCGCACCGTCGACGAAGGCACGCGCCAGGATGGGGATCTCCCGGCGCCGGGCCCGCAACGGGGGCAAGCGGACCACGGCCGCGCTCAACCGGTAGAACAGGTCCTCGCGGAACCGTCCCCCCTTCACGTCGTCCATCAGGTTGCGATGGGTGGCCGCCACCACCCGGATGTCGATGGTCCGCTCCTGGACCGAGCCCAGGCGGGTGACCCGGCGCGCTTCCAGCACCCGCAGCAGCTTGGCCTGCACGGCCGGCGACAGGTCTCCGATCTCGTCGAGGAAGACCGTCCCGCCGGAGGCGCTCTCCAGCAGCCCGGGCTTGGCGTGGAACGCGCCGGAGAAGGCCCCCCGTTCGTGGCCGAACAGCTCGCTCTCCGCCAGGGTCTCGGGCAGCGACGCGCAGTTGATGGTGACCAGCGCCTGCTTGGCCCGGCGGGACCAGAAGTGCAGCGCGCGCGCGGCCAGCTCCTTGCCGGTGCCCGTCTCCCCCAGCACCAGCACCGACAGATCGCTGGGGGCCAGCAGCTCCAGCTGGCCATACAGGTTCAGCATGGCGTCGTCGGCGACCAGCGCCGTGCGATCGCCGAGAGGGATCTCCCGTCCGCTCGGTCCCAGCGTGACCTCGGCGGCGCCGGAGGCCTCGCCCTTGTCTTCCACGAAGGCGGCCGTGACGTCGCCGAAGCTGATGATGTCGCCGTAGGTCAGCAGGCGGTCCCCCTGCAGGCGCTCGCCGTTCACCCGGGTGCCGTTCTGGCTGCCCTGATCGGTCAGCATCACCAGGCGCGGTCCCACCATCAGCGTGGCGTGCTGGCGCGACACCAGGGGCGACGCGATCTGGATGGCGGCCTCGGGCGAGCGGCCCACCACGGCGGTCCCCTTGGCGGGCAGGGGCCAGCTGGTGACGGTGTCCCCCAGCCACACGATCAGCCGATGGCGCGCGCCCAGCAGCTTGGGCGCCTCCATGAAGGGCGTGGTCGGCCCCAGCAATCGCGCCTGTTCACTCTTGTCCGTCGGCATCTTCACCTGCCAAACCCGCGGAACATACGACAGATCAGTCGCTTTCGCCTCCCAGCCAGTCGGCCCGGATCCCCTCCCCCATGCGCGACTCGACCCGATCGCGGAACTGCTTCTTCAGCTTGTCCGCGATCTGACCCATCCGCTGCTTCGACACCCCGAAGCGCGCGCCGATCTCCCCCAGCGACAGGGGGTCCTCGGCGGCCAGGTGTTCTTTCCACACGGCGCGCTCGCGCTCGTCGGTCAGCGAGTCGACGAACTCTCCCATCACCTGGTGCAGGTTGCCGCTCATCTCGGCGGTGGCGGCCCTGTCCTCGGGCGAGGCCTGGTCGAGCGGGATGCGTTCCGACAGCGAGTATCCCTCGTCCGCATCGGTGGTCCCGCGGGGATCGAAAGACACCTCGCGCGAGTCGAGGTGCCGTCCCACCTCCTCCAGGTCGTGCTCGGTGACGTCCAGCTTGGCCGCCAGCAGCTTGGGCGTGGGATCGAAGCCGGCCGCCAGCAGCTTCTGGCGCTCCTTCTCCAGCCGGAAGAACAGCTTGCGGCCCGCCCGCGTGTTGCCCACGTGGATCAGCCGCGAGTTCGTCATCAGGAACTTCAGCAGGTAGGCGCGGATCCAGTAGGCCGCGTACGAGCCGAAGCGAGGCCCCAGCGTGGGCTCCCAGCGCTTGACCGCCTCCATCAAGCCGACGCTGCCTTCCTGGAACAGGTCCAGGATGTTGGCCCAGGCGCGCCGGTAATGGTTCGCGATCGACATCACCAGCCGCAGGTTGTGAACCACCAGGCGGCGGGCCGCGTCCATGTCCCCCGCCTCCCGCACCGCCTTGCCCAGCCGGCGCTCCTCTTCCTCGGACAGGCGGGGATAGCGCCGCACCTCGGCCATGAACCGGGCCACCGGATCGCGGGGAAGCTCCGGCGAGACGACGTCCGCCTGGGCCGGCAGGCGCGCCAGCGCGCCGCGTGTCGCCCTGGCGCGTCCGGACGGCTCTGCCGCGGCGTCGAGCTCCGCGTCCGCGGCCGGAACAAACACGCCATCGACCTCGGGACCGGCCTCCACCAGGTCGATGGGCTCCTCGGGCGAGTCTTCTCGCTCGTCGTCCCCGCCGCCCGCGCGGGCCGGCTTCTTGGCGCTTCTGGAATTCGTCATGGACGCTGGTTGTCGCATAGTATGCCGCCGTTGCATGCGCTTGCGGGGGCTCACCACACTTTTCGTGGCGGCGGGGCTGGCGACCGCGGGGTGCACGCCGGGTCCGCGCACAGCCCCGGGGGCGGGCGCCGCCGGCGGTCGCAACGGCGGTTCGGCAGCCACCATCCCGGTCGCCGTGGGCGGAGACGGCCCCATCCCTGAGAGCGAGGCCGCGCGGGGCACGCATCTGGCCCTGCTGTACGGGGCGAATCTGCAGGGGGAGTACGAGAACTGCGGCTGTCCGTCGCATCCGCTGGGTGGCCTGGCCCGGCGAGCCACCGTGGTCGACCGGGCCCGGGGCGAGGCCGACGGCGTCCTGATCGTCGACGCCGGCGACATGCTGCTGCCGCAGGTCTTTCATTCGGACAAGCTGCGTCCCCCACCGCCCGGCGAGTGGGAACGGCGGGCGCGCCTGATCCTGTCCGCGTACCACCGCATGGGGATCACGGCCGTGCTCCCCGCCGAGCGCGACCTGGGCCTTGGGCCCCAGAAGTTAAAGAATTTGTTGAAGTTCACGGACGTCCCCGCCGTCGCGTCGAACGTGGTCGACCCACAGGGCAAGCCGCTGTTCCCGCGCGACCGCCTGGTGACCGTGGCAGGGATTCCGGTGGGCATCTTCGGCGTGGTCGCCCCGCTGCCTGAGGACTCAGCGCTCTGGAAGAGCTGGCGCGTTCGGGCCACGGACCCCGAGACCGCCGCGCGTGAAGAAGTCGCCAGCCTGCGGGCGCGCGGCGCCAGGATGATCGTGGCCCTCCTTCACCTTGGTCCGCTGGGCGCCGCGAACCAGCTGCTGCAGGACGTGCCAGGCATCGACTGGGCCGTCCAGGGCCACACGGGCATGCAGCTGGACCCGCCCTCCGTGGTGGGCGGCAGCCGCCTGCTGGACGCGATGTCGCAAGGCAAGCTGGCGGGCCGGCTGGACGTCCACGTCGTGGGCGGGTCGTATTCGTTCAAGGACCGCGGGGCACGGGCGCAGCTGCTGACCATCGCCGCGGATCACCGCAAGCAGCTGTCGGACCTGGCGCGTCGGGCGGCCGAGGATCGGTCGGGGCAGCTGCAGGATTTTTACCGGCAGCGGCGTACCGCCATCCAGGGCGCCCTGGAGCGCGAGCTCGAGCAAGCGCGTGCCCTGCCCGGTCGGATCGAAGGCAGCTGGTACGAGGGGCGCATCATCCCGCTGGACGATGACATTCCCGATCAGCAAGGCGTCGCCCAGCTGGTGGCGGCCTACGACGCGGAGAGCGCGCAGCGGGCGGCCCGGGGGAGAGGCGTGGGCATCAACCTGGTCGACCCCCGCGCGCCCAGCCCCGCCTCGCCGGCGCCGGTGGGCAACGCGGGACAGGAGAAACCGACGCGGTACGCGGGCAGCGCGGCCTGCGCCGCCTGCCATCCCTCACAGGCGGCCTTCTTCGCGACCACCAAGCACGCACGCGCGCTGGAGGCGCTGGCCTTGCCCGGCCATCCCCGGCGCGACCGCGATCCGGGCTGCGTCAGCTGTCACACCACCGGCTTCATGCTGCCAGGCGGGACGTGGAGCGTCGCCGTGGCCCTCGACCGGCTGAAGAACGTCGGGTGCGAGTCGTGCCACGGGCCCAGCCTGGGTCACATCAGCGTGGCCGACAAGAAGACGAGCACGCACCGGCAGGTGCCCGAAACCGTCTGTCGTGGCTGCCACACCCCTGATCAGACCAACGGCGAGTTCGACTACCCGAAGTTCCGGGCGGCCATCACCGGTCCCGGCCACGGCGGCTGAGCGCGGGCCCGGCGTCGCGGCGCCGCTGTCCCCCGCAGCGGGCTGCCATGGCCAGTCGCCCGTCCCGTCGCCCCGCAGCGGCCTGCTATCGGCCGTCTGGCCGCCGGGGCTGGGGAGGCTCACCATTCCACCGCGAAGGGCATCGCCGTCAGCTCTTCGCGCAGGTACGGCCGCCGCGCCGGCGACGAGCCACGCCACACGACGCTGAGCGTGGACGTATCGGGCTGGATGACCACGGAGTGAATCACGGGGACGGTCGGCAACAGATTGCCCGTCCGCCCGTCGACCGACAGCTTCGGACGGTGGCTGGGCAGGTGCAGGCGAAGCGTCCCGCGCCTGGGGCTGAGGTTCAGCAACACGATCGTCTCCCCGCCAGAGAGATGGGGCAGACGCAGGCCGAGAGAGGCGCCGTTCACGCCCTCGAACGCCGGGGCCGCCGGGGGGTCCTTCTCGACCAGGATGTCGGGCTGGCAGTGACCGAATCGCACCTCCCCCACCCGTCCCGGATCGACGATGGGATCGCAGGCGGCCAGGGCGCCCAGCCAGGCGGCGCGGGGAAAGGCGCCATAGTCGAGCCAGCCCAGGCTGGCAGGCACGGGCTGCAGCGGCCACCGCCCCACCTCGCCGGCGGCCAGGCGCTCCGGGACGAGCAGGTCCTGCGGATCCTCGAGGTTGGGGAGCTCCAGCGCCTCGACGGCGGTGCGCGTGGCCTCCACCAGGAAGCCCCGGCCGGCGGGGTTGCGCGGGTAAAGAAACGGGCTGGCGGCGGTAACCAGCGCCGCCTCGGTACCGGACGCCAGGTAGGGCTGCAGCAGCGCCGCGGGGTTGCCGCAGCTGGCCTCGGCCAGGGCGTCCCGCCCGCCGTAGGCAAACGCGTACGACAGGGGGACTCGCTCGGCCACGGCGGGTGGAGAGAAGAGGATCCGACCGTCACGGGCCACCTGACAGCAGCGAGCGCCGAAGACGGCGACCTCCTTCGTGGTTCGACCGACGGAGACGGACGCTGAAAAACGCCGGGCGCCCGGATGATTGTAGGCATGGCCAAGGACCACCAGATCCGTCCTGGGCTTGTACGGCCACAGGTCCGTGTCCTCCTCCAGCAGCAGGCCGCCCGGGGCATAGCGTGGCTCCCGCAGCAAGGGTGCCTGATCAGGGTGGAGGGCGCATTCGCCGTCGGGATCGAACCGGTAGGTGCGCTTCGCCAGAACGCAGAGCAGAGGACGACCGGCCTCGTCGCGTCCGGAGAGCTGGACTGCCGTGCCCACGGGGCTCCCCCTTTCGGTCGTCATCTGGACCACGTTTGCGGAGAGCAGGCGTCAGCAGTTCAAGTCGATGCGCTCGCCGTTCAACTTCACGTCGTCGTTCGCCCGGAGCGCCACGTCGCCACCCGAGCGAATGTCCACCTGTTCGTCGCTGGTGAGGCGCAGGGCCCGGCGCGCGTGCAACGACAGCTGGTCGGCCGTCAGGGCCAGCTCGCCATCGACCACGACGGCCAGCCCGGTACATAGCCGCAGCACCGGACCATCGTCCGTGATCGCGAGCTCGATCCGTTCCAGGCCGTCGCGTCCCACCAGCCGCAGCACCCCACCCGTCTCGCTGCGTTCCAGGAGGAGATGGTACTTGCCGACCGCGAGGCGAGACGGCAGGACCGGCTGGGGCGCCGCCAGGTCGGGGAGCTGGTGTGGGATGGCCATGGTCCCGTTATCGGGGTCGCCCCGATTTCGTTGCAGGCTGGACGGCGATTTGATGCTATCTGGGCGCCCATGTCGCTCGCTGGCCTGTTGAAGGGGAAGGGAAGCAATGGCTTCGGCTACCAGACGACCGCCATGGAGGTCACCGCAGGACTCGACCTGCACGGCCGCACCATGCTGGTCACGGGCTGCTCGTCCGGGCTGGGCCGGGAGACCATTCGCGCCCTGGCCGCCCGCGGGGCGCGCGTGATCGCAACCGCGCGCGACCTCCCCAGGGCTCGCCAGGCCCACGTCGGCATGGCGGGGGACTTCGTTCCCCTGGCGTGCGATCTGTCGGAGCCGGCGTCGATCCGGGCCTGCATCGCCGCGGTGGTGGCTACCGCCCCGCCCCTGGACGCCATCGTGTGCAACGCCGGCGTGATGGCGCCCCCCACCCTGCGCCAGGCGCACGGCTACGAGCTGCAGTTCTTCACGAATCACCTCGGACACTTCATCCTGGTGACCGGGCTGCTGGACCGGCTGGCGGCCGCGGGCCGCGTGGTGGTCGTGGCCAGCAACGCCCACCGCCGCGCCCCCGCGGGCATCGAGTTCGACAACCTGTCGGGCCAGCGCGACTACGCGCCCATGCGGATGTATGGCCAGTCCAAGCTGGCCAACGTGCTGTTCACGCGCGAGCTGGCGCGGCGGCTGGGAAATCCCGGCCAGGCGGGCGTCGGGCGAACGGCCAACTGCCTGCACCCGGGCGTGATCGCGACGAACCTGATGCGCGACGTGCCGGTGGTGGGCCGCCTGGCCCTGAAGATGGCGACGCCGCTGGTGCTGAAGACGCCCGCGCAAGGGGCGGCCACGCAGTGTTACCTGGCCACCCACCCCGGCGTCGCGGGCGTGACCGGTCAGTACTTCCGCGACTGCAACGTCGCGCAGCCCTGGCCGGTCGGCCGCGACGACGAGGCGGCGGCGCGCCTGTGGGAGGTCTCCGAGGCGATCGCGACGAAGCTGGCGGACTGAGTCAGCGCCGCGCCCGCCGCCGAGCGGACGAGCGCCGCCGGCGCAGGCGCTCGGGGACTCCGAACAGCAGCGCGCCGAAGACCAGCGTGCAAACCCAGGCGAACGCGTCGCCGATGCGCGCATACACGCCCCCGCGGTCCAGCAAGGCGGCGTCCGCCATCATCTTCATGGGCGCGGGCGGCGGCTCCGCGTCGGGATCGACGGCCGGCAAGGTGGCGCGCACCCGCCCCACGGCGTCGACGTGCGCCGACACGCCGGTGTTCACCGCCCGCACCATCTCCAGCCGGTTCTCCACCGAGCGGAAGACCGCCAGCGCCAGGTGCTGGTACGGCTCGAAGGTCTTGCCGAACCAGGCGTCGTTCGTGATGTTGACCAGCAGGTTCGGCTGCAGCGCCGTGGTCTGGCGGGTGAACCCCGGCAGGATGTCCTCGTAGCAAATCAGCGGCCCCAGGCGGTAGTCGTGACCCTTGAGCCGGAACGGGAAGCTGCCCGGCGCGGCGCCGCGGTTGAAGTTGCTGGCCTCGGGGAACAGCTTCGTGAACCAGGGGATCTGGTCGTAAAACGGGATGTACTCGCCGAAGATCAGCAGGAACACCTTGTCGAAGGTGCCGGCCACCCGCCCCTGCTCGTCCAGGATCAGCGCGGTGTTGTACGGAAAGCGGCGCTTGCCGATCTGCGGATAACCGTCGAGCGTCACCGCCCCGAACACCACCGGCGTGTTCCCGGCGCCGCGGATCCGGCGCGGGTCGCCCAGCGGAAAGTCGCGCGTCATGTTGCGGCTGAGCGCGTACGGGTACGACGACTCGGGCCAGACGATCAGATCGGCGCCTTCGGCCGTCAGCTCGGACGACAGCCGCTGGTGCACGTCCAGCAGCCGCCCGCGCTCCAGCGGATCCCACTTGTCCGACATGCCCACGTTCGCCTGCACCAGGCCCACGCGCGCCTTGGGGGCCGCGGCCCGGCGGGCGTCGATCTGGTGGATGCGCACGGCGCCGTAGATCAGAGTGAACGCCACCACGGCCGCCGGGACGCGCAAGGCCCGGGCGGCGGCGGCCACCGCGGCGCGGCCCGACGCCGGGGTCGCGGCGCGGGCCCGCCGCACCGCCCGGCCCGCGTCGAAGAGTGCGCCGGTCACCATCAGCAGCACGAAGGTAACGCCCATGGGCCCGGTCAGATCGGCGATCTGGATGACGGCCGGCACCCAGGCCTGCGAGATGGCCAGGTAGAACGGAAAGATCTGCGGCACCAGCAGCTCGATGGCGATCATGGGCAGCGGCACCACCCAGGCCAGCGGCAGGTCGGGCCGGCGGCGGGCCAGGCGATGGACCAGCCAGGCCCACAGCGCGAACTCCAGGCCCTGGTACCCCGTCAGCAGCATCATGATGGGGATGGCCTCGATGCCCGGCATGTGCCCGAAGCGCTCGAGCAGGCCCTTCATCCAGTAGAAGGCCCACGTCATGGCGATGGTGCCGTTGAACCAGCCGTAGAAGAACGCGCGCCGGGGCGTGGCGGCGCCCAGCACCACCGGCACCATCGGCAGCAGGCCCACCCACATCAGGGGCCAGGCGTCGGTGGTGGGGACCGACATCACCATGATGACGGCCGACAGCGCCGCCAGCCCCAGCCTGAGAGGCACCAACGGCCAGAAACGCGAGGCGGGGCCAGGGGCGCCGGCCGCCGCCGGCTCGGCGCGCTCCGGCTCAGCTCGATCCGCGGGCCCCTGCAAGGGTCGACCCGGAGGACCCCGCCGGGGTCCTTTGCCTCGATCGGTCCGCATCCGGGGCGGAGACTACCCTAGCGCTTCACGCGCGTGAGCTGATCCAGATCGCGAACGGCGCCGCGGGCGGCGCTGGTCGTGGACAGCGCGTAGGCGCGCAGCGCCTGCGACACGGTGCGATCGCGGTTGGGCCGCCAGGCGTCGGGCCCCTTGGCCTCCATGGCGGCCCGGCGCCGCCCCAGCGTGGCGGCGTCCACCAGCAGGTCGATGCGACGGGCGGGGATGTCGATGCGGATGCGATCGCCCTCCTCGACCAGCGCGATGGCCCCGCCCTCGCCTGCCTCGGGCGAGACGTGTCCGATGCTGAGCCCCGACGTGCCACCCGAGAAGCGCCCGTCCGTGATCAACGCGCAGGCCTTGCCCAGGCCTTTGCCCTTCAAGAAGGAGGTCGGGTACAGCATCTCTTGCATGCCGGGTCCCCCCTTCGGGCCTTCGTAGATGATCACCACCACGTCGCCGGCGACGATCTGATCCGCCATGATGGCGTCGCAGGCGGCGTCCTGGGAGTGAAACAGGCGCGCCCGCCCTTCGAACTTCCAGATCGATTCCTCGACCCCCGCCGTCTTCACGATGCAGCCGTCCTCGGCGATGTTGCCGTACAGTACCGCCAGGCCGCCGTCCTTGCTGTAGGCGTGGGCCACGTCGCGCACGCAGCCGCGGGCGGCGTCCTCGTCGGCGTCCTTGAAGTACTTGTCCTGCGAAAAGGCGACCTTGGTGGGCACGCCCCCGGGGGCAGCCAGCGCGCGCTGGCGCGCCTCGGCCGTGGCGCCGGGCCGCCGCATGTCGTTGGCGTCGATGGCCGCGCCCATGGACGGCGCGTGCACGGTCTTCGCCTCGCGGTGGATCAGTCCCGCCTTTTCCAGCTCGCCCAGGATGGTGAAGATGCCGCCCGCGCGGTGTACGTCCTCGACGTGATAGTGCGATGACGGCGCCACCTTGCAGATGTTCGGCACCGCCCGGGACAGCCGATCGATGTCCGCCATGGTGAAGGACACGCCGGCCTCGTGGGCGATGGCCAGGATGTGCAGCACGGTGTTCGTCGAGCCGCCCATGGCGATGTCCAGGGTCATGGCGTTCTCGAACGCCTCGCGCGTGGCGATGGCGCGGGGCAGGACGGACGGATCGCCGCCCACGTAGTGGGCCTTGGCCAGCTCGACGATGCGCTGGCCGGCCGCCTGGAACAGCTCCCAGCGGCGGGCGTGCGTGGCCAGCAGCGTGCCGTTGCCGGGCAGCGCCAGCCCCAGCGCCTCGTTCAGACAGTTCATGCTGTTCGCCGTGAACATGCCCGAGCAGGAGCCGCACGTCGGGCAGGCCGAGCGCTCCATCTCCCCCAGCTCGGCGTCGCTGACCTTGGCGTCGCTGGAGGCGATCATCGAGTCGATGAGGTCGAGCTTTCTGACGATGGGTTTTCCGTCGCGGTCGTGCGTACCGACCAGCTTCCCGGCCTCCATGGGGCCGCCCGAGACGAAGATGGTCGGGATGTTGAGGCGCATGGCGGCCATCAACATGCCCGGCGTGATCTTGTCGCAGTTCGAGATGCAGACCAGCGCGTCCGCGCAGTGGGCGTTCACCATGTACTCGACGCTGTCGGCGATGAGGTCGCGGCTGGGCAGCGAGTAGAGCATGCCGCCGTGGCCCATGGCGATGCCGTCGTCGATGGCGATGGTGTTGAACTCGACGCCCCACCCCCCGGCCGCGTCCACCACCCCCTTCACCCGCTGACCCACGTCGTGCAGATGAACGTGCCCGGGCACGAACTGCGTGAAGCTGTTGGCGATGGCGACGATTGGCTTCTCGAAGTCGGCGTCGGTCATGCCCGTGGCGCGCCACAGCGAGCGGGCCCCGGCCATGTTGCGGCCCTGCGTCGAGGTACGGCTGCGGTATCCCTGGCTACCCATGGCGGGACACTCTCCCCGACGGAAGCTGTTTCGTCCAGGGCGGGCGCGCGCCGGGGCATTTTCCTTGACAGCGGCGGCCGGCTGGAAAACGCTTGGTGTCACTTCCCGATGCCGATGGCGGTGGAGTCCGCCGACAACCGCGGCCGTTCGCCTCGAACGAGTCCGCCAATGACTCCTACGACGCAGCCGACCGCGAAATCGGCGCCGTAGGAGCTTGCGTGAGCCCCCGGCGCCCCAGCCAGGAGAGCCACGTGACCGACCAGCAGCAGATGCGCGACGACGGCAGCATGGCTCCCCCGGGAAGGCTGCTGAGGCCGGGGGGCGGCCGGCTGCTGGCGCTGGGACGGTGGACCGTGCTGGGCGCCGCCGTGGGCCTGCTGTGCGGCGCGGCCTCGGCCCTGTTCCTGTGGCTGCTGGAGCGCGCCACGCAGTTCAGGACCACCCATCAGGCGGTGGTCTACACGCTGCCCCTGGCCGGCCTGGGCATCGGCTGGCTGTACGAGCGATTCGGCCGGCCCATCAAGGGCGGAAACAACCTGGTCATCGACACCATCCACGACGACGGCCCCGAGATCCCGCTGCGCATGGCCCCCATGGTCCTGGCCGGCACGGTGCTGACACACGTCTTCGGCGGCAGCGCCGGGCGCGAAGGAACGGCCGTGCAGATGGGGGCCAGCCTGACCGACTGGTTGTCCCACCGGCTGCGGCTGACCTCGCGCGTGCGCCGGCAGCTGCTGGCGGCGGGCGTGGCGGGCGGCTTCGGGTCCGTCTTCGGCACCCCCATCGCCGGCGCGGTCTTCGGGCTGGAGTTCGTCGTGCTGGGTCACGTCGAGTACGAGGCGCTGGTGCCGGCGCTGGTGGCGTCGCTGATCGGCGACTTCACCACCCGCGCGCTGGGGATCCACCACACGGACTACCCGGCCGCGCCGCGGGTGGCGCTGGACCCGCTGCTGTTCGGCAAGTGGATCTTGTTCGCCGCGGGCGTGGCCCTGACGACGTTCGCGTTCATCGAGCTGACCCACCTCATCAAGCGCCAGGGGGAGAAGCGGCTGTCGCGCCTGCCGGTGCGCATGTTCCTGGGGGGCCTGGTGGTGGTGGGGCTGTGGAAGCTGTGCGGCAGCAGCGACTACCTGGGCCTGGGCGTGCCGACGATCGTGCGCGCCTTCGGGGATCCGACGCTGTCGCCGGCGGCGTTCGCGTGGAAGCTGCTGTTCACCGCCGTGACGCTGGGGGCAGGCTACCTGGGCGGCGAGGTCACGCCGCTGTTCTTCGTGGGGGCGGCGCTGGGGAACGCGCTGGGGCGGGCGCTGGGGATCCCGCTCTCCCTGGCGGCGGGCGCGGGCATGGCCGCGACGTTCGCAGCCGCCTCGAACACGCCCCTGGCGCTGTCGATCATGGCGATGGAGCTGCTGGGCGCCGGCGCGTTCCCGCACGTGGTGATCGTTTGCGCGTTCGCCTACGTGCTGAGCGGCCACCGCAGCATCTACGTGGCGCAGCGCCTGCGTGCTGACAAGGCGGGCGTGCGACTGGCGGCCGTGCTGGCGGTGCGCGAGCTGTCGGCCGCGGTGCCGGCGCCGAAAACGGCGAGAACCAGCGAAGGCGAGCGGAAGCCTTGAACGTCGGTGCCGCCTCCTTGACGACAGCGGCGCCGTCACCAACGATGGGGAGATGTCGTCCACGCGGTTCGCCGTCTGCGCGTTGCTGATCGCTGGCTGTGGCAGCGGCGGCGGCGGTCATGCCATCGACACCTCGCACTACAGCCGCGCCTGCCTCGTCGACGCAGACTGCGTGGCCGTCTATCAGGGAACGCTGACCTGTTGTGGAGGAGGCTGCCCCAACACGGCCATCGCCGTTTCGGACTACGCCGCTTACACCGGCGCGTTCGCGGGCGCTGTTCCCACGTGCAACCCGCAACCCCCCTGCGCTGAGGTGACGACGATCTGCGGCGAGAAGACGGCGCTGTGCGTGGGCAGTCTGTGCACGCTGGCGGTCACCTCGACGAGCGCCGTTTCGACTTCGCCGCCCGCTGGCCCTTGACGGGCGGCTGCTCGTTCGCCGCCGGCCCCACACCGCGCGCCACCGGCGCGCTGCCCAGCGCCGCCACCAGTTTCTTCGGCGCCTGGGCGCGGTAGCTCTCGTCGATCCAGGCCTGCAGCAGCTCCAGCGGTGGCGTGTCACCGGCCTCGAACCGAGCGGTGACCCACCCTGCCTTGCCCAGTCCGTAGGGCGTCGGCGTGGCGAAGGGTAACTCCAGGGCGAGTTCGCTCGAGCGTGGAAGCTTGCAGGAGAGCTTCAGAGGCTCGCCCTCGACGCTGAGGTAAGCGAACGTCTTGTCTTTCACCGCCAGATCCATGTGACCGGGCCAGGGGCTCTTCGTGTGCGCGCCGGGATAGGCCAGGCCGAAGGTGCGCAAATGCCTCACGACGTCGTCGGTGTGCGGCGCCGCCGCGGTGCTTGACCGCTTCGCGCCGGTCTTCGGTCGCGCCCGGACCTGGCCCTCCCCCTTCGATGCCTTCTTCCGCGTCGTCTCCGCCATGGGTCTTCCTGGGTCCAGTGTAGACGCTGACGCACCCCGTAGCAGGTCGTCCGTCGCTCCTGCTCCGCGGACGTGGCATCATCCGGCGCATGATGCGGTGGGCGCTGCTCTCGATGTTGGAGCTTGCGGCCCTGCTCGCGGGCGGGTGCGCCTCCCAGCGAATCGATCCGCACACGCCGGGTGACCGGTGTCTCTATTCCTGCCCCGAAGGGATGACCTGCGCCGGAACGACGTACGTTCGGGGCCGGGCCAATCCCGGGCAATGCCAGCTGGCTGTGAATCGCTGCCTGGCCGACCCTGACTGCCGGGCCCGAGAAAGATGCGCTCGCAGCGGAGCAGCGACCGGCGTCTGCGTTGCGGCGGAAGGGTTGCTCTAGTTCGCTAGATCTCGTAGCGCAGCAGGCGGACCTCGAGCGGTCCGTTGAACAGGCGATGCGAGATGACCGCCTTGCGGCGGACCTCGCGGGCCCACACGGGGCTGCCCGACAGCACCACCACGCCCCACCCCGCGAACCGCTCGAACATCTGGCCCAGGCCCCGATACAGGCCCGCCAGCTTCAGCCCCTGCACGTGCTCCTGGCCGGCCGGCGAGTTCATGAACGCCTTCGACGTCGTGTCGGGCGGCGGCGGCTGGCTGAAGCGGTTGGTCCAGCTTCGATCGTGGCTCCGGTCCGGCGCGCCACGCGGGACCGCGGGCGCGGCCGGGGCGCCCATCAGCCGCTCGCCGTAAGGCGGGTTCATCACCAGGTTGCCGTTCGGCCAGCGCGGCGCCGCCTCCCGGGCCTCGGCCACCTCGAACGTCAGGTCGCGCTCCACGCCGGCGGCGGCCGCGTTCTGCCGGGCCGCCTCGACGGCGTCGCGAAACCGATCCGCGCACACGATGGGCTCGGGCGCGGCGGGCAGCTCGTCGGCGCGGGCCTGCTCGCGCAGGCGCTCCCAGGCCCGGCGCGGCGCTTCCCCCGCAAATGACGGCCAGCGCTCGAAGCCGAAGCGACGCCGCAGACCGGGCGCCATCCGCCGGGCCGCCAGCGCCTGTTCGATGGCCAGCGTGCCCGAGCCGGCCATGGGATCGACGAAGGGGCGGTCCGGGTCGACCCGCCCCAGCGCCAGCACGGCGGCGGCCAGGTTCTCCTTCAGCGGCGCGTCGGTCATCGCCACCCGGTAACCGCGGCGGTGCAGCGGCTCGCCCGCCAGATCCAGAAAGACGCGCGCCTCGGTCCCCCGCATGTGCAGCCGCACCGCCACGTCCGGATCGCGCGGGTTGACGTTGGGCCGCGTCCCCAGCTTGTCGCGCAGGGCGTCCACGATGGCGTCCTTCACCTTCAGGGCGGCGAAGCCGGTGTGGTGCAGGCTGGGCTGATCGCTGACGTCGGCGTTCACCGCCAGGGTGGTGCGGGCGTTCAGCCACGGGCTCCAGTCCAGCGCCCGCACGCCCGCGTACAGCGCGTCGGCGCTGTCGGCCTGGAACTCCCCCACCGTCACCAGCACCCGCATGGCCACCCGCGAATGCAGGCAGACGGCGAACCCCATCTCCAGCGGCCCCTCGAACCACACGCCGCCGGTGTCGCCACGCGCGCCGGCGATGCGCAACGCCGCGATCTCGCGCCGCAACGGGCCCTCGGTGCCCCGCGCCGCGGTCACGAAGAAGCGGTGGCCGCCCCGCGGGGGCAGCGCGGACCGCGGGCCGGCGGCGGGCGCGCTGCCTGCCCCCTCCTCGCCGCCCACGTCGTCGCTCCCGCTCAGGACGGGTTCTGCTTCGCGGCCGCGTCCAGCTGGGCCTGCGCCCAGTCACGCTGCACGACGAGCGCCTTGTACGAGCCGTCGAGATCCTGCTTCCACGCCGCCAGCTCCTTCTCCAGGCGAGCCAGCTCGCTGGCCGCCGCGGCGCGGTCGACGGAAGAGGCGGTGGTGGCGCGGTCGACCAGCACCAGCACCCGGTCGGTGCTGGTGTTGCCCGCGACCACCGGCGCCACCTGCAGGAAGCCCTCGCCCACCGCCAGGGTGGCGGCGCGCTGCTGCGTCCAGTAAGTCAGCACGCCCGGCTTCAACGCCGACATCAGGGGAACGTGTCCGGCCAGGACGCCGAACTCGCCCAGCTGGCCCGGCGCGGTCAGCTCGTCGACCTCGGTGTCGACGACGGCGCCGCGCGGGGTGGTGACGGAGAGTCGCATGTCAGCCGTCCGCTCAGGCGTTCTGCTTGGCCAGCTGGGCGGCGCGCGCGCGCACGTCGTCCAGGCCGCCCTGCATGTAGAAGGCCTGCTCGGGCAGGTCGTCGCACTTGCCCTCGACGATCTCCTTGAAGCCCTGGATGGTGTCCTTGATCTCGACGTACTTGCCGGGGGTGCCGGTGAACGTCTCGGCCACGAAGAACGGCTGCGACAGGAACTTCTCGATCTTGCGGGCGCGGGCCACCGCGATCTTGTCGTCCTCGGACAGCTCGTCCATGCCCAGGATGGCGATGATGTCCTGCAGCTCCTTGTACTTCTGCAGGACCTTCTGGACGGCGCGCGCCACCTGGTAGTGCTCGGCGCCCACCACGTCGGCCGACAGAATGGTCGACGTCGAGTCCAGCGGATCGACGGCCGGGTAGATGCCCAGCTCGGAGATGCGGCGCGAGAGGACGGTGGTGGCGTCCAGGTGGGCGAAGGCGGTTGCCGGCGCCGGGTCGGTCAGGTCGTCGGCCGGCACGTAGATGGCCTGCACCGAGGTGATCGACCCCTTGCTGGTCGAGGTGATGCGCTCCTGCAGCGTCCCCATCTCGGTGGCCAGCGTGGGCTGGTAACCGACGGCCGACGGGATGCGGCCCAGCAGAGCGGACACTTCCGAGCCCGCCTGGGTGAAGCGGAAGATGTTGTCGATGAACAGCAGCACGTCCTGCCCCTCGACGTCGCGGAAGTACTCCGCCACCGTCAGGGCCGACAGGGCCACCCGCTGGCGGGCGCCCGGGGGCTCGTTCATCTGGCCGTACACCAGCGCCGTCTTCGAGAGCACGGACTCGCCGGTGGACAGCTTCGACTCGCTCATCTCGTTGTAGAGGTCGCGCCCCTCGCGGGTGCGCTCGCCCACGCCGCCGAACACGGAGAAGCCACCGTGCTTCTTGGCGACGTTGTTGATGAGCTCGAGCATGGTGACGGTCTTCCCCACGCCGGCGCCGCCGAACAGGCCGATCTTTCCACCGCGGCGGTAGGGGGCCAGCAGGTCGATGACCTTGATGCCCGTCTCGAACATCTCGATCTTCACCGACTGGTCGACGAAGGTGGGCGCCGGGCGGTGGATGGGCATGCGCTGCTTGACGCTGACCGGCCCGCGCTCGTCGACGGGCTCGCCCACCACGTTCAGGATGCGCCCCAGCACCTCGCGGCCGACGGGCATCTGGATGGGCGAGCCGGTGTTCTCCACCGGCATGCCGCGCACCAGACCGTCGGTGGTGTCCATGGCGACGCACCGGACCCCGTGCTCGCCCAGATGCTGGGCGACCTCGACGGTCAGGTTGCCGGGCTTGTCGCTGATGGCCGGGTTGCTGATGCGCAGCGCGGTGTTGATCTCGGGCAGGCTCCCCTCGAACTCGACGTCGACGACGGGACCGATGACCTGCAGGACTCGACCTTGATTTTGCGTTTGCATATCTCTTCTATTCTCTCTTCTTGCTCTTTTGAGTCTTCAACCCTTGAGCGCCTCGGCCCCGCCGACGATCTCCATCAACTCCTTGGTGATGGCGGCCTGGCGGGCCCGGTTGTACTGCAGCGTCAGCGATCCGATCATGTCGCGCGCGTTGGTGGTGGCGCTGTCCATGGCGGTCATGCGGGCCCCGAACTCCGAGGCCACGGACTCCAGCAGCGCCCGGTAGATCTGGGACTCGATGTAGAGCGGGATCAGCGTCGAGATCACGTCGCCGCGGCTGGGCTCGTAGACGAAGTCGATGTTGCCGCCCGCGTCGGGCGTGGGCGGCGGCGCCGGCACCGGGATCAGCTGCTCGATCAGGGTGCGCTGGGCGATGGCCGACTTGAACTCGTTGAAGGCCAGGTAGACGGCGTCGACGGCGCCGCTCTCGAAGGCGTCGACGGCCTGGCGGGCCAGCTCCTTGGCCAGGTTCGCCGCCGTGTCGCCGGTGGGGCTGGGCCAGTCCTGGCGGATGGTGGCCTTGCGACGGCGGTAGTAGTCGCGCCCCTTGCGGCCCACCACGAACAGTGACGTCTCCTTGCCGGCGCCCGGTTGCCCTTCGCCTTGAAAGCGCGTCAGCGAGCGGAAGACGTTGGCGTTGAAGCCGCCGGCCAGACCGCGATCCGACGTCAGCATGATGACAGCGACGCGCTCGGCCGGGCGCACGTACATCAGCGGGTGGGCGTCGGCGCCGGCGCGCGCCACCAGCTCGGCCACCGCGGTGGCCAGCGCGTTCGCGTAGGGCCGCGCCGCCACGATGGCGTCCTGGGCGCGGCGCAGGCGCGCCGCGGACACCAGCTTCATGGCGCGCGTGATCTTCTGCGTCGACTTGACCGACGCGATCCGCGTGCGAATGAACTTCAGGGACGGCACGTGGCGCTACCCCTTCACGTCGGCGGCGAACGTGTTGCCGAACTCGCCCAGGACCGCCTTCATGCGGGTGACCAGGCCGTCCCACTGCTTGCCGTCGGTGCCCTTGGTGCGCAGCTCCGTCCACAGCTCGCCGTGGCGGTTGTCGACGAAGGCGAACAGCTCGCGCTCGTAGCGCCCCAGCGACTCGATGGGCAGCGTGTCGGCGAAGCCGTTGGTGACGGCGAACAGGATCAGCACCTGGCGCTCGACCGGCAGCGGCTGGTACTGCCCCTGCTTCAGCAGCTCCGTCATGCGGGCGCCGCGGGCCAGCTGCTGCTGGGTGGCCTTGTCCAGGTCCGACCCGAACTGCGCGAAGGCCGCCAGTTCGCGGTACTGCGCCAGCTCGAGGCGCAGCTTGCCGGCGACCTTCTTCATGGCGGCGATCTGCGCGGCGCCGCCGACGCGGCTGACCGAGATGCCGGCATTCACGGCGGGACGCTGGCCCGAGTAGAACAGATCGCTCTCCAGGAAGATCTGCCCGTCGGTGATGGAGATGACGTTCGTGGGGATGTACGCCGAGACGTCACCGGCCTGCGTCTCGATGATGGGCAGCGCGGTCAGGCTGCCGGCGCCCTCCTTGTCGGAGACCTTGGCGGCGCGCTCCAGCAGGCGGGAGTGCAGGTAGAACACGTCGCCGGGGAACGCCTCGCGGCCCGGGGGACGGCGCAGCAGCAGCGACAGCTGCCGGTAGGCCACCGCCTGCTTGGAGAGATCGTCGTACACGATCAGGGCGTGACGGCCGCTGTCCCGGTAGTACTCGGCCATGGTGACGCCGGTGTAGGGCGCCAGGAACTGCAGCGGCGCCGGCTCGGAGGCGGTGGCGACCACGATGGTCGTGTAGGCCAGGGCCCCCTGCTCGCGCAGCTTCTCGACCACCGCGGCCACCGTGGACTGCTTCTGGCCGATGGCCACGTAGAAGCAGTACATGTTCTGGCCCTTCTGATTGATGATGGCGTCGACGGCGACGGCGGTCTTGCCCGTCTGGCGGTCGCCGATGATCAGCTCGCGCTGCCCGCGGCCGATGGGGATCATCGAGTCGATGGCCTTGATGCCGGTCTGCATCGGCTCGTGCACCGACTTGCGGGCGATGATGCCGGGCGCCTTCACCTCGATCTTGCGGCGCTCCTTGGTGGCGATGGGCCCCCTGCCGTCGACCGGCTGGCCCAGCGCGTTCACCACGCGGCCCACCAGGGCGTCGCCCACGGGGACCTCGGCGATGCGGCCGGTGCGCTTGACGACGTCGCCCTCACGCACCGCCTCGAAGTTGCCCAGCAGCGCGACGCCGACGTTGTCCTCCTCCAGGTTCAGCACCAGGCCCACGACGTCCTTGCCGAAGTCCAGCAGCTCGCCGGCCATCGCCTTCTCGAGCCCGTAGACGCGGGCGATGCCGTCGCCGGCCTCGAGCACGGTCCCGGTCTCGGTGACGGACACCTTCTGGTCGAAGCCCTCAATCTCTCGGCGGATGATCTGGCTGATTTCTTCGGCGCGAATTTCCATGGTGGTTTTCTTTTTGAATGACGGGGACTAGTTGAGCAAGCGGTGACGCATTTCTTCCAGCTGGGTGCGAACGCTGCCGTCCAACACCAGGTCACCCACGCGGGCGACCACGCCTCCGATCAGCGCGGGATCGACGGCGGTTTGAAGGATGACCTTGCGGCTGGTGCGCGCCTCCAGGGCGCGGCGCACCCGGTCGAGCTCCGCGGGACCCAGCGGCGTGGCCGAGGTGACGGTGGCACGCACCTGACCGGCGCGCGCGTCGGCCAGCTCCCGGTAGGCCCGGGCGGCCCCACGCAGCAGGGTGATGCGGCCTCGCTCCAGCAGCAGCTGGGCGAAGCGCTGCACCGAGGGGGACGGCGCCACGCGCGGCAGGACCGCCTTCAAGATGGCGGCCTTCTCGCTGGGCTTCACCACGGGGTTCTCCAGGGCCAGCCGCAGGTCGGCCGAGCTCTCGTAGGCGCGGGCCAGATCCTCCAGCTCCTGCCCCAGCTTCTCGTAGTTGCCCTCCGCCACGCCGATCTCGAACAGCGCCTTGGCGTAACGGCGGGCGATGGAACCTCCCAGGGCCGCCATCAGACGCTCCTCGCGGCGGGGGCGCGCTCGACGTCACCGACGAACGTCTCGACCAGCTTCTGCTGATCCGCCGCGCCGATCGACCTCTTCAGGATCTCCTCGGCGATCTTCAGCGCGGCGTCCGCGGATTCGCGGCGCAGGCGCTGGTCGGCGTCACGCACCTGCTGCTCGATCAGGAAGGCCGTCTCGGCCTTGATGCGGGTGGCGCGCTCCTCGGCGGCCGCGATCAGGCGGCCCTTCTCGGCCTCGGCCTCGGCCTTCAGGCTGCGGCGCATGTCGGCGATCTCGTGCTCCAGCGAGGCCAGCCGGGCCTCCTGCTTCTTCAGCTTCGCCTCGGCGGCGGCGCGCAGCTCGGCGGCGGAGGCCAGGTCGGCCTTCAGCTGCTCGTGGCGGCCGCGCAGCATCTTGTTCATGGCGCCGCCCCCGAACTTCACCAGAATGAAGACCAGGACGCCGAAGTTGAGGATCTGCAGCCCCAGCTTCTTGGGGTCGATCGAGGGAGGCCCCTCTTCGTGCTCGTGCTCCCCTTCGCCGCGGCCGTGCTCCTCCTCGACGTGCTCGGCGGCGTTGTTCGTCCGCGCCTCGCCCACGCCGCCGTGCTCTTCCTCGGCGCGCGCGCGCCCGGCCGTGCCGGCCAGCAGCAGGAACAGGCCCAGCCCCAGGCCCAGCCCGGACAGACGCCGGATCGCGCTCATCGGCGCCTTCTTCACAGTGACACCTCTCGACCGAGAATGCGGCGGGCGGCCTGGGCGCCCAGGTCGCGGGCGCTGGAGACGATGCGCGCGCGCTCCGTCGTCACCACCGCGTCCAGGCGGGTGCGGGCGGCGGCCAGCGCCTTCTGCGCCTCGGCGTGCGCCTCCGCCAGCAGCGCCTGCTCGCGGGCCTGGGCCTCCGCGCGGGCGGTCACCCGGTCGCCGCTGCCCACCCGGCGGGCCTCGGCCAGCTGCGCCTCGGCGCGCTCCAGACGGGCGGCGGCGTCCGCCTCCATCTGCACGGCGTCCTTGCGGTAGCCGTCCACGCGCGACACGCGCTCGGCGCGCACCCGCAGGTAGGGCTTCCACAGCAATTTGGTGAGCACCAGCGCCAGCAGGAGGAACAGGCCCAGCTGGACGAAGACGGTGCCGTCCACGTCGATCAGCTGCGGCGAATGGACCTCGGGCGCCGGCGCGGAATCAGCGAGAAGAGTGAGAACAGACATGCGTTGAAAACCCGCGCGTCCGCTATCAAACCTGAAGGCTTCCGTCAAGTCGCGTCGTGGGCGTTCGCCCGCCGCCGGGACCGATCAGCCTCAGGGTTTCTCGTCGCCGGTCGCCGCCTTGCCCTCGGGTCCGCCCGCCGCGGCCCCCTTGGGCTTGGCCACAGCCAGGTTGGGGGCGCGTCCCAGCGCGGGCGCGTTCGGCTCCATCTGGCAGTTGCCGTCGAACATCACGCCCTTCTCGATGAACAGCGAAGGGGTGGTGATGTTGCCGCGCACCCGCCCGGGGGTGTGGATCTCGACCGACCGCTTGGCGTGGATGTTCCCCTGGACCATCCCCTCGATGATCACCGCGCCCACGTTGATCTCGGCGCGCACCTCGGCCCCCTCGCCGATGATCAGGACGTCCTCGGTGAAGATCTCGCCCGACAGCTTCCCGTCCACCCGCACCGTCCCCTCGAACGACAACTTCCCTTCGAACTCGCTGCCCCGACCGAGCAACGTGGTCACCTGAGCGCCGCCAGCCTCGCCGGTCGCCGGGCCCTGTACGGGAACGATCGCCATGAGTTCTCCTTCGATTCCAGCACGTTATCGCCGGCCTTGCGGCGTTGTCAATGAAACGCCCGCCGGACCCCACCTATCGCGGAAGGCCCTGCGGCGGCGGCGCCCCTGCGCTACCGTTCAGGGGGCATGCCCCGCGCCATCATCCACGTCGACATGGACGCCTTCTACGCGTCCGTCGAACAGCGCGACGATCCGGCGCTGGCGGGCAAGCCGGTGATCGTGGGCGGCCACCCCACGCGCGGCGTGGTGCTGGCCGCCTCGTACGAGGTGCGACCGTTCGGCGTGCGCAGCGCCATGCCCATGTCTCAGGCGGTCCGCCGCGCGCCGGGCGCCATCGTCGTGCCCCCGCGCTTCTCGGCCTATGTCGCCGCCAGCGACCAGGTGTTCGGGATCTTCGCGCGCTTCACCCCCGAGGTGGAGCCGCTGTCGCTCGACGAGGCGTTCCTGGACGTGACCGCCTCGCGCAGCCTGTTCGGCGATCCCGCCGCCATCGCCCGCGCCATCCGCGCCGCCATCGCCGCGGAGACGCGGTTGCCCGCCTCGGCCGGCGTCGCCTCCGTGAAGTTCGTGGCCAAGATCGCTTCGGACGCCGCCAAGCCGAACGGCCAGTGCGAGGTCCGGGAGCAAGACACGAAGGACTTTCTGGCGCCCCTGCCCATCGGAAGGTTGTGGGGCGTGGGGCAGAAGACCGAGGCCGCCCTGAAGCGGCACGGCCTGCACACCATCGGCGATCTGGCGGTCCGCGACCCGGACAAGCTGGAGCGCCAGTTCCCCGGGATCCGCCACTGGTGGGAGCTGAGCCAGGGGATCGACCCCCGCCCCGTCGTCGCCGATCGCGCCGCCAAGAGCATCGGCGCCGAGGACACCTTCGACGAGGATCGCGAGCCGGGCGAGGTGATCCCGCACATTCACGCCCACGCCACCCGTGTCGCCCGCCGCCTCCGTCGCGCCGGCGTGAAGACGCGCGTCGTGCAGTTGAAGGTGAAGCTGGCGGACTTCACGTTGATCACGCGCCGGACCACGCTGGCCGAGCCCACGGACGACGGCCAGACGCTCTATCACGCTGCCCGCGAGCTGCTGGCGCGCGTGACCACCTCGCAGCGTATCCGGCTGACGGGCGTGTCGGCGCAGGAGCTGTCGCCCGCCTCTGATCAGCTCGGGCTGTTCGCGCCCCCGCCGTCGCGCGCGCAACGGCTGAACGACGCGCTGGATCGCATCGCCAAGCGCTTTGGCGGAAACGCGGTGAACACCGCGGACGTGGTGGAAGATGACGCGCTGGAACGGGATGATCGCCCGCAACATTGACGACGCCTGCCTGGCCGACGTCTCCCGCCCGGCCAGCCGGTACGGGTCGCACCTGGCCTCGCGGCGGAGAAGACCTTACTAAGGGGGAGCCGCCCAGCGGGGCGCGCCAGCCTTGCTCGCCGTCCGCTTCGCCGTCATTCCCGGAGGTGCTCATGAGTCCGTCTTCCACCGCTCCCAAGGTCGCGATCCTGGCCCGCCTCGAGGCCAGGCCCGGCAAGGAGAACGTCGTGGCCGAGTTCCTGGCCAGCGCGCTCCCCCTGGCCCAGGCCGAGGCGCAAACGATCCATTGGTTCGCCGTCCGCCTTGGAGCCTCGTCTTTCGCCATCTTCGACACCTTCCCAGACGAGGCCGGCCGCCAGGCCCACCTCGAGGGGCGCATCGCCGCCGCGCTGATGCAACGGGCTGACGAGCTGCTCGCGAAGCCGCCCGAGATCATCTCCGCGGAGTTGCTAGCGACGAAGTAGCCGGGAGAGACGGTCCGCGGACGCAGCGGGACCGTCGCTGCGAACGGCGGGCGCCCTGCCGTGGGTGATCTCCGTCACAGCCGGCCTACCGCGGGCCAGAGCGCGAATTCACGCGCCCGTCTCACGGTTCCCTCCCTCAGGTGGCACATCCGTTGCTCAACTCGCCCCACGAACGCGACGCCCGGCGAGCGGGGCGTGCCTAGAAAGGGACACACGATGGGAACTGGGAATATGTGCGCCGGGAATACAGCTAGGGCTGGCGTGGCGCGCCGCCCACCGCCTGGCGCGCGCGGCCGTTCGTCCCGCCGACGATGTGGCGCGCGCAACACGCCGAGGGCTGGCGGCGTGTGCCGGGAGCGCCCACCGTCTGGCGGGCCCCGGCGCGAGTTCGCGGGGGGCCTTCCCGGGATGGAACCCCGGCGGGTCGAGCGGGGTCCCGGGCCCGGGGTGGGGGCACCGATGACGGGACGCCCGGTCAACGAGCCCCTGCGCCCGGCCGGCGGGATGCGCGCCGGCGAGGGCAACAATCGCGCGCCCATGGGCGGTATGCCTCACAATGCGGTGGCGGCGCCGCGCCCCATGGGGCCCCTGGCAACACCGGTCCCGCGCCCGGCAGCGACGCCGGCCCCTCATTCAGCTCCCGTCATACAAAGAAAATGAAATAAGGAGTCCCATCGTGAAAACCATGAAACTCGTCCTTTCAATCTCGACCCTGGCCGTGATGATGGCCGGCTGTGGCGGCGGCGGCGGAGGCGGCGGCGGCCGTGTCGGCGCGGTGACGACCGTGCTGGTGCCGACCGACTCGGTGCAGGTCGCGGCAGGCACCTGCGCGCCCGTGGAAGGGCCCTACTCTCTGCCCGCCGGGGCCTCCACGGACTTCACCATCACCGACATCGATAACACCGACTACATGGACGTCGGCGTCATCGACGACGCCTACGCCTGCGACTTCCGCTACGCCTACGGCGCCGTCCTGGACACCAACTCGGTGCGCAGCGGCGACGACAACCTGCCTGCCGGCTACTACGACCTGGTCGTGCGTTGCACGAACGCGTACTACCCGTGTCAGTTCTCGGTGCACTGGACCGCGACGTACTGATGCTCTGCTCGGGGCCGGCTCGCGGTGTCCGTCCGCGAGCCGCCCTCAACCATTCGGGAAGTTCGTGGCCCGGCGCCAGGCGGACGGCTGCACGGCCGACGTGTCCAGGGCCTGAGCCGTCGCCGGGGCAGCCTCCCGCGCCGCCAGCGCGGCGCCGATAGCGGCGAACGCCTCGGACGACTCATCCAGCGCCGGGGGCATCAGCTCGGCCTTGTGGCGCTCGATGAAGCCCGTGTCGTAGTCACCGGCCAGGAAAGCCGGGTGCCGCATGACCCGCCGGTGGAAGGCCAGGTTGGTGCGAATGCCGCCCACGTGGTACTCGGCCAGGGCCCTCCGCATGCGATCGATCGCCTGGGCACGGGTGGCGCCGTACGCGCACAGCTTCGAGATCATCGGATCGTAGTGCACGGAGATGACGCTGCCCGCGACCACGCCGGAGTCGTCGCGGATGCCCGGCCCCGCCGGCACGCGCAAGGAGGTGATCGTTCCTGGCGAGGGCAGGAACTTCACGGCGTCCTCGGCGTAGACCCGGCACTCGATGGCTGCACCCCGGCGCGGGATCTGTTCTTGCGTCATGGGCAGCGGCGCCCCTTCCGCGACCGCCAGCTGCCAGCGCACCAGATCGACGCCGGTGATCAGCTCGGTGACGGGGTGCTCGACCTGCAGGCGGGTGTTCATCTCCAGGAAGTAGAAGCTGCGGGCGGCGCTGTCGAACAGCATCTCGATGGTGCCGGCGCCCACGTAGCCCACCGAACGAGCCGCCCGCACCGCCACCTCGCCCATGCGCCGGCGCAGCTCGTCGTCGATGACCGGGGATGACGCCTCCTCGATCACCTTCTGGTTGCGGCGCTGGATCGAGCAGTCGCGCTCGTGCAAGTGCACGACGTTGCCGTGGGTGTCCCCGAAGACCTGCACCTCGATGTGCCGCGGGCGTACGATCGCCTTCTCCAGGTAGACCGCGTCGTCGGCGAAGGCGCCCTTGGCCTCGCGACGGGCGCTCTCCAGCGCCGCCTCCAGCTTGTCCTCCGAGGCCACCAGGCGCATGCCGCGCCCTCCCCCGCCCGCCGCCGCCTTCAGCAGCACCGGATAGCCGATGCGCGCGGCGGCCGCCTTTGCCTCCGCGGCGTCCGCGAAGCCGCGGCCGTCCTTGCCGTTGTCCCCCGGCACCACCGGGACGCCCGCCGCCTGCATCAGCGCGCGGGCCGATGTCTTGCCGCCCATGGCCCTGATCGCCGAGGGGGGCGGGCCGATGAAGATCGCGCCGGCGGCCGCCACCGCCTCGGCGAAGTCGGCGTTCTCGGACAGGAAGCCATACCCGGGGTGGACGGCGTCGGCCTTCGTGGCGCGGACGGCGGCCATCAGCTTGTCGACGACCAGGTAGCTCTCGCGCGCCGGCGGCGGACCCAGCGCCACGGCCTGGTCGGCCATCCTGACGTGCACGGCCTCCCGGTCGGCCTCGGAGAAGACAGCGACGGTCTGGATGTCCAGCTCGCGGCAGGCGCGGATGACCCGACAGGCGATCTCGCCCCGGTTTGCGATCAGGACCTTGCGGATCTTGGTGGCGGCCACCGGCCGATATCAGCACGGAACGGCCCCGTCCGGAAGGCCGTCGCCTCGAGGCCGGCCAGTCCCGAGGGACTGGTGAACGCAGGCCCGGTGCGCGCCGCGCACGGACGTACTATTCTAAAGAGGCCATGGAGAGCGCACCCGCTGGCAAAGTCACCTACGTCAGCCTTTCAGCTGACGATCCCGTCATGAACGCCTCGCTGGACGAGGCCATCGAGATGGTGCGCGGGCAGCTGGGCCGCACCTGGCCGCTGCACGTCAACGGCGAGCGCCGGTTGACCGGTGTGACGGACGAGAGCCTGAGCCCCAGCGACACGCGGATGGTCGTGGCGCGGGTGGCGCGCGGCAACGCCGACCACGTGCAAAGCGCGGTGGCGGCGGCCAGGGCCGCCTTTCCTGCCTGGAGCCACACCCCCTGGCCGCGCCGGGCCGCGCTGCTGGAGAAGGCCGCCGACATCATCCGCCGGCGGCGTTACGAGCTGTCCGCCTGGATGATGTTCGAGATGGGCAAGAACCGCATCGAGGCCCTGGGCGAGATCGAAGAGACCGCCGACCTGATCACGTACTACAACGCGCAGATGCGAGCGAACGACGGCTTCGTGCGCAAGATGGGGCAGCTGGTGCCTACCGACGAAAACACCAGCGTGCTGCGGCCGTACGGGGTGTGGGCCGTGATCGCCCCCTGGAACTTTCCCTACGCGCTGATGGGCGCGCCGGTGGCGGCGGCGCTGCTGACCGGGAACACGGTGGTGATGAAGCCATCGTCCGAGACGCCGCTGTCGGGCATCCTGCTGGCCGAGATCTTCACCGAGGCGGGTCTGCCGCCCGGCACCGTCAACTGCCTGACCGGCAGCGGGCGCGAGGTGGGGAACACGCTCGTCCATCACCCCGACGTCCGCGGGGTGACGTTCACGGGCTCGTTCGACGTGGGGTTCAAGGACATCTACCAGCGCTTCTCCACCGACTACCCGAAGCCCTGCATCGTCGAGATGGGGGGGAAGAACCCGGCCATCGTCATGGACTCCGCCGACCTGGAGCGGGCCGCGCTGGGCGTGTATCGCTCGGCCTTCGGGATGAACGGGCACAAGTGCTCCGCCTGCTCGCGCCTGTATGTGCACGAGGCCGTGGCCGACGAGCTGCTGGCCCGGCTGGACAAGAAGCTGGCCGAGACGGTCATCGGCGATCCGCTGCAGCGACAGACGTTCCTGGGCCCCCTGGCGACCAAGGCCAGCTTCGAGGACTTCAAGCGCTACATCGGCATCGCGGGGGGGAAGATCCGCACCGGTGGCGAGGTCCTGGCCGACGGCGCGCGCGCGCAGGGCTACTTCGTGCAGCCGGCCATCCTGGACGGGCTGCCGCGCGACCACGAACTGATGCGCGAAGAGCTGTTCGTCCCCATCCTGAGCGTGCAGCGGGTGAAGAGCCTGGACGAGGCGCTGCAAGAGGCGAACGACACGCGCTTCGGTCTGACGGCGGGCATCTTCACGAAGAAGCAAGCCGAGATCGACGCCTTTCTGGATCGCATCGAGGCGGGCGTGGTCTACGTGAACCGGGCGGCGGGGGCCACCACCGGCGCCTGGCCGGGCGTGCAGCCGTTCGGGGGCTGGAAAGGCAGCGGCTCGACGGGCAAGAACATCGGCGGGCACTACACGCTGCCCCTTTACCTGCGCGAGCAGAGCCGGACGGTGTCGTCGTGACCGTGTCGCTGGTGCCCCCCGCGGCGAAGGACCCAGGCCGGCCGCTCGCCGAGCAGGGGATCCAGATCGTCGTCGAGCCGCCCGGGCCCCGGGCCCGGGAGCGCATCGCGCAGGACACGCGGTTCGTGTCCCCGTCCCTGATCTTTTGCTATCCGCTGTACGTGGCGCGCGCCGCCGGCTGCATGGTCGAGGACGTAGACGGCAACGTCTACCTGGACGCGCAGGCGGGCGTGGCCACGGCCTCCACGGGGCATTGTCACCCGGCGGTGGCGGCGGCCATCGCGGCCCAGGCGCAGAACCTGATCCACATCTGCGGCACCGACTTTCACTACCCGGTTTACGCCGCCCTGTGCGAACGGCTGAACGCGCTGGCGGGCCGCCTCGCGCCGGACCAGCCGCTCACCTGGCAGACGTTTCTGTCCAACTCGGGCACCGAGGCGGTGGAGGCCGCGCTGAAGCTGGCGCGCCACCACACCGGCCGGACGGCGATCGTCGCTTTTCGCGGGGGTTTCCACGGCCGCACGTACGGGTCGCTGTCCCTGACCGCCAGCAAGAGCAAGTACCGCAAGCACTTCGGGCCGCTGCTGCCGGGCACGTTTCACGCCACCTGGGGCGACGCCGCCAGCGTCGAGCGCGACCTGTTCGCGGGGCTGGTGGCGCCCGAGGACGTCGCCGCCATCGTCGTCGAGCCGGTGCTGGGCGAAGGCGGGTACCTGGTGCCCTCGCCAGACTTCTTGCCCGCGCTTCGCCGCCTGTGCGACGCGCACGGCATCCTGCTGGTGTTCGACGAGGTGCAGTCGGGCATGGGGCGCACGGGCAAGATGTTCGCCGCCGAGCACTTCGGCGTGACGCCCGACATCGTGGTGCTGGCCAAGGGGATCGCCTCCGGCATGCCGCTCGGCGCGATGATGGCGAAGAAAACGCTGATGACCTGGCCGCCCGGCAGCCACGGATCGACCTGCGGCGGGAATCCAGTCTGCTGCGCCGCCGCGCTGGCCACCCTGGACCTGCTGGAGCAGTCGCTGGTCGACAACGCCGCCGCGCAAGGCGAGCACCTGCTGGCCCGGCTGCGGGCGGGGTTGCGCGCCGGCCAGCGGGGTCTGGTCGCGCCGGGCAGCCCCGGGGCGCCCGTCGGTGTCATCGAGGTGCGCGGCCTGGGCCTGATGATCGGCGTCGAGTTCGACACGCCCGAGCGCGCCGACCTGGTCGCGAACCTGTGTTTCCGCCGGGGCCTGCTGGTGCTGGAGTGCGGGACGAAGGCCATCCGCATCTCGCCGCCCTTGATCCTGACGCGGCCGCAGGCCGACACCATCGCCGACGTGTTCATCGCGGCGTGCCAGGACGCCTTCCACGATCGCGTGGCGCCCACCCCGTGAGCGACGCCGCCAAGCCGGAAGCCGCCGTCGGGCTGGCCGAGCGCCAGCGGGCCCGGGTGTTCAGCACCTGGTCGGCGCAGAGCCGGCCCACCCCGCCCTTCGAGATCGTGGGCGGCTTCGGGGCGCGCTTCACCACCGCCGACGGCGCCGACTGGCTGGACTTCGGCAGCATGACCTGGAACGCGAACCTGGGGCACGGCCACCCGCGCATGAAGGCGGCGCTGGCCGAGGCCGGCGGCCGGGGCCTGCTGGCCTATCCCTCGTCGGTCTTCCCCGACAAGGTCCGGGCCGGCGAGCTGCTGGCCGAGGTGACGCCGGCCGGCCTGGACCGCAGCTTCCTGTGCCTGTCGGGCGCCGAGGCGAACGAGAACGCCGTGAAGATGGCGCGCATGGTGACCGGGCGAAAGAAGGTGGTGGCCCGCACCCGCAGCTATCACGGGGCCACGCTGGCGATGCTGTCGCTGTCGGGCGATCCGCGCCGCGAGCTGTTCGAGCCCGGCCTGCCCGGCGTGGTGCGCACCGTCGATCCCTACTGTTACCGCTGCCCGGTGGGCCGGGAGCCGAGCACCTGCCATCACGAGTGCGCCGACGATCTGGAGGCGGTGCTGGACCGCGAGGGGGCCGATACCGTCGCGGCCGTCATCATGGAGGGCATCGTGGGCGCGAACGGCGTGTTCGTGCCGCCGCCCGGCTACTGGCGCAAGGTTCGCGACATCTGTTCACGGCACGGCGTGCTGTTGATCGCGGACGAGGTGCTGTCCGGTTTCGGGCGCACGGGCCGCTGGTTCGCGGTCGATCACGACGGCGTGACCCCCGACCTGCTGACCATGGCCAAGGGGCTGACGGGCGGCTACGCGCCGGGGGGCGCGGTCATCGTGACCAGCGCCGTGGCCCGCCACTTCGACGAGAACGTCCTGCAGTGCGGGCTGACGACCTACGCGCACCCGCTGACCTGCGCCGCCATCGTCGCCGCCGTGGAGAGCTATCGGGACGGCGACCTGCCCGGCAGGGCCGCGGTGCTGGGCGATACCCTCCGGGGGGCCCTGGCCCAGCTGGCACGCACGCGGCCCTTCGTCGGCGAGGTGCGGGGCATCGGCCTGCTGTGGGCGCTGGAGCTGGTGGAGCCCGGCACGCGCGTGCCGCTGAACGCGGTGGCGCTGGGCCGGCTGGCGGCCGCCTTGCGGCGCCGTCACCTGCACGTCCACAAGCGCGAGAACCTGGTCTACCTGGCGCCGCCGCTGGTCGCCACCGAGGCTGACCTGACGGAGGGGACGGCCCGCCTGGCCGCGGCCCTGGACGAGAGCGCGCCATGACCGACGTCATCGGCCCCCCGGCCCCCGGAAAGCTGTACCCCTCCGTCGAGGTGGCGCTGGCGGACCTGCTGCGCGACGGGATGCGCCTGATGTCGGGGGGCTTCGGCCTGTCCGGCATCGCCGAGGCGTGCATCGACGAGATCGCGCGCCGGGGCCCGCGCGACCTGACCGTCATCAGCAACAACTGCGGCAACCAGGGCCAGGGTCTGGCGGTGCTGCTGCAGAAGAAGCTGGTGCGGGCGGTGATCTGCAGCTACGTGGGCGGCAACCCCGATCTCGCCGAGCAGTACCTGGCGGGCACCGTCGCCGTCGAGCTGAACCCCCAGGGCACGTTCGCCGAGCGCATCCGCGCCGGCGGCGCCGGACTGGGCGGCTTCTTCACGCCGGTGGGGGCCGGCACCGTCGTGGCCGAGGGCAAGGAGTCGCGGATGCTGGACGGCAAGCTGCAGATCTTCGAGACCCCGCTGCGGGCCGATCTGACGATCATCCGGGCGCAGGTGGCGGACCGCTTCGGCAACGCCCGCTTTCATCGGACCGCGCGCAACTTCTCGCCCCTGATGGCCACGGCCGCCACCGTGACGGTGCTGGAGGCCGACACGCTGGTGGACGTCGGCGCCATCGACCCCGACGACGTGCACCTGCCGGGAATCTACGTCGATCGCATCGTCCACGTGCCCCGCCACCGGGACGTGATCGAGTTCCGGACCACCCGCCCCGGGAGCCAGCCATGAGCTGGTCGCGCGAGCAGATGATCCGGCGCGCGGCCGCCGAGGTTCGCCCCGGAATGATCGTGAACCTGGGCATCGGGATGCCCACCGAGGTGGCGAACGAGATCGCGCCCGGCGCCGGCGTCATGTTGCAGTCGGAGAACGGCCTGCTCGGCATGGGGCCCTACCCGTACGACGAGCAGGTGGACCCGCTGCTGATCAACGCGGGCAAGCAGACGGTGACGGCGGTGGCGGGCGCCAGCACCTTCGACTCGGCGGCGTCGTTCGCCATGATCCGGGGCGGGCACGTCGATCTGGCCATCCTGGGCGGCCTGGAGGTGGCGGCGAACGGCGATCTGGCGAACTGGACCGTCCCGGGCAAGCTGATCACCGGCATGGGCGGGGCCATGGATCTGGCGGCAGGCGCCCGGCGCCTCCTGGTGCTGCAGAGCCACGCCTCAAAGGACGGCAAACCGAAGCTGGTGGCGAAGCTGACCCTGCCGCTGACCGCGCTCGGTTGCGTCGACCGGGTCATCACCGAGCTGGGCGTCTTTGATCCGACGGGCGACGGCTTCCGCTGCGTGGAGCGGGCTGCGGATGTCACCGAAGACCAGGTCCGCGCGCTGACCGGCGCGCCCGTGGCCTTCTAGTTCGCGAAGACCTCCAGCTCGGAGAAGCCGGGCTCGTCCGGCTGGTCCTGGACGCTGGTGAAGCGGAGGGAGGACGCGTTCGTGACCCGGGGCGCGACCAGGATGTCCAGGTCGCGATCGGGATCGGGCAGCAGGCGATCCTCGGTCCACAGCACCACGCCGTTGGCGTCGAGCAGCTCGAAGCGGCCCTCGATGAAATCGTAGCCCGTGGCGTACTCCCGGTTGCCACGCATGGCGATGCGTCCCACCGTCTGGGGCGTGGGGAAGGTCAGCTGATAGAACGGCATGATCGCGCAGACCGGGGGACCGGCGCAATCCCCATGCGCCGTGAAGAAGCTGGTCTGCAGGTTGTTGTCGTACCCGCTCATCCGGGACCAGTTCGTGGTGTTGTATTCGGTGCTGGACGTGGCGGTGACGCCGGGGAGCAGCGACAGGTTCTGTCCCACGTTGAAGACGCGGCCCCGGAACGACCCGATGCTGTTCGACGCCGTCAGCGCACCGGTCACCATGTCCGAAGGGACGGTCACGTCGACGCGATCCACGGTCGCCCCCACCCACGTGGTGGTGCCCGACCCCACCACCGGCATGGGCCGGCCCACCGGATCGGTGATGGTCACCGGCTGGCTGAGCAGGTTCGTGCCGACGAGCGAGATGGTAGTGCCCGGCATGGCGTTGTCGGGCGTGTAGTCGACGATGGTGGGCGCCCCGACCGCCGGCGTGACCGTGAAGTAGAGCGTGTTCGTCGTCAGCGACCCCTTCGTCAGCCAGATGGGGACCCGTCCTGTCGAGATGCCGGTGAGGATGTTCAGCGAAGTCGTGGCGTACGGGCCCTGCTCGTCGGCGCCCGTGGTGGTGGGGACCGGGTTGCCGTCGAAGACGATGGTCCAGCCCGGGCCGATGGCCGCACCGCGCACCTGCAGCGTCACCGAGGTCCCGGCAGTGCCCGTGTCCGGCACCAGGCTGGTGAGCTGCGGAACGACGCCCGCGTCGCCCGCCCCTCCGCCCTGGCCGGCCGTGCCGAGCGCGCCTCCGCCTCCGCCTCCGCCGGGGCCCTGCTGGCCCGCATGGCCGCCCTGCCCCGTCTGTCCGCCCTGCGCGGGGCCTGCCCCGCCGAAGCCGTCCGGTGGCGCGGTCAGGCACACGCCCTCCGCGCAGATCCCCGAAGCACACGGCGCGGCGGCCACCGTCAGCGGCATCTTCGTGCTGGTGTTGACGTAACTGACGGCGCTGGCGCAGGACAGCTGGGTCTCGTCACCGGCGTGATACTCGGGCAGCGTCGAGGTGTCGATCAGCTCCGACCGGCAGCGCCCGTCGATGCAGGTCTGGCCGGGCCCGCAGTCGAACTTGCCGAGGCACGCCGACACCATGCCCAGCCGGACGAACAACGTCTTCTCCGGCACCAGGTTGAACACCGCGGTCCGCACCACCAGCTCCTGGTTGGTGTCGTCGAACGCGGTCAACGTGACGTGGACCCGGTCGGCGGTGCCGGCCGAGGAGAACACGCCGTACGTGCCCGGAATGGTATAGGGCTGCCGCGGATCGCCCGAGATGATGCGGTCCTCACCGTGGCCTAGCGGAAAACCGGGGGCCGACACCTCCAGGTTGACATAGGACAGCGGCATGGGCGCGTCCAGGTCGGTGGCCAGACCCAGCACCACCTCGGTCCGCTTCTTCTCGCTGCATCCGGCCGCCACCATCGCCGCCAGCGCCACCACATGGACCGCCCTCGTTGTCGCGTGCCGCACGCCGGCGACGATAGGGAGCGGCGCTGGGGCCGTCAAGGCGGGCCGGCAGGACCGGCGGCCGCAGGTCCCAGCCCCATGCGCCGCAAGGCCGCCATCACCGTCTTCAGATCCTCCCAGGTCTCCTTCTTCTTGCTGGGATCGCGCAGCAGATAGGCGGGATGGAACGTGGGCATCAGCTGCACCCCCTCGTACGTGCGAAAATTTCCGCGCAGGCGGCTGATGGGGGTCTCGTCGCGCAGCAAGCACTGGGCGGCGAACTTGCCCAGCGTGACGATCACGCGCGGGCGCAACGCCGCCAGCTGCTTCTTCAGGAAAGGCTCGCAGGCCTCGATCTCGTCCGGCTCGGGGTTGCGGTTGCCGGGGGGCCGGCACTTCACGACGTTGCAGATGTACACGTCCTCGCGCCGGTAGCCCATCGCCTCGATCATCTTGTTCAGCAACTGGCCGGCCTTGCCCACGAACGGCTCACCCTGCGCGTCCTCGTCGGCGCCCGGGCCTTCGCCCACGAACACCAGGTGCGCCTCGGGGTTGCCCACGCCGAACACCAGGTTGGTGCGGCCGCGGGCCAGCTTGCAGCGCTGGCAATCGCCCAGCTCCTCGCGGGCCAGCTGCAGGCCTGCCAACCCCGTGGGACGAAGGGCCGTGCCTGCAGACGCTTCGCGGCTGGTCCGGTCGCCCTCGAACACCGCCACGGTGACGGCCTCGGCGGCGCCGCTGGCGACCGCCAGCGCCGCCAGCGCGTCCCTCCCTTGCACCACCGGGGGCGTGCGGCGCTTGCCGCGGCCGGTGGGCACGCCAGTCAGGCCCGAGCGGGCCCGCAGGGACAGATTCGCGCGCAAGCGTCCGGCCAGCGCCCGCAGCTCTTCACGCGCGTCGACGCCGTCCTCGCTGGCTGGCTCATCGTTGGGCATGGGCGCCTTTCTCTGCCGGTTCGCCGGCGCGCTGCCGCACCAGCGCGTCGGCCCCCAGCGAGGTGTAGAACGTGACCAGTGTGTCGACCGCGTCGGGCTGCGGGATCCGCCGCTCCAGCTCGGCGCGGATGGCGCGGTAGGCGTCCAGGAAGCGGGCCTCGGTCGAGATCACGTACGCCCGTCCCAGCAGCGCCGCCACGCTGCCGTTCCAGCAGTTCTCGTCGCGGCCCCGCTTCACGAAGCCGGGCGGGATGGCGCTGGCCACGCGCTCGCGCAGCCAGGCGCCCACGAAGGGGGTGTTCCCTTCGGCGGCCGCGATCGCCAGCACGCGCATCGCCGTGGTGGACGAGAAGTCGAACAGCGCGCCGGGCGTCTCCGGCTCGGTGGCGAACACGGGCGGCGCCTTCATGCCGAACGCCCGCTCCACGAACCTCCGGCCGGCCGCCAGCAGGCCGCGATCCTCGACCGCCCGCGCGTATTCGATCAGGTTCCAGGCCAGAAAGCCAGGGTCCTGAAAATCGCGCCCGGAC
>Ga0207671_10000073_pt1 | contig 157516 bp, 136 predicted proteins | sample KBSC24metaG_FD_184352 | JGI IMG/M metagenome (GOLD analysis project Ga0207671, IMG submission 184352) | Corn rhizosphere microbial communities from Kellogg Biological Station, Michigan, USA - KBS C2-4 metaG (SPAdes) (version 2) | ecosystem: Host-associated > Plants > Roots > Rhizosphere >...
CAGGATCTCCAGCAACACCGGGTCGACCGAGGGCAGCGGCGAGATCGCCAGCGACACCGGCGGCTCGGCCGGTTCCGGGGCCGGGATGCTGTGCGTGTCGGTGAGACCGGCGGCCGGAATCGCCGCGGCGGCGGCGTCGAGGCGCGGCACCCGGCGGCGCACGGTGCGGCGCACGGTTTCCATCGCGGTCGGCGCATGGTCCTCGATCCGTGCGGACGCGTCGCCGCCGGCGAGCCGGCTGGCGGTCTGCTGGATCGCCTCGACCGGCGCATGCGGCGCGCCTTCGCCCTTCAGCGAGGCCAGCAGCTGCGGCAGCGCATCGATGGCGTGGCGCACCAGCGCCTGCACGCCTGCGTGCGGCTCGATCGTGTGATCGAGCACGCGGTTGAGCATGTCCTCCACCCGCCAGGCGAATTCGCCCAGCGCGGGGATGCCGACCAGCCGGCCGGAGCCCTTGAGCGTGTGGAAGGAGCGGCGGATCGGGGTCAGCTCGTCGAACCGCGCGGGATCGGCCAGCCAGCTGCCTTCGGCGCTGCGCAGGTTGTCGATCTCCTCCTGCATCTCTTCCAGGAAGATCTCGCGAATGTCGTCGTCGATGCCTTCGGCCTGGTGGTCGAAACGGAACGCGCCGGCCTGCGCGGCGTTCGCCGGCACCTGCTCCTCGATCTCTTCCTCGATCTCGATCCAGTCGGCGTCGTCGCCAGCCATCGGGGGCGCGGTGGCTTCGGTCTGCGCATAGCGCAAACCGTCGACGTCATGCGCCGGCGCCTCGCGCGGCACTTCCGGCGCGACGAACAGTTGGCTGGCGTCGCTGCCGGGATACAGGCTCACCGACTCGGACAAGGTGTCCTCGCCGCGGTCCTGCGCCTCGGCCGCCGGCGCGTCGACCTCCACGGCCGACAGCGGCCGCTCGGCCGGCAGCGGCCAGTAGCCGAGCTGGCCGAGGCTGTGCTCGGCCACGTCGATGATGTGCGCCAGGCCGCCGCGATGTTCGCGCGCCGCCTCCAGGTAGTACTCCAGCGCGGCCAGCGCGTCGGCCAGGTGATCCATCTGCGTGCTGCTGGGCACGCGGCGGTCGGCCAGCAATTCGTTGTGGATGAAGCGGCCGATGCCCTCGGCCAACTCGGCCGGACGCTCGGCGGACAGCATGCGCGCGGCGCCGGCGACCTCGCTCATCTGGGCCGGTGCGGCGGCCAGTCCGGCGTGCTCCCAGCCGGATTCGACGAAGGCGACGATCGCCTCCTTCACCTTTTCGGTGTTGCGGATCGCCTCCTGCATCACCGTGCTGAGGATGCCCTGCGCCTCGCTGCGCGGCAGCCCCGGCGCGACGGTGCCGTCGTGCGGCTCCTCGCCCGCGCCCAGGCTCTCGATGTGGTCGTCCAGCGAGGCTTCCACGTACAGCAGCGCGCCGGCCACGTCGAGCAGGATGTCCTCGTCGACGGGGCGCAGCTTGTTGACGATCTCGTCGAGCACGCGCCGCTGTTCCTCGATCACCCGGCGCGGCACCGACAGCGCCAGCATGCCCAGGGTGTCGCCCACGCGGCCGAGCAGTTCGCACTGCGGCTCCAGCGAGGCCGCATCGGCGCCGGGCTGGCGCTGGAACAGGTCGAGCGCTTCCTTCACGCGCAGCAGGTCGTCCTTCAGCGCCTTGGCCACCGAATCGAGCAGGGCGCGGTTGTGCCCCGCCATCGAGCCGCGGGCATGTTCCAGTTCTTCGGCATCGGGCAGCAGGTTGTCCAGCGCATACGTGCGGCGCAGCAGCTCCATGTGCGGGCTGTGCTGGCGCGACTGCGCCACGATGTAGAGCAGGCGGTTGCACAGCTCGTCGGCCTCGCCGCCGCGCAGGCCGTCCTCGCCCTGCTCGATCAGCTGGCGGATGTGCCGGTCGGCCTTGCCGATCAGCTGGCGCAGTTCGGCCACATGCGCCGCGAGCATGCCGCGCTCGAGTCCTTCCACCACGCCGGCGGCGATCCACCACAGGCGCCGGCCATGTACGTGGAAGCAGCGCGCGGCGATCGCCAGCAGCGCCTTGCGCATGCCGGCCAGCGGCTGCGCCTGCGACTGGCCGCGGAACCAGGCAAGCATGTGCTGCTGGAACTGCAGGCGCAGCTCGACCAGCTCGCCGCGGCGAGCCTCGGCCTGCGCCTCGCTCATCGCGGCGGGCGCCTGGGTGGGCAGGAACGCATCGAGGTTGGGGCGGAACAGCGCCGATTCGGGCAAGGCCTCCTGGCCGCGGCTGGCGCGCAGGTCGTTCAACAGCGGCAGCAGCACCACCGGCACGTCGCGGTGGCCGCCGGCGAGGCGTTCCAGGTAGTCGGGCAGCTGCATCATGCCGCGCATCAGCGCGGTATAGGCTTCCTCGCGCTGCGCGACATGCCCTTCCAGCAGCGCGATCGCCAGCGCTTCCATTTCCGACGCCACCATCGCCGGGCCGGGCAACTCGACCATCCGCAGCGTGCCCTGCACCTGGTGCAGGCCGCTCGCGCAGGCGCGCATGGCTTCGTCGCTGGCCGGGTTGTCGACGTAGGATTCCAGCGCTTCGCGAGCATCCGCCAGCGTCTGTTCCAGCTCGGGACGAACCCACTGCAAGGTGGTGAAATCGATGTGGTCTTGAAGTCTCATGCACTTCCCTCAGCGGTTGCGCGGCACGGGGCCGCGCCACCATCGAGACTGCCCCAGTCAGTAAGAGCCTGTTTATGATCTCCAAGCACCCCGCGCCGAGAACTGTTTGCGCGCAGGCAAGGAAGAACGAGGAAGTGGACGTCCGTCCACGACCGAGTGATGACGCAGGAATGCGGGCAAACAGACTCGGCCCTGCGGGTTGCCATCGAGTGGCCGTCAGGTGGTAGCGCGCGGCTTGACCTGACCGCCAGTCAGGCGCTGCGCCACGCGCTACCACCTGACGGCCACTCGATGACAACGCGGGGCGCTTGGAGATCATAAACAGGCTCTGTCCCATCATCCCGGCAGCTTGAAGTGCGCCACCGAACGCCGCAGGTCGCTGGCCAGCTGCGCCAGCGTACCGATCGAGTCGGCGGTGCGGCTGGCGCCCTGCGAGGTCTGCGAGGTGATTTCCCGGATCGCGTTCATCGATTGCGAAATGTCCGTCGCCGCCGCCGACTGCTGGCGCGCCGCGCTGGAGATGTTCTGAATCAGCGCGGACAGATCGTGCGACACGCGCTCGATGTCGCCCAGCGCGCTGCCGGCGTCCTCCGCCTTGCGCGCACCGGCGACCACCTCGGCGGTGGTCTGCTCCATCGAGTTCACCGCCTCGTTGGTATCGGACTGAATCGTCTGCACCAGGGTCTCGATACGCTTGGTCGCGCTGGTCGAGCGTTCGGCCAGTCGCTGCACTTCGTCCGCCACCACCGCGAAACCGCGACCCGCCTCACCGGCCGAGGCCGCCTGGATCGCCGCGTTCAAGGCCAGGATGTTGGTCTGCTCGGCGATGTCGTTGATCAGTTCCACGATGGAGCCGATCTCCTGCGAGGACTCGCCCAGCCGCTTGATGCGCTTGGAGGTCTCCTGGATCTGGTCGCGGATCGAGTCCATGCCGGAGATCGTCTCGCGCACCACCTCGGCGCCGTGCGAGGCGATCTGCACCGAGCGCTCGGCCACGTCGGCCGATTCGGCGGAGTTCTTCGACACGTGGTCCAGCGAGCTGGCGATCTCGTTGATCGCGCCGGTGGCGGTGCTGATCTGCTGCGCCTGCTGCTCGGCCGCGTCGGCCAGGTGGCGGGCGGTGGTCTGGGTTTCCTGCGCCGACGAGGAGACCTGCTCGGAGGTCTCGTTGATCGTGGTCACCAGGGTGCGCAACTCGTCAATGGCGTAGTTCACCGAGTCGGCGATCGCGCCGGTGATCTCCTCGGTCACCGTGGTCTTCACCGTCAGGTCGCCTTCGGCCAGCGCGCCCATCTCGTCCAGCAGGCGCATGATCGCCTCCTGGTTGCGCTGGTTGAGCGAGGTGGACTCGGCGAAGCGGCGACGCTGGTCGCGCACCAGGCTGACCACCAGCAGCAGGGCGAACGCCACCGCGCCGATCGCGGCCAGCAGGCCCCACCACACGTTCGGAAAGAGGCGGCGCAACGGCAGCTTGCCGATCTGCTCGGCGAGGTCGTTCGCGCGCAGCAGCACCGACTGCGAATCCAGCGAGGCCTTGTTGCCGGCCTGCTTCACCGTGGCGAGGTTGCCGGAAGCGGACACCAGCTTGGCCAACGGATCGGCCAGCTTGCCCCAGTCGTCCTGCATGCCGGTGAGGATCTTGCGTGCGTTGGCGTCGCCGATCGGCCGCACGCCGCTGCCCGGGTTGCCCTCGATCAGGCCCTGCAGCACGCTGCCGTACAGCTGGGCGTCGCGCTGCAGGCCGTCGGCGGCCGCCTGGGCGTTGTCGCCGCCCTGCAGCACTTCCTGCACGCGGCGGATGATGCGGTCGGCCGACAGCATCTGGCGCGAGGTGCCGAGCATCTGCTCGGCACTGCCGTTGCGCTGCTGCAGGATGTTGACCACCTGGTCCATGCTGGAATTGAGCAGCGGCATCTGCTGCGACACGGCAGCCGCGCGCTGACCGGAGTCGAGCACCACGGCCTTGTTCTGGAGGATCTTGCCGATGTCGCCGTCCAGCTGCTTCCAGGCGCCGTCCAGCGCGCTGGCCGCACGACCGACCGGCGAGGCGTTGTTGTCGGCATAGGCGTGCATGCCGGTGGCCGCATCACCCTTGTTCAGCTTGCGCACCGCCGAGTCGATCGCGTTGCGGGTGCTTTCCAGCTCCTTGTACGAATCGGCGTTGCCGTCGGACGACTCCAGCGCGAATTTCGCGGTCTGCTGCGACAGCACCTGGATCTGCGTGGTCAGCGCGACCGCCTGGCGGTCCTCGCCGTTCTTCACGTTGAGCTGCCAGAAATCCAGTGCCGCGAAGCCGATCGCGACCAGCAACAGGACAATGAGTGCGGTATTCCCACGCTCCTTGCCGACGCCCCCTGTAGTGCTCATGTTCACCTCGTCCGTCTACTTCACCGGATCGGCCCCGCCAGCCTGGGCGGGAACGGATCCTGGACCTGCCATCTTGGAGTTTCCGGCCCCTGGCGGCGCCGGACCTGCTGCATGCGACCGCCGCGGGATCAGGCCGCGGCTTGGCGGAAATCGGGCGCCCGCACCAGCCGGCCCATGTTGAATATCGCCATCTGCTGCTCCCCCTCGCCCACCCGCTGCTCGGCGAAACGCGCCAGCCGCGGATCGTCTTCCTGCCCGGCCGCACGGCGCTGCTCCGCATCCACCGTGCGCTGGCCGAACACCTCGTCGACCAGCAGCGCCACGCTGCCGCCGCCCTGGCGCACCACCAGCAGGCGGGCGCGGTCGGTCTGCGGCGTGCGCTCGTCGAACAGGAAACGGCCGAAATCCACCACCGGCATCAGGTTGCCGCGCACGTTCGCCACGCCGAGCAGCCACGGCCGAGTGCCGGGCACCGCGGTGAGTGGCGGCATCGCCAGCAACTCATTGATCTCGCCGATCTCGCTGACCAGCATGCGCGGGCCCACGCGATAGCCGATGCCGCGCCACAGGCCCGGCGCGTCCATCCGCTCGCGGGTGTCCGAGGCATGCTCCAGCGACAGCCGCTCGTAGCGGGCCAGGATCTCGAACGGGGTAAGCCCGGCGGTCGCGTTCATGCCGCGCTCGACAGCAGCTGGTTGATGCAGGCGAGCAGCTCGCCCTCGTTCACCGGCTTGGTGATGAAGGCGCGCGCGCCCTGGCGCAGGCCCCACACCCGGTCGGTCTCCATCGCCTTGGTGGTGATCATCACGATCGGCACCTCGGACGTGGCCGGATCGCGGGTGAGCGTGCGGGTGGCCTGGAAGCCGTTCATGCCGGGCATGATGACGTCCATGATGACCAGCGCGGGCGGCGTGCTGCGCACGCGCTCGATGCCTTCCTCGGCATTGCCGACGGAGGCGACTTGATGACCCGCGCGTTCGAGCAGCGTAGTAAGCACGCGCACGTCGGTCGGCGAGTCGTCGATGATGAGGATATCGGCCACAGGTTCCCCCGAGAATCTGCGGTCAGCGGCTGGGAACCGTACTGACATGGTGATGGATGGCGCCGAGCAGCTCGTCGCGCGTGAATGGCTTGGTGAGGTACTGCTCCGCGCCCACGACGCGGCCGCGCGCCTTGTCGAACAGGCCGTCCTTGGAACTCAGCATGATCACCGGGGTGCCGCGGAACTGCGGGTTGTTCTTGATCAGCGCGCAGGTTTGATAGCCGTCCAGCCGCGGCATCATGATGTCGACGAAGATGATGGCGGGCTTCTGGTCGGCGATCTTGGCCAGCGCCTCGAAGCCGTCCACCGCAGTCAGCACGTCGCAGCCTTCCTTCTTCAGCAAGGTCTCTGCCGTGCGACGGATGGTCTTGGAGTCATCGATCACCATGACCCGCAGGCCAGCCAGACCATTCGCGTTCGCGTTCAGATTCATTACTCCCCCCCTGTCACCCAAAAACGGGTCCAGGACAACCACCAAGACAGGCAACAAGCATGCCGCCGGTGCACGTGACAAAACAAGACAAGCATCGCGATCCGCGACACCCGCTCTGCGGCGGGATGCACAGGCCTCGTTGTTTACTGCCTGCCTGCCAGCGCGTCAAGCAACATTCGCGTCGCGAGGGGCCCCGCGAGCGCGCAATGTGACCCTCACCGGCAGGCTTGAACCTTCCGCGGCACCGGGGGGGCTCCGATCAAGCCAGGGACGGTGTGCAGGCTTGTCGCGACCGGCGGCGTGGGCGAACATCGTCCTTCCCGTCGCCGGCGCTCCGCGCCGCAAGACCTTTCGCGGAGAATCACGATGCCCCTCTCGGTCGCGGTGCTGATGGACCCCATCGGCGCGATCAAGCCGGCCAAGGACACCAGCCTGGCCATGCTGCTGGAGGCGCAGCGCCGCGGCCACACGCTGCACTACCTGGAACAGGGCGACCTGGCGTTGCGCGACGGCGAGCCGTGGGCGCGGCTGCGCCCGCTCGCGGTACGCGACGACGCGCACGACTGGTTCAGCCTCGGCGAGGCGCAGTGGCGCGACCTGCGCGAGCTGGACATCGTGCTGATGCGCAAGGATCCGCCGGTGGACGCCCAGTTCATCTACGACACCATGGTGCTGGAGGCGGCCCAGCGCGGTGGCGTGAACGTGGTGAACGACCCCCGCGCCCTGCGCGACTGCAACGAGAAGCTGTTCGCGCTGCAGTTCCCCGAATGCTGCGCACCCACCCTGGTCTCGCGCGATCCGGCCGAGCTGCGCCGTTTCGTGGCCGAACACGGCGAAGCGGTGCTGAAGCCGCTGGACGGCATGGGTGGGCGCGGCATCTTCCGCGTGAAGGCCGGCGACAGCAACCTGAATTCGATGCTGGAGACCCTGCTGGCCGGCGGCCCGCACGGCGAGGGCCGGCACTTCGCGATCGCGCAGAAGTTCATCCCGGCGATCAGCGCGGGCGACAAGCGCATCCTGCTGATCGACGGCGAGCCCGTGCCCTATGCGCTGGCGCGCATCCCGCAGGGCGACGAGTTCCGCGGCAACCTCGCCGCCGGCGGCCGCGGCGAAGGCGTGCCGCTCAGCGAGCGCGACCGCTGGATCGCCGCCCAGGTGGCGCCGGAACTGCGCCGGCGCGGCCTGCGCTTCGTGGGCCTGGACGTGATCGGCGATTACCTCACCGAGATCAACGTCACATCGCCGACCTGCGCGCGCGAGCTGGATGCGCAATTCGGGCTTAATATCGCGGGCCTGCTGTTCGACGCCCTCGAGCAGCGCCCTGCTGGAAGCCGCGCTCCGTGAGTTCCGCCGCTGCACGCCCTGCCGCCGACCCGATCGGCGCGACCCTGCTGTTCTCGCTGCTGCTGCATGGCGTGCTGCTGCTGGGCATCACCTTCCATTTCGCCAAGCCCACGCCCAGCCTGCCCACGCTGGACGTCACCCTGGTCAACGTGGCCAACCGCGAGGCGCCGGACCAGGCCGATTTCCTGGCCCAGGCGAACAACCGCGGCGGCGGCCAGAGCGAGCACGCGGCGCGGCCCTCGCAGCCGTTCTCCGGCGCCCTGCCCAAGCCCGATCCCGGCACGGCGATGCGGAACATCGACGCCGCCACGCCGCAGCCGCGCGAAGCCACGCCGCAGCGCATGGTCACCACCAGCGGCCAGAGCCGTTTCAGCGTGGCCAGCGACACCGCGCAGACCGAGGTGCCGCCGCAGGACGCGCCCAGCGCGCAGGAGCTGCGCCGCCAGCAGGAGATGGCCCAGCTCGCCGCCGAACTGCGCCACCAGACCCAGGCCTACGCCAAGCGCCCACGCAAGAAATACATCTCGGCCAACACGAAAGAGTATGTCTATGCCGCCTACATGCGCGGCTGGTCCGACCGCGTGCAGCGGGTGGGCAACCTCAACTACCCGGAAGAGGCGCGCCGGCGCGAGCTGCACGGCGACCTGCTGCTCACCGTGGGCATCAACCGCGACGGCAGCATCCACAGCATCGACGTGATCAGCAGCTCCGGCCAGCCGCTGCTGGACGCCGCCGCCGAGCGCATCGTGCGGCTGGCCGCGCCGTTCCCGCCGCTGCCCGCCGAGGCCAAGGTGGACGAGCTCTACATCACCCGCACCTGGCAGTTCCTGCCCGGCGGCGTGCTGCGGAGCAAATAGACCGCGGCCCAACTGCCGACTCTTCACGGTACGGGCTTACAATGGGCGCATGAGCCGCACCGAACCGCCCACCCTCACCGGTCACTTCCTGATCGCCATGCCCGGGCTGGCCGAGCCGCCGTTCTCGCGCGGCGTGGCCCTGCTGTGCCAGCACAGCGAGGAAGGGGCGGTGGGCCTGCTGGTGAACCAGCTCTCGCAGTACCGCCTCGGCGACGTGCTGGCGCAGATGAAGCTGGAGTGCAGCGATCCCGAACTGGCCGACGCACCGGTGCTGATCGGCGGCCCGGTGCAGCAGGAGCGCGGCTTCGTGCTGCACCGCGAGCCCGGCCACTGGGAGTCCAGCTACCGCATCAATGCCTCGTGGTCGGTGACCACCTCGCGCGACATCCTGGTGGCGATGGCCGCCGGCGAGGGTCCGCGCCAGGCGATCATGGCGCTGGGCTACGCGGGCTGGGATGCCGGCCAGCTGGAACAGGAACTGATGGCGAACGCCTGGCTCACCGCCGAGGCCTGCGAGCGGGTGGTGTTCGACACCCCGCTGGAGGACCGCTGGAGTGCCGCCGCCGGCCTGGTCGGCGTCGACCCGCTGCAGCTTCCCGGCTACGCGGGCCACGCATGAGCTGTGCCTTCGGCTTCGACGTCGGCAGCAAGCTGATCGGCGTGGCGGTGGGCAATGCGCTCACCGCCAGCGCCCGCGCGCTCGCCGTGCTCGCGGTGCGCGACGGCGAACCGGAATGGCCGCAACTGGATGCGCTGCGCGGCGCATGGCTGCCCGACACCCTGGTCGTGGGCCTGCCGCTCACGCTGGCCGGCGAGGAACAGCCCGCCAGCCGGCGTGCCCGCCGCTTCGCCGCGGCGCTGCAGCAGCGCTATGCCCTGCCGGTGGCGCTGGTCGACGAACGCCACAGCTCGCAGGAGGCCGCGCACCGCTTCGCCGCCGCCCGCGCCGCGGGCCTGAAGCGCCGCCGCGATGCCGCGGCGATCGACGCCGTGGCCGCCGCCGTGATCCTCGAACGCTGGCTCGCCGAACCCGCGCCCACTTCTGATCTTTCCACTCCCGCCGCCCCGCCATGACCACACGCCTGCGCCACCTCACCACGCTGGAACACCTGCCGCGCGCCAGCATCGAGCGCCTGCTCGATCGCGCCATCGCGGTGCGCGACGCCTGCGCGCACGGCACCCGCAAGCTGGACACGCTGGCCGGGCGCACCGTGCTGAACCTGTTCTTCGAGCCGTCCACGCGCACCCGCACCTCGTTCGAGCTGGCCGCGCGCCGGCTGGGCGCCGACGTGCTGAACTTCGACATCGGCTTCTCCTCCACCGCCAAGGGCGAGGCGCTGTACGACACCTTGCACACGCTGGAGGCCATGCACCTCGACGCGATCGTGGTGCGCCACAAGGTCTCCGGCACGCCGGAGGAACTGGTGCGCCACGCGATGAGCGGCGTGTCGGTGATCAACGCCGGCGACGGCAACCGCGCCCACCCCACCCAGGGCCTGCTCGACGCGCTGACCATCCGCCAGCACCGGCCGGATTTCGAGAACCTGGTGGTGACGATCTGCGGCGACATCCGCCATTCGCGCGTGGCGCGCTCGGACGTGCACGCGCTCACCGCGCTGGGCACGGGCGAGATCCGCCTCTGCGGGCCCGCCGCGCTGCTGCCGGAAACCTCGGAATTCCCGCAGTGCCGCTTCACCGAGGATTTCGACAGCGCGATCGAAGGCGCCAACGTGGCGATCATGCTGCGCCTGCAGAAGGAGCGCATGGCCGCCACCGACCTGCCCGACGAGGCCGCCTACTTCAGCCGCTACGGCCTGGACAACCGTCGCCTCGCGCGCGCCGCCAAGGGCTGCCTGGTGATGCACCCCGGCCCGCTCAACCGCGGCATCGAGATCGCCGACGAGGTGGCCGACGGCGCGCAGTCGCGCATCCTCGAACAGGTGGCGAACGGCGTATTCGTGCGCATGGCGGTGCTGGCCGAGCTGCTGGCGCGCTGAGCGCCGCTCCCGTCGAGACACGACCGGCGCGACACGCAGCACGCGGACGGCCGAATGGCCGTCCGTCTTGCACCGCAGCAAGCCGCAAAGCGGGCATAATTGCACGTAGCGGCATCCACCATCGGGGAACACCATGCAATCGAGGACGCGCTTCATCGCGCTGGGACTGGCCTGCGTCGCACTGGCGGCCTGTTCGCACAAGGACAAGAACGCGCCGCTGGCCTTCGTGCCGGCGGACACGCCGTACGTGGTCGCCAACCTGGCGGCGCTGGACGATGCCACGCGCCAGGCGCTGCTCGCCCAGGCCGACCTGCAGCTGCCCTCGCAGGTGGCCCAGATGGAAGCCTTCGCCACGCGTGAACAGGCCAACGATCCCGATGCCGCGCGCCTGGTGCGCGCCTTCACCGCCGAACTCAAGGGCAAGACCATCGAGGCCTTCGCCCAGGTCAACGGCTTCGACCTCAAGGGCCGCTTCGCGCTCTACGGCGAGGGCATGGCGCCGGTGCTGCGCTTCGAACTGACCGACCCGAAGGCTTTCGAGGGCTTCGTGGGCCGGCTGGAAACCGCCTACGGCAAGCAGCTCGATACCGCCGCCATCGGCACGCAGAGCTACCGCAAGCAATTGTTCCCCGCCTCCGGCACCGAGCTGGTGCTCGCCGTGGTCGGCAAGCAGATGGTGGCGGCGATCCTCCCGGCCGATGCCGCCACGCCGCTGCTGCGCCAGACCCTGGGTCTGGACCGCCCCGCGAAAAGCCTGCAGGACGACGGCCGCCTCGCCGCGCTGGCCAAGGACAAGGGCTACGCGAAGTGGCTGGTCGGCCAGCTCGACCTCACCCGCGCGCTGCCGCTGGTGATTTCCGGCAGCGACCCGCTGATCGCCGCGATCGAGCACGCCCACGCCGGCGCGGAATCCGCGAAGACCGGCGAGCCGGTGGCGAACCTGCTGAAGACCTCGCCGAGCTGCGCCCCCGAGGCCAGCCGCATCGCCGCGCGCGTGCCGTCGATCAGCTTCGGCTACACCCGGCTGGATGCGCAACACCAGGACGGCCGCCTCGACGTGGCGCTGGCCGACGACATCGCCAAGGCCTTCAGCGGACTCAAGGTGGAGCTGCCCGGCCTCGGCGGCGGCAGCGCGGCGCCGTTCGACCTCAGCCTCGCGTTGCCGGTGGTCGCGCTGCGCACGTTCTGGTCGGCCCAGGCCGATGCGGTGGCGGCCAAGCCGTTCACCTGCCCGATGCTGGTCGACCTCAACGACGGCTTCGCCAAGCTGGGCGAGGCGATGCCGAAGGCGGCGCTCCCGCCGTTCGGCAACCTGCTCGGCCTGCGCCTCGCACTCGACAGCCTGAGCGCGGACAAGACCAGCAGCCTGCCGAACTTCAGCGGCCGCGTGGTGCTCGGCACCAGCGACCCCAGCGGCCTGCTCGCCACCGGGCAGATGATGGTGCCCGCGCTGGCCAAGCTGAAACCCGCCGCCGGCGGTGCGCCGGTGGCGCTGCCGAAGGACATGGCCACCATGCTCGGCCAGCCGGCCTGGCTGGCGACTGGCGACAAGGCCCTCGCGCTCGGCATCGGTGCCGGCGAGGACGCCAAGCTCGCCGCCACGCTGCACGATCCGGCAGGCGGCCCCGGCCAGATGCTGCGCATGCACCTCTCCGGCGCGATGTACCTGGACTGGCTGAAGTTCATGGAGATGAAGTCCGACAGCCTCGCCGCCGCCGCCGCCGAGATGAGCAAGAGCGACGAGCCCACCATCAACGGCGACACCACGCCCGCCGACGAGGCCGCCCAGGCCGCCGCCGACGCGGCCCGTTCCAAGGCGCAGTTCACCGCGATGGAAGCCCAGGCGCAGCGCGTGGACAGCATCGACGCCGAGGCGCACGTGGATGACAGCGGCCTGGTGATCACCAGCCACACCACGTTGAAGTAAGCCAAGCCACACGGCCTCAACGAAGAAGGCGCCCGACGGGCGCCTTCTTCGTTTCGATGAACCTGTAGGGGCGCACCCTGTGCGCGAATGCTCTGGCGCTTCGATCAGAGCAAAAGCCATTCGCGCACAGGGTGCGCTCCTACACGCTTCCGGCGTTCCTTATGCGAATCAGCGTTGCAGCAAGCCGCCGCCGAAGTCGCCGCCGCGGGTCTGCTCCACTTCCACGCCCTCCAGGCCCTGCGACAGCGTGTGCGCGTCGCCGCCCTGGGCCAGCTTGATGCGCAGGCGCACCTCGTTCGCGCTGTCGGCGTGGCGCAGCGCGTCCTCGTAGCTGATCTCGCCGGCGTGGTAGAGCTCGACCAGGCTCTGGTCGAAGGTCTTCATGCCGAGCAGGGTGGACTCCTTCATCACTTCCTTCAGCTTGTGGATCTCGCCCTGGCGGATGTAGTCCTGCACCAGCGGCGTGCCCAGCAGGATCTCCACCGCCACCCGGCGCGCCTTGCCGTCCGGCGTGGGGATCAGCTGCTGCGCCACCACGCCCTTGAGGTTCAGCGACAGATCCATGAACAGCTGCTCGCGGCGATCCGCGGGGAAGAAGTGCAGGATGCGGTCCATCGCCTGGTTCGCATTGTTCGCGTGCAGGGTGCACAGCACCAGATGACCGGTTTCGGCGAACGCGATCGCGTGCTCCATCGTCTCGCGCGTGCGCACTTCGCCGATCATGATCACGTCGGGTGCCTGGCGCAGCGTGTTCTTCAGCGCGTTGTCCCAGCTGTCGGTGTCGATGCCGATCTCGCGCTGGGTGATGATGCAGCCCTCGTGCTTGTGCACGTATTCGATCGGGTCCTCGATCGTGATGATGTGCCCGGTCGAGTTCTGGTTGCGGTAGCCGATCATCGACGCCAGCGAGGTGGATTTGCCGGTGCCGGTGCCGCCCACGAAGACGATGATGCCGCGCTTGGTCATCGCCAGCTGCTTGATCACCGGCGGCAGGTTCAGCTCCTCGACGGTGGGGATCTTCGACTCGATCCGGCGCAGCACCATGCCCACGCAGTTGCGCTGGTAGAAGCACGACACGCGGAAGCGGCCCACGCCCTGCGCGGAGATCGCGAACTGGCACTCGTGGGTCTTCTCGAACTCCTCGCGCTGCGAGGGCGTCATCACGTTGAGCACCATGTCGCGCGACTGCTGCATCGACAGCGGGCTCTGCGTGATCGGCACGATGCGCCCCTGCACCTTCATCGACGGCGCCACGCCCGCGGTGATGAACAGGTCCGAGGCCTGCTTGTGCACCATCAGCTTGAGGAAGGAGGTGAAGTCGAATTCGCTCATGGTCTGGTCTCCTCCGGGAGACGCGAATCAGTGGAACGGCTGCGGTATCGTGATCTCGCCCGCCCGCGCCTAGCGGAACAGATCCTTGTTCTTGGCGTAACCATACGCCTCCTGGCGCGACACCTGGCCGCGCTTGACCAGGTCCTGCAGGCACTGGTCCAGGGTCTGCATGCCGAACTGCTGGCCAGTCTGGATCGCCGAATACATCTGCGCCACCTTGTCCTCGCGGATCAGGTTGCGGATCGCCGGCACGGCCACCATGATCTCGTGCGCCGCCAGGCGGCCGCCGCCGGTCTTCTTCAGCAGCGACTGCGAGATCACCGCGCGCAGCGATTCGGACAGCATCGAACGCACCATCGGCTTCTCGCCGGCAGGGAACACGTCGATGATGCGGTCGATGGTCTTGGCCGCCGAGCTGGTGTGCACGGTGGCGAACACCAGGTGGCCGGTTTCCGCGGCGGTCAGCGCGAGGCGGATCGTCTCCAGGTCGCGCAACTCGCCCACCAGGATGAAGTCCGGGTCTTCGCGCAGCGCCGAGCGCAGCGCCTCGTTGAACCCGTGCGTGTCGCGGTGCACCTCGCGCTGGTTGACCAGGCACTTCTGCGAGGTGTGCACGAACTCGATCGGGTCCTCGATCGTGAGCATGTGCCCGTATTCGTTCTTGTTGATGTGGTCGACCATCGCCGCCAGCGTGGTGGACTTGCCCGAGCCGGTCGGGCCGGTCACCAGGATCAGGCCCTGCGGCTGCTCGATCAGCTCCTTGAATACCTTCGGGCAGCCGAGATCCTCCAGCGTGAGCACCTCGGAGGGAATCGTGCGGAACACTGCGCCGGCGCCGCGGTTCTGGGTGAATGCATTGACGCGGAAACGCGCCAGGCCCGGGATCTCGAACGAGAAGTCCGTCTCCAGGAACTCCTCGTAATCGCGCCGCTGCTTGTCCGACATGATGTCGTACACCAGCGAATGCACCTGCTTGTGTTCCAGCGGCGGGATGTTGATGCGGCGCACGTCGCCGTCCACGCGGATCATCGGCGGCAGGCCGGCGGACAGGTGCAAGTCCGAAGCCTTGTTCTTCACCGAGAAGGCAAGCAGTTCGGCGATATCCATCTGTGGTTCCCCTCGACCCGTCGTCGGATGCTGTGGCGATGGCTGCGGCGGAAAGGCGAGGTGTGGTCGCCGCGCGCGTTGCACGCATGCGACCCGGCCATCCGGCTCCCCCTTGCAGCGAGCCGATACTACTCGCGGCACGGGGCGCGCGGCCAGCCTTCGCGGCGGTTTGCGCACTTCGTCACCGAAACCGCCACGACGCACGGCGGCACGGCCTCCGGTAAGGTATGCGGCCGTCTCCTCCATCCAGGATTTTCCCCATGACACGCATCGCCTTCATCGGCGGCGGCAACATGGCCCGCAGCCTGATCGGCGGCCTGCTCGCCACCGGCCATGCGGCCGCCGACATCCGCGTGGCCGACCCGCTGGCCGAAACGCGCGAACGGCTGGGCCGCGACTTCGGCGTGGCCACCTTCGCCGAGAACCGGCTCGCGGTGGCCGACGCCGACGTGATCCTGCTGGCGGTGAAGCCGCAGGCCATGCCCAAGGTGCACGGCGAACTGCGCCACGCCCTGCAGGGGCGGCGACCGCTGATGATCTCGATCGCCGCCGGCGTGCGGCTGGACCAGCTCGAACGCTGGCTGGGCGCGCTGCCGATCGTGCGCTGCATGCCGAACACCCCGGCGCTGATCGGCGCCGGCGCCACCGGCCTGTGCGCGAACGGACGGGTCAGCCCCGCGCAGAAGGCACAGGCGCAGCACATCCTGGCCGCCGCCGGGCTCACCCGCTGGATCACCGACGAGGCGCTGATGGACACCGTCACCGCGCTGTCCGGCTCCGGCCCCGCCTACTTCTTTGCCCTGGTCGAAGCGCTGGAAGACGCCGCCGTGGCGCAAGGCCTGCCGCGCGACACCGCCCGCGCGCTGGCCGCGCAGACCTGCCTCGGCGCCGGCCGCATGCTCACCGAAAGCGGCGAAGACCCCGCCGAACTGCGCCGCCGCGTCACCTCGCCGAACGGCACCACCCAGGCCGCACTGGAAAGCTTCGCCGCCGACGGCCTGCCGCGCATCACCGCGCGCGCCGTCGCCGCCGCCACCCGCCGCGGCGCGGAACTCGCCGCCGCCCTGGATCAGGAATCGCATTCGTGAGCTACCTCCTCAACGCCTTCGCGCTGCTGGTCGAACTCGCCTTCGACGCCGTCGCCACCCTGTTCCTGCTGCGCGCCGCCGCCGAAGCCTGCCGCGCCGACTTCCACAACCCGCTCAGCCAATTCATCTACCGATACACCAACCCGGTGCTGGCGCCGATCCGCCGCGTGCTGCCGAACTGGCGCCGCATCAACCTCGCCGCCCTGCTGGTGGCGTGGCTGGCGATGCTGCTGAAGCGCCTGGTGCTGTTCGCGCTGATGGGGCTGCTGCCGCACTTCCTCGGCCTGCTCGTGCTGTCGCTGGCCGAGCTGCTCGACTTCGCCCTGCTGTTCTACCTGGTGCTGGTGTTCGGCTGGTCGCTGATGAGCATGTTCGCCCCCGACCAGCGCCAGCCGCTGCAGCGCCTGCTGAGCGTGATCGTCGATCCGCTGCTGCGACCGCTGCGCGGGCGGCTGGTGCTGGGGATGATCGACTTCTCGCCGACCGTGGTGATCATTGGTTTGCTGCTGGCGCGGATTTTGGTGGCGGCGCCGTTGCTGGATCTCGGGATGCGGTTGGCGGTGGTGGGCTGACGCCCACGCCTTCTCTCCCCGCCCGCGCAGCGCTTTTCTCCCCTCTCCCGCTTGCGGGAGAGGGGTTGGGGAGAGGGGCTCTTGCTTCTGTCTCCCGCGCTCTCGCCAATTTCAAAGCAGTTTCGTGCGCCTGCCGGCGCCCGAGTTACTTTTCTCTTGCGTGGCCAAGAGAAAAGTAACCAAAAGAGAAGGCCACCCCGGTTAGCGCTTTCCGTCCGTCCATGGACGGAAAGTCCGTGAGGCGGTGCCGGGCTTTTCGAGCGGACTCCTGTCCGCGCGAAAAGGCGTTGCCCTCCATGGCAACGCCCGCTGCGCGGCCTGATCGCCCCCACCTCACCGCCGCCCAGGGGCCCCGGAAAAGCAGCGCGCATCCTGCGCGCCAGAAGCAAAGAACTGACACACCGCGACACTGACGGGGCGTGCATATCGGAACTTTTGAGGCGATAAAACATATCTACCTCGTTTCGCGCGATATGCACGCCAGCATGTGCGTGGCTGCCGACCGAAGGAGCAGACTAACCCTTTGTCAAGACGCAGAATTTCCTCGCTTGACGCTGGAGCTTCGGCGATGGAGCATAAGTGCATACGCCCCAATTCGGGGTCTACTTTGCGTTAGGGGGCCAAGATGAATTACGTACCCACCGTCTATGTGATTCTTGCCGTAGCCTTCTTGGCCCTGAGCGTCGCAAGGTATGTCAGTCTGAGGCGCGTGGTAACACGTCTAAAGCAAATTAAAATGTCTAAATGGGTCGAGATGGGCAGTCCGGAGCCTACATTTTTTAGCCGGTTTCGTGACTACACCACTTGGCAACCAACAAACTTACGCGTACCAACTATGGTGCACACCGAATTTTCAATGTGGCTAGGTGAGCGCGATTACGAGCACCTGAACGACGTCGAGATCACTGTAAATGCTCAGCGCTACAGGCTGATAGGGAACGTTCAATTCGTAATTTCCATCGTCGTAGTTTGCGCGTTTCTCTACTTTCGATTTGTGGCTCACCGAGTGGCCCCCTAACCACTCGTCCAAGCGGACGGCTACGCCGCCGCTTAACTCAAGCGTTAGGTGCCAGATGGATTTCGAGTCGATTCGTCCTGCTCTAAGCGGCATCATTGGCGGCATGGTCGCTACTTGGCTCGTCTCCTACTGGTCTCGTCGACTTCCAGCCTCATACAAATCCAAGTCACGCCAAACAATCTTGCGGCAGCACCGGACAGCGATATGGGCGGCCAACTCGTTGTTCTTTGTGGGTCTATTTTCAGGTATCGCTTTGTATTGGATAGGAGATTTCGCGGACACAGATCATAGACCTATGCTTTGGGAATTCGGTTTGGCATCCGTCCTTCCGCTTGTTGCCATTGGCCTCGTGTCGCTTTTATCCGGTCGCAGGGCAACAGAGGCATACGTCGCCTTCTCTTGGGGCAAGGCAGTCCAATCTGGGCAACGTATGGGCTTCTAGGCGCCGGAGTTATTGCTTTCGGTTTTGCGGTGGCTAGTCTGAGCACCTAACATCTCATTCAAGGCAGACGGCTTCGCCGCCGCTTAACTCCAGCATCAATTCAGTCACAACGCGTTCCGCAAATCCCTCGCCAATCCTAATCAAAAGCACACCGCGTGGCGCTTTCGCAGCCGCGCAGTGGCTGCGCCCGAGTGCGCGCCGGGAGCGCGCCGCTTTACCTGGGGCCCCTATGGCGCGGCGGGCGGGTGGAGGAAAGTCCGCAGGATGGCCGGCAGGAAGCCGGCCAGTTTTTCGCCGGTACATGGACGTGCCGTCGAAAAACCCCGTAACCCGCCCGCGTACCCGGAAGGCAGGATGCCTGGAGGGCGCGCCATCGGGGTGCCATTTCTCTTTGGCTACTTTCTCTTTGGGCACGCAAAGAGAAAGTAGCTCGGGCGCCGGCAGGCGCACGAAACCGCTTTGTCGCTTGCGTAGAAATTCACCGAGCGAGTCCTTCGACTCCGCTTCGCTACGCTCAGGACGAACGGGGTGAACGGGCCGAACGAAGCAAACAAAACGAACAGTTAACCCGCAACCCTCGCGTGTCGAATCGACCACCGCGTCAGTACTGCGCGCTCAGTGCCCCAACACCGTCACCGTGACCCTGCGCTGATGCGGGTCGCTCCGGTGCTCCCACAGGAACAGCCCCTGCCAGGTGCCCAGTTGCGGCTTGCCGCCGTGCACCGGCACCACGATGCTCACGCCGGTGAGCACGGCGCGCACATGGGCGGGCATGTCATCGGGGCCTTCGGCGGCGTGCTGGAAGATCGCGTCGCCGTCGGGCACGGCGCGGGCCAGCCAGCGTTCGAGGTCCTCGCGCACGGTGGGGTCGGCGTTCTCGCTCAGCAGCAGCGAGCAGCTCGTGTGCGCGGTGAACACGTGGGCGATGCCGAGCTGCACGCCGCTGGCGGCCACCACGTCGGCGACCTGATTGGTGATCTCGGTGAAGCCGCGTCCGCGCGTGTGCACCGTGAAGCCATGTTGTCCGGCATGTTCGGCGGGCACGGAACGGCTCATGGCGCGGATCTCCTCATGGATACAGCAGTCGGTGCGTCCAGGTCTGGCCGTGCCGGCTCCAGCGCACGCGCTCGTGCAGGCGGAACTCGGCGCCGTACCAGAACTCGACCGTGTCCGGCTCGACCAGGTAGCCGCCCCAGTGCAGCGGACGCGGCACGTCGCGGCCTTCGAACTCGCGCTCGTAACGGGCCACGCGCTCGTCGAAGCTCTGGCGGCTGGGCAGGTTCTGCGACTGCAGCGAGGCCCAGGCGCCGAGCTGGCTGCCGCGCGGCCGGGTGGCGAAGTAGGCGTCGGATTCCTCCGCCTGCAGCTTGCGCGCCACGCCTTCCACGCGCACCTGCACGCCGTGGCGCAGCTGCTTCCAGTGGAAGCACAGCGCCACCTGCGGATGCGCCGCCAGCTGGCCGCCCTTGTCGCTGTCGTAGTTGGTGTGGAAGCGCAGGCCGCGCTCGTCCACGCCCTTCAGCAGCACGATGCGCGAGGCGACGCGGCCGTCGGTGTCCACCGTGGCCAGGTTCATCGCGGTGGGCTCGGGGTCGCCGGAGGCCTTCGCCTCCTCCAGCAACTGCCGGAAAGTGTCGAGAATTTCGGGGCTCAGCATGGCGGCGAAACTTTTCCCTTGAATCGTGGCGCGCGCGCGCCATCATGTCGCGGATGAAACCGGCACATCTTAACCCAATCCCCCACCCCGCCCGGGTCCACGGCCGGCTGCGCCCACCCGAAGCGGAAGCCCGCCGATGAGCATGCCCAAGCCGCATCCGCCGGCGCCGAACGCCTCGCTGGCCGGCCATCTGCTGGACCAGTACGCCGGGCGCATCGCCCGCTCGCGGCGGCCCTACATCATCGGCCTGTCCGGCCTGCAGGGCAGCGGCAAGAGCACGCTGGCGCGCGAGATGAAGGCGCAGGCCGAGGCGCGCGGCTGGCCCACCGAGGTGCTGTCGCTGGACGATTTCTACTATTCGCGCAGCGAGCGCGAACTGATCGCCCAGCAGATCCATCCGCTGCTGCGCACCCGCGGCGTGCCGGGCACGCACGAGATCGAACTGCTGCTCTCGGTGCTGGCCGCGCTGCCGCAGGCCTCGGAGAAATTGCCGGTGACGTGGCCGCGCTTCGACAAGGGCCGCGACACGCGCATGCCGCCCTCGCGCTGGACGCGCGTCGTCCGGCCGCCGCGCCTGGTCATCGTGGAAGGCTGGGCGCTGGGCCTCCGGCCGCAGTTGCAGTCCGAACTCGATGTGCCGGTGAACCGGCTGGAACGCGAGGAGGACGCCGACGGCAGCTGGCGCCACTGGGTCAACAAGCAGCTGCGCGGCTACCAGCCGCTGTGGCGCAAGTTCGACGCGCTGATCGTGCTGCAGGCGCCGAACTGGGACGTGGTGCGCCGCTGGCGCGGCGAGACCGAGGAAGAACTGCTGGCGCGCCACGCACCGCTGGCGATGGACGCGGCCACGCTGGAGCGCTTCCTGCAGCACTACGAGCGGCTGAGCCGCCACGCGCTGGCCACCCTGCCCGCGCTCGCCGACAGCGTCGTGGAATACGACGACGACCGGCACATGACCGGGCTCACGCATTCGTGACGAAGCTCTCCCCTCTCCCTCCGGGAGAGGGGTTGGGGGTGCGGGTTCGGCTGACTCGAAATACAGCAACCGCCTTGCCTGATGCCGGGAAAGTGCTTCCTGCACTTTCCCGGCTCGTCCGGCCCGGCAAAGCCGGGCCGGACTCCGCAGGGCAATCGCCGTGGCGATTGCCCTGCGTGCGATCCATCCGTGGATCGCGTGTAACAGGCCGCTGCAGCGGCCTGCTACACCGCTTCCACCTGCACCGCCGTGCCGTAGCTCAGCACCTCGGTGACGCCCTCGGCCACGTCGTTGGCGTCGTAGCGCATCGCGACCACCGCGTTCGCGCCCATCGCGGCGGCGTGCTGCAGCATCAGCTCGAACGCCTCTTCGCGCGCCTTCTCGCAGAGTTCGGTGTAGATGGTGATGTTGCCGCCCACCAGGGTCTGCAGCGCGGCGCCGATGTTGCCCACCACGCTGCGCGAACGCACGGTGATGCCGCGCACGATGCCCAGCGTGCGTACCACGCGGTAGCCGTGCAGCTCGTTGCCGGTGGTGACCATGCCGTGCGGGATCGGGAAGCTGGCCATGCGGGTTCTCCTCGATGGAAAGACGGACCGCTCAAGTATCCAGCAGCGCCGCGTAGCCGTCGCGTGCATCGGGCCATTGCGGCGCCCAGCCGCTGGCGCGCAGGCGGGCGTTGCTGAGCCGCTTGCTGCCCACGCCGGTCGGCGGCGGCCCCTCGGCGGGCAAGGGCGCGTCGACCAACTGGGCAAGGAAGTCGTACAGCTCGTCCAGCGGCAGCGGCGTGTCGTCCACGCCCAGGTACAGCGGTTCGGTCGTGGGCAGGCGCAGCAAGTGCACGATCGCCGCCGCCGCGTCGTCCACATGGATGCGATTGGCCCAGTGCGGCGCCTCGCGCGGCACGCGCACCGCGCCGGCGCGCAGACGCTCGACCAGATGCAGGCGACCCGGCCCGTACAGGCCGGCGAGGCGCAGCACGGTGGAGGGCACGGGCTGCGCGGCCAGCCATTGCTCCGCCTCCAGCAGCAGCGCGCCGTTGAAACCCGGTGGCGCGGGCGGCGTGGCCTCGTCCACCCAGTCGCCGTCGTGTTCGCCATACACCGCGCTGGAGGACACCAGCAGCACCTGCCGGAGCGCGCGCCCGTCCAGCGCTTCCAGCAGAAGGCGCAGGCCGTCCACGAACAGCGCGCGGTAGGCCGCCTTGTCGCGCGCCTCCGGCGCGGGCAGGTAGACCAGCCGCGTGATGCCGGCGGGCAGGCCAGCCAGGGTGTGCGGCGCGGTGAGATCGGCGCCCAGCCAGCGCAGGCCAGGCGGACTCCCCGGCGGCGGCCGGCGGCGCAGCGCCCACACCTCGTCGCCCTGCGCGAGCAGACGCGCGGCCACGCGCAAACCCAGATCGCCGCAACCGGCCAGCAAGATTCGTTCAGCCATCCAAACACCTGTAAGAGCCTGTTCGCGATCTCCGCATGACCCGCGCCGGGAGCTGTTTGCGCGCAGGCCAAGGAAGAACGAGGAAGTGGACGTCCGTCCACGACCGAGTGATGACGCCGGCATGGGGGCAAACAGACCCGGCCCTTCGGGTTGCCTTGCCGTGGCCGCCAGGCGGCAGCACGCGGCTTGGCTTGCCAACCAGGCAAGCGCTGCGCCTCGTACCATCACCTGACGACCACGGCAAGGTAACGCGAGCCATGCGGAGATCGTGAACAGGCTCTAAAGTGACGGGATGAATCCGTCGCGCAACCTGTTCCTGATCGGCCCGACCGGCGCGGGCAAGACCTCGGTCGGCCGACGCCTCGCCGCGCATTATGGCCTTGCCTTCGTGGATCTCGACCACGAGATCGAGCGACGCACCGGCACGGATGTCGCCACCGTGTTCGCCGTCGAGGGCGAAGCCGGCTTCCGCCGCCGCGAGAGCGCGCTGCTGGACGAGTTCAGCGCGGGCGACGACGTGCTGCTGGTCACCGGCGCCGGCGCGGTGCTGGCTGCCGACAACCGCGCCCTGCTCGCCACCCGCGGCTACGTGCTGTGGCTGCAGGCCGGCGTCGAGCAACAGCTGGAGCGGCTCGCGCACGATCACCAGCGCCCCTTGCTGGCCGGCACGGATCGCCGCACCCGGCTTGAGGCGATGGCCGTGATCCGCGAACCGCTGTACCGCGAAACCGCCGACCTCGCGTTGCCCGCCACCCACGGCATCACGGCAATCTGCACCCAGGCCATCGTGCTGATCGATCGGCACTGGCAACGCCACTCCCTTTCCACACCCTCGCCCGCCGCATGAACGCAAGCAGCCCCACCACCATCGACGTCACCCTCGGCGAGCGCAGCTATCCGGTCTGGATCGGCTGCGGCTTGCTGGGCGACAGCGCCCGCTGGCGCGCCCGGCTGCGCGGCCGCCACGCGCTGGTGGTCAGCAACACCACAGTGGCGCCGCTGTACCTCGAGCGCGTGGCGCAAGGCCTGGCCGGCCTGGCGTGGTCGCACTTCCTGCTCGACGACGGCGAGGCGCACAAGAGCTTCGCCAACGTGGAGCGCGTGCTGGAAGCGCTGGCGAAACTCGGCGCCACCCGCGACGCCTGCGTGATCGCGCTGGGCGGCGGCGTGGTGGGCGACCTCGCCGGCTTCAGCGCCGCCTGCTGGATGCGCGGCATCGACTTCATCCAGATGCCCACCACCTTGCTGGCGATGGTGGATTCCTCGGTGGGCGGCAAGACCGGCGTGAACCTGCCCGCCGGTAAGAACCTGGTCGGCGCCTTCCACCAGCCGCGCGCGGTGGTGGCCGACATCGATACGCTGGCCACCCTGCCCGATCGCGAATACCGTGCGGGCCTCGCCGAAGTGGTGAAAGGCGCGGCGATCGGCGACGAACCCTTCTTCGCCTGGCTGGAAGCCCACGCCGACGCGCTGGCCGCCCGCGACGAGGCCGCCGTGATCGAGGCGATCGCGCGCAAGGTGGCGTACAAGGCAGGCGTGGTGGCGCGCGACGAGACCGAACAGGGCGAGCGCGCCCTGCTCAACCTCGGCCACACCTTCGGCCACGCGCTGGAAACCGCCGGCCGCTACACCACGTTGCTGCACGGCGAGGGCGTGGCCGTCGGCATGCTGCTCGCCGCGCGGCTGTCCGAGCGGCTGGACATGAGCGCGGCCGCCGACACCGCGCGCCTGCAGCGCCTGCTGGTACGCATCGGCCTGCCCGTGGCGATCCCGCCCGGCATGGACGCCGAACAGTTGCTCGCCCTGATGCGGCTGGACAAGAAGAACACCGCCGGCACGCTGCGGCTGATCCTGTGGCGCGGCATCGGCAAGGCCGAGATCGTGGCGGGCGTGAACGAAAACGACGTGCTGGCCGCGCTGCGCGAGGCTACTGCGTAGGAGCGCTGTAAGAGCGGTTGCAGGAGCGGCTTCAGCCGCGACCCGGTATCGAATCGCGGCTAAAGCCGCTCCTACAAAGCCGCGGCTCGCCTGTAAACTGTGGATCCCGGCTCACGCTCGACGCCACGGACGCCATGCGCCTCTACCTGCAAAACCTGCCCGGCAGCGCCGAGCCGCCACGCTACGTCCAGATCGTGCTGGAACAGGATCTGCTCGGCGGCTGGACGCTGTACCGCGAGACCGGCCAGCAGGGCGGCAAGGCCACGCTGCGGCGCGAGCAGTTCCTGGAGCGCGACGCGGCGATCGCCGCGTTCGAGAAGGCGCGCGACGCCCAGCTCAAGCGCGGCTACCGCCTGATGTTCGCCCAAGGCCTGGAAGGCCCCTACGGACGATGAAATGACTGCAGTGCTCAAGAACGATCGCTTCCTGCGCGCGCTGCGGCGCGAACCCGTCGACACCACGCCGATCTGGGTGATGCGCCAGGCCGGCCGCTACCTGCCCGAGTACCGCGCCACGCGCGAGCGCGCCGGCAGCTTCATGGGACTGGCGCAGAACCCCGAGTTCGCCTGCGAGGTGACGCTGCAGCCGCTGGAACGCTTCGACCTCGACGCCGCGATCCTGTTCTCCGACATCCTCACCATCCCCGACGCGATGGGTTTGGGGTTGTCCTTCGCCCATGGCGAAGGCCCGCAGTTCGCGCGCCCGGTGCGCAGCGCCGCCGACATCGCCAGGCTCGCCGTGCCCGACATGGACGGCGAGCTGCGCTACGTGACGGATGCGGTGCGGCTGATCCGCCGCGAGCTCGCCGGCCGCGTGCCGCTGATCGGCTTTGCCGGCAGCCCGTGGACGCTGGCCTGCTACATGGTGGAAGGCCAGGGTTCGCGCGACTTCGCGCGACTCAAGGCGCTGTGCTGGAACGAGCCCGCGCTGGCGCACCGGTTGCTCGACGTGCTCGCCCGCAGCGTGGCCACGTACCTGGCCGCGCAGGCCGCGGCCGGCGCGCAGGCGCTGATGGTGTTCGACAGCTGGGGCGGCATGCTCGGCCCTGCACCGTTCCGCGAGTTCTCGCTGCGCTACCTGACGCAGATCGTCGCCGCGCTGAAGGACGACGCGCAGGCGCGCGAGCTGCCGGTGATCCTGTTCTCCAAGGGCGCCAACGCCAGCCTGGCGGCGATGGCCGACTCCGGCTGCGCCGCGCTGGGCGTGGACTGGACCATCGACCTCGCCGACGCGCGCCGCGCGGTGGCCGGCAAGGTGGCGCTGCAGGGCAACCTCGATCCCGCGATCCTGCGCGCCGGCCCCGAGGTGATCCGCCGCGAAGCCCGCGCCGTGCTGGACAGCTACGGCAACCATCCCGGTCACGTGTTCAATCTCGGCCACGGCATCACGCCCGAGGTCGATCCCGAACACGTGCGCGTGCTGGTGGACGAGGTGCACGCCTACGGGCGGACATTGCGCGGCGAGGGTACGGCACGTATCTGAGCAACCGGGACCGAGGGGGGCAGGCATGGGACATTTCGAATGGCTGATGCTGCTGGGCTTCGCCCTGCCCGGCGCCATCATCTGCCTGATCCATCGCCACCTCACGCGCAGGCCACGCTGATGTATATGGGCCATTACGCCATCGCGCTGGGCGCACGCCGCTGGCTACGGCCGCTGCCCATGGCATGGCTGCTGTTCGCCTCCATCGAGCCTGATCTGCACGACGTGCTCGGCAGCATGATTCCCGGACTGGGCATCGGACCGGACACGCACACGCTGCCCGGCGCATGCGTGGCCGCCATCGCCATCGCCGTCATTACCGCACTGGCCTTCCATCGCGCCGGCCTGGCGCTTGGCGCCGGCTTGCTGGTGTTGTCGCACATCGCCGCCGACTACCTCACCAGCCGACTGCCGCTATGGCGACATGGCCCGATGGTCGGCCTGCATCTCTACGCGACGCCCTGGGCGGACTTCCTGCTCGAAGCCGGCACCATCGCCATCGGCTTGACCATGTACGCCAGCTCGCCCGACTTGCGCCGTCCCGTGCGAGGCGGCGTGGCAGTCATCGCCGTCGTGATGCTGACTCTGCAAGCCATATGGAACTTCGGGTTGGGCGGCGGCTGATCCGAGGCAACGACCCCGACCATGTTCAACCTCGGCCACGGCATCACGCCGGAGGTCGACCCCGAGCACGTGCGCGTGCTGGTGGACGAGGTGCATGCTTACGGACGGGTGTTGCGCGGCGGTTGATGCCATCGCGTCAGGGAGTCGCCCCGGCTGCCCGCTCCTCGCGCAACACGATCACGCCATCCGGAACCTTTGACCCATCGACCGTGTACGGCCCGGCGCTTGCCTCAGTTCAACCGCACGATCCGCAGCAGGTGCTGCCGCCGCTGATGTGCACCGGCTGCTCCAGCAGCCTCGCCGCGCAACCCAGCCACTGCAGCTTCTCCAGCACTTGCGCGGCGCTTGCTTGGGTGAGCACTTCCAGGCGGCCGTGGGCGGCGTCCAGCGTGACGGTGGCGTGGGCGTCGAGCGCGCGCATCGCGACGGCGATGCTGGCGGCGTCGTGCGGGCAAGCGGAAAGTTCGAACTGCATCGTGGGCACCGTGTCGGGATCGCCGGCACGCGCCGGCGCGCCATGATGCAGGGGGCCCGCCCGCAGCCCCCTGATCCAGGTCAACCGATGCGCAAGCTCAGCGCACGTGCACCCAGTGCACATGGACGCCGTTGGCACGGTCCTCGGCGCGAAAGCCCTCGCGCCCGTCCACCACGGTGCCCCAGCTCGAGCGCATTGCACCGGCCTGGACGCGGTCCACGCGCACGTGCTCGCCCTTGGGGATGGCGAAGCGCGTCTCGACTACCATCACGCCTTCGCGCTGGTAGACCAGGGTGGCGAGCCGGCCGACACCGGCACCCCAGCCGATGTGCACCTCGCAGGCCACGGGCGCGTGCACGCCGCGGTTGTCGAGGCTCCAGCTTTCGGACCGGGTGAGCAGCGACTGGAGTTCGGGGTTGCTCCAGTCCACGGTGTTGCCGGATGGCGGTTTGTCGTAGCGGCTCATATTCATGATGGATCGTTGGCCAGACACCGGTTTCGCAGGATGTTCCGTGCACGCGGACGGGCGCGCGCCCTCACGGGCACCCGCCACCGTACCCGCACAAGGATGAAATTCTTGCAATGCCACGGTCATGCTGTCGGCAGAAGCAGCCCATGCTTGAGGCGTGCCCGCCCTGCGGCGTTCAGCCACGCCGCGCCTTTCGCGCCGGGACCGGCATCTGCGAGGCGGCTCAGCCGGGCTGCATGCCCATGCGACCGCGTGGCGCGACGCCGACCAGCCGCGAGCGCAGCCAACGCTCGCACGGCACCGACAACCAGCGTTCCACCGTCGCGCCCAGCAGCCAGCACAGCCCCAGCGCCGGCAGGTACCACAGCCAGCCCTGCGCCGGATCGCCGCCCCAGGCACGGTACGCGCGCACCACGGCGTAGACCACGAACATGTGGGTGAGGTAGATCTCGTAGCTCATCCGCCCCCAGGCCCGCAGCCAGCCGAGGCCGCGCAGCGGCGACACCGCCCCGAGTTCGGCACGCCATCGGAAGCACAGCAGCAGGCACAGCGACGACAACGTGAGCACCAGCATGTAGCCGTCGCGCAGCCAGTGCCACAGCGCGCCGCCATCCAGCAGCACCGCGCCCAGGCCCACGGCACCCAGCCAGCCCAACAGCATCACGGTACGCCGCGGCGGCTGCCAGGCATCGGCCAGCAACGCGCCGAGCACACCGGTGGCAATCGCCGCCATGCCCGGCAGGTAAGCCTTCTCCAGCCAGATCTCGTTGCCGTGCAACGCCGCGCGCGTCCATGGCAGCGACAACGCCAGCAGCACCAGTGGCGGCGCCAGCAGCGTGCGCCGGCGCAGCAACAGGCAGGCCAGCGGGAAGCCGAGGTAGAACGCCTCCTCGATCGACAGCGACCACAGCACGTCCCAGTTGCCCGGCAGATAGCCGGTGCGCGCCTCGTACCAGTTCAGGTGCAGGCCCAGCGCCGACAGCAGCGCACGCGGCAGCGACTGGCCAGCGCGATGGATCACGTAGTCCGGCAGGCCGAGCAGATGCAGCACGCTCAGCACTGCCAGCAAGGCCAGCAGGCAGGGCACGATGCGCGCGAAGCGCCGCGCGTAGAACGCGCGCACGTCGATGGCCGCGAGGCTGCCCCAGCGGCGCAACGCATTGCCCGCGATCAGGAAGCCGGAGATCACGAAGAACACGTACACGGCCTCGTAGCCGTTCCAGTTGAGCCGGTTCAGCAGCCACGTCGGCAGGACGCCAGCCAGCGCGGTCTTTTCCAGCGGGATGCGCAGGCCGAGATGGTTGAACACCACCAGCACGATCGCCAGGCCGCGCAGCGCGTCGATGCCGGGGTTGCGGGAGCCCGCATCCCCCGCCCCCATCACCTTCGTCCCCGCCGCATGAACCGCCTCGCGCATATCGCCTGCCCTGCCGTGTCGAAGCGCGATGGTGGCGGCACGATGGATGGCAGGCAAGACGCGTCGCCTCAACCCGGCGGCTCGGCCGTCCAGCGCGCCGCCGCGAAGTCGATGAAGGCACGGGTGCGCGCCGGCAACTGCTTGCCCGGCGGCCACACGATGTGCACCGGCTGCCCCGGCAATTGCCAGTCGTCCAGCACGGTTTCCAGCCGCCCCTGGTCGAGCAAGGCACGCACCTGCCACAGCGCGGCGATGCCGACGCCCTGCCCCGCCAGCACCGCCGCATTGCATACCGCGGCGTTGCCGGAGCTGAAGCGGCCATGCACCTCCACCGTCTGCCGGCGCTCGCCGCGGCGGTAATGCCAACGCTGCGCTTCGCTGTTGCAGTCGCGCAGCACGCAGCTGTGGCCGCGCAGGTCGACCGGACTGCGCGGGCGGCCATGGCGGGCGAAGTAGCCGGGCGCGCCCACCGTCACCAACCGCAGCAGGCCGAGCTGGCGCGCATGCAGGCGGCTGTCCGCCAGTTCGCCGAGGCGGATCGCGACGTCCAGCTTCTCGCGCTGCAGGTCGACATGCTGGTCGGCCACCACCAGCTCCACGTCCACATCGGGGTAGCGCTCCATGAACGCCGCCACCATCGGCACCACGTGCGGCGCGCTGAACTGGGTGGAGCCGGCGATGCGCAAGCGGCCGTCGATGCGTGCGCCATGCTCGGCGAGTTCCGAGCGGGCCAGGTCGATGTCGGCCAGTGCCGCCTTGATCCGCGCATGGAAGGCCAGCCCCGCCGCGGTAGGTTGCGCCCGGCGCGTGGTGCGTTGGATCAGCTCCACGCCCAGCTCCTGTTCCAGCCCCTGCAGCGAACGGCTCACCGCCTGCAGGGAACGATGCAGGTGGCGCGCGGCTGCACTGAGGTTGCCCTGCTCCACGATGGCGACGAAGACGCGGTAGTCGTCCAGGCTGGCCATGGCATTCTCCCGATTGGCGTGATAGTCAGTCCATGCTAACGCCTATTCTCCCGAACCGTCTTCAGGCGAAGAATGGCCCCGTCGCTCCTCCATCCCAGCCGGAGACAACCATGTCCGCACCACTCCCCACCGCCATCAACGGCCACGAAACCGACCTCGACCCTGCCTCGCCGCTGGCCGCGCTGAGCGCGTTCTACCGCGCCTTCAACAGCCGCGACCTCGAGGCGATGGCGCGCAACTGGCACGACGGCGCCGACGTGGCGATGAGCAACCCGCTGGGCGGCATCGCACGCGGCTGGCCGGCGATCCGCGCGGTGTACCAGCGCATCTTCGAGGGCAAGGCGCGGGTGCACGTGGAGTTCCACGACTACACGCTGCACGAGGCCGGCGACATGTTCTACGCAGTGGGCCGCGAGCGCGGCGCGCTGGAACGCGACGGCCTGCGGCTGGAACCGGCGATCCGCACCAGCCGGCTGTTCCGTCGCATCGACGGCGCCTGGCGGCAGGTGCACCACCACGGCTCGTTCGACGACGCGGCCCTGCTCGCCGCCTATCAGGAGGCCGTGCGGTGAACGCGACGACCGCTTCCGTCGCGCCGATGACACGGGCGCCGGTGCTGCTGTTCGCGCTGGCCACCGCAGTGATCGTGCAAGGCCTGTACGCGGCGCAACCACTGGTGGGCGCGATCGCCGCTTCGCTGGGCCTGGCGCCCGCCGAGGTCAGCCTGGTCTCCACGCTGGCGATGCTCGGCTACGCGCTGGGCCTGTTCCTGCTGGTGCCGCTCTCCGACCTCATCGAGAGTCGCCGGCTGGTGCTGCTCACGTTGGCCGCCAACGCGCTGGCCCTGCTGGCTGCGGCGCTGCCGATTCCCGCCTCTGCGTTCCTCGCCGCGAGCCTGCTGACCGGGCTCACCGCTGCGGTGATCCAGATACTGATACCCATGGCCGCGGCAATGACGGACGAAGCGCAACGCGGCCGCGTGATCGGCAACATCACCAGCGGCCTGATGCTCGGCATCATGCTGGCCCGTCCGCTGGCCAGCGTGATCGGCGGCCACTGGGGCTGGCACGCCAGCTATCTCGTGTTGGCGCTGGCCATCGCGGCGCTGACGCTGCTGCTGAGCCGCTCGATGCCGCGTCTGCCGCCGCTGCATCGCACGAGTTATCCCGCGCTGCTGCTCTCGATGGCGCGCTTGTGGCGCGAGGAACCGTTGCTGCGCCGGCGCGCGATCTCGGCCGCGCTCTGCTTCGGCGCGTTCAGCGCGTTCTGGGCGCTGGTCGCACTGCGGCTGGCATTGGCGCCGTTCCATCTCGACGCCGATGGCATCGCGCTGTTCGCCCTCGTCGGCGTGAGCGGCGCGATCAGCGCGCCGCTGGCCGGCCGGCTGGGCGACGCCGGCAAGGCCCGCATCGCCGAGCGCGCGTTTTACGCCTGCGTCGTGCTCGCGGCAGGGTTGGCGTGGCTGGGCGGTGTGATGCACGCCTCGTCGTGGGGGCTGGTGCCTCTGGTGCTGGCGGCGATCCTGCTGGACGCCGGCACCATCGGCGACATCACCCTGGGGCGCCGCGACGTGAACCTGATCCGTCCGGAGGCGCGTGGCCGCATCAACGGCATCTACACCGGCGTGTTCTTCCTCGGCGGCGCGGCCGGCTCGGCGGTGGCGGGTCTGGCCTGGGCACATGCCGGCTGGCTGGGCGTGTGCCTGGTGGTGCTGGGCTTCGCGCTGGCGGCACTGGGCGGCGGGCGGCGGCGCGAGGAAGCCGACGCTATTCCGCCGCCACATCCATCCCCGGAAACAGCACTTCGGTGTAACCGAACTTGCTGAAGTCGGTGATGCGCGAGGGGTACAGCCGGCCGATCAGGTGGTCGCACTCGTGCTGCACCACGCGGGCATGGAAGCCATCGGCGCGGCGGTCGATGGGCGCGCCGTGCGGATCGACGCCCTGGTAGCGGATCAGGCTGTAGCGGTTCACTGCGCCGCGCAGGCCGGGCACGGAGAGGCAACCCTCCCAGCCTTCCTCCATGTCCTGCGACAGCGGGGTGATGACGGGGTTGAGCAGGATGGTCTGCGGCACCTCGGGCGCGTCGGGATAGCGCTCGGAATGCTCGAAGCCGAAGATCACCAGTTGCAGGTCCACGCCGATCTGCGGCGCGGCGAGGCCCACGCCGTCGGCGGCATGCATGGTGTCGAACATGTCGGCGATCAAGGCGTCCAATTCGGCGCTGCCGAGCATCGCGTCGGGCACCGGAGGCGCCACGCGCAGCAGGCGCGGGTCGCCCATCTTCAGGATGTCGCGGATCATGGATGCCTCATGGGTGGACGCGTCACTGGTTGGAATAGGGTCGATGCCGGGCAATGCAAGCATCCAGCGACTTCAACCACAAAAGGCCGAGCAACGGCGCCGCGCCTATTTTGTTGAACCCGCAAGCGGGTTCAACAGCGCGTTCAACCGCCGAACACCTTCTTCAGCAGGTCGGTGGTGCGGGCGGCGGGGTTGGTTCGGATCGATTTTTCCTGATCGCCGATCGTGGTGAACAAGCCGTCGAGCGTCTTGCGGGTGACGTAGTCGTCCAGGTTCAACGGGCTGCCGCTGCTGCCATTGCTGTCACTCTCGGCGTGATGGCCACCCAGCGAGCCGAGCGAGCCCAGCGATCCGAGCGCGCCGCCCAGCGCACCGCCGCCGCTGCCGGAAGTGAACGCCTTGTACTTCTGGGTGACGCCCACGCTGTTGGTGGCCTTGGCCACGATCGGCTCGATCCGCGCGGTCAGCGCCGGGCCGGCAACACGGCGGAAGTAGTCGGTGGCGGCGTGGTCGCCGCCGCTGAGGATGCCGCGCGCGTCGCTCAGCGTCATCTTGCGGATCGCGTCGCCGAAGATCTGCGCCACCTGCGGCACGGCCTTCTCGGCAGCCCGGTTCATGCTCAGCTCGAACGCGTCGACCTTGGCGCCCTGGCCCAGCTTGCGTGCGAGCTTGCCGGCCTCTTCAAGCTTTCCTGGCAGCGGAATGCGTACCTTGCTGTTGTTCCAGAAGCCGCCGTCGCGGCCGAGGCTGTTGATCGCGCTGGTGGTGCTCTTGGCCAGCGCCTCCTTGAGGCCGGCGGCGATGTCGCTGGTCGGCAGGCTCGCGGCGGCCGTCGAGGTATTCGACATGTGCGTGGCCTGCTTGGCCTTGTCGAGCAGATCCTTGAACTGCCCCGTGCCCGCCGCCGGCAGGGCCAGCGCCGGCAAGGTCACGGCGGCCAACAGGGCGACGAACAAGGCAGAGTGCGGATGCGTGCGCATGAGAAACTCCGGCGGCCAGGGTTCGAGCAGTGTACGCCGCACCCGTGTTGTCTCCGTGCACGGGGCCCGGCGATGGCCACCCGCTGCATCTGTCGGCATTCGACCAAAGGCTAAGCCGTGCGGCATTGACCCCTGTCACGTCCGGCGCAACCCTTGCCGGGAATTTCCGGGAGAGACCCCATGAACAGCGCAACCGTCAAATCCGGCCCGGTGGCAAAACTTGCCTGGGTCGTCGTGGCCATCGTCGGCGCCTGGTGCCTCGGCGTGGTGGCGCTCCGCCGCGGCGAGCCGATCAACGCGATCTGGATGGTGGCCGCGGCGCTGGCGATCTTCGCCATCGGCTATCGCTTCTACGGCAAGTTCATCGAATGGCAGGTGCTGCAACTCGACCCCAGCCGCGCACCGCCCTCGGTGCTGCGCAACGACGGCCTGGACTACGTGCCCACCGACAAGTGGGTGGTGTTCGGCCACCACTTCGCCGCGATCGCGGGCGCCGGCCCGCTGGTGGGCCCGGTGCTGGCGGCGCAGATGGGCTACCTGCCCGGCACGCTGTGGATACTGTTCGGCGTGGTGTTCGCCGGCGCGGTGCAGGACTTCATGATCCTCGGCCTCTCGCTGCGCCGCGACGGCCGCTCGCTGGGCCACATGCTGCGCGAGGAGCTGGGCCCCGTTCCCGGCCTCGTCGCCATGCTGGGCGTGCTGGTGCTGATGATGATCGTGCTGGCGGTGCTGGCGCTGGTGGTGGTGAAGGCGCTCACGCACAGCCCGTGGGGCACGTTCACCGTGGCCGCCACGATCCCGATCGCGTTGCTGATGGGCGCCTACCTGCGCTGGTTCCGCCCGGGCCGCATCCTGGAGGTGTCGATCATCGGCCTGGTGTTGCTGCTGCTGTCGATCTGGGCCGGCAAGTTCGTGGCCGATTCGGCCGCACTGGCGCCGATCTTCGACATGGACGCCAAGGCGCTGGCCTGGTGGCTGATCGCCTACGGCTTCGTGGCCTCGGTGCTGCCGGTGTGGCTGCTGCTGGCGCCGCGCGATTACCTCAGCACCTTCCTCAAGATCGGCACCATCGCGCTGCTGGCGCTGGCGATCTTCCTCGCCGCGCCAATGCTGCAGATGCCGGCGGTGACGAAGTTCATCGACGGCACCGGCCCGGTGTTCGCGGGCAACCTGTTCCCGTTCCTGTTCATCACCATCGCCTGCGGCGCGGTGTCGGGCTGGCACTCGATCATCGCCTCGGGCACCACGCCCAAGCTGCTGGCCAACGAGGGCCAGGCGCGCATGGTGGGCTACGGCGGCATGCTGTGCGAGGCCTTCGTGGCGATCATGGCCTTGATCGCAGCCGCCTCGCTGCACCCGGGCGTGTACTTCGCGATGAATGCGCCGGGCGCGATCATCGGTACCACGGTGGAGCACGCGGCGCAGGTGATCAGCCAGTGGGGCTTCGTGGTGACGCCGGACGAACTGACCCGCACCGCGCAGGAGATCGGCGAGAACAGCATCCTGTCCCGTGCCGGCGGCGCGCCCACCCTGGCGGTGGGCATGGCGCAACTGCTGCACAACATCATGCCCGGCGAGGGCATGGTGGCGTTCTGGTACCACTACGCGATCCTGTTCGAGGCGCTGTTCATCCTCACCACGGTGGACGCCGGCACGCGCGTGGGCCGCTTCATGATCCAGGAGATCGTGGGACTCATCCACAAGCCGTTGCAGGGCACCGAGTCGTGGACCGGCAACCTGCTCGCCACCGCGATCTGCGTGGCGCTGTGGGGCTACTTCCTGTACCAGGGCGCGGTCGACCCGCTGGGCGGCATCAACACGCTGTGGCCGCTGTTCGGCATCGCCAACCAGATGCTGGCGGCGATCGCGCTGATGCTGGCCACCGTGGTGGTGGTGAAGCTGAAACGCGAGCGCTACGTGTGGGTGCCGGGCATCCCCGCGATCTGGCTGATCGTGTGCACGCTGGTCGCGGGCTACGAGAAGCTGACGGGCCCGATCAGCTTCACCGCGGCCGCCGACAAGTATGCCGACGCGCTGGCGAACGGCCAGCTGCTGGCGCCGGCCAAGACCACGGCGGCGATGCAACAGATCATCACCAACAACCGCGTGGACATGGTGATGACCGGGCTGTTCATGGCGCTGGTGGTGGTGATGGTGCTGTTCTGCCTGAACGCCCTGGTCAAGGCCTGGCGCACCAACCACCCCACCGCCATCGAGGAACCCTACGTGGCGCTGGCGGACGTGGCGGTACACTGACGTCATGGACCTCAAGACGCGACTGCAGGCATTCCGGAAGTGGGCGGTGCAGACCGCCCGCCTCTGCTGCGGCGTACCGGACTACGAGGTCTACGTGCAACACCTGCGCGAGCATCACCCCGAGCGCAAGGTGCCGAGCTACGCCGAGTTTTTCCGCGAACGCCAGGAAGCTCGCTACAAGGGCGGCGGCGGGCGCTGCTGCTGATCCCGGAGTCGCCGCCGCGGCCATGCCGGCACCGACCGGCATGGCCGCGTGCTTTTCGCGCCGCCCTGCCGTCTGGGGATTTCCCGGGCAGCCCCCATGTCTTTGCGCACTGGCCGTTCATTTCGCGGCCGGGACAATAGTCCGAGCGTTTGCCAGAACATCCCATGTCCGAGATCGAGAACATCGTTGCCGTCCAGGCTGCCGCGCGCCCCGCGCCGCGGGCGTCGCACCACACCGGCCTGCGCGTGATCGCGACCTACGAGATCATCAAGACCGTGTGCCTGCTGCTGGTCGCGGCGGCGGCGTTCCACCTCGACCGCGAACAGAACTTCGAGCGGCTGGTGCACTGGCTGGAACATCTGTCGCTGTCCGACAGCAACGGCCTGCGCTGGCGGATGGTGTCGATGCTGCAGGAATTCGGCCCCAGCCGCTTCGTGGCGGTGGGCCTGGTGGCGCTGGGCTATGCCGTGCTGTTCGGCATCGAGGGCGTGGGCCTGCTGATGGGCAAGTACTGGGCCGAGTGGTTCACCGTGATCGCCACCGCCTCGCTGATCCCGATCGAGCTGTACGAAACCCTGCACCGCTTCGGCTGGCTGAAGCTGGCCGCGCTGGTCGGCAACGTGGCGATCGTGGTGTATCTGGTGCGCGTGGCGCTGCAGACGCGTGAGTCGCGCAGGGTGGCGCGCGGGTCTGCGCACTGAAGCGGGTGGGTTTACTCCCTCTCCCCGACGGGAGAGGGCTGGAGTGAGGGGCGGGTACTCGCGACAACCTTCCGCTTCCGCACCTTGGCTCGCCTGGGGCGGGCTTTCGGGTGCCGGCAGGCGCACGAAACCGCTTTGTCGCTCGCGATAACGCAAAGCGAAAGCCCCTCTCCCCTACCCCTCTCCCACAAGTGGGAGAGGGGAGCGTCACACGCGGCAACCGTGCGAATGCCGCCCCTCACACCTCGTGATGCCCTGCCTCCGCGGCAATCGCCGCCGATCGCCGCGGCGCCAGTTCCACCAGATACATCGCCCCCAACACCAGCGCGCCGCCCGCGAGCATGCGCCAGGTGAGTAGGTCGCTGCCGAAGGCCACCGCGAAGGCGGCGGCGAACACCGGTTCGGTGGTCATCACGATCGCGGCGCGGGTGGCCGGCATATGTGCTTGCGCCCAGGTCTGCAGCGCCATCGCGCCGGCGCCGGCGATCAGCGCCATGTAGAACACGGCGAGCCATGCGGCGCGATCCGGCGGCGCCACCGGGCCGCCGTGCGGCAGCGTGGCGAGGAGGCAGACCAGCGCGATGGCGACCATCTGCATCGCCGACAGGCCGAACGCCTCGCCGGAGCGCGACCACTGTCCCAGCAGCACGATGTGCAGCGCGTACAGCACCGCCGAAGCCAGCGTGAGCCACACGCCCAGGTCCACCGACACGCCGTTGAGCGAGAGCAGCGCGAGACCGGCGGTGGCCAGCCCCACCGCGACCCACACCACGCCGGGCATGCGCTGGCGCAGCAGCAGCGTGGCCAGGATCGGGGTGAACACCACGTACATGCCGGTGGCGAAGCCGCTGACGCTGGGCGCGATCAGCTGCAGGCCCCAGGTCTGCAGCAACTGCCCGATGCCGTAGATCCCACCCAGCGCGAGGCCACGCGCGATGCCCGTGCGGCCCAGCCGCCAGACATGGCGCGGAAACAGCACCAGCATCGCCAACGCGGCGATCGCGAAGCGCACGGCGAGGAAATCCGCCACCGGCATGCGCGCCACCACGTCCTTGATCATGAAGAACGTCGAGCCCCACACGGCGGTCATCGCCAGCAGGCCCAGGGTGGGGAGGGTCGTGGTGCGTGAGGTCATGGGGAGGAGTGAGTGGAGAATGGGGCGAGCGAAAAGAGCAGCGCAACAAACCTTCGCACTCTCTCATGTTCCCGGTTCTGTTTATCGGATCTCGAAAACCGCCATCCTGGCGGTTGTTCGAGTCGGCGCGTCCGGCATGCGCCGGATGCGCCTCCGCCGCCAGGTACTGGCGTACCTGACGCGGCGGGCCATCCCTGGCCCGCAAACGCAGCCCGACTCATCGGGCTGCGTCTCGCGCTTTACGCAGCAACTGCCCAGGAATCTGCAGGAGGAAATGCGCCCAGATGCCCAGCCACACCGTGGCCGCCACCAGCGGCCGGCGCGCTTCCGGGTCGAACTTGCGGAACCAGCGCCACATGCCGCGATGCTTGTGGCGGCTCACGAACACCGGACGGTGCCGGCTGGAGCCGCCCTTGCCGTGCAGTACGCGCACGTCACCGGCCAGCAGCACGCGCCAGCCGGCGTCGCGCACGCGGCGGCACAGGTCGAGGTCTTCGCAGTGCAGGAAATAGCCTTCGTCGAAACCGCCCAGCCGCTCGAACAAGTGGCGCGGCAGCAGCATCAGCGCGCCGGACACCGCCTCGGCCTCGACCAGGTGATCCGGTACCGCGCCGCCGACCTCGACGCGCTCGCCCTGCCCGCCGAACAGGCTGGCCAGCGCGCGACGCAGCAGCGGGTCGCGCCGGTACGAGGCGGGATCGGGCACGCCTTGCGCGTCGCAGACCACGGCGCCGAGCAGGCCGACCTGCCGCTCGTCGTCGAACACGGCGAGCAGGCGGTCGAGGCTGGCCTGGTCCAGCAGGCAGTCGGGATTGAGCACCAGCAGGATCCGCCCCTTCGCCTGCGCCGCTGCGCGGTTCGCCGCGGGGCCGAAGCCGAGGTTGCCGTGGTTCTGCATCAGGTGGAAGCGCGGCTCGTGTTCGTAGGCACGCGCCAACGCCTGCGGCACGCCGTCGGCCGAGGCGTTGTCGATCAGCAGCAGCTCCAGCGACGTGCTGCAGGCCAGCACCCGGTGCACGCAATCGCGCAAGCCCTGGCCGCTGTCGGCGGACACCACGATCACGCTGAGTGGCAGTGGCGAGGAGGAGAACGGTGTATTCACGGGGCAAGTATGCGGCAGGTGGCGTGAGACAGTTGCATGGGTTGCGGGTCGACGGTTCGGAAGGGCGGCAGCTCAATCGTCCTCGTCATGCCCCAGCACGTGGGCGATGGCCAGCGGCACCTGTTCCTCGTCGCGGCTCAGCCACGGCTGGCCTTCGTGCCAGCCGGCCAGCTGCCAGCCACGCAGGCGATGGCGGCGATCGCGGCGGCGATCCAGCAGCAGCAGGCCGCGTTGAGCGGTCAGCGGCAACACCAGCCAGCGGCCATCGGCGGCGAAGTCGCAACGCGGTTCCACACCGTCGAGCCGGCTGCCGTCGGCCAGTTGCGCGGCCTCATCGCACCAGCGCAGTTCGCCGCCCAGCGGATCGGTGAGGCCCGCTTCCAGCGACCGCCACTGCGGCGGTTGCAGCTCGATGATCGCGCCGGCCGGGCCGATCGGCGCCAGCGCCAACGCGGGCCATTCGTCCGTGGCCGAGGACGACGGCTCGCGCTGCCGGTCGCGATCCAGCCGGCCTCGATCCAGCCAGTATTCCAGCAGCATCAGCAACGAGAAGCCGGCCAGCGCGGCGAGCAGGGTCAGCAGCCACGCCAGCGCATCCGCGCCCAACGCGCGCAGCACCGCCAGCAGCAGGCCCGGCAGGCCCCAGCGCAGCGCCAGCCGCAACAGCCGCGCCTGCGCCTGCAGCGGCCCCGTGCGCCACAGCAGCGCCAGCACGCAGGCCACCAGCAACGGCAGGTCCAGCCACCACGGCAGGACGGCGAGCAGCAGCAACCAGGCGAGCGCCGGCAGCCAGGTCAGGCACCGGCGCCACGGCACAAGCGAGCTCAGCCGCACCACACCCGCGCGTTGCGGAACATGCGCAGCCACGGCGAATCTTCGCTCCAGGTTTCCGGTGCCCAGCTCATCTGCACGCTGCGGAACACGCGCTCCGGATGCGGCATCAGGATGGTCACACGGCCGTCGGCGGCGGTGAAGCCGGTGAGGCCGCCGGGCGAACCGTTCGGATTGAGCGGGAAGTGCTCGGTGGGCTTGCCGCGGTTGTCCGTGAAGCGCAGCGCCGCCTGTGCCTTGGACGGGCTGCAGGTGTTCGGGAAATGCACGCGCCCTTCGCCATGCGCCACCGCCACCGGGATGCGCGAACCGGCCATGCCCTTGAAGAACAGGCTGGGCGAGTCGAGCACTTCCAGCGTGGCCACGCGCGCCTCGTACTGCTCGGAGGTGTTGCGCAGGAACTTCGGCCAGTGCTGCGCGCCGGGGATGATGTCCTTGAGCTGGCTCATCATCTGGCAGCCGTTGCACACGCCCAGCGCGAACTTCGTCGGGTCGGCGAAGAACGCGGTGAACTCGGCGCGCAAATAGTCGTTGTACAGGATCGAGGTGGCCCAGCCGCGGCCGGCGCCCAGCACGTCGCCGTAGGAGAAACCGCCGCAGGCGGCGAAGCCGCGGAAGTCGGCCAGCTTCACCCGCCCGGAAGCGAGGTCGGACATGTGCACGTCCACCGCCTCGAAGCCGGCGCGCGTGAACGCGGCGGCCATCTCCACCTGGCCGTTGACGCCCTGCTCGCGCAGGATCGCCACGCGCGGCTTCGCGCCACTGGCGATCGCGGCATGGATCAACGGCGCGGCGATGTCCTCGGCCGGGTCGAACGTGAGCTTGGGCGAGAGGCCAGGATCGGCGTCGTCCATGCGCCACTCCAGCTCGGCGTCGGCGCTGGCCGGGTTGTCGCGCAGCTGCTGCATCGCGTGGCTGGTCTCGTTCCAGGCGCGGTACAGCGTGCTCCAGTTCCACTTGAACAGCGTCTCGTTGCCCGAGTACAGCTTGATGCCCAGCTTCTCCTTGGGCCGGCCGATGCGGTAGCTCATGCCGGCGAGGTCATGCTTCACCAGCAGCGCCTCGAACGCCTCGCGATTGGCCACTGCCACCTGCAGCACCGCGCCCAGTTCCTCGTTGAACAGCGCGCGCAGCGCGGCGTCGGCCCAGCCGTCGAGCTGGATCTCCAGCCCGCAATGGCCGGCGAAGGCCATCTCCAGCAGGGTGACGATGACGCCGCCGTCGGAACGGTCGTGGTAGGCCAGCAGCAAGCCGTTGCGATTCGCTTCCTGCACCAGCTCGAACAGCGCCTTGAGGCGCATCGCGTCGTCGAGATCCGGCGGCACGCCACCGCCACGGTTGAACACCTGGGTCAGCGCGGACGCGCCGAGGCGGTCGCGGCCGGCGCCGAGGTCGAGCAACCACAGATCGGTGTCGCCGCGGTGCAGCTTCAGCTGCGGCGTGAGCGTGCGGCGCGCGTCGTCCACGCGGGCGAACCCGGTGACCACCAGCGACACCGGCGCCACCGTCTTCTGCGGCCTGCCTTCTTCCGACGCGCTGCCGTCCTTCCACACGGTCTGCATGGACAGCGAGTCCTTGCCGACCGGAATGGAGATGTCCAGCTCGGGGCACAGTTCCATGCCCACGGCCTTCACCGCGTCGAACAGTGCGGCGTCCTCGCCGGGGTGGTTCACCGCGGCCATCCAGTTCGCCGAGAGGCGGATCTCGCCCAGCGAGGCGATCGGCGCGGCGGCGAGGTTGGTGATCGCCTCGCCCACCGCCAGCCGCGCGGCGTCGGCGCTGGAGAGCAGCGCCACCGGGGCGCGCTCGGCCATCGCCATCGCCTCGCCGCGGTAGCCGTCGAAGTCGGCCAGGGTCACCGCGCAGTCGGCCACCGGCACCTGCCACGGGCCCACCATCGGGTCGCGATGGTTGAGGCCGCCCACGGTGCGATCGCCGATGTGGATCAGGAAGCTCTTGCTGCCCACGCCGGGCAGGCGCAGCACGCGCAGCAACGCCTCGTCCATGCCGATGCCGGTGAGGTCGGGCACCAGGTCCACGCGCGGCTTGATGCGCTTGGCGTCGCGGTGCATGCGCGGCGGCTTGCCGAACAGCACATCCATCGGCAGGTCGATCACGGTGAGGTTGCGGCGCGGGTCGGCGACGCGCAGCACGCGCGCCTCGGTGGCCGTGCCGACCACGGCATACGGGCAGCGCTCGCGTGCGCAATACGCCTCGAACTCCGGCAGGTTTTCCTGCGCGATGGCGAGCACGTAGCGTTCCTGCGACTCGTTGCTCCACACCTGCATCGGCGACAGCGAGGGATCGTCGCAAGGAATCTTCGACAGATCGATCTCGCCGCCCACGTCGGCGTCGTTGAGGATTTCCGGGATCGCGTTGGAGAGGCCGCCCGCGCCCACGTCGTGGATGCTGACGATGGGGTTGGCGTCGCCGCGTGCCCAGCAGGCGTCGATCACCTGCTGGCAGCGGCGCTCCATCTCGGCGTTGTCACGCTGCACCGAGGCGAAGTCCAGCTCGGCGCTGGACGCGCCCGAAGCCACCGACGAGGCGGCGCCGCCGCCCAGGCCGATCAGCATCGCCGGGCCGCCCAGCACGATCACCGCGTGGCCGGGCTGCACCGCGCGCTTCTGCACGTGGTCGCGGCGGATGTTGGCGAGGCCGCCGGCCAGCATGATCGGCTTGTCGTAGCCGCGGCGCAGGCCGGCTTCGCCGGTCTCGTGTTCGTAGCTGCGGAAATAGCCGCCCAGACAGGGGCGGCCGAATTCATTGTTGAACGCGGCGGCGCCCAGCGGGCCGTCGCGCATGATCTCGAACGCGGATGCCATGCGCGGTGGCAGCGGGCGCTCCACTTCCCACGGTTGCGGATGGCCGGGGATGCGCAGGTCAGACACCGAGAACCCGGTCAGCCCCGCCTTGGGCTTGGCGCCACGGCCGGTGGCGCCCTCGTCGCGGATCTCGCCGCCGGCGCCCGTCGCCGCGCCCGGCCAGGGCGCGATCGCGGTGGGATGATTGTGCGTCTCCACCTTGATCGCGTAGTCGATCTGTTCCTCGTGCTTGCGCCACACGCCGTTCGCATCGGCGAAGAAGCGCTTGCCGGTGCTGCCCTCGATCACCGCCGCGTTGTCGTGGTAGGCGGACAGCGTGTGCGCGGGCGATCGCTGGTGGGTGTGCTTGATCATCGCGAACAGGCTCTTGTCCTGTTCCTGGCCGTCCACCGTCCAGCTCGCGTTGAACACCTTGTGGCGGCAATGCTCGGAGTTCGCCTGCGCGAACATGAAGAGTTCGGCGTCGGTGGGGTCGCGGCCCAGCTCGGCATAGCGCTCGGCGAGGTAGTCGATCTCGTCGGCCGCCAGCGCCAGGCCCAGTTCGGCATTGGCCTTGGCCAGTGCGCCACGGGCGTCGCCACCCAGCGCCACGTACACCAGGTCGCCCGGCTGGCCGGCGAGGAACAAGCCCCGCGCCTCGTCCAGCGAAGCCAGCACCGACTGCGTCATCGCATCGTGCAGCAGGGCCAGCACCGCCGCGTGCGCAGGCGTGCCGGCGGCGGGCATGCCGGCGAGCTGCCAGGCCGTGCCGCGTTCCACCCGGTGCACTTCGAAGCCGGCGCCGTGCAGGATGTCGGTGGCCTTGCTCGACCACGGCGAGATCGTGCCCAGCCGCGGCACCACCCACAGCGTGGCGGGCTGGGGCGCGGCGTCCTTCGCCTCCAGCACCTCCAGCAGGCGCTGGCGCAGCGTGCCTTCCGGCGCGGCGGCGGCATCGAGGAAATACACGAACCAAGCGGCCTGCACGCGGCTGCCGCGATGCAAGGCGTCGAGGCGGGCGTTGAGGCGTTCGAGGCGGAAGGCCGAAAGGGCGTTCTGCCCGTCGAGTGCGATCATGCGGGGAACAGCGCCAAGCTGATGGGAACGCCTATTCTAGCCGATGCACCCGGCCGATGCTGCGGCACGGCATGACCACTGCCGGCCGCGCAGGCGCAGGCTCTTGCGAGGTGCCAGCTGGCGGACTCAGCCTTCCTTCTGCAGCACCTGCAGCAGCTGCGCCGGCGTGAGATAGCCACCCACCATGCGGCCGCTGGGGGTGAAGATCGCCGGGGTGCCGCTGACGCCCAGCTTCTCGCCCAACTCGAACTGAGCGCGCACCGGGTTGGAGCAACTGGCGGCCTTGGGCTCATGTCCCGCGAACGCCTCGGTGAGCGCGGCCTTGCGGTCGGCGGCGCACCAGGCCGACACCATGGTCTTGTAGGTCGCGGTGGGATGGCCGAGCGGGTTGGTCACGCCCTCGCGCGGCCACGCCAGGTAATCCACCGCGATGCCTTCCTTGTTGAGCTCGGCGATGTGCTCGTGCAGCACCTTGCAGTACGGGCAGGTGACGTCGGTGAACACGGTGACCCGGTACTTCGGGTTCGCCGGCGCGTACTCGATGCGCGCGGAGGACGGTACCTTGGCCAGCTCGGCCTTGCGATAGGCCGCCCAGGCGGCGTCGTTGAGGCTCTTCTTCGCACCCAGGTCGACCAGGTCGCCGTTCAGCAGGTACTTGCCGTCGGTGCTCACGTAGACCAGCTGGCCCGAGGCGATCACCTGGTAGAAGCCCGGCAGCGGCGCGCGGTTCACCACGGCCACCTGCACGCCCGGCGCCAGCTTCGCCAGCGACTGCTGCACCAGCTTCAGCGCGGCCGCGTCGACGCCGTCGCCGAGCATCGGGCCGGGCGCCGGCGTGTTCGCTGCCGGGACAGCCGTAGCGGCGTTGTCGGCCGCACAGGCGGTCAGGGCGATTCCGCTGACGCACACGGCCAGCAACAGCTTCTTCAACATCTCGCACCTCGATGGCCGGGCCAAAAGAGGGTCAGAGTGCAGTTTTACGACGCTTCTGGCAATGCCGGGCATCCTCGAAAACTGCACTCTGACCCTCTTTTGGCCTAGCCGCGCGGATGATGCTGCGCGTGCAGGCGCTTCAGCCCTTCCTTCGCCACCAGGGTGTAGATCTGGGTGGTACTGAGCGCGCTGTGGCCCAGCAGCATCTGCAGCGCGCGCAGGTCGGCGCCATGGTTGAGCAGGTGCGTGGCGAAGGAATGCCTGAGCACGTGCGGCGAGATGCGCTTGGCCTGGATGCCGACCTTCAGCGCATGGCGCTTCACCAGGGTCCAGAACATCTGCCGCGTCATGCCCGCGCCGCGCTGGCTGAGGAACAGCGCCGCGGGCTGGCGGCCTTTCGCCAGCACGGGGCGCGCGCCGGCGAGATAGCTCTCGATCCAGCCCAGTGCCACCTCGCCCACCGGCACCAGGCGGTCCTTGCCGCCCTTGCCGGTGACGCGCAGCACACCCTGGCGCGGGTTGAGTGCGGCGAGCGGCAGTTCCACCAGTTCGGACACGCGCAGGCCCGAGGCGTACATCAGCTCCAGCATCGCGCGGTCGCGCAGGCCCAGCGTGCCGTCGGTGTCCGGCGCGTTCAGCAGCGCCTCGATCTCGCGCTCGGCCAGCGCCTTGGGCAGGCTGCGCGGCATGCGCGGACGCTCGATCAGCAGGGTGGGATCCTCGAAGCCCGCCTGCTCGCGCGCGAGGTGCGCGTAGTAGCGCCGGAACGCCGATTGCCGCCGCGCCATCGAGCGCACCGCCGCATGCTGCGTGCCGTGGTAGGCGGAGATGTCCTCGCGCCGCGCGTCGCGCAGCGAACGACCGCGCCCGGCCAGCCAGCGCGCCAGCGCTTCCATATCCCGGCGATAGGCTTCCAGCGTGCGATCGGCGAGGCCGTCCTCGGACCACACGCGTTCCAGGAAGGCGTCGATGCTCGCGGCGTCCGCTTCGGTGATACTGGGCGAATCTTCTTTCTGCATGCGCACCATGCTGGGCATGGCGCCAACCGAGTGCAAGCCGCCCGATGAACGCCGCCAACCTGCCCTGCCCGCTGTGGCGCCGCCTGGTCGCCTTGGTCTACGACCTGCTGATCGTGGTGGCGATCGTGATGGTGGTGGGCCTGCTGTGCCAGCTCGCCACCGGCGGCCGGCTGATCGAGACCGGCGCGCACGCCGTAGTCCCGCTCTGGTACCAGTGGCTGCAAGGCGTGGTGGTGGCCGCCTACTTCGTCGCCTCGTGGCGCCGCGGCGGACAGACCCTGGGCATGCGGCCGTGGCGCATCCGCGTGAGCCGCGACGACGGCGGCACGATCAGCCTGCAGCAGGCCGTGGTCCGCGTGCTGGTCGCCGCCGCGCCGATGCTTCTTCTGGCACTGGAACCGGTGCTCGGCCTGCACGCCACGCTGTGGACGGTGCTGGGCGCATGGGCGCTGTGGTTCGCCGTGGCGCTGTTCGATCCGCGCCGCCGCGCCCTGCACGACCTCGCCGCGGATACCGAGTTGCGGCGCATCGACTGAGCGTCAGCGCACCTTCCAGCTGGCGACCGGCCAGCGGCTGGAATCGCCGGCCTCGGCACAGGTGACCGGCGCCAGCCGCGCGACGCGCCCCGACGATCCCGCACCGGAGCGGCGCGGCCAGCGTTCCAGCATCGACAGCAGGCCGCCGAGCGCGCTCAGGTACGCCCGCTTGGCGTAACGCTTGGATTCCGGCAGACCGCTGGCGCGGGAGCACAGCTCGTCGACGTAGCCGCCCCAGTTCGAACCGTCGAGCATGTTCTGGCAGATCGAGATCGACGGCGACAGCGCCCGCGCGCCATGCCACCAGCGCGAGGGCACGAACACCATGTCGCCCGGATGCAGCACGGTGTGGTATTGGGTGGCGCGCTCGTACAGCGGGAAGCGCTGCGCGTCGACCTGGCGCACGTCCGGGATCGTCGACTGGTTCGGCATGCCCGGCTTGGGATACAGGAACGCGGCGTCTTCCGGCGGATACAGGATGAACTCCTTGTCGCCGTGGATCTCGGTGATCGTCGCGTGCGAGTTCTCGAGGTCGTAGTGCAGGAACGGAAAGCGCCCGCCGATGCCGCCGATCAGCAGCTTGAGGTAGCCGTCCGGCCGCCGCCACTGCCGCGGCATCAGCGGGCTGGCCAGCCGTCGCGGGAACGCATAGGGATTCAGCGGCTCCAGGTCCGGCAACAGCTCCGGCATGTGCGGGCCGATGAACAGGCGGTACATGTACGGGCCGGGCGCATCCTCGCGCGAGGCCAGCACCGCGTCGATGAAGTCGGCAAACGTCATCTGCTCGCTGGGGCTGACCTGGATGCGTTTCGCGCCGAAGCGTTCGCGGAAATATTCCGGCGTCCACTGCTGCCGCGCCGGGCAGGCCTGCAGCGCGTTCTCCACCACCACCGGACGATTGCGCGCGACGTAGTCGCGCACGAAGTCCGGATACGGCAACTCGGCGGCGCTCCGGCGCTCGAGCGCGACCCGGCGCTGCGCCCGGATTTCCGGACGCGCCTGCGTATCGATGTCCACTGCGCCCATGTCGATTCGCTCCCCTGTGCGAAGCAGCCGCGGGCCACCTGCCGGTGCGCCACGCCACGAAACCCCGACGCCGGAGCGCGACGCTACGCGCGCCGCCGAACGGCGTCAACGCAGCCGTGCGCCGGCTGGCGCAGCCGGCCGGCGTCGCCACGGCGCGCCGCCGGGCGACGCCAGGCGGTGCAAGCCAAACCCTTGATCGTCTTGACGATCGCGCCTGCGGCACTGCAACACAGGAAACCGTGAACGGCGCTAAGATGGCGCGTTTTCGCCCATACCGGTCGCCCCATGCTCTATCAGATCCACGAGTGGCAACGCGCCTTCCTCGGCCCGCTCAGCCACTTCGCCGACGCCAGCGCGCAGATGCTCAACGATGCGAACAATCCGCTCGCCGCATGGCCCGGCACGCAACGGCTGGCCGCCGGCTACGAGCTGGTCCATCGTTTCGGCAAGGATTACGAGAAGCCCATCTTCGGCATCCACCAGGTCGAGGCGCACGGCCACGAGATCGCGGTGATCGAACGCGTGGCGCTGGACACGCCGTTCTGCCAGCTGAAGCGCTTCAAGCGCTTCAGCGACGACCCGACCACCGTCGAGACGATGAAGACCGACCCGGTAGTGCTGGTGGTGGCGCCGCTGTCCGGCCACCACGCCACGCTGCTGCGCGACACCGTGCGCACCTTGCTGCGCGAGCACAAGGTCTACGTCACCGACTGGGTGGACGCACGCATGGTGCCGGCCGCGGCCGGCCCGTTCGGGCTGGACGACTACGTGGCGCTGGTCGAGCGCTTCATCCGCCACATCGGCGCGGAAAACCTGCACGTGATCTCGGTCTGCCAGCCCACCGTGCCGGTGCTGGCCGCGGTGTCGCTGCTGGCCGCGCGCGGCGAGGCCACGCCGCGCAGCCTCACCATGATGGGCGGGCCGATCGACCCGCGCCGCAGCCCCACCAGCGTCAACAACCTCGCCACCACCCAGCCGCTGGCCTGGTTCAAGGGCAACGTGATCCATACCGTGCCGCCGAACTATCCCGGCCGCGGCCGCGAGGTGTATCCGGGTTTCCTGCAGCACGCCGGCTTCATCGCGATGAACCCCGGCCGCCACCTGCAGTCGCACTGGGACTTCTACCAGAACCTGCTGCGCGGCGACCTCGACGACGCCGAGTCGCACCGCAAGTTCTACGACGAATACAACGCCGTGCTCGACCTGCCGGCGGAGTTCTACCTCGACACCATCGCCACCGTGTTCCAGCAGTTCCTGCTGCCGCGCGGGCTGTGGGACGTGCGCGGCGAGCGGGTAAACCCCGCCGCGATCACCCGGAGCGCCCTGCTCACCGTGGAAGGCGAGCTGGACGACATCTCCGGCCTCGGCCAGACCCAGGCCGCGCACGATCTGTGCAGCAGCATTCCGGCGAAGCGCCGCGCGCACAAGGTGATCGAAGGCGCCGGCCACTACGGCATCTTCAGCGGTCGGCGCTGGCGCGAGGTGGTCTATCCGCAGGTGCGGGATTTCATCCGGCGGTTCGACAAGACCGTCGCCTGACCGCCGTCAAGGCATCCCCCACAGCGCCCGATCGAGGTTCGCGTCCAGCCCGAAGGCGCTGAGCGCCACGCGGCCGTTCTTCACCTCCACGCCTTCGGCACGCAGCCGCTGCACCTGTTCGCGGAAGCCGCGGCTGCCCTTGGGCAGGGCGATCTCGCCCGAGGAACGCAGCACGCGGAACCAGGGCAGCTCCATGCCGTCGGGCACTTCGCCCAGCAGCTTGCCGACCAGTCTTGCGCGCCCCGGCAGGCCGGCGCGGGCGGCGATGGCGCCGTAGCTGGCCACGCGGCCGGGCGGGATCGCGGCGATGGCGGCGTAGACGCGGGCGTGGCTGTCTTGCATGGCGATAACAGGGCCTTGACCAAGGCGGGGTGCGGACGTGTCAGAGTAGCAGCGCCATCGGCCAGTCTCGGGGGCGTCCCATGCACCACTTCGAAGCCGTACGTTCCCACGTGGGCAGCCTGCACGGGCTGCGCCAGAACGACCCCTACCTGATCAGCTTCGATCTCAGCCTGCCGCGTGGGCGTCACCAGGGCATCTACCTGGCCGAGCTGGAGGACGAGACCGGTCGCCGCTACCTGCGCATTTCCACGCCGATCGGCCCGCTCGCGGGCACCGATCCGCGGCGCTGCCTGCGCTTCAACTGGGAACAGCGCTGCGGCTTCCTCGCCGTCACCGACCTGGACGGAGCGCCCTACCTGCAACTGTGCGAAAACCGCCCCTACGAACTGCTCGACGAGGGCGAGCTGCAGCGCGTGATCGTGGAACTGGGCCGCTTGGGCGACCAGCTCGAACAGCTGGTCGCCAACGGCAGCGACGCGTTCTAGCGCGCAGCAGGCTGTCGAGAAACAGCCTGCCGCCAGATCAGTTCCACAGGTGGGCCAGCCCGACGAAACACCACGCGATCAGCGCGGTAACCGGCAAGGTGAGGATCCACGCCCACACCATGCGCTCCACCACCGACCACTTGATCGCGTTCGAGCGCTTGGCCGAGCCCACGCCCATGATCGCGGAGGACACCACGTGGGTGGTGGACACCGGCAGGCCGAAAGCCGAGGCGGCGAGGATCACGATGGCCGAGCTGCCCTCGGCCGCGAAGCCGTTGATCGGGTGCAGCTTCACCATCTTGTGGCCCAGCGTCTTGATGATGCGCCAGCCGCCGCCCGCGGTGCCGCCGGCCATGGTCAGCGCGCACACCACCGCCACCCACGCCGGCACCACGAAGCCGCCGTGCTCCGAGCCGTTGATGCGCAGGAAGTGCAGCCACGCCGGCAGGTGATCGAACTGCCCCGCCGCGGTGGCGCTGGCCAGCGCCAGCGCGATGATGCCCATGCTCTTCTGCGCATCGTTCATGCCATGCGCCAGGCCCATCGCGCTGGCCGAGGCGATCTGGGCCTTGCCGAAGAACGCGTTCACGAACGGGGTGCGCCCCAGCCGGTGCAGCCAGCCGCTGCGGCGCGAGAACCACGCCAGCAGCGCATACAGCCCGCCCATCAGCGCGAAGCCGAGCAGCATGCCCATGATCGGCGAGGCCACCATCGGCACCACCACCTTGGGGACCACGCCCTTGCCCGTCCACCAGTGCGCGCCGCCCTGGGCCCAGATCACCGCGTTGAAGTGGCCGCCCGCCTCGGCGATCGCCGCGCCCACCAGGGCGCCCACCAGGGCGTGGCTGGAACTGGACGGCAGGCCCAGCCACCAGGTGATGAGGTTCCACACGATCGCCGCCAGCAGCGCGCAGATCAGCAGCTGCGGGCCGGCGTCGACCACGCCGGTGTTGACGATGCCGGCGGCGATGGTGGCCGCCACCGCGGTGCCCCACAGCGCACCGATCAGGTTGGTCACCGCGGCCAGCAGCACTGCCTGGCCCGGCGTGAGCACCTTGGTCGCCACCACGGTGGCGATCGAATTGGCGGTGTCGTGGAAGCCGTTGATGTAGGTGAAGACGAGGGCGATCAGCACTACCGCCGCGACCAGTCCGAGGCTCATGCGGGCAGACTCACGAGTGCTTCAGCACGATCGAGTAGACGATGTTGCCGACGTCGCGGCACTTGTCGATGGCCTTCTCGAGCAGCTCGAACAAGTCCTTCGCCAGCATCGCCTTCATCGCGTCGTTGCCCTCGACGTACAGCGTGCGGTACGGCGCCAGCAGCATGCGGTCGCCTTCGGATTCCAGCGTCTGCAGGCGGTCCTGCAGCTTCTTCACCGGATCGATGCGCAAGCCGCGACGCAGCTCGCCGATCATCTCGGACACCACCGTGGTGGAGCGCTCCAGCACCAGCGCGCGCTGGGCGAAATCCACGCCCTGCAGGCGGACCGCCACGATCTCGTAGCGCTCGGCGAACTTCTCCACGGTCTTGGGGATCTTGTACAGCGCCGAGTTCAGCGCCTCGATGTCCTCGCGGTCCAGCGCGGTGACGAAGGTGTTCACCAGCTCCTCGCTGATCTGCGCGGCCAGCGCCTTCTCGCGCGCCCGGGTGGCGGCGAACGCGGCCATCACCGGCGCATGGTCGGTCTGGGTGACCAGGGCTTGCAGCGCCTTGGCGCTCTCGTGCGCCGCATCGGCGCTCTGCTCCAGCAGGCCGTAGAACCTGTCGCCTTTGCCGAAGATCGTCTGCAGTGAAAACATGCGGGTCGCGCCTGAGGGGTCCAAATGACAGCAATGTTACAGGACAGCTACCCCGCATCGCAGCACAAGGATAGCCGCGTCCTCGCCACGCGCCGGCCGAAAACGCGCGCATCCACCAGCACGATCAGGCACTTGTGCCGCCCGAACCGCCAGCGTGGAGCGTCGCACCACGCTGCCGCTACACTCCGGCCCATGCGCCCCTCCCCGCGATCCCCGCGATGCTGACCGAAATCGCGCTCGTCCTCGTGCTCGCCCTGTGCAACGGCTTCTTCGCACTGTCCGAGATGGCCCTGGTCGCCTCGCGCAAGAGCCGCCTGAAGCAGATGGCGCGCAGCAGCCGCCGCGCCGCGCTGGCGCTGCGGCACGCCGAGAAGCCGGAATACTTCCTCTCCACCATCCAGGTCGGCATCACCCTCTTGATGCTGGTCACCGGCGCCGTCGCCGGCGATGCGCTGGGCACGCACATCGCCACCCTGCTGCACGGCGGCCGCGCCGCGTGGCTGGAGCCCTATGCGCGAGTGCTCGGCGTGGTGCTCGGCTTCACGCTGATCTCCTTCATCCAGATCGTGGTGGGCGAACTGGTGCCCAAGCGCCTCGCGCTGTCCGCGCCGGAGAAGGTGTCGGTCATCGTGGCCATCCCGATGCTGCTGCTGTCGCGCGCCACCGCGCCGTTCGTGTGGTTGCTCAACGCCGCCAGCAGTCTGCTGCTGCGCCTGCTCGGCGTGCGCAGCCGCGGCCATGCCGCCGCCACCGAGGAGGAGATCCGCCTGCTGGTGGCCGAGAGCGCCGAGCAGGGCGTGCTGGACGCCGACGAACACAACATGGTCAACCGCGTGCTGCGCCTGGGCGACCGCAGCGTGGACAGCGTGATGACGCCGCGCGTGCGCATCGCCTGGCTGGACATGGCCGCGCCGCGCGAGGAGAACGTAGCCGTGCTGCGGCAGACGCCGTACTCGCGCTACCCGGTCTACCGCGGCGACGAGAGCGAGGTGGTCGGCGTGGTCGAGGTGAAGCGCCTGCTGCAGGCCTTCGCCGACGGTCGCCCGCAACTGTTCGACCACCTCGCCAAGCCGCTGTTCGTGCCCGCCACCGCGCGCGCGTTGGACCTGCTGGAGGAATTTCGCGACGCCGAGACGCCGCTGGCCCTGGTGGTGGACGAATACGGCGACATCGAGGGCGTGGTCACCGTCAACGACCTGCTCGCCGCCGTAGTCGGTGTCAGCCAGCTCGGCCACGGCGATGCCGCAGCCGATGCACCCATCGTCGAGCGCGCCGACGGCAGCTGGCTGGTCGACGGCAGCCTGGCCAACGACGACCTGCGTGAACTGCTGCATGTCGACCGCCTGCCTGGCGAGGACGAGCACGATTTCCGCACCGTGGCCGGCATGGTGACGGCCGCGCTGGGTCACATCCCGCAGACCGGCGAGGTGTTCGCCTGGCAGGGCTTCCGTTTCGAGGTGGTGGACCTGGACGGCGCCCGCATCGACAAGCTGCTGGTCACCCGTGCACCGCAGCAGGACAACGCGGACGAGGCGGAGGGGTAGCGGCGGCGCGTAAAGCCAGAGCAAAAGCGTGGCTTGATGTCAGGAAAGGGCTTCCTGCCCTTTCCTGACTCGCCCGATCCGGCCCTGGCCGGATCGGGCTCCGTCAATCAGGCTCAGCCTGATTGACGTGCGATCCCTCCGTGGATCGCGGCGATGCTGGCGCGGCCCGCGCCAGCATCGCCATCCGCTGCGCATCGGCGAGGATGCCGTGCAGCACGCGCAGCTCGCGCTGGTCCGGCTGCGCGCGCTGGAACAGCTTGCGCAGCCGCAACATGATCGTCTCGGGCGAGCGGCCCTTGTGGAAGTCGATGTCGTCCAGCGTCTCGGCGAGGTGGGCGTAGAAACGCTCCATCTGCCCGGCGTCGGCGGGCGGTTCGTCGTGCTCGGGCGGCGGCGCAAGTGGTGCATCGCCCAACATCGCCAGCCGCAATTCGTAGGCCATCACCTGCACCGCCTGGGCCAGGTTCAACGAGCTGAAATCGTCCACGCTGGGAATGCGCACCATCGCATGGCAGGTCGCCAGCTCGTCGTTCTCCAGCCCGGTGCGCTCGTTGCCGAACAGCAGCGCCACCTGCTCGCCGCGCGCGGCCGCGGCCAGCGCCTGCCGCGCGCCTTCGCGCGGCGACAGCTCCGGCAGATTCACCCCGCGCCGCCGCGCCGACAGGCCCAGCGCGAAACTCGCGCCGGCCAGGCCGTCGACCAGCGTCTCGTGCACGCCCGCCTCGGCCAGCACCTGTACCGCGTTCGCCGCCAGCGCATCCGCCTCGCGGTCGGGAAAACGCGCCGGCGCCACCAGCTCCAGCCGGGTGAACCCCATCGTGCGGATCGCCCGCGCCGCGCCACCGATGTTGCCGGGATGCGAGGTGCGCACCAGCACGAAGCGGAACAAAGAGGCGAGATCAAGAACAGTCATGGGCAGGCAACCGACGAAGTCGAGCGGCAAAGGGGCAAAGGATAGTGCATCGCCCGTCGCACGCCCTTGCCCAGCCCTTCCGTCAACCGCAGCCAAAGCTACGTTCTGACAGTCAAGGCCAGACTGCAAGGACACGAGATGCGTCGCCATCACAAGCTTGCCCTGCTTGCTTCTACCAATGCGCTGCTGTTTGTTGTCTTGCTGTGTCTGTCGGCCCCAGCCTTGTTTGCGATCCTGGGATGGCTCTGCGCCCCGCCTTTGGCTGTCCACATTTCGGCCGACGACGTGGACATCGACGTTCGGCGATTGGGCGAATACGTCTCTGATCTGCGGGTCTTCGAGATTCGCGATCTGACCGCGAATCGGCTGGTCTGGCAGGCCGGACCGGTCGATGGACAAATGGGCCTGTGGGAAGTGCACTTGCACGCCGGAGACAACCCGTACCGCCTCGGCGTTTCTCCCGAAGCGCAACTCAAGGTCATCTATCCAGCCAGCGTGCAGCCAATTCACCTGACGCCTGGCCACCGTTACGAGGTCCATGTGACCGGCTACCCGATCGCCGGCGAGTGGCCCCTCCTCCCGCCTTGGTCGGTCAGGGCTCGCTTCTCCCTGCCCGACCCCAAGGAATCCGGCAAGTCTCCGCCATGATCTCCGCCGGTCTTGGTCGCTCTGCTAGAATCGCCGGCCGCAACCCGTTCTTTCGACAGCCGAAGCCATGACCCGACCCGCCATCACCATCGCGGTGCGCGCCGCGCGCGCCGCCGGCAACGTCATCCTGCGCTACATGAACCGCATCGACGGCCTCACCGTCGTTGAGAAGCAGCGCATGGACTTCGCCTCCGAGGTCGACAAGCTGGCCGAAGCCGAGATCGTCAAGGAACTGCGCCGCGCCTATCCCGACCACGGCATCCTCGCCGAGGAAAGCGGCGCGATCGGCAAGAAGGGCCCGCTCACCTGGGTGATCGACCCGCTCGACGGCACCCACAACTACTTGCGCGGCATCCCGCATTTCAGCGTGTCCATCGCCATGCTCGACAAGGGCGTGCCGGTCTACGGCGTGGTGTTCGATCCGCTGCGCGGCGAGCTGTTCACCGCCAGCAAGGGCGACGGCGCCTATCTTGACAAGGGCACCGGCCCCACCCGCATCCGCGTCGGCAAGCGCGAGAACCTGGGCGGCGCGATGATCGCCACCGGTTTCCCGTACCGCCAGCGCGCGCATCTGGACACCCAGCTCGCGATGACCCGCGCCCTGCTCGGCCAGGCCGAGGACATCCGTCGCTCCGGCTCCGCCGCGCTGGACCTCGCCTACACCGCCGCCGGCCGCTACGACGGCTACTTCGAGATCGGCCTGAAGCCCTGGGACATGGCTGCCGGCGTGCTGCTGGTGCACGAGGCGGGCGGCCGCTACGGCGACTTCGCCGGCCGCGACGGCATCCCGGCCAGCGGCAACATCATCGCCGGCAACCTCAACGTGGCGAAGGCGATGACCGATGCGATCGGCGCGCACGCGACGCCGGAGTTGCTGAAGGCCGACCAGGCCGGCGGACGCGCCTCTAGCGTGCCGACAGCTGCCTCCCTCGTGACACCGCCAGCGCGACACCCGAATACGCCGGGTCGCGCGTGACCTCGGCACGCGCGAAAGCCGGTGGCCGATAGCCGGCCGCTTCGGCTACCGTCGCGAATTCGATTTCGAAGATCGCCAGTGGCGGCACGCCGCCATAGACGTCCAAGGCACCGCCGGCAATGGCGTAGCGGCGCTTGCGCACGCAGTGGCCCGGCAAGCCGGAGAGCACCCGGTGTTCCGCCTCGGCCAGGTACAAGTTGGCGATCGGCTCCGAGAAACCGTCGCCGCCGTATTTCTTGCAGAACTTGAAGACGGCCGCGCCCGCGTCGTCTTCCATCCGGCGCAGGCGCAAGCGCGTGCCGGCGATGTAGAGATCCTCGATCGTGCGGCACGGCAACCCGTCGAGCGGGCCCGCAGCCGACAAATCGGCCAGCCAGCGGCGCTCGATCTCGGCCTGCGCGTATTTGGGCGTGCCGCCGCTCATCGCCGGCCGTGGCGCAGATGACGCGCGGGTGCAGCGACGGAGCGGTTCACGGCGCGGAGGACTCCGCCTCGCGCAACAAGCCACGCAAAAACGGAATCGTCACCCGCCGCTGCGCCGCCAGCGAGGCCTGGTCGAGCCGATCCAGTAGATCCAGCAGCGCGCCGAGGTCGCGGGTGTGGCGGGCGAACAGCCAGTCGAGCACGCCTTCGTCGAGTTCGATGCCGCGCAGGCCGGCCTGGGCCTTGAGCACTTCGCGGCGCTCGGCGTCGTCCAGCGGTTGCAGTGCGAAGCGGGCGCAGGCGCCGAGGCGCGAACACAGGTCGGGCAGCGTGAGGCCGAGCTGCGTCGGCACCGCGTCGGCGGCGAACAGCAGGGCGGCACCTTCGGCCTTGGCGCGATTGTAGAGATCGAACAGCGCGTGCTCGGCCTCGCGCTCACCGGCGATGGCGTCGAGATCGTCGAATGCCAGCAGCGCGCCGCCGGCCACGCCGCGGATCGCGGCGGCGCGATCGGCGATGCGCGCCAGCGGCAGGTATTGCACACCGCGGCCGGCCTCGCCGGCGGCCTGGCAGGCGGCCATCAGCAGGTGGCTCTTGCCGCTGCCGGCGGGGCCGTGCAGGTAGAGCCACGGCGCGTCCGGCTCGCCGGCCAGCGCCTCGACCGCGGCGAGCGCGGGGGCGTTGGCGCCGGCGTGGAAATGTTCGAAGCGCTGGCGGCGCGGCCAGCGCAGCGCGAGCGGCAGCTGCGGGATCATGGCTGGGCGGGCGGCTCGTGCGGTGGCGCCTCGATCACCGTCGTGGTTTCCACCGTGCCGGCGGCGGTGCTCACCGCGACGTCCACCTCGGCGACCGTCTCGTGGAGGGCGGGATCGGCCTCGCCCTCTTCGGTGTACAGGTCGCTCTGGCGGTAGCGCTCCATCAGGTAGCGCAGCAGCACCATCACCACCGAGGCGGCCGGCAGCGCCAGCAGCACGCCGATGAAGCCGAACAGCTCGCCGCCGGCCAGCACCGCGAAGATCACCGCCACCGGATGCAGGCCGATCTTCTCGCCCACCAGCTTGGGCACCAGCACGTAGCCTTCCAGCAACTGCCCGACGATGAACACGCCGCAGACGATCAGCACGTGCGTCCAGTCGCCGTACTGCACCAGCGCGGCGATGATCGCGGCGCCGAAGCCGGTGATGAAGCCGAGGTAGGGCACGAAGCTCAGCAGGCCCGCGATCATGCCGATCAGCACGCCCACCGACAGCCCCGCCACCAGCGACAGCGTGCCGCCGTAGTACACGCCCAGCGCCAGCATCACCAGCAGCTGGCCGCGCACGAAGGCGCCGAGCACCGCATCCGATTCGCGCGCGAGGTGGGCGATGGTGGGCTGGATCGAGCGCGGCAGCAGGCGGTCGATCGCCGCCACCAGCCGGTCCCAGTCGCGCAGCAGGTAGAACGCCACCACCGGGATCAGCACCAGGTTGGTGAGCCACAGCACCAGGCCCAGGCCGGAGCGCGAGACCTTGCCCAGCACCTGCCCCGCGATGCCGCCCACCGAACCGATATGCTCCTTGATCGTGGCGATCATCCGGTCGCTGTCGAACGTGCGCGGATCGAGGTGCAGCTTCGCCTGCAGCCACGGCCAGGCGGTGTGCTCGGCCCAGTCCACGTAGCGCGGCACGTTCTGGATCAGGTTCTCGATCTGGTGCGAGATCAGCGGAATCAGCAGCAGCAGCGCGCCGGTCAGCACCAGCGCCAGCACCAGGAACACGATGCTCACCGCCAGCGTGCGCCCCATGCCGACGCGCTCCAGCCGGTCCGCCAGCGGATCGCCGAGGTAGGCCAGCATCGCCGCCACCACGAACGGCATCAGCATCGGCGCCAGCCGCCACAGCAGGAAGACGATGACCGCGAGGATCGCCAGCAACTGCCAGCGACGCTGGTTCTCCTGCGTCAGCATGCGAACATCCTGTGGAAAGCCGGCTCTTCTGAAGAGTCCGCACAAGGATGTGCGGGGTTTTGCGAAGGACTCGCACATGACCGCACATGGATGTGCGGGCCATTGCGAGGGACTTGCATATCCATCAATGCAGCCAGCGCAGGCTGGCGTCGGTGCCGGGATGCGCGGCGGCGCGGATCAGCCGTCCACTGGCGGCGAGGTTCGCGGCCAGCGCATCGGCCGGCATCGCCGACTTCACTTCGATCAGCATGCCGTCGTTCTCCGCACCCAGCGTCGCGACGCTGCGCACCGAGGGATCGGCGCGCAGCACGTTGAGCAGGCTGGCGTAGTCCATCGCGCTGTTCAGTCCGCTCACCCACAGCTTCTCGTCGCTGACCGTGGCGCCGATCACGTTGAGCTGCTTGCCGATGCGGTCGACCGTGCCGTTGCCGGCGTCGACCAGCAGCGCGTCCTCGGTGGCGGCCTTGTCCGTCCAGCGCTGCGCCTTGCCGCCGGAGACCAGGGTCCAGTCGGCGCTGCCGTCGTGCAGGCTGCCCAGCAGCACCAGGCCGGTGTGGTACTGCTGGTTGATCGCCACCAGCGTGGCCGGATCGGCGGCGTCCACCTTGGCCGGATCGGGCGCATTGGCGGGGTCGGCATAGGCCACGCCGTAGCCGCGCGCGGCGGCGGCCTTGGCGAGGCTGGCCAGCGCATCCTTGTCCAGCAACTGGCCGTCACTGCCGCGCACCATCAGCAACACCGGCGGCTTGGCGCCCACGCTGCCCACCACGCCCAGCGTGGAGACCAGGTGGCGCACCGCGCCGGGCTCGAAATCCACGGTGAGGCTCATGCCGGCGGCGGCGCGCGCGTACTGGAAGCGGCGCACCAGCGCGGCGGCGTTCTTCAGCGCGTCGTCGTAACCCGCCTTGCTGCGCAGATCCTGGCCACCGGCGACCCGCGCCAGCACCTGGCTCAGCGCAGTGGCGAAGGCGTCGCCGCGCTGGGTGTCGCTGGTGTCGGGCACCGGCACCGTCACCGAGTACGGCGAGGCGCCCTGCGCGTGCAGCGGCGGCAGCGCGGCGAAGCCCAGCAGCAGAGCGATGGTGAACAGGCGGAGCAGACGCAACGAGGGCAGGCGCATCGGCGGGACACTGGTGGGGGATACCGCGGAAGTCTGCCCAATCGCCCTCCCGGCGTCCATGCCGCGGGCCACGGAACCGGCACGGCGGCCGCGCCGGCAACAACCCGCATGCGGTAGAATTGCCCGTTTCCTACCGCCGGTTCCCGCCATGTCCGACGCCCTTACCTACCGCGCCGCCGGGGTCGATATCGACGCCGGCAATGCCCTGGTCGAACGCATCAAGCCGCTGGTCAAGCGCACCGCTCGCCCCGAGGTGATGGGCGGGCTGGGCGGCTTCGGCGGCCTGTTCAACCTGGGGGGCAAGTACAAGGAGCCGGTACTGGTCTCCGGCACCGACGGCGTGGGCACCAAGCTGAAGCTGGCCCAGCAGCTCGGTCGCCACGACACCATCGGCATCGACCTGGTCGGCATGTGCGTCAACGACGTGCTGGTGCAGGGGGCCGAGCCGCTGTTCTTCCTCGACTACTTCGCCACCGGCAAGCTGGACGTGGACACCGCCGCGGCCGTGGTGGGCGGCATCGCGAAGGGCTGCGAGCTGGCCGGCTGCGCCCTGATCGGCGGCGAGACCGCCGAGATGCCCGACATGTATCCGCCCGGAGAATACGACCTCGCCGGCTTCACCGTGGGCGCGGTGGAAAAGTCCGACCTGCTTTCCGGCGAGGCCATCGTCGCCGGCGACGTGGTGCTGGGCGTGGCTTCCAGCGGCCCGCACTCGAACGGCTACTCGTTGGTCCGCAAGATCCTCGACCGCGCCGGCCGCCCGCTCGACCTCGACCTCGACGGCGTGAAGCTCGCCGACGCGCTGATGGCGCCCACCACGATCTACGTGAAGCCGATGCTGGAGTTGCTCGCCACTCAGGGCGCGGCAGTGCACGGCATGGCGCACATCACCGGCGGCGGCCTCAAGGAAAACATCATCCGCGTGGTGCCCGACGGCCTGGCCCTCGCGCTCGACGCCGGCGCGCTGGCCCTGCCGCCCGTCTTCGACTGGCTGCAGCGTGAAGGCAAGGTCGCCCGCGAGGAAATGTGGCGCACCTTCAACTGCGGCATCGGCTTCACCGTGATCCTGCCGCAGAGCGCGGTGGCCGCGGCTTCGGCCCTGCTGGCGAAGCACGGCCTCGCCAGCCGCGTGATCGGCGAAGTGGTGAAGGCCGCGGGCGACGAGCGCGTCCATATCGGCTGAACTCCAATCACACACCGTTCGCCCTGAGCGTAGACCCGCAGGGTCGAAGTCGAAGGGCCTTCGACTCCGGCGCGAAGCGCCTGCGCTCAGGGCGAACGGCCGCAGACCAACGAATCCATGCCCACTCCCTTGCGCATCGCCGTGCTCGCCTCCGGCCGCGGCAGCAACCTCGCCGCGCTGATCGCCGCGCGCGACGCCGGCACGCTGCCGGTGGAGTTCGTGCTGGTGGCCAGCGACAAGGCTTCCGCCGGCGCGCTGCGGCTGGCCGAAGCGGCGGGCATCCCCACGCTGGCGCTGAACCCGAAAAGCTACCCCGATCGCCCGACGTTCGACCGCGAGCTGTTCGGCCGCATAACCACCAGCGGCGCCGACCTGCTGGTGCTGGCCGGCTTCATGCGGGTGATCGACGGCTCCGCGCTGGCGCCGTGGGCGGGGCGCGTGCTCAACATCCATCCCTCGCTGCTGCCCAGGTACCGCGGCCTGCACACGCACCGCCGCGCGCTGGAGGCCGGCGACGCCGAGCATGGCGCCAGCGTGCACTTCGTCACCGCGGAACTCGACGGTGGCCCACTGATCGCCCAGGCGCGGCTGGCCATCGAAACCGGCGACGACGAAGAAACATTGGCCCGCCGCCTGTTGCCGCTGGAGCACCGTCTGCTGCCGGCCGTGGTGGCGCTGGTCGCCGCGCACCGCCTCGCGCTGGGCGAGGCCGGCGTGCTGCTGGACGGACAGCCGCTGCACGCGCCATTGCAACTGGGCGAACACGGCCTGCAGTGACGCCCGGTTCAGTTGGCCGCCGGCAGACTCGGCCTTAATGAACCCACGCATCCTGCTCGCCGTCGCCCTCGCCTTGCTGCCGCTCGCCGCCGCCGCGGCCACGACGCCCAAGCCCTTCACCGCCCGCTATCAGGTATCCCAGGATGGCCAGCCGATGGGCGAGGCCACCGTGACCCTGCGCCCCGGCCCGGACGGCAGCTGGATCCTGCGCAAGGACACCAAGGGCACCGCCGGCCTCGCCGCCCTGCTCGGCGCCAGCACGCAGGAGGCCTCGCGCTTCCGCTGGCAGGGCGCCGTGCCCGAGGCGATCAGCTACGACTACCACCTCGTCGCCGCCGGCAAGGACAAGCAGCGCCACCTGCAGGTGGACTGGACCAAGCGACAGGTGAGCGTGCAGGACGGCAAGCATGCCGACACCTACCCGGCCCAGCCCGGCATGGTCGAGCGCAATACCGTGCCACTGGCGGTCGGGCTGGCGTTGGGCGAAGGCAGGCAGCAGATCAGCCTGCCCGTGGGCGTGCGCCAGACGGTGGAGACGGAAAACTTCAAGGTCGCGGGCAGCGAGACCGTCAAGGTGCCGGCCGGCAGTTTCCAGGCCGAACGGGTGGAGCGCAGCGACGCCGCCAAGACATTCAGCGCCTGGTACGTGCCCGGCCGCTACCCGTTGCCGGTGAAGCTGGCGCAGAGCGACGGCGGCAACCTGGTGCTGGAGCTGGTGAGCTGTTCCCAGCCTTAACGGCGACTACGCCGGCACGTAGCGATCCAGTTCGTGCGCGTGCTCGCGCAGCCATTGGCGGGCCGCGGGCTGCCTGATCCAGGCCTCGACCGCGAGGCTGGCCAGCATTGCCGCCGGCAGCGTCAGCCACAACGTGGAGCGCGTCGGCAGCAGCAAAATGCCCACCGCGCCGCCCGCCAGCGCCGCGGCGAAGATCGTCGCCAGCGATGCCAGCAACCGGGCCAGCGTGGTGCTGCGCGTCACGGCTTCGCGCCACAGCCGGCGGCGCCGCAATCCGGGCACATCGCGCAACTCGGGAATGTCCTGCAGCCGCCAGTGATGCGCCATGCCGCCCCTCGCCCGTCCGCTCAGTTCGGCAAGCGCCGGATCCGCGCGCCCAGCGTGCCGAGCTTTTCCTCGATGTTCTCGTAGCCGCGGTCGATGTGGTAGACGCGGTCGACCACGGTGTCGCCCTGCGCCACCAGGCCGGCCAGCACCAGACAGGCCGAGGCGCGCAGGTCGGTGGCCATGATCGGCGCGCCGCTCATGTGGTCCACGCCCTTGATCACCGCGGTGTTGCCTTCGAGCTGGATGTCGGCGCCGAGGCGCTGCAGCTCGTGCGCGTGCATGAAGCGGTTCTCGAACACCGTCTCGGTGATCACGCCGGTGCCCTCGGCCACGCAGTTGAGCGCGGTGAACTGGGCCTGCATGTCGGTGGGGAACGCGGGGTACGGCGCGGTGGTGATGTTGACCGCCTTCGGCCGGCGCCCGCCCATGTCCAGCTCGATCCAGTCCTCGCCGCTGGAGATGTGCGCGCCGGCCTCCTCCAGCTTGGCCAGCACCGCGTCCAGCGTGCTGGCGCGGGCGCCGCGGGCGCGCACCTTGCCGCCGGTCATCGCCGCGCCGACCAGGAAGGTGCCGGTCTCGATGCGGTCGGGCAGCACCCGATAGTCGGTGCCATGCAGGCGGTCCACGCCGTGGATCACCATGGTGGAGGTGCCCTCGCCCTCGATCTGCGCGCCCATCGCCATCAGGCAGTGCGCGAGGTCGACCACCTCGGGCTCCTGCGCGGCGTTCTCGATCACCGTGGTGCCCTCGGCCAGCGTGGCCGCCATCATGATGTTCTCGGTGCCGGTGACGGTGACCATGTCCATCACGATGCGCGCGCCCTTGAGCCGCTTCGCGCGCGCCTTGATGTAGCCGTTCTCCACGCTGATCTCCGCGCCCAGTGCCTGCAGGCCGCGGATGTGCTGGTCGACCGGGCGCGAACCGATCGCGCAGCCGCCGGGCAGCGACACCTCGGCCTGGCCGAAGCGCGCCACCAGCGGGCCCAGCACCAGGATCGAGGCGCGCATGGTGCGCACCAGGTCGTAGGGCGCGATGCAGGTGCTGGTGGTGCGCGGATCGACATGGATCTTCATGCGGTCGTCCAGCACCAGCTGCACGCCCATCTGGCCCAGCAGTTCGATGAAGGTGGTGACGTCGTGCAGGTGCGGCACGTTGCCGATGCTCACCGGCGCATCGGCCAGCAGGCAGGCGGCGAGGATCGGCAGCACGGCGTTCTTCGCGCCGGAAATGCCTACCTCGCCCTGGAGCGGCACGCCGCCATTGATCAGGATCTTGGCCATCTTGCGGTCCTAACTGGTGCGCTCCTCCATGAGCGCAAAGAAGAACCGGCATCCATGCCGGACTTTTCAATAATTCGGGCGGTCATCACGGACGGGCATCACTGCTGGCGCGCCGCGGCTTCCTCGGGGGTCAGCGTCTTCAGCGCCAGCGCGTGGATCGCGCCGCCCATCAGCTCGCCCAAGGTGGCGTAGACCAGCCGGTGCCGCGCCAGCGGCAGCTTGCCGGCAAATTGGCCGGCGACCACGGTGGCCTCGAAGTGCACGCCATCGTCGCCGCTGACCTCGACCCTGGCCCCGGGCAGGCCGGTTTCGATCAGGGTCTGGATGCGTGCTGGGTCCATCGGGCTTCCACGGGCAGGGGCGGCGACGCGGCCGGAACGGCATTGCGTCGACGTGTGACGTTAAAATGCGAATATGCCATGGTAATGGAAATCCCCTGTCGCAGTAACGACAGCGCCCTCCGCCTGGCCGCCAGCGCCCCCGCCACGGGCCTCCCGCCGTCCCGCACCGAGCCGACATGAACCCACGCCCCGCCCCGCATGCCGCCATCGAACCGCAGCCTGACGCCATCGTGCGCAGCGCCCGTGCGGTGATCGCCACCGAGGCGGCCGCGATCGCCGAGCTGGGCCCGCGCATCGATGGCGCGTTCGTGGACGCCTGCCGGCTGCTGCTGGCCTGCCGCGGCCGCGTGGTGGTCACCGGCATGGGCAAGTCCGGCCACGTGGCGCGCAAGATCGCCGCCACGCTCGCCTCCACCGGCACCCCGGCCTTCTTCGTGCACCCGGGCGAGGCCAGCCACGGCGACCTGGGCATGATCCAGCCCGACGACGTGGTGCTGGCGCTGTCCTACTCGGGCGAGACCGACGAGCTGCTGTTCATCCTGCCGATGATCAAGCGCCAGGGCATCCCGTTGATCGCGATCACCGGCAAGCCGGCGTCCTCGCTGGCCAGCCAGGCCGACGTGCACATTGACGGCAGCATCTCCAGCGAAGCCTGCCCGCTGGGCCTGGCGCCCACCACCAGCACCACCGCGGCGCTGGTGCTGGGCGACGCGCTGGCGATCGCCCTGCTGGAGGCGCGCGGTTTCACCTCGGACGACTTCGCCCGCTCGCACCCCGCCGGCAGCCTGGGCCGCCGCCTGCTGCTCAGGATCAGCGACGTGATGCACGGCGGCGACGACGTACCGCGCGTGCCGCCCGAGGCCAGCCTCACCGCCGCGCTGGTGGAGATGACCCGCAAGCGGCTGGGCATGACCGCGGTGGTGGACGCCGAGCAGCACCTGCTCGGCGTGTTTACCGACGGCGACCTGCGCCGCGCGCTGGACGACGAGGACGTGAACCTGCGCGGTGCCCGCGTGGCCGAACTGATGACCCGCGGCCCCAAGACCATCGGCCCGGACAAGCTGGCCGCCGAGGCTGCGCAGCTGATGGAAAAACACCAGATCAACGCCCTGCTGGTGGTCGACGACGAACGCCGCGTGGTCGGCGCGCTGAACATTCATGATCTGCTCCGGGCGAGAGTCGTCTGATATGGCTTGCCATATCAGACAAATCGGCAAACCGGCTCTTTCGCTCTACGCCCAACCGTGTGCATCGTGACCACCAACTACCTCTCCAACATCCCCACCGACATCCTCGCCCGCGCCGCGAAAATCCGCCTGGCCGCCTTCGACGTGGACGGCACGCTCACCGACGGTCGCCTCTGGTACGGCGAGGACGGCCACGAGGCCAAGGTGTTCCACGTGCACGACGGCCTGGGCCTGAAGCGCCTGCAGGCCAACAGCATCGCGGTCGCCATCGTCACCGCGCGGATCAGCCACCCGGTGGCCTTGCGCGCCGAGGAACTGGGCATCGCCCACGTCTACCAGGGCCAGGGCGACAAGCGCGCCTGCCTGGAAACCCTGCTGGAAGCGCTGAACCTTACGCCCGAACAGGCCGCCTTCGTCGGCGACGACGTGCCCGACCTGCCCGCCATGCGCATCGCCGGCCTCGCCGTGGCGGTGGCCAACGCCCACCCCTGGGTGGCCGAGGCCGCGCACTGGCAGACCCGGCTGCCTGGCGGCATGGGCGCGGCGCGCGAGGTCTGCGACCTGATCCTGCATGCGCAGGGCAAGAGCGCCGCCGAACGGGAGCGCTGGCATTGATCGCGCGCCTGCGCCGCTGGCTGCGCGACCGCAAGCTGGCCAGCGCGATCGTGGTGGTCGCGCTCGGTGTCGGCCTCGCCCAACTGCTGCTGTGGTGGATGGGACCGGCGCCGAAACCGAACGACTTCGTGGGCCCGCCACGCTCCGGCTACACGCTCACCAACTTCAAGCTCTGGTCCTACAGCCCGGAAGGCCAGCTCGCCTTCCGCATGCAGGCACCCCAGCTGGAGCGCCGCGAAGGCGACGAGTCGCTGTACATCAACTCGCCCGTGTTCGACCTCGCGTCCAAGAAGCCCGGCGTGCCGGACTGGCACGGCCAGTCGCTGTACGGCTGGGTGGACAAGAGCGGCAGCCTGATCAAGCTGCAGGGCCCGGTGGCCATGCACCGCCCCGCCTGGGCCGATACCGCAGCGACGGACCTGGTCTCCTCGGACGTCACCGTGTGGCCGAAGGAGAACCGCATGGAAACCGCCGCGCCGGCGCAGATGACACAGGGCGACAGTAGAATGGACGGGGTCGGCATGCGTGCCAACCTCAACGACAATCACCTGGAGTTGCTCGACAATGTCCATGCCACGTTCCCGCCGCGCAAGCGCAAGTCGTAAGTTCGTCGCCGGCCTGCTCGCCGCGGCGGCATTGGCGCTGCTGCCCACGTTGGCGCTGGCGAAGAAGTCCGACCGCCAGCAGCCGATGAACGTCGAGCACGCGGACTCGTTCGACGGCACCTACGCCCCCAACAGCACGGTCAAGCTGCGCGGCCGCGTGGTGATCACCCAGGGCACCATGAAGATCACCGGCGACCTGGCCACGGTGCATTTCGACGCCGACCAGAACGTCGACCACGTGCAGGTCACCGGCGCGCCCGCGCACATCCAGGAACTGGACGACGCCGGCAACCTGATGACCGGGGACGCGGCGCAACTCGACTACGACAACATCAACGGCATCGCCGTGCTCACCGGCAACGCGGTGGTCAAGCAGCAGGGCCGCGGCGAGGCGCACGGCGACAAGCTCACCTACAACACCCAGACCAGCGAGATGACCGGCAGCAGCAGCGGTGACAACGCCGTGCACATGACCTTCCTGCCCAAGCCGAAGCCGGGCCAGCCGGCGTCGCCCGCTCCCGCCCACAGCGCACCGGCGGGCGGCAAGTAAGCATGCTGTCAGCCGAAGGTCTGCAGAAGAGTTTCAAGTCGCGGCAGGTGGTGCGCGATTTCGGTTTCTCCATCCGCGAGGGCGAGGTAGTGGGCCTGCTCGGCCCCAACGGCGCCGGCAAGACCACCTGCTTCTACATGGTGGTGGGCCTGATCGAGGCCGATGCCGGCACGATCAAGCTGGACAAGCAGGAGATCACCGGCCTGCCGATGCACCTGCGCGCGCGCCTGGGCATTGGCTACCTGCCGCAGGAGGCCTCGGTATTCCGCCGGCTCTCGGTGGCCGACAACATCCTGGCCGTGCTGGAGCTGCGCGAGGGCCTGTCCCAGCAGCAGCGCGACGGCGAACTGGAAAGCCTGCTGGACGAACTGAAGATCGCCCACATCGCCGGCCAGAAGGGCATCAGCCTGTCCGGCGGCGAGCGCCGCCGCGTGGAGATCGCCCGCGCGCTGGCCGCCAACCCGCGCTACATGCTGCTGGACGAACCGTTCGCCGGCGTCGACCCGATCTCGGTGGGCGAGATCCAGCGCATCGTGCGCCACCTCAAGGAACGCGGCATCGGCGTGCTGATCACCGACCACAACGTGCGCGAGACGCTGGGCATCTGCGACCGCGCCTACATCCTCAACGAGGGCGAAGTGCTGTCGCGCGGCACGCCCGCCCACATCCTCGCCGACGAGAAGGTGCGCGAGGTCTACCTGGGCCGCGAATTCCGATTGTGACGCCGTTCCGGCGGGGACGTCGGGCTATGGCCGCCCCCGCCGGCTGCGGGTAGGATTGGAACCCAGTCCTCCCCACAGGCCGGCATGAAACCCGCACTGCAATTCCGCCTCCATCAACAGCTCACCCTGACGCCGCAACTGCAGTTGGCAATCCGCCTGCTGCAACTGTCGCAACTGGAGCTGGAGGCCGAGCTGCGGCAGCTTGCCGAAAGCAATCCGCTGCTGGAATTCGCCGACGAGAGCGAGGACGAGGTCGCCGCTGACGAGGCCGCGCCGGAAGCCGACTACGTGCAGGCGCCCGGCCCCGCCGAGGCCGCCGCCGATCGCGATGTCGACGGTGGCGACACCGCCGATTGGGCCGACGACGGCGGCGGCAGCGTCGAAACCCCGATCGACTTCTCCAACGGCAGCGGCGGCAGCGGCGCCACGCGCGGCGACGAGGATTTCGAGCCGCAGAACGTCACACCCGAATCCCTGCAGCAACACCTGCTGTGGCAACTCAACCTCGCCGGCTTCAACCCGCGCCAGACCGCGATCGCCACCGTGCTGATCGATGCGCTGAACGCCGACGGCTACCTCGCCGACGGCATCGAGGCCGTGCGCGCGGCGCTGCCGGCGAATCTCGCCGCCGACCTCGACGAGATCGAGGCGGTGCGCCGCCGCCTGCAGGGCTTCGACCCGCTGGGCGTGGCCAGCCTGGACCTGCGCGACTGCCTGCGCAGCCAGCTGGAACAGTTCGACGCCGCCACCCCGCAGCGCGAGCTGGCGCTCGCCATCGTCGACGGCGAGCTGGAACTGCTCGCGCGCAACGACATCGGCAAGCTGGCGCGCAAGCTGCGCGCCAGCGAGGACGAGGTGGCCGCCGCCGCCGCGCTGATCCGCAGCCTCGACCCGCGCCCCGGCGCGGCGCTGGACACCACCCCGGTGGAATACGTGGCGCCGGACGTCTATGCCGTGAAGGACGGCGGCCGCTGGCAGGTACGCCTGAACCCGGACGCCCAGCCGCGGCTGGGCCTGAACCAGCACTACTGCAACCTGATCGCCCGCGCCCGCGGCGACGACGCCAGCTGGATGAAGGGCCAGTTGCAGGAAGCACGCTGGCTGCTGAAGAGCCTGGAATCGCGCGCCGAGACCCTGCTCAAGGTGGCCGGCGCGATCGTGCGGCGGCAGAGCGCCTTCCTCGACTACGGCCCCGAGGCGATGCATCCGCTGGTGCTGCGCGAAGTGGCCGAGGAGGTGGGCATGCACGAATCCACCATTTCGCGCGTCACCACGCGCAAGTACCTGCACACGCCGCGCGGCACCTTCGAGCTGAAGTATTTCTTCTCCAGCGGCGTGTCCACCGAGGACGGCGGCAGCGCCTCGGCCACCGCGATCCAGGCCATGCTGCGCAAGCTGATCGAGGCGGAAGACCCGCGCAAGCCGCTGTCCGACCAGGCGCTGGCCGAGGAGCTGAAGGGCAAGGGCATCCAGGTCGCCCGGCGCACCGTGGCGAAGTACCGGGAGGGGTTGCGCATCCCCAGTTCCAGCGAACGCCAGCGGATAGTCTGAAGGATGCTCCGATCAATCCCAGTGCAGGCGTCATGATGCCCAGAAGGTTCGCAGATTGTCGTGCGTGGCGCCGCCCAGACTGGCTGTCTGGGCAAGACGCGCGCGGCGATATGCGGACCTTCTGGGCATCACCTCGTCATTTGAATTCAAGCAGTTGAGGCCGGTCTGTCTGCGCGCATCCCTTCGGCCCGCCGTCTTGACAGACAGCCAGTCTGCCTTCGACGACGATCCTGCGGGCTGCGCGCAGACAGACCGGTGACGCCTACACTGGGATTGATCGGAGCATCCAAAGGGAACTTGCCCACCGGGAAAACGCTCCCATTACCTGTAGTGAAGGATGATCGACGACGCGTTCGGACCCCGTCCGCAACGTGTCCATCCCGCCGCCAAACGCGGCACTGCACCACCAGAGGAGGCGTACCATGCAATTCCAACTCAGCGGCCAGCAGATCGAAGTCACCCCGGCGCTGCGCGCCCATGTCGAATCCAGGCTGGACCGCCTCCAACGCCTCGATGACAAGCTGATCAGCCTCGCCGTGGTGCTCTCCGTGGACAAGCTGCAGCACCGCGCGGACGCCACGCTCGGCGTCACCGGCGCCACCCTGCACGCGCAGGCCGCCGAGGTCGACATGTACGCCTCCATCGACATGCTGTTCGACAAGCTGGTCAACCAGCTGCGCCGCCATCGCGAGAAGATCGTCGACAAGCACCAGCGCGCCGTGCGCGACGAGCGCCAGTACGGCTGATCCCGCCCTTGCGGGCCGCCCGGCGACGGGCGGCCCGCCTTCCCGCCGAAACACGCACGCCGCCCAAGCTGGCACAATGGCCCTGCCCCGCCGCGAAGCCCACCGGCGGCGCGACGCAAAGGACCGAAGGCTTGGACCGGCTCACCGCACGACAACTCTACGACGGCGTCAACGAACGCATGGGGCTGCGCTGGCTGGCCGGCATGCGCGGCGAATCGCGCGTGCTGGAGCCGGGCGCCGCGCAGGCACGCCGGCCCTCGCTGACCGGCTACCTCAACGTCATCTACCCGAACAAGATCCAGATCGTCGGCACGGAGGAGCTGAACTTCCTCGACGGGCTGGATTCGCGCCAGCGCTGGGAGGTGATCCACAAGATCGCCGCCACCCGGCCGGTGGCGCTGATCGTCACCAAGGACCAGTCGGTGCCCTCCGACCTGCGCGAGGTGGCCGAGGAAACCGACACCCCGCTGTGGGTCAGCACCAAGCGCGGCCACGAGCTGCTGACCTTCCTGCAATACCACCTCGCGCGCCAGCTGGCGGCGAAGACCACCCTGCACGGCGTGTTCCTGGAAGTGTTCTCGATCGGCGTGCTGATCACCGGCGAGCCCGGCTCCGGCAAGAGCGAGCTCGCGCTGGAACTGATCAGCCGCGGCCACCGCCTGGTCGCCGACGACGCCACCGAGTTCACCCTGATCGCGCCGGACGTGATCGACGGCAGTTGTCCCGAGCTGCTGCAGGACCTGCTGGAGGTGCGCGGCCTGGGCGTGCTCAACGTGCGCGAGATGTTCGGCCACATGTCGGTGAAGCCGTCCAAGTACCTGCGCCTGGTGATCCACCTGAAACCGTTGCGCGAGGGCGAGGACATCGACGCGCTGACCCGCCTCACCGGCGACATCGGCCACCGCGAGGTGTTCGACGTCAAGGTGCCGATGATCACCATCCCGGTGGCGCCCGGCCGCAACATCGCCGTGCTGGTCGAGGCGGCGGTGCGCAGCCACGCGCTGAAGAGCAAGGGCATCGACCCCGCGCAGACCTTCATCGACCGCCAGGCGCACCAGCTGCGCCGACTGCCGCCTTGGTGATGCCATGAACGAAGACCATTCGCCGCCGCCCAGCCCCTACACCGACCCGCACGAGACGCACCTGATCGTGCTCACCGGCATGTCCGGCGGCGGCAAGACGGTGGCACTTCGCGCACTGGAGGACCTGGAGTTCTACTGCGTCGACAACCTGCCGCCGGCCCTGCTGCCGCAGCTGGTGGACGCGGTGTGCCGCGGCGCCGGCCGGCGCCGGCGCATCGCGGTGGGCGTGGACGTGCGCAACCGCGGCGACGACTTCGAGCACCTGCCCGAGGTGCTCTCCGCACTGGCCGCCACCGGCGTGCAGCTGCACCTGATCTTCCTCGACTGCAGCAATGAAGTGCTGCTCAAGCGCTACTCGGAAACCCGCCGCCGCCACCCGCTGGCAACGCGCGGCATGTCGCTGGCCGACGCCATCGGCAAGGAGCGCCGCCTGCTGCGCCCGCTGATGGCGATCGCCGAGAAGGTGATCGACTCCAGCGAGCTCAACGTGCACCAGCTGCGCCGGCTGGTCGCCACCGGCTACGCGCAGGCCACCGAGGGCATGACCCTGATGTTCCAGTCCTTCGCGTTCAAGCGCGGGCTTCCGCTGGATTCGGATTTCGTGTTCGACGCGCGCTGCCTGCCCAACCCGCACTGGCAACCGCGGCTGCGCCCGCTCTCCGGCAAGGACGCGCCGGTGCGCGAATACCTGGACGGCGAACCGCTGGTCGCCGAATACCTCGCCGACACCACGCGCTGGCTGGACACGTGGCTGCCGCGCTTCGAGCAGGACGACCGCAGCTACGTCACCATCGCGATCGGCTGCACCGGCGGCCGCCATCGCTCGGTGTACCTGGTCGAGCAGCTCGCCGCGCACTACCGCGAAACGCGCGAAGGCGTGCTCACCTTCCACCGCGAGCTGGACTGATCGGCATGTCGACACAACGAACAGAACAGGCAGGTGCACAGCCATGAGCGTGGGCGTGATGCTGATGACCCACGAGGCGGTCGGCCAGGCGCTGATCTCCGCCGCCCACCACGTGATGCCGAAGCTGCCGCTGCAGGTGGAAGCGGTGGAAGTGCCGCCGCAGGCCGACCCCGACGTGATGCGCACGCTCACCGCCCGCCATGCGCGCGCGCTCGACCAGGGCGAGGGTGTGCTGGTGCTGGCCGACCTCTACGGCGCCACGCCGTGCAACATCGGGCTGTCGCTCGGCTCGCTGGGCGTGCGCCTGCGCTGCGTCTCCGGGCTCAACCTGCCGATGCTGCTGCGCGTGCTCAACTACGCGGAAAAACCACTGGACGAACTGGCCGAGATCGCGGCAAGCGGCGGCCGCGGGGGGATCTTCATTGACCATGCTTGAAAGAGAAATCGTGGTGTCCAACAAGCTGGGCCTGCACGCCCGCGCCTCGGCCAAACTGGTGCAGCTGGTGCAGGGCTTCAAGTCCACCGTACTGCTGGTCAGCAAGGGGCGCGAGGTGAACGCGCAGAGCATCATGGGCGTGATGATGCTCGCCGCCGGCATCGGCACGCCGCTGACCGTCCGCGCCGACGGCCCGGACGAACAGGCCGCGCTCGACGCGGTGGTGGCGCTGTTCGAGCGCAAGTTCGACGAGGGAGCGTAACCACGATGAGGCACGTCTTGCCCGGCACCCTCGCCTCGCGCGGCATGGCGCTGGGCCGTGCGCGGCTGGTGCAGCCCAGCCGCTACGCGGTGGACACCCGGCCACTGGCCGAGGATGAGATCGGGCCCGAGCTGGAACACCTGCACCGCGCGCTGGACACCGCACGGCAGGAACTGCGCGAGCTGCGCGGCAAGCTGCACGGCGCGCTGGCACGCGAGGTCAACGAGTTCATCGACGCGCACAGCCTGCTGCTGGATGACGCCGAACTGCTGCGCGGCCTCGACGACCTGGTGAAGATCGGCCACTACCGCGCCGGCGCGGCGCTGAAGAAGCAGCGTGATCGCCTCGCCGCGGTGTTCGAGGCGATGGACGATCCCTACCTGCGCAGCCGCAAGGAGGACATCGACCAGGTGATCGCCCGGGTGGTCTCCGCGCTGCAGCGCCACACCACGCCGGAGGAGCGCAAGCTGGCCGCGCGCGTGGGCGAGATCCTGGTCGCCGACACCATCGCGCCGGCCGACATGGCCCAGCTCGCCGGCAACGGCCTGCTCGGCGTGGTCACCAGTTCCGGCAGCGCGTATTCGCACAGCGCGATCCTCGCGCGCAGTCTCGGCCTGCCGATGCTGGTGGGCGCGCGCGACGCGCTGGCGTTGCTGCACGACGACGACCTGATCCTGCTCGACGCCGAGCGCGGCGAAGCGATCGTGCACCCCACCGCACAGGACCTCGCCCGCTACCGCGCCTGGCAGCGCGAGGTCGCCGCCGAAGGGCGCCGCCTCGCCACCCTGGCGAACGCACCCACGCGCACCCGCGACGGCATCGAGATCCGCCTGCTGGCGAACGCGGAAACTCCCGCCGACGTGGCGCTGGCGCGCACCCGCGGCGCCGACGGCGTGGGCCTGTACCGCACCGAGTTCCTGTTCCTGCGCCACAAGGGGCTGCCGTCGGAAGACGAGCAGTTCATCGCCTACCGCGACCTGGTGCTGGGCATGGGCGGCTTGCCGGTCACGATCCGCACGCTCGATCTTGGCGCCGACAAGGCCGACGCGGCGGGCCTGGTGCTGCGCGGCGAGGACAATCCCGCGCTGGGCGTGCGCGGCGTGCGCCTGTCGCTGCGCTACCCGGCGGTGTTCACCACGCAGATCCGCGCGATCCTGCGCGCCGCCTGCTACGGCCCGATGCGCGTGCTGGTGCCGATGGTGACCCAGCCGGATGAACTCATCGCGGTGCGCACGCTGTTCAAGCTGGCGCGCCAGGACCTGAAGCGCGAGAGCATCGACCTGCCCGAGAAGCTGCCGCTGGGCGCGATGATCGAGGTGCCCGCCGCCGCGATCAACGTGCGCGCCCTGCTCGAGCACGCCGACTTCCTCGCCATCGGCACCAACGACCTCGCCCAGTACGTGCTCGCCGCCGATCGCGGCAACGACGCGCTGGACAACATCTACACCCCGCTGCAGCCGGCCATGCTGCGCCTGCTCTCGCACGTGATCAGCTCCGGCCGGCGCGCGAAGAAGCCGGTGAGCCTGTGTGGCGAGATCGGCGGCGACGTGAACTTCACCGCGATGCTGCTCGCGCTCGGCCTCAACGAATTCAGCATGCACCCCAGCCAGCTGCTGCAGGTGCGCGACCGCCTCGCCACGCTCGACCATGCCGCGCTGCGCGGCCACGCCACCCGCCTGCTGCGCGCCACCACCCACGAGCAGGTCGCCGAGCTGCTGGCGCAGTTGGCGCAGTGATTCCGCCTTGCTCCCCTCTCCCGCTTGCGGGAGAGGGGCTGGGGGAGAGGGCGCGAGGCTTCAGCGACCGAGGCCGGCCTGCGCGATGAACGCATCCAGCAGCGCACCGCGGTATTTCTGCCGATGCACCAGCATCGAGAGCTTGCGGCGCAGGTCGAGGAACGGCGTCTTCAGCGCCTTCAGCCGGCCGGTGGCGAGCGCGTCGGTGACCGCCACCTGCGGCAGGCAGGCGATGCCGAGGCCGGCGATCACCGCCTGCTTGATCGCCTCGATCTGGTCCAGCTCCAGCACGGTCTCGCCGGGCGGCAGCTGCGACAGCACGCGCTCGCTGGTGGCGCGGGTGGCCGAGCCCGGTTCGCGCATCACCCAGCGCGCGCCGGCGAAATCGGCGGGCTTAAGCGTGCGCTTGTGCGCCAGCGGATGATCCGGCGGCGCGCACACCACCAGCAGGTCGTCGCGCCACGGCCGCACCTCCAGCTGCGGGTGCGTCACCGGCCCCTCCACGCAGCCGAGGTCCAGGCTGTGCTCCAGCATCGCCGCGGCGATCGCGTCGGTGTTCGCCACGCGCAGCCGGATCGCCACCTGCGGATGCGCGCGCACGAACGCGCCCAGCAGCTCGCCCACGCGATAGTTGCCCACCGTGTTGCTGGCGCCGATGCGCAACTCGCCGGAGAGCGCATCACCGTCCTCGCGGCCGCGGCGGCCGAACTCGGCATGGCGCTCCAGCAGCTCCTGCGCCAGCGGCAGCAGCTCGCGGCCGCGCGGGTTGAGCCGCAGCCGGCCGCGCTCGCGCGCGAACAACGGCGCGTCGAGCTGCCGCTCCAGCTCGGCGAGCGCCATGCTGGCGGCGGGCTGGGTCATGTACAACCGCTCGGCGGCGGCACGCACGCTGCCCAGCAGCGCGATCTGCACGAACACCTCGAGCTGGCGCGGGCTGATGTTGTTCATCATTCGATCTTATACGAACAATCAGATTTTCCAAGTTTTGCTGATCGTTTGCGGCGAGGACAATGGCGCATCCCCACCATGCGCCGCCCCATGAATACCCCACTCGCCGCCGCCCTCGCCCGCCCCACCCTGCGCAGCCGCGCGCCCGGCCTGCTGCTCGCCGTCGCCATCGCGCTGCTGGCATGGTGGCTCGGGCGGCTGATGCCGCTGATCGGCGGCCCGGTGTTCGGCATCCTGCTCGGCATCGCGGTGCGCAACACCGTGTCGCCGGACGCCCGCTTCACGCCGGGCATCGCGTTCGGCGGCAAGCAGGTGCTGCAGTGGTCGATCATCGCGCTGGGCTTCGGGCTCAGCCTCACCCAGGTGGCGAAGACCGGCCTCGAATCGCTGTCGGTGACCCTGGTGACGCTGACCGTGGCATTTCTCAGCGCGTGGGCGCTGGGCCGCTGGCTGGGCGTGCACGACAAGCTGAAGATCCTGATCGGCGTGGGCACCGCGATCTGCGGCGGCTCGGCGATCGCCGCGGTGACGCCGATCATCAAGCCGGACGAGCACGACACCGCGTTCGCGATCTCCACCATCTTCCTGTTCAACGTGGTCGCGGTGCTGCTGTTCCCGCTGCTCGGCCACCTCTTGCACCTCAGCGACCTCGGCTTCGGCCTGTGGGCCGGCACCGCGATCAACGACACCTCCTCGGTGGTGGCCGCCGGCTACAGCTACAGCAGCGCGGCGGGCGACTACGCCACCATCGTCAAGCTCACCCGCGCCACGCTGATCATCCCGATCTGCCTGATCCTCGCCTTCGCGGTGGCTGCGCGCGAAAAGAAGAACGGCGCCGCCGACTTCAGCCTGCGCCGCATCTTCCCGTGGTTCATCCTGTGGTTCCTGGTGGCCTCGGGCATCCGCACCATCGGCCTGATCCCCGCCGCGCTGCTGCCCGCGCTGCACGACCTCGCCGAGTTCCTGATCATCGTGGCGCTCACCGCGATCGGCCTCTCAGCGAACCTGCGCAAGATGGTCTCCAGCGGCGTGCGGCCGATCCTCTTGGGGCTGGGCGTGTGGGCGGCAGTAGCAGTCAGCAGTCTGGCGGTGCAGCTTTTGATTGGGCGGCTTTGATACCTGTCCAAGGAGCCCAAACCACCCGCGCCCTACATAACAATGTAGAAATCTCCAGCGCAACTGAACTGCCGGAAACTTCCTACTTTGAATGTCCGACTTTCAGGAATGAAGCTTCATGCTACGAGGGATGAAGATCGGAACGCATACAGCGAAGCAGATGCGCCAACGCATGATCTCGTTGCGTGGAATTGGGTTGAGTTGCGCGCATTGCGGCAATCGCAGAAATGACCGACTCAGATGCAACAACCTCAGCACGAGCAACCCACATGCCGAAATGTTTCGCATTGGCCATGGAATCGGTGACCTCCAGTGTCTCAAGTGCTTGCAAGAGACCAGCATAGACATCGCTGCGGTCCTTTCGAAGGGTATCCGCTTGCTGTGCCTTGCGTGACAAGAAATGCTGTAAAACAGCGGTGATGACTGAGCCCACGCCCAAGCCGCCAAGAAAAGCTGCAATCGTTGACGCTTCAGTCACTGAACACCTCTGAACTAGCCCAGGCTCAAGTTTGAGCACGTAGCCGCAATCACGCCTTCCCCTGCTCCACCAGCGTCAACGCCACCTTGTCGCGCAGGTACACCGGCAAGGCCTGCTCGGGCGCCTGCGCGCGACCAGCCTTGAATTCGCGGGCGGCGAGTTCGGCAACATGCACGGCCTGCGGGTAACGCGCGCCGTCGGCGAAGCGCGGCGCCACACCCAGCCGCTCGCGCAATGCGGCTTCGTAGGTCGCCCAACCGCTGCCCACCACCTGCCAGGTGCGGGCTTCGGGCAGCAACAAGGATTCGGCGGTACAGACGCGCTCGTCGTCCAGCGCAACGAGTCCGCCTGCATCGTCGCGGCGGTAGCAGGCGGCGTAGATCTCGCCCATGCGCGCGTCGATCACGGCGAGGATGCCCGTGTCGGGCTCGCCGTCGGCGGGCGCCTCCAGCGCCAGCGCGGCGAGCGAAGACACCGTGACCACGGGCAGGTCCAGCGCCAGCGCCATGCCTTGCGCCAGCGACACCGCGAGGCGTACGCCAGTGAATGCGCCGGGGCCGCGGCCCACCGCGATCACGTTCAGCGCATGCTTGCCCAGGCCCGCTTCGGCCAGCAGTTCGTCGGCCATCGGCAGCACGCGCTCGGCGTGGCGGCGCGGCGCCAGTTCGCTGCGGGCGATCACTTCGTCGCCGTGGATCAGGGCGACGGAGCAGGCTTCGGTGGCGGTTTCGATCGCAAGCAGGTTCATGGCCGCTCCATGATAGCCGTTGGCGGAACACACGGCGCCGGTGCTCCGGCTGTCGCGCCTCGACGGCTGGCCGCCATTCGCGTGGGCCAGCACCCGCATGCCGGAAGGATCATGTGCGCGCACCTCGCCAGGGAGTGCCCATCACATCAGCGGGAAGGGCGCTGCGGGAGGCGGCAACGGCCGGTTCGGGGCCGGCACGATGGCATGGCCCGGGAAGCGGGGGGTCGCTACGACGCTTGCACGGCGGCCAGGCTGTCCCGCGTGATGCCGGCAATCGACTTCGCGCCGGTCAGGGTCATCGCCACGCGCATCTCGCTGGCGATCAGGTCGAGCAAGTGCGCCACGCCCTGCTCGCCGGCCGCGGCCAGCGCGTAGACGAAGGCTCGACCCAGCAGCACGCCGTCGGCGCCCAAGGCCAGCATGCGCACCACGTCCAACCCCGAGCGCACGCCGGAGTCGGCGAGGATTTTCAGTTCACCCTTCACCGCATCGGCGATGGCCGGCAGCGCGCGCGCCGAGGACAGCACGCCATCGAGCTGGCGCCCGCCGTGGTTGGACACCACGATGCCGTCGGCGCCGAAGCGCACCGCTTGCTTCGCGTCCGCGGGATCGAGGATGCCCTTCAGCACCATCGAGCCCTTCCAGGATTCGCGGATCCATTCCAGATCGCGCCAGCCGATCGCGGGGTCGAAGTTCTTGCCCAGCCAGCCGATGTAATCCTCCAGCCCGATGCGATGGCCAAGGTAGGCCGACACGTTGCCGAGGTCATGCGGACGGCCCCGCAGGCCCACGTCCCACGCCCAGCGCGGATGGCAAACCGCCTGCCACACGCGGCGCAGCGCGGCGTGCGGGCCGGACATGCCCGAATGCGCGTCGCGGTAGCGCGCGCCCGGCACCGGCATGTCCACGGTGAACACCAGGGTGCGCACGCCGACCGCCCACGCGCGTTCCAGCACGCTCTGCATGAAGTCGCGGTCCTTGAGCACGTAGAGCTGGAACCAGATCGGCCGCGACACCGCGCGCTGCACTTCCTCGATCGGGCACACCGACACCGTGGACAGCGTGAGCGGCACGCCGCGACTCGCCGCCGCCCGCGCCGCCTGCACCTCGCCGCGGCGCGCGTACATGCCGGTGAGACCCACCGGCGCCAGCGCCACAGGCAGGGCCAGCTTCTCGCCGAACAACTCGGTGGAGAGATCGACCGTGCCGACCTCCCCAAGCACGCGCTGGCGCAAGGCGATGCTGCGCAAATCCTCGACGTTGCGCCGCAGCGTCGCCTCGTCGTAGGCGCCGCCGTCGATGTAGTGGAACAGGAACGGCGGCAGGCGGCGCTGCGCGGCGGCGCGGTAATCCATCGCGGAGGAAATGATCATGGTTCGCCACTCTGCACCGCCGCGCCATGGCGCGCAACGCCGCGGATCACTCCACCGCGGCGATCGCCGCGCGCAGCTGCCGGTAGCCTTCCACCAGGCGCGGGCCGGGTCGGCCGAGGAAAGCTTCGCTGATCGCGTGGATGTGATGGTTCGCCACCGCCGGCACCTCGCGCCAACCCTCGCGGGCACGCACCTTGTCGGCGCGATAGTTTTCGACCTTCACCCCGCACCAGCTCATCGCCACGATGTCGGGACGCTGCGCCGCCGCGTCCGCCAGCTCCAGCGGCACGCTCTTGGCATCCACGTCGCCCCAGGGATTGCTGCCACCCGCGCGCTGGATGAGGTCGTTGACCCAGGAGCGCCTCGCCGCGGCGATCACTGGCTTGGGCCACCACTCCACCAGCACGCGCGGCCGCCGTCCCGTCGGCTCCACCGTCGGCATCGCCGCCTCCATCTCCGCCACCAGCGCCTCACCGCGCGCCGCCACGCCCAGCGCCATGGCGATGCGACGGATATCGCCGTACACGTCGTCCAACGATTGCGGATCGCACACCAGCGTCTGCAGTCCCGCGGCTTCCAGTTCCGCCACCACGCGCTCGTGGCCCGGCACGGTGAGCGAAGTCAGCACCCACTCGGGTTCGAGTTTCAGCACGGCCCCGATATCGAGATCGAGGTCGCGTCCGGTCTTGGGCAAGTCGGCCACGACTTCGGGCGGATAGTCGGAATCCGCATCCACGCCCACCAGCATGCCGGCGCAACCCAGCGCGCAGATGATCTCGGTGTTCGAGCAGGTGTGGGAGAAGACGCGCATGACGGTTCCTGATTAGCGACAAAATCAGCTGAGCCCACCCGTTCATCCTGAGCGTAGGCCCGAAGGGCCGAAGTCGAAGGACTGTCGTGTGTGTGCGCTTCGACTTCGCTTGCTAGCGCAAGCTACGCTCAGCGCGAACGGAATTTCCGACTGAGCGTCGTCGCTAGTAAGTATCCCCCGGCAGAGCAGGGGGTTGCCCCAGTGAATCAGGTGACGGTTTTAAGCCGGCGGCTGCCACAGTTCGACGCGGCTTCCTTCGGGATCGGTGATCCAGCCGAAGCGGCCGAACTCGCTCTGCTCGACGCGTTCGTCCACCGCGACGCCGGCGGCGCGCAGTTGCGCCAGCAGCGCGTCGAGGTCGTCGACGCGGAAGTTCAGCATGTACGGCTGCGGGCCGGCGCCGAAGTAGCCGGTGTCGGCGGCGAACGGCGACCACAGGGTGTAGCCGGCGCGCCGTTCGTCCTCGGCGAAGCGGGCGCCGCCCCACTCCTCGACGTCCAGGCCCAGATGCTGCGCATACCACGCGCCGAGTGCGGCGGGGTCGCGTGACTTGAAGAAGATGCCGCCGAGTCCGGTGACCTTTGCCATCGTTCAATCCTCGCTGGGTTGTGCTCCCTCTCCCCCGACTTTGTCGGGGGAGAGGGTTGGGGGTGAGGGGGCGCACTTGATCTTGAAGTTTCTGAAGAGCAAGAGCTACCCCCTCACCCTAACCCTCTCCCCCATCGCAAGCGATGGGGGAGAGGGGATCAATCGCGGCACGCGGGAGGGCATTCCCGAAGAACGCCTGCACATCCGCCAGTTCCCGCGTGCGCGGCATGGCCGGCAGGCTGGCGAGGAACAGTTTGCCGTAATTCTTGCCGGTGAGGCGCGGATCGCACAGCACCAGCACGCCGCGGTCGGTGACGCTGCGGATCAGCCGGCCGGCGCCCTGCTTCAGCGCGATCGCCGCGGCCGGCACCTGCCAGCCCATGAAGGGGTTGATGCCCTGCTGCTCCAGCGCCTCCAGCCGCGCCACCAGCACCGGATCGTCGGGCGCGGCGAACGGCAGCTTGTCGATCACCACCACGCTGAGCGCGTCGCCGGCCACGTCCACGCCTTCCCAGAAGCTGGCCGCGCCGAGCAACACGCCGTGACCGGAATGGCGGAACTCCTCCAGCAGTTGATGGCGTGGTGCCGTGCCCTGCACGAACAACGGCCACGGCACGCGCGCGCGCAGCAGCTCGGCCGCGCGGCGCAGCGCGCGGTGCGACGTGAACAGCAGGAAGGCGCGGCCGTTCGAGGCTTCAAGCACCGGCAGCACGGCGTCGAGCACGCGCTCGGTGTAGTCGCGCGCGGCCGGATCGGGCAGGCCTTCCGGCAGGTAGCACAACGCCTGCCGCGCGTAGTCGAACGGACTTTCCAGCAGCAGCGCCTGCGGCTCGTCCAGGCCAAGCTGGCGGGCGAAGTGCTCGAACCGACCGGCCACCGACAGCGTGGCCGAGGTGAACACCCACGCGGCTCCGCTGCGCTCGCGCATCGCGCGCAAGGGCGCCGCGAGATCCAGCGGCGTGGCGTACAGGGCGAAGCCGCGCGGGAACAGTTCGTACCAGCGCACGTCGCGTTCGGAACCCCGTTCGACGATGCGCTCCAGCCGCTCGGCCAGCAGTGCGGCGCGCTCGTGCGCGTTGGCCAGGCCGCGCGAACGCTCGGCCTGCGAGGCCAGCAGGTCGGCCAGCGTGGCCAGCAGTTCGCCCACCTCGTGCAGGCCTTCGCGCACCGTGTCGACAGCTTCCAGCGCACCGAACGCGCCGCGCGACGGCAGCGGATCCATCGCCAGGCGCAGGCGTTTCAGCGCGTCCTGCAGCGCCTCCACCGGCTCCAGCAGCAGGCCGATCGCGCCGGTGACGCCGCTGCATTCGCGCAAGGCGTCCTGCGCCAGTTCCGCAAGCTGGCGCGCGCTCACGCTCTGCGAGAAGAACTGCCCGGCCAGCTCGGGCACCTGGTGCGCCTCGTCGAGGATGAAGGCCGAGGCACCCGGCAGGATCTCGCCGAAACCCTCCTGCTTCAGCGCGAGGTCGGCGAACAGCAGGTGATGATTGACCACCACCAGCTGCGCCTCCTGCGCCTCGCGGCGCGCCTTCACCACGTGGCAGTCGTCGTAGAACGGACACTCCACGCCCAGGCAGTTCTCCGGCGTGGAGGTGACGCGCGGCCACAGCGGCGATTCCTCCGGCACCTCGGCCAGCTCCATGCGGTCGCCGCGGCGCGTGCGCGCGGACCACGCGCGTATCGTCGCCAGTTGCGCGGCCTGCGCCTTGTCGAAACTCGCCCCCTCGCGCACGGTCTGGTCGAGCCGGTACAGGCAGAGGTAATTCGCGCGCCCCTTCAGCAGCGCGGTCTTGCCGCGCGCATCCAGCACCGAGCGCACTTTCGGCAGGTCGCGGAAATACAACTGGTCCTGCAGCGCCTTGGTGCCGGTGGAGACGATCACGCGTTCACCGGACAGCAGCGCGGGCACGAGGTAGGCGTAGGTCTTGCCGGTGCCGGTGCCGGCCTCGGCGATCAGCGTCTCGCGCCCGGTGATGGCCTCGGCCACCGCGGCGGCCATCGCCTGCTGCGCGGCGCGCGGCGCGAAGTTCGGCAGCTCGCGCGCGAACGGGCCGTCGGCGCCCAGCAGCGCGGCGACGCTGTCCGGCTGCGTATCGTCGAATTCGATCATCGCCGCAGTATCGCCCAGCGCCTGCATGCGGCAAACCGGTTTCGTGCCAGTTGCGTGATGGCAACCAGCGCCCCTGCCCGGCGAAAACCCTCCGACAACCCGGTGGCGCGGGGGCACCACCGGGTTGCCGGAATGCGCCCTCCCGGCGCAGACCTGCATGCTTGCAGGCAAGACATGCATACCACTCCAAGCTGCCGGGCCGGCGGCGTGTCCCGGACACGCCGGCACGCCGCGGAACGCCACGGGCCGCCGCGACGGCTCCGGAACGCCCGGACCATCGCCAGCCACGACAGGCGTTCCGGCCCGTCTCGGATAGTCAGACGTTCGAGCGGCGGAAAATTGAAATGGCGGCCGTCATGCGTCACAGGCGTCTGGCGTGGCGGGCGTTTCGGGCTCACCATGCCGCCACATCACCATCGGGAGACGCGTCGTGAGCATCGAGCTGCGGATGTTGGCCTGGAGCGTCGTGCTGGGACTGGTGCAGATAGGCATCGCCACCCTGGGTTTGCTCGGCCAGCGCGGGCTGGGCTGGGCCGCCGGTGCGCGCGACACGACTCCGCCCGCGCTCGCCGGCCTGGCGGGGCGGCTGGACCGCGCCCGTGCGAACTTCCTGGAGACGTTCCCGTTCTTCGTCGCCGTGGTGCTCGCCACGATCGCCCTGCAACGGCACGATGCGACGACCGCGCTCGGCGCCCAGCTGTATTTCTGGGCGCGGCTGGCCTACGTGCCGATCTACGCGGCGGGCATTCCGTACCTGCGCACGCTGGTGTGGGCGACGAGCATCGTCGGCATCGTGATCCTGCTCGGCGCGCTGCTCTGAGCGGATGCCGGCCCCGGCTCAGTACCGGTTGATGCCCTGCACGTGACACTTCGCCAGCCACTTCTGCGCGGTGGCGGCGCCGGCCTCGTCGTCGGCTTCCTGGCGCAGCTGGGTGATGGTTTCCCAGTTGCGCGCGCACAGCGGCCCGAGCTTGGGGCCCAGCGTCCACGACTGCTGGGCCAGCTTCTGCGCCAACGCGTAATCACGCTGGTACACCGCCACCTCGGCGCGATCCTGCAGCAGCTCGGGCGAATCCGGGCTGTGCTTGAGCGCCTGGTCGAGCTTGGCCGCGGCCGCGTCGTAATGGCCGGCGTCGCTGTCGGCCTGGGCGGCCTGCTTCCAGGCGCTGATGCCGGGATCGGCCAGCGGCTGCACCGCGATCACGGACTGCTCGCGCTCGCCGGCGGCGCGGATCGCCGCAACCATGGCGGTGGGCGCCAGCGCGGGGCGCTGCGGCGACTCGATCGGCGCCGGCGTGGTGCAGGCCGCCAGCATGGCCGCCGCCAGAGGCAGCGGCCATGCGCGCAGGAATCGACGTACGAGGAACATGCTCAGTTTCCGCTGGACAGGGAGGGGATGGCCACCGGGGCCGTGCCGGGATTGACCGGGGCGCCGCTCGACGACGACGCCGGGCTGCCGCCGCCGAACAGGCTTTGCCAGAAACCGCAGCCTTCGACGTCGCCGGACAGCGAGCCGGTCACCACCGGCACCTGCTTGGCGCCCGAGCACTGCTGCTCGGTAGGCTTGCCGTCGGCAGGGTTGACCCACGCCATCTGCAGGCCGTCGCCCGGCGCGGCGGACAGCGGCCGGGTCGGCAGCTTGGCGAACAGGTTGCGCCACACGCGCAGCGCGCCGGTGGCGCCGAACAGGTGTGCGGGCTTGTTGTCGTCGCGGCCCATCCAGAACACGCCAAGGTGCTCGCCAGTGAAGCCGGCGAACCAGCTGTCGCGCAAGTCGTTGCTGGTGCCGGTCTTGCCCGCCACGTGCAGCGACGCCAGGCTGGAATTGCCCAGCGAGCTCGCGGTGCCGTAGGTGGCCACCTGCTGCATCGCCCAGGTCACCAGGCGCACCGCCTCCTGGTATTCGCCCTTGCCGCTCTGCACCTCATAGCGCTTGATGGTACGGCCGTTGCCGTCCACCACGCCGCGCACGGCGAGCAGCGGCAGCGCATGGCCGTCGGAGGCGATGTACTCATACAGCTGCGCCACCTGCAGCGGCGAGAGATCCAGCGCGCCGATCAGCAGCGAGGGGCCGGAATTGACGTCGGTGAGGCCGAAGGACTGCAGGAACGCGCGAATCCGCGGCAAGCCCACCGCGAGACCGAGGCGGATGCTGGCGAGGTTCCACGACTTGGCCAGCGCGTCCACCATCGGCACCATGCCGTGGCTCTGGTTGTCGTCGTTGTGCGGCTCCCACAGCGTGCCGTTCTGCATGCGCATGCTGATCGGGCTGTCGTCCAGCGCGGTGGCGAGGTTCCAGCGCGAGGGATCGGTCAGCGCCACCAGATAGACGAAGGGCTTGATGGTGGAGCCGATCGGCCGCTGCGAATCCAGCGCACGGTTGAAGCCCTGGTCGCCGGGGATCTTGCTGCCCACCACCGCCAGCACGCTGCCGTCATGCGCGTCGGTGACCACGCCGGCCGCCTGCAGGTCGTCGCCGCGCTTGCCCAGGCTGTTCACCGTCTCCGTCACCGCCTGCTCCGTATAGAGCTGCGCGGCCGGGTCCAGCGTGGTGAAGATCGACAGGTTGCCCGCGCGCAGCGTGTCCTCGTCGAAATCGCTGGTGATCTGCTGGCGCACCAGCTGCATGAAGGCAGGGAAACGGTCATGCGGCAGCTGGCCGTTCCTGATCACGTCCAGCGGCGTGGCTTGCGCGGTCTTGGCCTGTGCGGCCGAGAGCAGGCCGGTTTCGACGAACTCCTGCAGCACCAGGTTGCGCCGCGCCAGCGCGCGCTCCGGCGAGCGGCGCGGATCGTAGTAGCTCGGCCCCTTGACCAGGCCCACCAGCATCGCGATCTCTTGCGGGCGCAGGTCGCGCAGCGGACGGCCGTAGTAGAACTCCGAGGCGGCCGCGAAACCGTGCACCGCCTGGCCGCCCTGCTGGCCGAGGAAGACCTCGTTGACGTAGGCCTCCAGGATGCGGTCCTTGCTGTAGTGCAGCTCCAGCAGCAGCGACATCAGCGCCTCGTTGATCTTGCGCGTGAAGGTCTGCTGGCGGCTGAGGTAGAGGTTGCGCACCAGCTGCTGGGTGAGCGTGGAGGCGCCCTGCACGGTGCGCCCGGCACGCAGGTTCGCGAACGCGGCGCGCAGGATCCCGCCGAAGTCGATGCCGATGTTGTGCTTGAAAGTGCGGTCTTCCACCGCCTGCAGGCCGCTGACCAGCAGCGGCGGCAGGTCGGCCAGGCGCACGATGCGCCGGTCGACCTGCTGGGCGCCGTACACGGTGGCGATGCGCGCGGGGTCGAGATGGGCCAGCTCGACAGCCTTGCCGGTGGCGAGGTCGCGCACCGACGCGATCGTGCCGTTGCCCAGGCGCACCTCGATGCGCTTGGGCAACTCGCCGCCTTCCGGCCCCGCGTAGCCGCGCGAGGAAATCGTGTAGCGCGTACCCTGCTTCGCCCAACTGCCCGGCACCTGGCCGTGGCCGTCGTCGCTGTACCCGGCGAAGGTGAGCTCCAGCTGCAGCGCGGCCGGGGTCATCGGCTCGCCCGCCTCCAGCGGCAGCGGCCGCGCGAACACCCGCGTGGGCACCGCGAACACCAGGTCATTGAAGCGCTCCTGCACGCGCTTGTTCAGCACCAGCGTGTACGGCAGCACGAAGCCGACCAGCAGGCCCAGGCAGATCCAGAACGGAATGCGCAGCCACGGCCACGCAGCACGCAGGAACGAGCGGGTTCGGGTCAGCAAGGCGGGGGAATCCTGAACATACAGGCGCCGATGATAGGGCCTGCTACCCGGCGCGCATCTGAACGGAATGGGCGCTTTCGGGGGCTGCGGGGGCTATTGAAGGCGGCGAAGCGGGCGCTGCAGAGGCAAAACAGTTGCCCGCCTTTATGCACCGATACGAGCCAGCAGCATCAGGAAACCCCCATCACCGGCAGCGGCCTGAAAGCCCAAGGCAAGAGCATCATGCACCCGGGTTGACGAGGAAGTCTCCTACGGAGTTGTTAGGCACCACGATACCAAGCCATGTATGAAAGCAGCGAAATATAAAGAAACACCGCCAACCAGAAGGCAGTGATGGCAACCAAGCCCATCCAGAACCTCGCTGGCTCTGCATCGCGAGAGCTCCGCGAAATTGCATTGGTACCACTGACCTCGCCAGCAGATAGAACGGCGAAAGGATATGAGACGACAAATGCAGCCCACAGCGCCCAGTTTCCGGCAAGAAGGCCATTGCGCACATCGCTAGCTGGAACACGTGCCGCAACAAGCCAAAGGGAAAAGGCCGCGGCAGCTAAGAGCAAGCAAACATTCGCGATTCGAAATGAGGACTTTTTCGCCATTGGCACCTAACGCCAAGCAGAGCACGAATCGGGGCATATGCACGACATGTTCTGTGCCGACCGCATCGACGTCAAGCTGAAACCTTGTGTGCAATCAAGTGATTGCCCGACTTCTTCGATGGCGACAACCGTACTGGCCGACGTGCATATTGCACGAAACGAATTGGTATCTCTTGTCGCATCAAAAAGCGGGATATGCGCAGCCCCTCGGTGGTTGCGACACCTCTGCGTTTCGCTTCTGCGCGCAGGAGCGCGCTGTTTTTCCGGGGCCCCTATGGCGCGGCGGGTGGACGAAGGAAAGTCCGCAGGATGGCCCGCAGGGATGCGGGCCAGTTTTCCGCCGGTACAGGGACGTGCCGTCGGAAAACCCCGTAGCCCGCCCGCGCACCCGGAAGGCAGGATGCCTGGAGGGCGCGCCATCGGGGTGGCCTCTCTTTTGGCTACTTTTCTCTGGCCACGCAGAGAAAAGTAGCTCGGGCGCCCGCAGGGCGCACGAAACCGCTTTGATGTCGCGCACGACGAACGAGGCAAAGGCCCCTCTCCCCCACCCCTCTCCCGCAAGCGGGAGAGGGAATTGCCAAGACGGGATCAGCCCGCCTTGTCCCCCGCCGTGTGCGCGATCCAGGCGCCGACCACGGCCGACACGTAGGGTATCGACTGCGCGGCGAGGATGAACATCCACAAGGTGCCTTCGATGTAGCGCGTGCCGTAGCCCAGCGCCATGCCCACGATGCACAGCACCAGGGCGATCGCCATCAGGAGCTCCTCGCGCACCGGCGCGAACGCGGCAAAGCTCGACCCGCCCATGCGCCGGCTCTTGGCGGTCACCACGAACGAGGTCTTCTCGCGGGTGAGGCCGTGCAGGATGCCGCGCGCGATCGCGTGGCTGAGGCCCATGCTGGCCAGCGAGGCCATCAAGGTGTCGTACCAGCTGCAGGGCACACGGGCGCGGTACAGCACGATGCCGAAGATCGCCTTGGCGAAGAAGAAGCCGATCACCGGGATCAGGAACAGCTGCATCGGCAGGCTGAAGTACTGCGGATACGCCACCATGCCGGCGGTCCAGAACAGCGCCATCAGGGTGAAGATCAGGTGCAGCGCGTCGGCGAACCAGCTGAACCAGCCGGTGAGGAAGTGGAAGCGCTGGCCGGCCGAGAGCGGCCCCTTCTGCGTCATCCACTGCCAGCGCCCTTTGAGGATCTGCATCGCGCCGAACGCCCAGCGGTAGCGCTGGCTCTTGTAGGCCTTGAAGTCGGCCGGCGTGAGGCCCTTGCCCATCAGCTCGTCGACGTAGACCAGCTCGTAACCGGCATGCATCAGGCGCAGGCCCAGCTCGGCGTCCTCGCAGATCGTCCATTCCGACCAGCCGCCGGTGCCTTCCAGCGCGCTGCGCCGGACCATGGTCATGGTGCCGTGCTGGATGATCGCGTTGCGCTCGTTCCTGTGGTGCATGCCGATGCGGAAGAAGCCGTCGAACTCCCACGCGGTCATGCGGCGGAAGCGGTTGTGCTCGAAATCGCGGTGCGCCTGCGGGCACTGCACCACGGCCACCTTGGGGTCGTGGAAGTGGCCGGTGAGGGTGGACAGCCAGTCCGGGCGCACCACGTAGTCGGCGTCGATCACCGCCACCACGTCGGCCTCGGGTGCGGTTTCCTTCAGGCCGAAGTTCAGCGCGCCGGCCTTGAAGCCGGGCCAGGGTTCCAGGTGGAAGAAGCGGAAGCGCTTGCCCAGCTTCTCGCAGTAGTCCTTCACCGGGCCCCATACCGCCGGGTCCTTGGTGTTGTTGTCGATCACCAGCACTTCGTAGTTCTGGTAGTCGAGCTCGGCCAGCGAATCCAGCGTGGCGATCACCATCTCCGGCGGCTCGTTGTAGCAGGCCAGGTGGATCGACACGAACGGCTGCTTCTCCGGGATGTCCGGGCGCAGCATGCCGGCATGGCGCACCCAGCCGCGCCGCCACAGCACCTCGGTGAACTCGAAGCCGTTGATCAGCAGGATGGCGAGGATCGCGATCTGCGCCGGGAACAGCAGCACCAGCATCGTCCAGTCCACCCAGCTCAGGTAGAACTGGAACGGCAGCGTGGCCGACCACACGACCAGGCCGCAGGCGAGCTGGATCAGCGCGGCGAAGAAGAAGCGCCCGGTGAGCTTGAAGCGCGCGAAGCGCCGCGCGAACCAGATCATCGGCAGCAGCGCCAGCAGGCTCGCCGCCAGCGCCTTCCACGGCCAGGCGGTGTCCTCGGTCACCGGGCCGGTGAACGGGAACTTCGGCTGGCGATCGGCGTTGAACATGCCCCAGTACGCCTCGGTGCGGCCCGAGAGCTGCTCCTTCCACGGCTGGTCGAACGCCTCCATCACGTAGTAGTCCAGGTGCAGCTGCTTGGCCACGTTGAACCACTGGCGCAGGAAGATCGCCTCGTCGGACACCGAGGGATAGGCGTATTCGTGGCGATCGCCGTTCGACGGCCAGCCGATCTCGCCGATCACGATGTGCTTGTTCGGGAACAGCCGCTGCAGGTTCTCGTAGCTGCCCAGCGCGGCGCCGATCGCGTCCTTGCGCGGGATGCCGTTCCAGTACGGGAACAGGTGCACGGTGATGAAGTCCACGTGCTCGGCCAGTTCGGGATACTTCACCCAGATGTAGTCCGGCTCGGCGGTGGACACCGGCTGGTGCAGCGCGGCGCGCACCCGGTCCAGGTAGGCCATCAGCTGCTCGGGCGGAATGTCGTTGCGGAACAGCACCTCGTTGCCCACCAGCACCCGGTTGATGGTGCCGGGGTAGCGCCGCGCCTGCGCGATCAGCGCGGCGATTTCCTTGTCGTTGTTGTCCAGCCGCGTGTCGATCCACGCGCCGGCCAGCACCTTCAGCCCCTCACGCTCGGCCAGCCGCGGGATCTGCGGGTTCTGCAGCATCGAGTAGGTGCGGATGTTCGAGCTGTAGCCGCGCAGCAGGCGGAGGTCGCCGTCAAGCTGCTCGTCGCTGGGGAAATCGTTCTTCAGCGGGCTCTGGTAGCGCTGAAACGCCGACAACGCAAAACCGCCGATCGGGCCGTGCCAATCCTCGGGGCCGTGCGGGCGGTTGCTCCACCACCAGAGGCCGATGTTCAGCGCGGCCACCACCAGGGCCAGCACGACAGCGGCAAACAGCGAAGGACGGCGGTGAAGATTGGAAGGGTCGGCGCTCAAGAAAGTCCCCGTGGGTGCCTCTCCAGAGGCGGGCCAAGCCTCGTGAGCTTAACCAATGCACGGCGGCGGCCTCAATAAATACCGGCCACGGCGGTCAGCGCAAGCTCAGGCCAGGCCTCGGGTGGCGAGCTGCTCCGTCCGGAAACGCCTCGCCGGGGATCAGGCGCGCACGGCCGAAATGCGCAGCGTCCAGGCAGGCGAACCCGCCAGTTGCCGGCGCACGGCCTCCGGCAAGTCGACGTGGACGCCATCGTCGTGCTGCTGCCACGTCAGTTCGCCACCCGCGCCCAGCACCTGCAGGCGCGCGCCCGGCGCCGGCTTGAACGAGCGCAGCACGACGCTGGCCGGCGGCTCCTGTTCGCCCTCGTCGGCGAGCCAGATCGCGTTGACGCTGCCGTCCTTGCCCTGAGTGAAGCGGAACCGGCCTTCTCCATAGGGCGCGATGGCCCGGCTGCCGTGGATGGCCGAACCGTTGACCTGCATCCATGCGCCGATCGCGCGCAGGCGCTCCAGCGCCGCCGCCGGCAACTCGCCGTCGGGCTGCGGACCGACACCCAGCAACAGGTTGCCGCCCTTGGCGACGATGCCGACCAGGGTGTGCACCAGTTCGCGCGGCGACTTGTAGGTGTCGTGCGGGTTCCACGACCACGAGCCGCCCATCGTCATGCAGGTTTCCCATGGATACGGCAGCGGCTTGTCCGGCACGGCCTGCTCGGGCGTGCGGTAGTTCTCGTACGGACCGCTGACGTCGCGGTCGACCAGCACGATGCCCGGCTGGTTGCGCCGCGCGATCGCGGCCAGCCCCGGCATGTCGATGTCCTGCGCCCACGGCACTTCCATGCCATGGGCCTTGGCGTCGGGGTGCTCGTGCGCGTTCACCCAGCCGGCATCCAGCCACATCAGGTCGATGCCGCCGTACTGCATGGTGAGTTCGTTGATCTGCGCGCGGGTGAAAGCTACGAAGCGCTGCCACATCTCCGGATACTTGCGCACGTCGTAGTTGTTGTTGCGGTCCGGCGTGGCCCACAGCGGCGACCAGTAGTCCGGATGGTGCCAGTCGGCCTTGGAGAAATACGCGCCGATGCCGAAATCGCGCCGGCGGAACGCGTCGAACACCGCCTTGGCGATGTTCGCGCGCGGGTCCGCGTGGAACGGCACCTCGGGTGCGGTGACGCGGTAATCGGTCTGCGCCGTGTCGAACATGCAGAAACCGTCGTGGTGCTTGGTGGTGAACACCAGGTAGCGCATGCCGGCGGCGTGCGCAGCCTCCGCCCACTGCGCCGGATCGAACTTCACCGGGTTGAACTGCGTGCGCAACTGCTCGTAGCGCCGCTTCCACTCCACGTACCCCACGCCACCGGGACGCTTGATCCAGTCCTCCGAGCACAGCGTCCACGACTCGACGATGCCCAGCACGCTGTAGAGGCCCCAGTGCAGGATGAGGCCGAATTTCCAGTCCGACCATTGCGCCAGCTTCTTCTGCACCAGCGGATCGGTGACCGGCACGTAATCGTCGCCCACGGGCTTGGCATGCTCCTGCTGCGCGACCTGCGCCGCGTCCTTGGCCTGCTCATGGCCGAAGCCCTTGCCGAAGGGCGACAGCAGGGCCAGCGCTCCGGCCCCTTGCAGCATGCGGCGACGGGTGACCATGGGCAATTCCTCGTGTGGTGGGCAGGCAAGAGCCAAGTCTTGCACAGGCTTCGCGTGGACGACGGCGCCCAGCCACAGGTCATGCTTGATATCGGCCTATGTGCAGAGTTGTACTGATACACATCGATGCCCGTGCTCACCGCCCAGACGAACGCTCCGGAGCCGATCTGCCGGCAGATCGCGGAACGACGAGTTCGATTCCGAAATGCGCCACTCTTGCCTTGGAGCGGTGCAAGCGCAGTAGCCTGTGCGTCAGCACCGCCGGACTTCTGGCCCGGCGTCGCACGGAAACCTCCATCCGCACGGCCGCACGCACGCCAGCACCAGCAGCGCGCCCACTGACTGGCGGCACACACTTTCAGCTCAAACCTCGGGACGCGAGACTCGCGTCCGCTTTCGCAAACCACCCAAGGATCGAACGATGAAGAAGCGAGTACTGCGACTGGCCGCCGCGATCGGCCTGGCCCTGGCCGCCGGCGGCGCGTTCGCTGCCACCAACGACTCCGACGTCACCCGCGCCACGCTCGACAACGGCCTGCGCGTGGTGATCGTGCGCGACACGCTGGCGCCGGTCGTCACCACGGAGATGAACTACCTCGCCGGCTCTGACGAGGTGCCTGCGGGCTTCCCCGGCACCGCGCATGCGGTGGAGCACATGATGTTCCGCGGCAGTCCGGGCCTGTCGAAGGACCAGCTCGCGGCGATCGCGGCGAACATGGGCGGCGCGTTCAACGCCGACACCACGCAAAGCGTGACGCAGTATTACTTCGTGGCGCCGGCGCAGGACCTGGACGTGGCGCTGCACGTGCAGGCGCTGCGCATGCGCGGCGTGGACATGAGCGCCAAGGAATGGGACAAGGAGCGCGGCGCGATCGAGCAGGAAGTCTCGCGCGACCTCTCCAGCCCCGACTTCAAGTTCTACACGCAGATGCTGGAACAGATGTTCTCCGGCACGCCGTACGCGCACACGCCGCTGGGCACGCGCCCCTCGTTCGACAAGACCACGGCGGCGATGCTGAAGCAATTCCACGACACCTGGTATGCGCCGAACAACGCGATCCTGGTGATCGCCGGTGATGTCGATCCCGCCGCCACGCTGGCGAAGGTGAAGCAGGAATTCGGCGGCATCGCGAAGAAGACGCTGCCCGCGCGGCCGGCGTTCGCGTTCAAGCCGGTGCAGGCGAAGACGGTGCAGCTGCCCACCGACAATCCCTACGGCTCGGTCTATCTGGGCTACCGCATGCCCGGCCTCACCTCGAAGGATTACGCCACCGCGCTGGTCATGAGCCAGGCGCTGGGCTCGCAGCGCGCCGCGCTGGCCGGCATGGGCTTCGACGGCACCGCGCTGTACGGCGGCTTCTTCGACCAGGGCATGCCGCAGGCCGGCGTTGGCATGGCGGTGGGCATCTTCCCCAAGGGCGGCGATCCCGCGCCGATCCTGAAAAAGATGCAGGCGATCCTCGCCGACGCGGCGGACAAGGGCATCGACCCCGCGCTGGTCGATGCGGCCAAGCGCAAGGCGATCGCCGACCTGGAGTTCAAGAAGAATTCGGTGGACGGCCTCGCCAACGCGTGGTCGCACGCGCTGGCGTTCCAGGACGCCGAATCGCCCGACGCGATCAAGGCCGCGATCGCGGCGGTGACGCCTGCCGCGGTGGATGCGCTGGCGAAGCAGACCTTCGACCCCGCGCATGCGATCACCGCGATCCTCACCCCGGAAAGCTCGGGCAAGCCGGTGGCGGGCAAGGGCTTCGGCGGCGCCGAGAGCTTCGCTTCGACACCCGACAAGCCGGTGCAGCTGCCGGCCTGGGCCGAGCAGGCGTTCGCGAAGCTCGAAGTGCCGAAGTCCTCACTGCAGCCCGTCGCCTACACCTTGCCGAACGGCCTCAAGCTGATCGTGCAGCCGGAAACGATCAGCGACACGGTGGAACTCTACGGCGCCGTCCAGGCCAACCAGGACCTGCAGGCGCCCAAGGGCGAGGAAGGCGTGGCCGACGTGCTGGAAGGCCTGTTTCCGTTCGGCACCGAACACCTGGACCGGCTCGCGTTCCAGCAGGCGCTGGATGCGATCAGCGCGCACGAGAGCGCCGGCGCCAGCTTCTCGCTGGCGGTGCCGTCCGCGCACTTCGCCGAGGGCGTGAAGCTGCTCGCCGACAACGAACTGCGTCCCGCCCTGCCCGCGCAGGCCTTCTCGGTGGTGCAGCGGCAAGTCGCAGGTGCGGCGGCCGGCATCTTGCAGTCGCCCGGCTTCCTGTTCGAGCAGGGGCTGGACAAGGCGCTGCTGCCCGCCAATGATCCCGCGCTGCGCCATCCCACACCGCAGAACGTGATGGCGCTGACCTTGGACAAGGTGAAGGCGTATTACGCGCAGACCTTCCGCCCCGACCTGACCATCATCGTGGTGGTCGGCAAGGTCGATCCGGCGCAGGCAAAGAACGTGATCGAGCAGGCCTTCGGCGACTGGAAGGCACAAGGGCCGAAGCCCGATACCAACTACGCCGCCGTACCCGCGAACAAACCCGGCAAGCTGCACGTGCCCGACGCCAGCGCGGTGCAGGACAGCGTGGACATGGCGCAGACCACCGCCATCACCTTCGACAACCCGGACCGTTTCGCGATCAACCTCGGCAACCAGGTGCTGGGCGGCGGCTTCTACGCCTCGCGGCTCACCCGCGACCTGCGCGAGAAGCACGGCCTGGTCTACACCGTGGGCGTGGGTCTGGATGCACGCAAACACCGCGGCAGCTACAAGGTGTTCTTCGGCTGCGATCCCGACAAGGTGGGCGCCGCCAGCGCACTGGTGGTGCAGAACCTCAGGCAGATGCAGCAGCAGCCGGTGACCGACACCGAGCTGAAGCAGGCCAAGGGCATCCTGCTGCGGCGCATCCCGCTCGGCGAATCCAGCTTCGGCGCGATCGGCGGCCAGTTGCTCACGCTGTCGCAGGAAGGCAAGCCGCTGGATGCGATGACCATCGCCGGCCAGCACTACCTGCAGCTGACCGCACCCGAGGTGCAACAGGCGTTCGCGAAATACCTGCGGCCGGATGGACTGGTCACCGCGGTAAAGGGGCCGGCGCCGAAGGGCTGATCCCTTCTGATGGCGTGGGTCGGGATTTGTCCCGACTCCTCATGCACGGTCGGGATGAATCCCGACCCACGGGGATGATTGACGCAGGTCGGGATTCATTTCGACCCACGAGGCTGACGGCACGGTGCGGCGCAGCGCTGCAGCCGGGTCACCAGCTGCATCTGGCTGTGCATCAGCGTCTTCTCGAACACGTGCTTGAGGTGGTTGCGGGCGGTGCCCTCGCCCAAGCGCAGCAGGCGGGCGCAGTCGCGCAGCGGATGGCCTTCGGCCAGCAGACCGGCCAGTGCGGCTTCGCGCGGAGTCAGCCCGAACGCCTCGGCGATCGCCTCACGGGACATCGAGAGGCGACCATCGGGGACGGTGATGAAGATCGCCACCCACGACGGTGGCCGGGAAGCCAGCGAGCTGAGATTGAGCAGCAGCGGCAACCGCGCCGAAGGGCGCGGCAACGCGAGCCGCATCCGGCCCCGCAGCAGCCTGCCGTCGTCCGGCAGGCCACATCCGGCCAGCGCCACGGCACGGCGCAGGCGCTGCGTGTCGCCGGCGGTGGCGGCGTGCAAGCCGCCGGGTCGCACGACCAGGCCGTCGTGTTCCGCCAGGATCGCGCGCGCCTGCCGATTCAGGTAACGGGGACGCGCTGCCGCGTCGACGAGGATCACGCCGGTCACCAGTCGGTCGAGCACTTGCTGCAGGACGGTGGCCGGAATCGCTGGCACGGAAAAATCCGGCGCATCGAACGGCGATGCGGGAATTTCCCAGGCAACCAGCTGTTGCGGGCGCTTGCCCATGATGACTTCGCGGCCACCGCTGCCCTCATTCGCCCCATCCCGTTTGGGACAGGCTGCGACACGAACGACGGCGTAAACAGGGCATTCATCCTACTCCGCTGTCGCCGTGGCGGCAGCGATCCGGAGCGGTCCCATGGCTGTCGATACAGAGCGTTTGCATGCCTTTCTGGGCAAGGCGGTCGGCGATCTCGGGGCGGCGATCAGCGCCAGCCTGATCCTGATCGGTGACGAACTCGGTTTCTACAAGGCGCTGGCCGCCGGTCCGCTCACCGCAGCCGAACTGGCGAAGCGCACCGGCACCGCCGAGCGCTACGTGCGCGAGTGGCTGGGCAACCAGGCCGCCGGCGGTTACGTCGAATACGACGCCGCGAACGACAAGTACGGCCTCAATGAGGAACAGGCGCTGTGCCTGGCCGACCCGAACGGACCGGCCGACCTGCCGGGGGCGTACGAACTCGTCGAGGCGGTATTCCATGCCAAGTCGCGCACGCTGGAACATTTCCGCAACGGCGAGGGCATGGAGTGGGGCGAGCACCATCCCTGCCTGTTCCGCGGCTGCGAACGTTTCTTCCGCGGCGGCTACAACGCGAACCTGGTCGGCAGCTGGCTGCCGGCGCTCGATGGTGTGATGGACAAGCTCGGCAAGGGCGGTCGCGCGGCCGACATCGGCTGCGGCCACGGCGCGAGCACGGTGCTGATGGCGAAGTCGTTCCCGCATTCGAGCTTCGTCGGCTACGACTACCACGCGCCCTCGATCGACGTGGCGCGCGACCGCGCCAAGGCGGCGGGCGTGACAAACGCCTCGTTCGAAGTAGCCGATGCCACAAGCTACCCGGGCCGGGACTACGACCTGATCACCTTCTTCGACTGCCTGCACGACATGGGCGACCCGGTGGGCGCGGCCAGGCACGCGCGGCAGGCACTGAAGGACGATGGCAACTGTATGCTGGTGGAGCCGTTCGCCGGCGACCGCGTGCAGGACAACCTCAACCCGGTCGGGCGCGTGTACTACGGCGCCTCCTCGCAGATCTGCGTGCCGGTCTCGCTGGCCCGCAAGGGGCCGGCGCTGGGTGCGCAGGCCGGCGAGGCGCGCCTGCGCGCGGTGATGGTCGACGGCGGCGGCTTCCGCCGCTTCCGCCGCGCCACCGAGACGCCGTTCAACATCGTGCTGGAGGCGCGGCCGTAGCCGCGCCGTGCGGGCTCACTTCAGCAGCGAGCGCAGCATCCACGCGGTCTTCTCGTGCGCCTTCAACCGGCCGGTCAGCATGTCGGCGGTGCCCTCGTCGCCGGCCTTGTCGGCCAGCTTGATCGCGGCGCGCGCGGTGTGCGCCACGATCTCGTGGCCTTCCACCAGCTGGCCCACCATCACCTTCCATTCCGGCACGCCGGCCTCCTCCTTGATCGAGCCGAGCTTGGCGAACTGGCTGTAGGAGCCGGGCGCGAACATGTCCAGCGTGCGGATGCGCTCGGCCACCTCGTCGGCGGCCAGCCACAGCTCGTTGTATTGGGTCTCGAACATCGCGTGCAGGCTGTTGAACTGCGGGCCGGTGACGTTCCAGTGGAAACTGTGGGTCTTCAGGTATAGCGAATAGGTGTCGGCCAGCAGCTTGGACAACTGCCTGGCGATGGCTTCGCGATCCTTCCTGGCGATACCGATGTTCGTGGCCATGGTGTGCTCCTCGTGGCGTGAGTGGATGGGCTTACGGTAGCGATACGTCGCGTGCCGGTGAAATGAATCCTTGCGATGCTGTCGATAGCAAGAACCTATTGTGCGTCATGCAAGGAGTTCGTCGTTCCGGCGCAGGCCGGGATGACGAGCAGAAGCGAGCCGCTATCATGTGCGGTCCCATGAACGACCCGAACCGCCAGCGCCGCGCGCCCGCCGCCGACCGCCCCCTGCGCGAACTGCGCCGGGCGCTGGACGGCGTGTGCAGCCGCGACTTCGGTCGCCTGCTGGGGCGCTGGCGCGGGCTGTCGAAACGGCCGGACGCGGACAGGCTGGCGATGCTCGCCGCGGATATCGAAATCTCCGCCGCGAAACGCCGCACGCGCGCCGCGGCAAAGCCCGCGATCCGGTTGGACGAATCGCTGCCGATCACCGCGCGCGCGGACGAGATCGTCAAGTTGATCCGCGAGCACCAAGTGGTGGTGATCGCCGGCGAGACCGGTTCGGGCAAGACCACGCAGTTGCCCAAGCTGTGCCTCGCCGCCGGTCGTGGCGAGGCGGGACTGATCGGCTGCACCCAGCCGCGCCGGCTCGCCGCGCGTTCGGTGGCGCGCCGCGTGGCGGAGGAACTGGGCACGCCGCTCGGCGACCAAGTGGGCTTCCAGGTGCGCTTCACCGACCAGGTGAGCGAACGCACGCTGGTGAAGTTCATGACCGACGGCATCTTGCTCGCCGAGACGCAGGGCGATCCGTGGCTGTCGGCCTATGACACGCTGATCATCGACGAGGCGCACGAGCGCAGCCTCAACATCGACTTCCTGCTCGGGTATCTCAGACGGCTCGCCGCGAAGCGGCCCGAGCTGAAGATCATCGTCACCTCGGCCACCATCGACACCGCGCGCTTCGCCGAGCACTTCGGCGGCGCACCGGTGGTGTCGGTGGAAGGGCGCGCGTATCCGGTGGAGCTGCGCTGGCGGCCGATCGACGGCTCTGCCCCTGTAGGAGCGGCTTCAGCCGCGACCGCTACACGCGAAAACGAATCGCGGCTGAAGCCGCTCCTACGGACGAACATCCAGCAAGGCAGCGCCGAACACATCGCCGCCGTGCTGGACGAGATCATCGCCGACCGCAGCCTGGGCGGCGGCCCCGGCGACGTGCTGGTGTTCCTGCCCGGCGAACGCGAGATTCGCGACGCGCACCTGCTGCTCTCGCGCCGCCAATACCGCGAAACCGAGATCCTGCCGCTGTACGCGCGTCTGTCCGCCACCGACCAGGACCGCGTGTTCAAGCCCGGCCCGAAGCGTCGCGTGGTGCTGGCGACGAACGTGGCCGAGACCTCGCTCACCGTGCCGCGCATCCGCTACGTGGTCGACACCGGCAGCGCGCGGGTGAAGCGCTACAGCCAGCGCAGCCAACTCGAGCGCCTGCACGTGGAACCGGTCTCGCAAGCCGCCGCCGACCAGCGCAAGGGCCGCTGCGGCCGCATCGGCCCGGGCATCTGCTATCGCCTCTACGACGAGGCGGATTTCGCCGCGCGCAACGCCTTCACCGACCCCGAACTGCTGCGCTCCTCGCTGGCCAACGTGATCCTGCGCATGCTGGCGCTGAAGCTGGGCGACGTGGACGACTTCCCCTTCCTCGACGCGCCCGATCCGCGCGTGGTCGCCGACGGCTACCGCCGCCTCGCCGAGATCGGCGCCATCGACACGGCGCGCGCGCTCACCGCCACCGGCCGCACGCTGGCGAAGCTGCCGATCGACGTGCAGCTCGCGCGCATGCTGGTGGAAGCGGAAAAACTCGGCGCGCTGCGCGAGCTGCTGACGGTGGTCTCCTTCCTCAGCATCCAGGATCCGCGCGAACGCCCCGCCGACGCGCGCCAGCAGGCCGATCAGGCGCATGCGGCGTTTGCCGATCCCAAGTCGGATTTCGTCGGCGTACTGAACCTGTGGCGCGACTACCACAAGGCACACGAGGAACTGACGCAATCGAAACTGCGCGACTGGTGCTCGCGGCATTTCCTCAGCTTCATGCGCATGCGCGAATGGCGCGAGCTGCATCGGCAGTTGCTGCTGGTGGTGCAGGAGTTGGGGTGGAAGCTGGATGCTCAAGCTCCCTCTCCCTCTCCCTCACCTGCTCTTGGCCCCCTCTCCCCCAAGCAGAGCTTGGGGGAGAGGGCTGGGATGAGGGGGGCAAGCTCGCGGAGAACTGACAAGAACAAAGACGCTTCGCACGGACGCTCACGCAAGCCCCAACCCCTCACCCCAACCCTCTCCCAGGAGGGGAGAGGGAGTGAGGATGAGGCGGCGCGCCAATTCGAAAACATTCACCGCTCCCTCCTCGCCGGCCTGCCCACGCAAGTCGGCCGCAAGGACGAACGCGGCATCTACCAGGGCACGCGCGAGCGCAAGTTCCAGGTCTTCCCCGGCTCGGCGCTGGCGAAAGTGCCGCCGAACTGGGTGTTCGCCGCGCAGATCCTCGATGTGGGCGGCAAGGTGTGGGCGATGATGTGCGCACGCATCGAGCCCGTATGGGTCGAGCAGCAGGCTGCGCATCTGCTGAAATCCTCCTGCCGCGACGCGCACTGGTCGAAGAAGCGCGGCTGCGTGGTGGCCTACGAGCAGGTGAGTCTGTTTGGCCTGAACCTGGTCGAGCGCCGGGCGGTGACATTCGAGAAACAGGATCCCGCGCTGGCCCACGAGATCTTCCTGCGCGAGGCACTGGCGCGCGGCGACATCGAGGCGCGCGCCGATTTCGTGCGCGCGAACCAGCGCGTGCTGGAGGATGCCCAAGGCATCGAGGCCAAGCAGCGCCGCGAGGGCCTGATCCGCCACGAGGACGAGCTGGTCGACTTCTTCCGCGACAAGCTGCCGGAAGACATTTCATCCAGCCGTGCATTGGATGCGTGGTATCGCCATGCGCGCCCCGCCGAGCAGGCCGCGCTGCGCTGGTCGCTGGACGACGTGATGGTCGGCGGCGCGGGGCTCGATCCGAAAGCGTTTCCCGCGACGCTGGAGATCGCACCGAAGGGCGGGGCAGCGCAACGTTACCGCCTCGAATACCGCTTCGTGCCCGGCGACGAGGCCGACGGCGTCACCCTGCACCTGCCGCTGGCGATGTTGAACGCCCTGCCCGCCGCGCGCTGCGAATGGCTGGTGCCGGGCCTGCTGGCCGACAAGGCCGCCGAACTGATCCGCGGCCTGCCCAAGGCGCTGCGCCGCAACTTCGTGCCCGCGCCGGACTTCGCGCGCGCCTTCGCCGAAGCCGAGGCGCCGCGCGACGAGCCGCTGGCCACGGCGCTGGCTGCGTTCCTGAAGCGCGCCACCGGCGTGGCCATCGACGCCGGCGAATTCGCTGCGGTGGAACTCGCGCCGCACTTCCTGATGCGCTACCGCGTGCACGACGACAGCGGCCGCACGCTCGCCGCCGGCCGCGACCTCACCGCGCTGCGCGCCGAATGGGAAAGCCGCGCGCGCGAAGCGTTCTCGAAGAAGACCGACGTGGAACTCACCCGCGAAGACGTCACCGCGTGGGACTTCGAGGAGATCCCGCACGAGGTGCGCTCCAAGGGCAACCTGCTCGCCTTCCCGGCCCTGGTGGATCTCGGCGACGCGGTGGCGCTGCGCGTGTTCGAGCGTCGCGACGAGGCCGCTGCCGCCCACCTCGACGGCGTGCTGCGCCTGCTGCGCAACGCGCTGGCCAGCGAGCTGAAACAGGCGCGCCGCCGCCTGCCGATCAGCAACCCGCTGGCACTGAAATACGCCTCGCTGGGCGGCGTGGACGGCCTGCGCGAAGACCTGGTTGAAGGCGGCCTCGCCGATCTCGTGGCGCGGCTCGACCTCGACGTGCGCAGCGCGGGCGCGTTCGCCGCACTGCACACGCAGGCTGCGCGCGAGTTGTTCGCCGGCGCCATCGAACGGCTGAAACTCGCCGAGCCGATCATCGAGGCACAGGCCGAACTGCGCCCCTGGCTGCAACCGCCGCTGCTGGGTTTCGCCCGCGCCAGCTACGACGACTTGCGCGAGCAGCTCGACGCCCTGCTCGCGCCCGGCTTCCTGCGCGAACTGCCGCCGGATCGCCTCGCCCACTACCCGCGCTACCTCAAGGCGATGCGCCTGCGCGGCGAACGCCTGCGCCAGGACCCCGCGAAGGACCAGCAGCGCATGCTGCAGGTGCTGCCGTATTGGCGCGAGTACCTGAAGCACCGCGCCGCCGGCGACGAAGGCCTCGGCGAACTGCGCTGGCTGATCGAGGAATGGCGCGTGTCGCTGTTCGCGCAGGAACTCAAGACCGCCGAGCCGGTATCGGCCAAGCGCCTCGCGAAGGCGCTGGAAGCGATCGCCTCAGCGTGACTTGCGCTTGCGTCGCTGCCACAGCGCCGACATCAGCACGAGCACGGTGGACAGCACACCGAACACGGCGCCCAACACCGGATGCTGCTGCGTGAAGTCGAGCAGCGACGGCGCGCCCGCGTCGCTCCACGCCATCAGCAGCCACGCACCCACCAGGGTGACGCCGGCGGCCAGCAATACCGCCAACAGGGAACGCAACCAGCGCATGGACAAGTCCTGCCGAAACCGAAAGGTGGATCGGCATGATTCTGTGGCCGGTGGCCGGCAAAGCCAAGCGCCGGCAATCCACCTAAAATGGATGCACCCGATACGGTCCCGGCCATGACCACGCACCCGCAATCTGCTCGCCTGCAAGCCTGGCGCGACCGCGCCGGCACGCTGCCGCCCGCGCTGGCCGCGGCGCTGGAAGCTTGCTTGGCGAAACCGGTGGACCAGGCTGAATGCGCCGACGTGCTCGACCTGCTGGCGATGCTGGGTTGCGACGCGCCCACTCAGGCGGCGGCGTTGTGGTTCGCGCTGTCGCGCGTCGATCCCGCGCTGTGGCAGGCCGAGGCCCCGCGATTGCCGGCAGACGTGCGCCGGCTGGTGGAAGGCCAGCAGGCCGCCGAGCAGGTATGGGCGCTGCACGCGCAACACGCCAGGGACGGCGGCTCCGAAGGCTTGCGCCGGCTGCTGCTGGCGATCATCCGCGACCTGCGCGTGGTGTTCGTGCTGCTGGCGCGCCAGCTCGCGCGCATGCGCGCGGCGGCGGCGCTGCCCGAGGCCGAGCGGCAGGAACTGGCGCGGCTCACCCGCGACATCCACGCGCCGCTCGCGAACCGCCTCGGCATCTGGCAGCTGAAGTGGGAGCTGGAGGATCTCGCCTTCCGCCACCTGGAGCCGGATACCTACCGGCGCATCGCGAAGCTGCTGGACGAGCGCCGCGCCGACCGCGAGGCCTTCATCCGCGAATCACTGGCCATGCTGGGCGACGCGCTCGTGGCCGCCGGCATCCGCGCCGAGCTGGCCGGGCGGCCGAAGCACATCTATTCCATCTGGAAGAAGATGCAGAAAAAAGGCGTGGAGTTCGCCGAGCTGTACGACATCCGCGCGGTGCGCGTGCTGGTCGATTCGGTGGCCGACTGCTACGCCGCGCTGGGCGTGGTGCACACGTTGTGGCCGCACCTGCCGCGCGAGTTCGACGACTACCTCGCGCGCCCCAAGGGCAACGGCTACCGCTCGCTGCACACCGCGGTGATCGGCCCGCGCGATCGCACGCTGGAAGTGCAGATCCGCACCCACGAGATGCACCGCGCGAACGAGTTGGGCGTGGCCGCGCACTGGCGCTACAAGGAAGGCGGCGGTGCCGATGCCGAGTTCGAGGCGAAGATCGCCTGGATGCGCAAGCTGCTGGACACGCGCAGCGAGGACGAGGGCGCGCTGGCCGCCGACCTCAAGACCGCGCTGATGGAGGATCGCGTCTACCTGCTCACGCCGAAAGGCGAGGTGGTGGACCTGCCGCACGGCGGCACCGTGCTGGACTTCGCCTACCACGTGCACACCGAGGTGGGCCACCGTTGCCGCGGCGCCAAGGTCAACGGCCGCATCGTGCCACTCACCTTCCAGCCGCAGAGCGGCGACCGCGTGGAGATCCTCACCGCGAAGCAGGCCGAACCCAGCCGCGACTGGCTGTCGCCGCACCACGGTTATCTCAACAGCTCGCGGGCGCGCGACAAGGTGCGCGCCTGGTTCCGCCGGCTCGCGCACGACGCCAACCTCGCGGTGGGCCGCACGATGTTCGAGCGCGAGCTGAAGCGCCTCGCCCTGGCCGAGGTGGGTCTGACGAAACTGCCCGCGCACTTCCACCTGAAGAACCAGGACGAACTGCTGGTGGCGCTGGCGCTCAACGAGATCAGCACCGGCCAGATCGCCCGCGCGCTGCAGGACATCGCCCAGCCGGAGGACGCCGAGCCGGCACTGCCGCTGGCGCCCGTGCGCCCGGCGCCGGCGCGCGATCCCGGCGCGCTCAGCATCGAGGGCATCGGCAACCTGCTCACCACGCTGGCGCGCTGCTGCCAGCCGCTGCCCGGCGACCCGGTGCGCGGCTACGTCACCAAGGGCCGCGGCGTGTCGGTGCACCGCGCCGACTGCGCCAGCCTCGCGCGGCTGGCGCGGCGCGATCCGGACCGGGTGATCGAGGTGAACTGGGGCAAGGCCAGCGCCCAGGCCTACGAGGTGGACATCGAGCTGCGCGGCTACGACCGCAAGGGCTTGCAGAAGGACGTCACCGGCACGATCAGCAACGCGAACATCCCGATCATCGCCTCCTCCAGCCGCGCCGACGCCAGGAGCGGCGAGGTGGGGATGCGCTTCGCGCTACGCGTGCGCGACTTCGAGCAGCTCTCCACCCTGCTCGACCGCCTGCTGGCGCTGCCGAACGTGCTGGAGGCGCGGCGCATCGGTGGTTCGCGCACGCCAGCCTGAACGCGTGTTCCCGCGCGATGCGGCACCGCGGCAACACGATGCTAAAGTTCCCCACGATGAGCCGCGATGCTCAGCCAGAAAGTTCCGTTCGCGCTGAGCGTAGCTTGCGACAGCAAGCAAAGTCGAAGCGCCCAACTGCAACCCTTCGACTTCGGCCCTGCGGGCCTACGCTCAGAGCCTGCCCCAGACTTGATCCGGGGGTGAACGGTGGAGGTACCGGCTGATCCATGTTGCCAATCAGGAAGTTTCCTTGCGATCACCCTTGATCGCATGAGTCACACGGACGGCCATCCATGGCCGCACTCGGGTTTCACTGCGATCATCCTTGATCGCATGAGTCACACGGGCGGCCATCCATGGCCGCACTCTTCAATATGGTTCATTTGAACTTCCCAACCCCATGAGCAGACGCCGCGACCAGCACGAATCCGATCACCGCGGACGCACCGAGCCCACGCTGGGCGATCTGGGCGGACTCGACGAACCGCCGCGCAGCGCCGCACCGCCCGACGACCTGCCCTCGGTGGACGCCGAGCCGCGCGGCTGGCGCCGTGCCTCGAAGCTGCCGCGCCGCTCCCGTCGCCGCGGCTGGCTGGTGCCCGTGCTGGTGCTGGCGCTGATCGGCGTGGTGGGCGGCGCGTGGATCGAGCAGAACCGCCTGCGCAACCTGCTGCCGCGCACCGAACTCAACGACGTGCTCAGCCGCGCGCAGCAGGCGCTGGCCGCTGGCCATCTGGACGGCGACGACGGCAACAGCGCGCGCGAACTGTTCCAGGCCGCGGTGGCGCTGGAGCCGGACAACGACGCCGCGCGCAACGGCCTGCACCAGGTCGGCATGGCCGAAGTCTCGCAGGCCGACGCCGCGCTGCAAGCCGGCCAGCTCGACGTGGCCGCGCAGAAAGCCGCGGTGGCGCGCGAACTGCTGGGCGGCGGCAGCGACGTCGACCGGCTCGACAAGATGATCGCCGCGAAACGCGGCTCGCAGGTGCAGGTCTCGACCCTGGTGGATCAGGCGCAGCAGGCGTTTGCCGCCGGCCAGTACGGCGGCGAGCACGGCGCCGGCGCGCTGTACCGGCAGGTGCTCGCGGCCGATCCCGGCAACGCCGTGGCGCGCCACGGCCTGGACCAGGTTGGCGACGCGCTGGCCGCGCAGGCGCAGAAGGCGCTGGACGCGAACGACGGCACCACCGCCGACGCCGACATCGAACAACTCGCCGCGCTGCAGCCCAACAACGCCGCCTTGCCCGGCCTGCGCGCCGCCCGCGCACAGGTGCGCCAGCAGGACAGCGCCGCGCTGGACACTGCCCTGCAGCAGGGTGACGACGCGCTGCGCGCCGGCCGCATCGACGGCCCCGGCGACGACACCGCGCTGGCGCACTACAAAGCCGCGCTCGCGCTCGCCCCCGACAACCCGCAGGCCGAAGCCGGCTTGGGCAAGGTGGCGCAGGCGCTGACCGTGCAGGCCAACGCGGCGATGGACGCTGGCGACGCCGCGCAGGCCGGCACCCTGCTCGACCATGCCGCGGCGCTGGCGCCGAAATCCGCCGACCTCGCCGCCGCCCGCGCGCGCCTGCAAGGCATGGCGCACGCCAAGCCCAGCCCCCAAACCGGCATCAAGCCCGGCGCCGCGCCGAAAGCCACCGCCCCCGCCGACGAAGATTCCACCGCCGACGCCGGCATGCTGCATCCCGCGCTGACGCCGCAGCAGAGCGAGCAGATCGCCAGCCTGCTGCAGCAGGCGCAGGCCGCCACGCAACGCGGCGACATCATGCTTCCGCCCGGCAAGAGTGCCTACGACCTCTACCGCAACGCACTGGCGATCGACGGCAACAGCGCCGTCGCGCAACACGGCCTGCAAGCCCTGCCGGGCGTAGTGCTGCAACTGTTCAACCGCGCACTGGCCGCCGGCGACCTCGCGCGCGCCGGCCAGATGCTGGACAACCTCGCCGACCTCGCCCCCGGCGACGCCTCGCAGAACATCCTGCGCCAGCGCCTCGCCGGCGCCTGGCTGGACCAAGCCGACCGCCAGCTCGCCAGCGGCAACCGCGCCGGCGCCATGCAAGCGCTGGAGCAGGCGCGCAAGCTCGCGCCGAACCACCCGCGCGTGCTCGACCTCACCGCCCGCCTGAAGTCGGGGACCTGATGACGGTCCTGGTATTCGGCGGCAGCAGCCAGATCGGCCATTTCCTCCTGCCGCGCCTGCTCGCCCGCGGCGCCACGGTGACGGCGCTGAGCCGCCATGCCCGCACCTCGCAACCCGGCCTGCGCTGGCTGCAAGGCAGCCTGCCCGACGCCCTGCCCCGCGAACTGCCGCATCCCGCGGCCATCGTCAGCTTCGGCCCGCTAGCCCCGTTCGCGCAGTGGCTGGCCCGCACCGACTTCGGCAGCGAACCACCGCGCGTGATCGCCACCAGCTCGATGAGCGCGGAAACCAAGCGCGACTCCGCCATGCCCGCCGAACGCGCCCTCGCACAGCAGCTGCGCGACGGCGAACAGGCACTCGCCGCCGCCTGCGCCCGCCACGGTGCGCCGTGGACCGTGCTGCGCCCCACCCTCATCTACGGCGCCGGCCTCGACAAGAGCCTCAGCCCCATCGCCCGCCGCGCCTGGCGCACGCGCGTCTTTCCGCTCCCCGCCGGCCGCGGCCTGCGCCAACCGGTACACGCCGACGACATCGCCCTCGCCGTACTCGCCGCCCTAGCCTGCCCCGCCAGCGCCGGCCGCATCCTCCCCATCGGCGGCGGCGAACGCCTCACCGCCCACGAGATGTTCGCTCGCGTCCGGAACACCCTGCCCCACGCCAACCTGCCGCTGCCGCTGCCGGCATGGCTGCTGCACGCAGGCCAGCGCTTCGCGCCCGCGAAACTGCGCGGACCGTTGGCGCGACTCGATGCGGATCTCATCGCCGACAACGGCGAGCTGGAACGGTTGCTCGGCGTGACGCCGCGGGCGTTTCGGCCGGAGGCGGAGATGTGGTTTCCGGTGAAAATTTGACGCTACGCTGATCTTCCTTCTCCCTCTGGGAGAAGGTGCCCCGTAGGGGCGGATGAGGGTACGGCCCTCGCCGGATTCGGCGTCATAGCTTGGCGTCCACGCAAGATTCAAAGCGGTTTCGAGCGCCTGTCGGCGCCCGAGTTACTTTTCTCTGCGTGGCCAGAGAAAAGTAACCAAAAGAGAGGCCACCCCGATGGCGCACCCTCCGGGCATCCTGCCCTGCGGGTGCGCGGGCGGGTTACGGGGTTTTCCGACGGCACATCCCTGTACCGGCGGAAAACTGGCCCGCATCCCTGCGGGCCATCCTGCGGACTTCCCTCCACCCACCCGCCGCGCCATAGGGGCCCCGGGTAGAGCAGCGCGCTCCTGCGCGCAGAGGCAGAGCACTGACACATCACGCCCATCGAAGCGACGTGCATATCGCGCATTTCGCGGCGATAAACCATATCAACCCCGTTTTGCGCGATATGCACGGTAACCCGCTGCCACTGCGCGCATCGCAATAACCAGGCAAGTGCCTGTTCGTGCATAAGATTTTGTTGCTTGACCGGACCCTGACGATGACGGAGTATCCGTGCTTATCCCCCAATTCGGGGTCTACTAAGCGTTAGGCCCCAAGGAAAGTATTGATGCTACCCAGACATGGAAAGATCGATTGTCGGCTTTGCTTTAGCGCTTCCGATGGCAACGTGCGAAAGCCAAGCTCAAACTGGAAGATGATCAATGACCCAGGAGCATGGGGCGGCGGGTCTGATCCAGATTATTTGGTTCTTGGCTTCTCTAAAGGAGCAACGCAGGCGGGCATCTATGAATCAGGTCGGTTTGAGGACGTAGCATTTGCCGGCATGCGCCCGCGCCTCACGGAAGCTCTTCGAGCCATGTGCGCACTAGCAAGTCATGAAAGCGCCGATTCTAAAATTTCCGACCAAAACTCAAACATCGCCTTTGGCTCTCTTATTCGGTGCAGCGTTTCTAGGATTGATAAAGCAGCCTCTGCCAAGGCGGGTAAAGATGTTCACGCTTGCACTGGGCCGCTCATCACAAAATCATTCGCGGAGATTCCCGATGTCATTTCCAACTGCACAAGGCGATTTCTGACAGACTTGCCATCTTCCGTTAAAGCCGTTTTCCTTCTCGGCAATACGGATTCTTACGTCACAAGCTGTCAGAACGTTCTGCGCAAGCTTTTTCCGGCTGATTTCAAGCAGATCAATGCAATGGCTGTTTCTGCAAATGGTCGTGTGTGGGTAAACATCGCACACCCATCCGGTCTAAACGGTCACTTCAAAACGTGGCTCAACAGCAACGATAGCTATGGCCTCAAGCGTATCCAAGCCAAGGCTGCTGTGGTTGGGGCCTAACAATTCATTCAAGCCGAAGTTGCTTCGCAACTCGGCTTAATTCCAGCGTTAATACCGAAATAGCATGTCTCGCATGCCCGTAAGCAATTCTAATTAAAAGTGCACCACGTTGTGCTCTTGCAGCCGCGCAGCGGCTGCGTCCGAGTGCGCGCCGGGAGCGCGCTGCTTTTCCGGGGCCCCTATGGCGCGGCGGGCGGGTGGAGGAAAGTCCGCAGGATGGCCGGCAGGAAGCCGGCCAGTTTTTCGCCGGTACATGGATGTGCCGTCGAAAAACCCCGGAACCCGCCCGCGCACCCGGGGCCCATGGATGGGCGCAGGGCGCGCCATCGGGGTGTCGTTTCCTCTTGGTTACTTCTACTTTGGACAAGCAAAGGAGAAGTAACTCGGGCGCCGACAGGCGCACGAAACGCTTTGAATCTCGCGAATCGTGCAAGAAGAGCCCCTCTCCCCTAACCCCTCTCCCGCAAGCGGGAGAGGGAAGAATCTGGTGCGCTCGTGAATGCATCGCGAGCCACCACCACGTCGCGGATTCATCCGCTCCCATCCCCCTCCGGTAAGCTGTCCCACAGCTCACCCACGCTCCCCCGAGGATGGATCCCCTCCGCATGCGCCGCCCCCACCGACGCCTGGCCTTGCTTGCCCTGCTGCCGCTGCTGCTGTTCGCAACGCTGGCGCAGGCGGGCGTGCAGCTGGTGGTGCGCGGGGTGGACGAGCCGTTGCAGCAGGCGGTGACTGCGTCGGTGGGGCTGTCGCAGTACGCGCACCGCGAGGTCAGCGAGGCGCAGCTCCGGCGCCTGGTCGCGCAGGCGCCGGCGCAGGCGAAGGCGGCGCTGGAGCCTTACGGCTATTACGCGTCGGACGTCACCGCGCAGCTGCAAGCGGCGGGCAAGGACTGGAAGGTGACGCTGGACGTGCGCGCCGGCGAGCCGGTGAAAGTCGCCACGGTGGACGTGCAGCTCGACGCCACTGCGCTCGCGTTGCCGGCTATCCGCCGCGCGCGCAACGCGATCGTGCGCATGCGCGGCAAGCAACTGGACGATGCTACCTACGATTCCGCGCGCGATGCTCTGTCCGCCGCGCTCACTGCGAGCGGTTTCCTCGACGCGAAGCTGGTGACGCATCGCGTGGAGGTGAACGCGGCGCAGCGCAGCGCGGCGATCCGGCTGGCCTGGCAGGTGGGGCAGCGCTATCGCTACGGCGCGGTGCATTTCGAGGGTTCGCAGTTCAACGAGGGCTTCCTCGACCGCTACGTGCCGTTCAAGCCCGGCGACTGGTTCGACCAGGGCCAACTGCTGCAATTGCAGCAGGCGCTGAACGGCGCGGACTACTTCGCCGTGGTCAACGTGCTGCCGCAGTTCGACGAGAAGGCCGACGGCCGGGTCGACATCAATGTCGAGCTGGCGCCGGCGAAGCGCACGATCTACACCGGCGGTCCGTTCATCGGCACCGACACCGGTTTCGGCGCACGCGCCGGCATGGAGCGGCGCTGGGTGAACCGGCGCGGCCACAAGTGGAAGAACGAGCTGGTGGTGGCGCAGCGGCTGAAGACGCTGTCCACGCTGTATTCGATCCCGATGCCCGGCGACGACCAGCGCAGCTTCAACGTCGGCGCGAATTTCCGCGATGCGAACACCAGCACCTCGCAGTCGCGCACGCTGGAGCTGGTGGGCAACGAGACGCGGCTGTGGCACGGCTGGACGCGGACCGTGGGCCTGCACGCGCTGTCCGGCACCTTCACGGTGGGCAAGCGCGGCGACGAGCCGGACTCGACGCCCGGCATCGAGCGTGGCAGCAGCACGCTGGTGTTCGCGGAAGGCTCGCTGTCGCGCAAGCAGGCGGACAACTACGACTTCGTGCATGACGGCTGGTCGCTGAACTTCGCGGCGCGCAGCACGGCGGGCGGCCTGCTCTCCTCGGCCAGCTTCAGCCAGCTCACCGCCGACGCGAAGTGGATCCACGCGTTCGGCGCGAAGCGGCGCAACCGGCTGATCCTGCGCGGCAGCGCCGGCAAGACCTGGACCGACGACTTCGCCGCGCTGCCGCCGCAGCTGCGCTTCTTCGCCGGCGGCGACCGCTCGGTGCGCGGCTACGGCTACCAGTCCATCGGCCCCGAGAACAGCTACGGCCGCGTGCTCGGCGGCGTGAACCTGCTGGTCGCCAGCGCCGAGGTGGAGCACTACTTCACCCGCAACTGGGGCATCGCCACCTTCATCGACGCCGGCAACGCGTTCGACGCCATCGACTACCGCCCGAAGCTCGGCACCGGCGTCGGCGTGCGCTGGCGCTCGCCGGTGGGCATGATCCGGGTGGATCTGGGCACGCCGATCCACGACTCGCAGCGGCACGGCGTCGTGCTGCATCTGGTGATAGGACCCGACCTATGACCCCGTGGAGGACCCCGCCAGCATGAAGTGGCTGAAGCGCCTCGCCATCGCCATCGCGATCCTGCTGCTGATCGTGGCCGCCACCGTGTGGTGGTTGCTGGCCACCGGCGCAGGGCTGCGTTTCGCGCTGGCGCGGGCGCAATCGGCCACGCACGGCGCGCTGCAGTGGAAGCAGGCGCAAGGTTCGCTGATCGGGCCGCTGCAACTGACCGGCCTGCGCTACGACGACGGCCAGGGCACCGTGATCGCTGCGGCACAGGCGCGACTCGACCTGCGCTTCTGGCCGCTGCTGGCGGGCCGCGTGCACGTGCGCGATCTCGACGTGGAAGGCGTCACCATCGCGCTGCCGAAAAGTACGACCAACAACGAAGCAAGCTCCGGCGGTTTTTCGCTCAAGCCGCCGATCGACCTGCTGCTCGACCGCGTGCACGTGGGCACGGTGCAGGTGAGCCAAGGCGGCCAGCCCGTGTTCGCCTCCGACAGCCTCGACCTCACCGGACAATGGACGCAGGCGGGTATCGCCATCGACACGCTGAAACTGCGCGCGCCGGACGGTCATGCGAATCTCGAAGGCCGGCTCGTGTTCGCGCGCCGCGAGCGCGGCGACGGCAAGGCCGACTTCGCGTGGAAGCTGGGCGACACCACGTATGCGGGCCAGCTTGTCGCCAGCGGCAACGGCAAGCAGGCGCAACTGGATTTGAGCCTGCAGCAGCCGATGATCGCGCGCCTGCATCTCGACCTGAGCCAGAACCGCAGCTACGACTGGAAGGCCACGCTGAGCGCACCGCGCTTCGATCCGAAACCATGGCTGGGCGACGGCACACTGAAATCGCTGGCGCTGGCCGTGCAAGGCCACGGCGACCGCCACGGTGGCGAACTCGACGGCACGCTGGACCTCAACCAGTACCGCGTGCTGTTGCAGCCGTTGCGCGCGCGCCTCAGCGACGACGGCAAGACGCTGACACTGCAGCAACTCGCCGTGAGCTCGCCGCAGATCCCGGGCCGGCTCGACGCCAGCGGCACGCTGCAGCTGGACGCGAAACCGCTGGGCGGCCAGCTGGCGATCCAGTGGAGCGGCCTGCAATTGCCTGCTGACCTGGTCGGCCAACCACTGGCCAGCGCGGGCAAGCTCGATGCCCAGGGCAATGCCGAGCGTTTCCACGCCACGGGCGATGTCACGATCGGCCCGCCCGGCAAGCCCGCGCACCTCACGTTGAACCTCGACGGCACGCCGCAGGCGATCGCCCTGCACTCGCTGACCCTGCAGCAGCCGCAGGGTCAGTTGCAGGCGCAGGGCCCGCTGCAGCTGCAGCCCGTGCTGGGCTGGCAGCTCGACGCCAGGGCCAAGCGTTTCGATCCCGGCCAGCTGTTCGCGGGCTGGACCGGCGCGCTGGATTTCGCACTAACGAGCACGGGCAAACTGACGCCGGCCGGCCCCGACGCCACGCTGGACCTCACGCAGCTCGCCGGCCGCCTGCGCGAACGCAACGTCGGCGGCGAGGCGAAACTGCACCTGTCGCCCGACAAGGTGATCGACGGCCGGCTGCGGCTGGTCTCCGGCGGCAGCACGGTGCAACTCGATGCCAAGCCGGGCCGCAGCAACGACGCCGAGCTCAGGCTCGCAATCGCCTCGCTGGGCGACTGGCTGCCGGATGCCGGCGGACGTCTGGACGGCCAATTCGCCATACGCGGCCTGCTGCCGAAGCTGTCCGTGAATGGCCACTTGAACGGCAGCACTCTGCGCTGGCAGCAACAACGCGTGGACACGCTGCAGCTGATCGTCGGCCTGCCCGACCTCAGCCGGCTCGCGGGCAAGCTGGAACTCACGACCGGAGGCGCGCACCTGGGCGGCCTCGCGTTCCAGCGCATCCACCTGCTGGCCGAAGGCAGCGAAGGCGACCACCGGTTGGAACTGGACACGCGCGGCAGCCAGCTCTCCGGCACGCTGGCATTGCGCGGCGCGCTGAGGAACGATGCGTGGAGCGGCACGCTCACCACGCTGAACCTCGAACCGCAAGGCCTGCCGGGCTGGCGCCTGCAGCATCCCAGCCAGCTGGCGTGGCGCGACGGCGCCTTCAGCCTCGGCGAGCTGTGCGTCACCGCGGGCGACCCGTTGCTGTGCGCGAGCGCGAAGCAGGACAAGGCCGGCAACCTCGACGCCAGTTACCGCTTGCGCGCACTGCCGCTGGCACTGCTGCTGAATGCCGCCGGCGAAGCCGACCTGCCGCTGCGCGTGGACGGCAACCTGCAAGGCGATGGCCAACTGCGGCGCAGCGCCGCGGGCGTGTTCAGCGGTCATGCCAACCTCGGCTCCGCACGCGGCAGCATCACCTACACCGAGCATGCCGACGCGCCGCTGCTGAGCTACGACGGCTTCGCGCTGGATGCCGAGCTCGGCGCGGGCAGCCAGCGCTTCAACCTGCGCGCCGGCCTCGACCACGGCGGACGCCTGGACGGCCAGCTGAGCCTCAGCGGCAAGCAGCAGGCGCTGGCCGGCCAGCTCGACCTGCGCCTGAACAGCCTCGCCTTCCTCGAACTGTTCGGCAACACGCTGGCGAACGTGCACGGCCAAGCCGTCGGCGACTTCCGCCTTGGCGGCACGCTGGCGCAGCCGTCGGTGACTGGTGGGGCGACACTGAGCGATTTCGCCGCCGAAGTGCCGGCCGCCGGACTCAAGCTCAGCCAGGGCCGGCTGACGGTGAATGCGCTCGACACGCACAGTCTGCGCGTGGATGGCAGCGTGCAGTCCGGCGCGGGCACGCTCGCGGTGAACGGCGTCGCCGGCCTGGGCGGCGATGTCCTCACCGACCTCGCGATCACCGGCAAGCAATTCACCGCCGCCGACATTCCCGCCGCCAAGGTGGTGATCACGCCCGACCTGCGCCTGCAACGCGATGCGCAAGGCCTGGCCCTCGGCGGCTCGGTGCTGCTGGACAGCGCCGACGTGAACCTCGACAAGCTGCCCGGTGGCGGCGCCAGCAAGGCCTCGCCCGACGTGGTGGTGGTCGACCGCCCGCAACCCGAGCCCGGCAGCTCGCTGCCATTCGCGGCCACGGTGAAGGTGGACCTGGGCCGCAAGACGCATCTCGTCGGCATGGGCCTGGACGGCCGCCTCGCCGGCACGCTGACGGTGAACGAACACCCCGGTCGCGCCACCACCGGCCAAGGCCAGGTCACGGTCAGCGGCAGCTACAAGGCCTACGGCCAGAACCTCGCGATCCAGCGCGGCAAGCTGCTGTTCGCCAGCACGCCGATCGACAACCCCGGCCTGGACATCCGCGCGATCCGCAAGCTCAACCCCAACGCCACCATCGACGAAGGCCAGGAAGTGGGCCTGCAGATTTCCGGCACCGCGCAGCGGCCGGTGCTCACGGTGTTCTCGAACCCGCTGATGGAACAGTCCGACGCGCTGTCCTACCTGGTCACCGGCAAGCCGCTGTCGCAGGTGAAGGGCGGCGAGGGCGACATGCTGGGCGCCGCCGCGCAGGCGCTGGGTTCGGCGGCGGGCAACCTGCTGGCCAAGAGCATCGGCTCGAAGATCGGCGTGGACGACATCGGCGTCTCCAGCAACGCGGCGCTGGGCGGCAACTCCGCGTTCACCGTGGGCAAGTACCTCTCGCCGCGACTCTACCTCAGCTACGGCGTGGGCTTGTTCGAACCCGGCGAGGTGGTCACGCTGCGCTACCGGCTCAGCCACCGCTGGAACTTCGAGGCGCAGAGCGCCACCGAGTTCAGTCGCGCCAGCTTCAACTACCGGCTGGAGAAGTAAGCAAGCTCCAACCCCCGGCGAAGGAGCCATGGCGAAGGAGCCATGGTGAAGGAGCAGGTGCCTCAGCGGTGCAGTTTCTTCCCGAGATCCGGGCTCGCGGTGAACACGAAAGCCTTGCCTTGGCGGTGTTGCTGCATGAGGCCCGCCTCGACCAGCCAGAGCAGGTCGGTACGTGCCGTCTGATAGGCCGTGTCGTGCGTGCGTCGATGCAACTCGATGGTGAAAAGCTTCCCGGGATTCTTCACGGCATTCAGCAGCAGGGCGCGCTGCCGATGGTTGAGCCGGTGCGCCAGCTTGCTGCCCGGTTTCAGCAAGCTCGCCGCATCGGCATGTTCACGCTGCTTGCGGGCGATGTAGCCATGCACTCCCTCGATGGCTTCCAGCAGCACGTCGAGCTGGTGCGCGACGAAATAAGTCGTGTCGCCGGCGTCGGTTTCCGTATGCAGATACGCGCGCATGTATTGCGCCGGCGCCTTCCTGAGGATGCTGGAAATCGACAGGTATTCCGTCATCCAGAACCCGGAGCGCAGCATCGACCAGTAGAAAAGCGCCCGCGCGGTACGGCCATTGCCGTCGACGAACGGATGGTCATAGCCGATCTGGAAATGGACGAGGATGGCGCGCACCACGGGGTGGATGAAATGCTCGTCGTCGTCGGCCTGGTTGGCGAACCTGCACAGGGCCTCGATGCGCGCCGGCAGCTCGTCCGCCGGCGGCGGGATGTGCAGAACCTTGCCGGACTCGTCTTCGACCACGATGTCCTCGCCCCTGCCCCGCAATCTGCCCGCCTTTTCCGCCTCCAGCGTTCCATCCGTGAGCACGCGGTGCATTTCGAAGATGGCATCCGGCGTGAGTGGCCGCAGCCGCCACGTCTTCAATTCCCGCATGGCGGCGAAGTTGTTGAAGATCATCCGCTCGCCGTAGTCGCGCGGCTGGCGACCGCTGCGCAGCATGTCCTTGGCGACCTGGGTGGTGGTGGCCGCGCCCTCCAGCTGCGACGAGGTCATCGCCTCCTCCATCAGCGAGCGCACCAGGTAGCGCTCGCGCATGCTGTCGGACTGGACGCCATCCTGGCCCCGCAATGCCCCGGCGGCATCGCGGGCAACCAGAAACAGCCGCCGCTGGATGCTGTCGCTCAGCACGATCGTGAACGGGGCGTCCGCCTTGTCCCGCAACGGCAGTTCACGTTCCAACTGGGATCGCGCCAGCTTGACGCCGAACCACCACTGCTCCGCAGTCAATCCCGCGGGCGGCGTGAGGTGCCGCAGATGATCCCAGTGCTCATAGCGCCCTTGCACTTCCGGACCCGGACGCCGGGACATGACTGCGCCCAAATCGCCAGCATGCTGGTCGAACAGCTCGTTCCAGGCTGGGGGGCTGACGGGCAGTTTCATCGGGCACCTGTCAATTTGCTACTGAAACATAACTTGTTCAGTAGCAAATTGACAGATCGCACGACGCCTGCCCCCGCCCGGCCAGGGCGGCGGAAGACGAGCAATCCATGGCGAATTATGTAAACGAATCAGCCGCTTGAATGACACGCACCGAGGAGGTCGACGCATGGGGCAAGCCAGGATCATCCACTTCACGGCTATTCCCGCGCCGTATCCCCGACGAATCGCAGACGGTGTGTCGATCCTGGTCCAGCCATCGGCTAGTCCATCGGTCATGTGCGCAGATCCACTGGAGCACACTATCGTGCTGTTCCCCCCGATACGAGGTGATCCCATGCAACGCACCCGATGGATCCTGGCCGCGGCGATCGCCGCCGTGCTCTGCGGCTCCCCTGCCTTGGCGGCGACGCCCGCCACGCACGGCCCCGACATCGGCATCGACCTTGCCGGCATCGACCACACGGTGAAGCCGGGCGACAACTTCTTCGACTACGCGAACGGCAAGTGGCTGGCGACCGCGCAGATCCCCGCCGACCGTTCCAGCACCGGCACCTTCCTGAAGATCTTCGAGCTCACCGAGAAGCACACCGCCGAGCTGATCCAGCACGCCGGCGCCAGCCATCCCGCCGCGGGCAGCAACACGCGCAAGATCGCCGACTACTACGCCGCGTTCATGGACGAAGCCGCAATTACCAAGCACGGCCTCGCGCCGCTGAAGCCCGAGCTGGCCGCGATAGCCGCGATCGCCTCGAAGGGCGACCTCGCCCGCGTGCTGGGCAGCCGCCTGCGCGCCGACGTGGACCCGGTCAACGCCACCAACTTCCACACCGAAAACCTGTTCGGCCTGTTCGTGACCCAGGGCCTGGAAGATCCCTCGCACACCATCGCCTACCTGCTGCAGGGCGGCCTGGCCATGCCCAGCCGCGACTACTACCTCTCCACCGATCCGCACATGGCGGCGTTCCGCACGCAGTACCACGCCTATGTGGTGGCGCTGCTGAAGCAGGCCGGCATCGCCGACGCCGCGGCGAAGGCGGACGCCGTGATCGCGCTGGAGACCAAGATCGCCAAGGCGCAGGAAAGCCTGATCGACAGCCAGGACGTGCACAAGGCGAACAACCTGTGGACGATGGCCGACTTCGCGCAGAAGGCGCCGGGCCTGGATTGGGCCGCCTACTTCAAGGCTGCCGGGCTGGACGGCCAGAAGGCGATCGACGCGTGGCAACCCGCCGCCACCACCGGCCTCGCCGCGCTGGTCGCCAGCGAACCGCTGGATGCCTGGAAGGACCTGCTCGTCTTCCACACCCTGGACAGCGCCGCGCCGCTGCTGCCCAAGGCCTACGCCGACCTGCACTTCGGCTTCTACGGCCACACCCTGCAGGGCACGCCGCAGCAGCAGCCGCGCTGGAAGCGTGCCGTGGGCGCCACCAACGTCGACCTCGGCGACGCGGTGGGCCAGCTCTACGTGCAGAAGTACTTCCCCGCCTCGTCCAAGGCCGAAGTGCAGCAGCTGGTGAAGAACCTGATCGCCGCGTTCGACGAGCGCCTCGACATGCTGAGCTGGATGACGCCGGCCACCCGCGCCAAGGCCAAGGAAAAGCTGGTCACGCTGAAGGTCGGCGTGGGCTATCCCGAAAAGTGGCGCGACTATTCGACGCTCAAGATCGGCGCCGACGATCCGCTCGGCAACCACCTGCGCGCGGTGAAGCACGAGTACGAATATCAGCTCGCCAAGCTCGGCCAGCCGGTGGACCGCGGCGAGTGGTGGATGACCCCGCAACTGGTGAACGCGGTGAACCTGCCGCTGCAGAACGCGCTGAACTTCCCCGCCGCGATCCTGCAGCCGCCGTTCTTCGACCCGAAGGCCGACGCCGCCGCGAACTACGGCGCGATCGGCGCGATCATCGGCCACGAGATCAGCCACAGCTTCGACAACACCGGCGCCGACTTCGACGCGCAGGGCAAGCTGAAGAACTGGTGGACGCCGGCCGACGAGGCCCACTTCAAGACCGCCACCGCCCAGCTCGCCAAGCAGTTCGACCAGTACGAGGCGCTGCCCGGCCTGCACGTCAACGGCGAGCAGACCCTGGGCGAGGACATCGCCGACGTCTCCGGCCTCACCATCGCGTATCTGGCCTATCACAAGTCGCTGGACGGCAAGCCCGCGCCGGTGCTCGACGGGCTCAGCGGCGACCAGCGCTTCTTCCTCGCCTTCGGCCAGGCCTGGCGCTCGAAGATGCGTGACGCCGCGCTGCGCCAGCGCCTCGCCACCGATGTGCACGCCCCCGCGGAGTTCCGCGCGCTCACCGTGCGCAACCTCGACGCGTGGTATCCGGCGTTCAACGTGCAGCCGGGGCAGAAGCTGTACCTGGCGCCGGATCAGCGGGTGAAGATCTGGTAAGGATTGACGGCCGCCATGCCTGGAAGAAAGGGCGCGCTTCGCAAGAAGCGCGCCCTTTGCATGCAAAGGGCGGAACGAAAGCCGATCCCGACGTGTCGATTCCACTCTCTCCCGCTCGTCGCATCACGACACAAATGGAAAGGAGAGGACCATGCAATTCATGATGTTCGTGGTGTCGGACCCCGCGGCCGAATCCTACGTCCCCGCGGAGGACAACATCGCCGAATGGGTGGCCGACACGACGGCGAAGGTCTTGTGGATCACCGGCGACCGGCTGCGGCCGCCGTCCCACGCGAAAACCGTGCGCGTGCGCGCCGGCAGGACACGGGTCAGCGACGGCCCGTTCGCCGAGACGAAGGAATGGATCGCCGGCTTCGACCTGCTGGACTGCGCCAGCCTCGACGAGGCGATCGCCATCGCGGCACGCCATCCGATGGCCCGTTTCGGCAGCATCGAACTGCGGCCGTTCTGGCCTCTCGATGTGGAAGAGGACCCGTGCCGGCGCGAGGCACGCGAGAGCGGCGCCTGAGCCGCTATCACCGCAACCGCGCGACTCCGCTGGACTGGAGCGGCGGCTACGCCTGCAGCGCCGTCACCACGATCTCCACCTTCCACGCCGGATCGGCCAGCCGCGCTTCCACGGTGGCGCGTGCCGGCGCCTGGCCCGGCGTCACCCAGGTATCCCACGCGCGGTTCATGCCCGCGAAGTCGGCGATGTCGGCCAGGAAGATCTGCGCGCGCAGGATGCGCGTCTTGTCGCTGCCCGCCTGCGCCAGCAGCGTGTCGATCGCCGCCAGCACCTCGCGGGTCTGGGTCTCGATGTCGGCGCCCGCGGTTTCGGGCACCTGCCCGGCCAGATAGACCATGCCGCCATGGATGCAGGCCTCGGACATGCGCGGGCCGGGTTCGATGCGTTGGATCACGGTGATGTCTCCTCGTCGTGTTGCAATGGCGCCCTGCGGCGCGGCGCGACTCCACGGCCCGGCAAGGCGGTCACGCCACGCCGAGTCCTTCGATGCCCGCGATGGCCGCACCGTCGAAGCCGGCCAGCTCGGCGAAGTGCCGGCCGCGCTCGGCGTAATCCTTGAACTGGTCGAAGCTGGGTGCGCCGGGCGACAGCAGCACCACGCCACCAGCCGGCGTCACGATGCGCGCCATCGCCACCGCGTCGGCGAAATCCTCGGCCTCGCCCAGCGGCAGTTCGGTCTTCGCCTGCCGCAACGCCTGCGCGATGCGCGGGCCGTTCGCGCCTTGCGCGACGATGCGCAGGTTGCCGCGATCCTTCGCGGCCCGCACGAAGTCGGACCAGTCGAGACCGCGGTCGTGGCCGCCCACGATCACCGTGACCTCGCGCCCGGCGAGGCTGTCCAGCGCGGCCAGCGTGGCCTGCGGCGTGGTGCTGATGGAATCGTTGATCCAGGCCAGGCCGTCGTGCGTGCCCAGCGGCTGCAGGCGATGCGGCAGCGGGTGGAACGTCGCCAGAGCGGGCGCGGCGGCGAGCGCGTCCATGCCCAGGTCGGCGAGCGCGGCAAGCGCGGCACAGGCGTTGAGCGCGTTGTGCTCGCCCGGCGCGGCCATGCCCGCGAGCGGGAACACCGCCTGGGCGCCGCGACGGATGTGGCCGTCGGCCACGTGCCAGCCCGCGGCGTGGCCGAAGCGCAGCAGACGCGGATGCCGCTGCACGCGTTCCAGCAGTGCCGGCTGCGTGGCGTTGACCAGCAGCGAGCGCGCCGCATCGGCGAGCTTCAGCTTGTCGGCCACGTAGCGTTCGCGCGAGCCGTGCCAGTCCAGATGTTCCTCGTACAGGCTGGTGACCACGCCCAGCTCCAGCGGACCCGCCTCGCCGGTCTGGAAGCTGGAGAGTTCGATCGCCCACAGGTCGGCTGACTGGTCCCGCAATTCCAGCAGCGGCAAGCCGATGTTGCCGGCCAGCGCGGTGCGCACACCCAGCGCGCGTGCCAGGTGCGCAACGAGGGCGGTGGTAGTGCTCTTGCCCTTGGTGCCGGTGACCGCAACCACGCGCGCGTCCGGATGCCCCGCGAACCACAGCGCGGTACCGGAGGTGAACACGGTGCCCTGCGCCTGCGCGGTGGCGATCGCCGGCTTGTAGATTGAGATGCCCGGCGACTTCACCATCACGTCGTAGGCGGACAGCGCCACCGCGTCGGGCTCGTGACCGTAGACGGCGAGCGCGGGATCGAACTCGCGTGCGGCGGCGGTTTCGACATCGCTGCAATACAACGCCAGCGGCAGTTGCGGCAGCTTCGCACGGATCGCACGGATCGCGGCCCGGCCTTCGCGGCCGAAACCCCACACCGCGACGCGCTTGCCCGCCAGCTCAGCGATGCGCATGACGTGCGCCCCGTAGGAGCGGCTTCAGCCGCGACCAGCGCGCGTTGGCCGAGACGGCAATGGCGGAGGAATCGCGGCTGAAGCCGCTCCTACGGCAGGTTGCGCTCATGCGCCAATGGCCTTCAACGCCGGTTGCAGACGCGCCGGCACGCGATGCTCGGCGGAGGGTTCCAGCCACGGCTCCAGCGCCAACTGCGTGGCATCGAGCTGCGGCAGGATCTCGCTGCGGAAGCGTTCGACCAGCGCATCTTCCTGCCACTCCGGCCGCTGGCTCAGCGCGACCATCGCCGCGCGCGCCTCGGCGCCCTCGCCCACGCATTCGAACGGCTTGTGGTCCTGGTATTCCAGCAGCGCGTCGAAGCCGGCGGCCTGCGTCTCGTCGTCCAGCAGGTTGCGGCCGAAGATCGCGAGCAGGCGCGGCTTGGGCAGGAACGGCGCCAGCGCGAGGAACACGAAGTGACACTTCGGGCACTGCCCGCACCAGCGGTCGGCGGGCTTGGGGCCGAGCAGCCTGAAGTTGCGGTTGCAGCTGGAGAACGCGTCGAAGTACGGCGTGAGCTTCGCGAACGCGCGAGTGATCGCGAGTTCCGAGAACGGCCGCAGCAGCGAGCAGTAGTCGAGGTCGGCGGCGACGTGCGTGTGCAGCCAGTCGCCCAGCAACTGCTCGAACGCATAGCCCTTGCTCCACTGGTGGTTCACCTGCTGGCCTTCGTACTCCAGCGTGGCGGCCGAGGCGGAACGCTCGTTCGCGAAGGCGATGGAATCGTGGCCGTACAGGATCGCGGCCACGGCGAGGATTGCCGAATTCACCGCGGTCACCGGGATATGGCCGTTCCATGCGCCGCGCTGGTTCAGCTCGAACAGCGCCGGCGCCAGTTCGCGCTGGATGTTCAGCGTGGGCAGGCCGGTACGCTCGGCGCAGGCGGCGATCAGCGCGGAATTGCCCACCCATACCGCGGTGGCGTCGCCGGCGATGGACTTGATCGCTTCCACGGCGACGAGGGAATCCTTGCCGCCGCCGATGGGAACGAGGGTGCGCTTGGGGAGGCCAAGGCTTGCGGCGAGTGGCGAGTGCGTACCCTCTCCCCCAGCCCCTCTCCCGCCAGCGGGAGAGGGGAGCGAAGCGGCGCGCGGAAAGGCAATCCTTCCGCGCAGGTCCAGCCCGTTGCGGTAGGCGAACTCGGCCAAACCGTGCAGATACAACGCGTCGAGCAGGTCGGCGGTGGCGTCGTCGAGCGGGCCGTCGGCCACTTCGATCTTCGGCGGCACGCCGGCCTTGTAGTAACTCACGCCGGCGATCAGGTGCAGCAGCTTCAGCGCGGCGTCGAACGCCGCCTGCCGCTCGCGCGGCAGCGCCGGCGCATGCGGGAAGCGGATGCGCTCCACCATCGGCTCGCCATCGTCGAAGGCATAGGCCAGCTCGGCCACGCCATCGGCGTAACGCGCGTGGAGGAAGCGGAACACCTGGGTCAGGCGCGGTTGAATGGTTGTCGTCACTCTTTCAAGTCTCCCGCGAGCCCTGCCCCCTCTCCCCTCCGGGGAGAGGGCTGGGGTGAGGGGGCGAGCTTGCCAAGGCCTCCAGGACCACCTCGAGCACGCTCTCGATATTCGTCAGTACGTCATTGTCCCAGAAACCCGGCTTGTCGTAGGAGCGCACCCTGTGCGCGACGGCTTTGACGCTTCGACCGAAGCCATCGCGCACAGGGTGCGCTCCTACGGGCCAGGACTAGTCGATCACGACTTCCTCGGTCTCTCCGCGCAGGTTGTACGGCGAGGACATCACCTTGCCGTAGGCGCCGGCCTGGGCGATCAGGATCACGTCGCCTTCCTGCGGTTCCGGCAGGCGACGGTCGCTGCCGAGCACGTCGCCGCTCTCGCAGATCGGGCCGACCACCTGGAACAGGCCGGTGGCCGGCTCGTCCAGCCGCGTGAGGTTGGCGATCTCGTGCCAGGCGTCGTACAGCGCGGGGCGGATCAGGCTGTTCATGCCGGTGTCCACGCCGAGATAGCGCCAGCTGCCCTTGCCCTTGGTCTGGGTGACGCGCGCCAGCAGCACGCCGGCATCGGCGACGAGGTAGCGACCCGGCTCCATCCACAGCTGGTAGTGCGGGTAGGCCGCCTTGACCTCGCGCAGCACCTTGTTCAGCGCGGTGACGTCCAGCTTCGCTTCGCCGGGGTGCGAGGGCACGCCCAGGCCGCCGCCGATGTTGAGGAAGGCGATGCTGCCGATGCGCTCGGCGAGGCTGGCGAGCTGGCCGTACACCTCGCCCCAGTGCTTCGCATCGAGCACGCCCGAGCCGAGGTGCGCGTGCAGGCCGCGCACGGTCACGCCATGCGCGTCGGCGTGGCGCAGGAACGCGTCGAGCTGCTCCAGCGGCAGGCCGAACTTGCTGCCGCTGCCGCCGGTGCGCACCTTCTCGTGATGGCCGAGGCCACGACCGAGATCCACGCGCAGCACGATCTCGCGGCCGCGGAACAGCTCGCCCCAGTGCTCGATCGGATGCAGCGCATCGAGCGTGATGGCGGCGCGACTGGCGAGGCCGCGCACGAAGTCCTCGCGCGAGGCGAAGTTCGGCGTGAACAGCAGTGGCGTGCCGGCCGGCACGGCCGCGGACACCGCCTCCAGTTCGCCCGGCGACACGCATTCGAACGCGAAGCCTTCTTCCGCCAGCGCGCGCAGGATCGCCGGATGCGTGTTCGCCTTCACCGCATAGTGCAGGCGATCCACCGCCGCCAGCGACTTCAGCTCGCGCGCCTGCGCGCGCACGGTGGGCAGGTGGTAGACGTAGCGCGGCGTGGCCTCGGCAGCGATGGCCAGCAGGCGGCGGCGTTCGCCATCGCGCCACCACGACGGCTGCGCCAGCGCCTCGCCGCTGCCGTATAGCGCCTGCCAGCTGGGGCCGAACAGCACGCTGTCGTCGGTGCGCAGCGCACCGGCGGCGATCAGCAACTCGTGCAGGTGCGGCAGCAAGGTGTCCACCACGTCCTCGTCCACCACAAAGGTGAGGTTGAGGTTGTTCGACGACTGCGAGATCAGGTGCACGCGCAGCTGGTCGAACTCGGCCAGCACGCTGGACAGCGTGTGCAGCATCGAGCGCATGCCGCGGCCGACCAGGGTGATCGCGGCGCAGGGCGCGATCACCTTGACCCGGCATACCTTGGCGAGGTCGCCGGCCAGCGCGGCGATCGCGTCGGAGTCGAGCAGGTTCTCGGTGGGATCCAGCGACACGGTGACGTTGGTCTCGGCCGAGCCGATCAGGTCCACCGACAGGCCGTGCTGCTTGAAGTGCGCGAACACGTCGGCGAGGAAGCCGACCTGCTGCCACATGCCCACCGATTCCATCGACACCAGGGTGATGCCCTTGCGCGCGCTGATCGCCTTCACCGACGGCGCGTGGTCGCGCACCTCGGGACCGATCACCGTGCCTTCCAGCTCGGGGCGGTTGGTGTCCTTCACCAGCAGCGGCACGCGCGGCTCGCGCAGCGGCGACAGGCAGCGCGGGTGCAGCACCTTGGCGCCGGTGGAGGCGATTTCCTGCGCCTCCTCGTAATCGAGTTTCTGCAGCAGCCGCGCGCCGGGCACCTGCCGCGGGTTGGCGGTGAACATGCCGGCCACGTCGGTCCAGATCTCCACCCGCGCGGCCTTCAGCAGCGCACCGAAATACGACGCCGAGGTGTCCGAGCCGCCGCGGCCCAGCAGCACGGTGCGGCCCCCGCCCTGGTCGGAGGTGGGCTCGCGCGCGATGAAGCCCTGGGTGATGAACACCTCGCCCTGCGCGGCGAGGCGCGCGTTCAAGGCCGGATCGGGGCGGGCCTCGACCATCGCCGACAGCAGCCGGGTGCGCTCGTTCTGGTTCGGCAGCGCGGCCGCGGCGAGGCAGTCGCGTGCGTCCACCCACTGCGTGGGCAGGCCGCTCTCGCTGAGGAAGGCCGCGCCCAGCGCACTGGACATCAGCTCGCCGTGCGCCTGCACCTGCGCCGACCAGGCCAGCTCGCCCAACCGTGCCGGACCTTCCGCGGCCAGCACCGCCAATTCGTCCAGGCGCGCGCCCAGCGTGGCCGGCAATGGCAGCTGCATGTGCGCGAGCAGGTCGTAGTGGCGTTGCGCGATCGCGCCGGCCGCCGCCTTGCGTTTGCCATGGTCGCCCTCGCCGCACAGCTGTTTCAGCGCGTCGGTGATGCCGGTGAGCGCGGAGACAACCACCAGCACGCGCGCGCCCTCGGCGCGGCGGCTGGCGACCAGCTCACGAATGTTCTGCCAGCGCGGCAGGGTGGCGACACTGGTGCCGCCGAACTTCATCACGATCCAGGGTGCGTCCGCAGGCAGCGGCGCGGGGGCGTTGGGGTTCACGGGTCTCTTGGGCGGTTGGCGGGGAAAATAATTCCGCCAGTGTTGCGCTGCGGCAAAGCGATTGCAAGATTTTTTGCAAGTGACTGCGTTTGGACGTCCAGACGTCCACTTGTCGAGCCGCCCGGCGGCTTGCCGCCGCGCTGCTAGACTGCGCGCTGCCGACCAGGAACCCGCCAGCGCATGACCGCCGCGCCATCCGTCCCGCCCACCGTGCTGCGGGCACTGCCCGAGGCGGTCGTGGCAATGGCAGCCGCCCTGCTCGCCCTGGCTTGCGCGCAATGGTTCGCGCCCGGCCCCGGCAGCGCCGTGCTGGCGGTGGTGCTGAGCCTGTCGCTGGCGCGCAGCCGGCTCGACCGCGACCGTCGCGGCCGGCTGGAAGCGGCCATCGCGCTGCCCGTGGTGGGACTGGCTGCGACCGGCGTCGGCTGGTTGCTGTTGCACGCGCCGTGGATCGGCGCCGCGGCGTTCACCGCGGGCGTGGCGGCATCGGTGTGGCTGCGCCAGTTCGGCGAGTTGGCGCGACGCGCCAGCCGGTTGATTGCCCTGCCCTTCGTGACCGTGCTCACCGTGCCGCATTTGTCCGGCACGCAGCACGGGCGGCTGCCTGCCGCCCTGGTGCCGATACTGGTGGCACTGCTGGCGCTGGCATGGGTGTCGTTGCTCGACGTGCTGGGCCGGCGCATGGGCTGGCTGGCCGACGGGCGCACACACCACGCGACCTCGTCGGTTCGCGCCCCATCCACCCATGCGCGGCTTTCCGCCACCACGCGCATGGCGTTGCAGATGGTGGTGGCGCTGGCGCTCGCCTTCGCCGTGGGCCATCTCGGTTTCGGCGAACACTGGCCGTGGGTGGTGCTGACTGCCTTCATCGTGCACAGCGGCAACCGCGGCCGGCTGGAGGTGGCGTACAAGAGCCTGCTGCGCCTGGCTGGTGCAGCGGGTGGCTGCGTCGCCGCAGCCCTGCTCGCCACGCCGGCCGGTGCGCACGGCAGCACGGCGTTGATCCTGCTCGCGCTGTTCCTCGGCACCTGGCTGCGCCAGCTCAACTACGCATGGTGGGCGCTGTTCGTCACCGTAGCGCTGGCCCTGCTGCAGAACTACGCCGGCTTGCCCGCAACTTCGGAAATGGCACTGCGCCTGACGGCGATCGCGGCCGGCGCGGCCATCGGCGTGGCCACCGCGTGGCTGGTCGTGCCGGTGCGTTCCACCGATGTGTTGCGCCGGCGTTTGGCCGACGCGCTGGCCGCGCTGGGCGAGGCGCTGGACCCGACGATCGAACGACGCGGGACGACGGCCTTCGTGCGTGCACTCAATGATGTGGAATCGCTGACGCCGGCGTTCCGCGCGGCACGTGTGCTCGGGCTGCGCCAGCCGGCGGACTGGATCGATGCGCTGTCCGCTTGTCGTGCGCCTGCGCTGGCCTTGATCGAACAAGGCGCTACGCCGGGGAACGTGCGGCGTGCGGTGGGTGCGGCAAGGCAGGCACTGCGGGAGCCGGAGCGGCTGCTCGATGCGCTGAGGGCGCTACGCGATGCACTCCCTCTCCCCGCCAGGGAGAGGGTTGGGATGAGGGGGCAATCCGGCGAAAGCCTCTGACGAAGCATCGCGTGGCTTCGATGTGGCGCTCTCGCGAGCCCCGCCCCTCGCCTCAATCCTCTCCCGCAAGCGGGAGAGGAGGCGAAGGCGTGCGCTGCGCGCGTGAGGGACTCTGCGCAAGCCTTGGCCCCTCACCTCAATCCTCTCCCGCAAGCGGGAGAGGAGACGAACGAGTGCGCTACGCGCACTGCTTTATTGAACAAAGACGGGGATTTTCCCGATTCGCGCCTGCCATTCCTTCGGCCCGGTCTGGTGCACCGAGGTGCCGGCGCTGTCTACGGCCACTGTGACCGGCATGTCCTTCACCTCGAACTCGTAGATCGCCTCCATGCCAAGGTCGGCGAAACCGACCACGCGGCTCGCCTTGATCGCCTTCGACACGAGGTAGGCGGCGCCGCCCACCGCCATCAGGTAGACGGAGCGATGCTTCTTGATCGCCTCGATCGCGGACGGGCCGCGTTCGGCCTTGCCGACCATGCCGAGCAGGCCGGTCTGCGCCAGCACCTGCTCGGTGAACTTGTCCATGCGGGTGGCGGTGGTGGGGCCGGCGGGGCCGACCACTTCCTCGCGCACCGGATCGACCGGGCCCACGTAATAGATGAAGCGGCCCTTGAAGTCGACCGGCAGCGGCTCGCCCTTGTTGAGCATCTCCACCATGCGCTTGTGCGCGGCGTCGCGGCCGGTGAGCAGCTTGCCGTTGAGCAGCAGCACCTCACCCGGCTTGAAGCTGGCGACTTCTTCCTGGGTGATGGTGTCGAGGTTCACCCGGCGCGCGTTCTGCGGGTTGTAGGTGAGCCTGGGCCAGTCTTCCAGCGAGGGCGGCTCCAGCGTCGCCGGACCGGAACCGTCCAGCACGAAGTGCGCGTGGCGGGTGGCGGCGCAGTTCGGGATCATCGCCACCGGCAAGTTGGCCGCGTGGGTGGGGTAATCCTTGATCTTCACGTCGAGCACGGTGGTGAGGCCACCCAGACCCTGCGCGCCGATGCCCAGCGCGTTGACCTTCTCGTACAGCTCGATGCGCAGTTCCTCGACGCGATTGCTCGGGCCACGCGCGATCAGCTCCTGGATGTCGATGTGCTCCATCAGCGACTCCTTCGCCAGCAGCATCGCCTTCTCCGCGGTGCCGCCGATGCCGATGCCCAGCATGCCCGGCGGGCACCAGCCGGCGCCCATGGTCGGCACGGTCTTCAGCACCCAGTCCACGATGGAGTCGGACGGATTGAGCATCACGAACTTCGACTTCGCCTCCGAGCCGCCGCCCTTCGCCGCCACGATCACCTCCACGGTGTCGCCCGGCACCACCGACACGTTCACCACCGACGGCGTGTTGTCCTTGGTGTTGAGCCGGCGGCCGGCCGGGTCGGCCAGCACGCTGGCGCGCAGCTTGTTGTCCGGATGGTTGTAGGCGCGGCGCACGCCCTCGTTGACCATGTCCTCCACGCCCATGGTGGCGTCGTCCCAGCGCACGCCCATGCCGATCTTCAGGAACACGGTGACGATGCCGGTGTCCTGGCACAGCGGGCGGTGGCCCTCGGCGGCCATGCGCGAGTTGATCAGGATCTGCGCCATCGCGTCCTTCGCCGCGGGCGATTCCTCGCGCTCGTACGCGGCGGCCAGCGCCTTGATGTAGTCCACCGGGTGGTAGTAGCTGATGTACTGCAGGGCGTCCGCGACGGACTGGATCAGGTCGGCTTGCTTGATGGCGGTCATGGCGATGGCTTGGGCGGGGATGGGGGACGCCACGGCGATGAATGCGCGGCGCGAGCTCCCTATTGTGCCGCAGTGCGCACGCGCACCCAAACTTGCGATCGATGCGCAATTTCTTGCAACGCTACCGGTGCCCAAGGCTCCGGAGTAGGCTCGTCGGGCGGCGCAACGCCAGTCGTCAGGGGAGACCGACGACGTCGCGGGGAAACCCGGATTTTCATCAGCTCGTCTCGACGAAACGCTCTTGCGGATCAACCGTAAGGCGTCGCGGCGACGCGTCGTCGCCCGTGCACGCCCGAATCTTTGCCATCAGGAGGAAGCGCAATGTTCGCGAAACTGCATTACAAATCCCTGGCCGGCTGCCTCGCCCTGCTGCTTGCAGGCGTGGGCACCGCCGCGTGGGCCGCCGACGTGCGGCCGAACGTCGACATGGGCCTGGCCGCTTCCAGCCAGCCCGTGCACGTCACCCTGATCCTGAAACTGCGCCACGAGGCGGCGCTCGAGGATTACATCCGGCAGACCATCACGCCCGGCTCGGCGCACTACCGCCAGTTCCTCGGCACCGCCGAGTTCGCGAGCCAGTACGGCGCCAGCGATGCGGACATCGCGCGGGTACAGGCCTTCCTGCGCCAGCAAGGCCTCTCCAGCACGGTGCTGGCCAGCCACCTGGCCATCGAGACCAGCGCCACGCCGGCCCAGCTCGGCGCGATCTTCCAGGCGCCGATCCATGAGTACGTCTCCGCGCGCAGCGGCCGGCGCTTCCATCGCCCCGCCACCGCGCCTCGGATGCCCGCCGCGCTGGCCGGCAGCGTGATCTTCGTCAGCGGCCTCAGCAACGAGCGACAGTTCCTGTCCCACCGCATCAACCTGCCGCAGTTGCCGGCGACGGCGCAGCGAACCTTCACGCTCAAGGCGCTCGCCAAGACGCCCGGCGGCAACCCCACCGCCACCGGCATACCGGGCGACTACACCGTGGGTGACGTGGCGAACTTCTACAACATCAACCCGCTGTACCAGCGCGGCATCAACGGCAAGGGTTCGACGGTGGCGATCGTGACCCTGTCCAACTTCTATCCGTCCGATGCGCAGACCTACTGGAGCGACATCGGCCTGGCCACCAAGCCGAACCGCATCACCCAGGTGCACGTGGACGGCGGCGGCGTCTTCGACGGCGGCAGCGGCGAGACGGCGCTGGACGTGGAACAGTCCGGCGGCATCGCGCCGTGGGCGAACATCGTCGTCTACGACGCGCCGAACGCCGGCAACGGCTTCACCGACGCGTTCGCGCAGGCCGTTTCCGACAACAAGGCCGACAGCATTTCCACCAGCTGGGGCGCGCCGGAAATCTTCAACTTCGCTGCGCTCAACGTGAACGGCGCCAGCGACACCGACACCACCGACGTCGGCGATCTGCGCGCCTTCCACCAGATCTTCCTCGAAGCGGCCGTGCAGGGGCAGTCGGTGTTCGCCGCCTCGGGCGATTCGGGCGCCTACGACACCGTGCGCGGACTGGGCACGGGCACCGGCCCGGGCGAGTTCAGCGCCCCGCTGACCGTGGATTCGCCGGCCTCCGATCCGTTCATCACGGCCGCCGGCGGCACCACCGTGCCGTTCACCTTCGGCATCCAGGGCGACCCCACCACCTCCATCACGCAGGAGAGCGTGTGGGGCTGGGACTATCTGCAGGTCTATCTCGATGCCTATGCCCCGATCCCGGGCGGCTGGCGCGCGCAGCTGTTCTCGGTCGGCGGCGGCGGCGGCGTGAGCGTGTACTGGAACGAACCGTTCTACCAGTGGTTCACCCGCGGCATCCGCCGCAGCGAGCGCAAGCAGGCGCTGGTCTACAACGACCCCAGCGCGGGCCCCACCACCCTGCTCGCCCTGCCCGCGAACTTCCGCGGCCGCAACGTGCCGGACATCGCGCTGAATGCCGATCCGGAAACCGGCTACGTGCTGTATTCCACCACCGACGGCGGGCTGGGTTCGGCGGGCGGCACCAGCTTCGTGGCGCCCCAGCTCAACGGCATCAGCGCCCTGCTGACGCAGAGCACCGGCCACCGCGTGGGCTTCTGGAATCCGCAGGTGTACCTGCTGCAGAACATCTTCGGCTACGGCCCGTGGTCGGCCTTCAACAGCGTGAACGCAGGCGACAACTGGTTCTACTACGGCGCACCGAACTACACGCCGGGCGCCGGCATCGGTACGCTCAACGTGGCCAACCTCAACCTGTTCCTGGGCGGTCGCTGAGGCATACGCACGACTTCCATCGTCGGGACAACGGCCGCGCGAGCGGCCGTTGTCTTTTCCACCGGTAAAAACCCAGAAGCGGAATTCGGCGAACGCCGGGAACATGTCGATGTTCTCGCCTTCATGGCTTCCCTGTCCGATGTTTTCCGATGGTGTGCCCGCGTGCCCCATGCGCGCGGGCCGCGCATTCCCGGGAATGCGGCAGCACACTTGCAGCCGCCATTCGGCATGAACATCGGGCCCTGCGCAGCGGCTGCCGATGCTGCGTCCGTTGCGGGGACTTGCCGCACGACCGTGCTCCCGCCATGCTCGCCGCGGTCTTTTCCCGCGGCGGGATTCCATGAGCGTATCGACTTCGTCCGGCGGCTATGTCCGCCGTCTCGGCATGCGCGATGCCGCGCTGGTGGTGATGGGCGGCATCATCGGCGGCGGCATTTTCCTCAATCCCGGCATCGCTGCGCAGCGCACCGGCTCGGGGCTGGCGTTGCTGTCGATGTGGATCGGCGCGGGCGTGCTCACCCTGCTCGGCGCGCTGTGCTACGCGGAGCTGGGCGCGCGTCGGCCACAGGCGGGCGGCAGCTATGTATACCTGCGCGAAGCGTTCGGGCCGCTGGCCGGCTTCCTGTTCGGCTGGACGATGCTGCTGGTGATCTATTCCGGTTCCACCGCGGCGGTGGCGACGATCTTCGCCAGCTATGCGGCGGCCGTGTTCGACCTGCCGGCGGCGGCCACGACACCGCTGGCCGTGGGCGCGCTGGTGTTCGTGGCCGGCATCAACCTGTTCGGCCTGCGGCTGGGCGTGCAGCTGCAGAACCTGTTCACCGTGCTCAAGCTGCTGGCCGTGGCGGTGCTGGTGGTCTGCGGCCTGTTTCTCGCCGGCGCGGGCACACCGGTGCTGGCCGGCGATCCCGCGCACGCCGGCACGGGCTTCATGGGCGCGGCGCTGCCGGTGCTGTTCGCGTATTCCGGCTTCACCTATCTCAACAACCTCGCCGGCGAAGTACGCGAGCCGCAGCGCACGCTGCCACGCGCCCTGCTGCTGGGCATGCTGGGCGTGATCGCCGCATACGCGCTGGTCAACGTGGCCTATCTCGCCGTGCTCGGCCACGCCGGACTGGCCGCCAGCCGCACGCCGGCGGCGGACGTGATGCAGCGCGTGGCCGGCGGCACGGGCGCCAGGCTGATCGCCGTCGGCATCGCGATCTCCACGCTGGGTTTCTGCAACATCACCCTGCTCGCCGGTGCGCGCGTGCTGCAGGTGATGGGCGAGGACGGGCTGTTCTTCCGCGTGGTGGGCCGCCTGCATCCGCGGCACCGCACCCCGAACCTCGCGCTGTTGCTGCTGGCCGGCTGGGCCAGCGTGCTGGCGCTGTCGGGCAGCTACGGACAACTGCTGGACTACGCCACGTTCGGCGACTGGCTGGCGTGCGCGATCGGCGTGGCCACGCTGTTCCTCTACCGCCGTCGCGACCTCGCCGAGCCCGGCTACCGCGTCCCCGGCTACCCGCTGACACCCCTGCTGTTCATCGCCACCGTTGCGCTCGTGGTGGTGCAAAGCCTGCGCGACAGTCCGTACAACACCGGCATGGGCGTGCTGATCATGCTGGCCGGCGTGCCGGTCTACTGGTGCTGGCGCCGCCTGTTCAGCGCCACGCGTTCCTAGCCGGCCGCGGCAATGCCACAATGCGCGGATACGGTTCTGAGGAGATCCCGCATGGCGCCAGCCCAAGCCCACGGTGTACCGGTCACCCCGGACAACAACATCGTGCCCGCGGCGGTGCGCAGCGGCATCGCGGTCGAGATCAACGGCGAGCATTTCGTCCACACCGGCGACCCGCAGATGCCGCTCCTGTGGTATCTGCGCGACGTGCTGTGGCTCACCGGCACCAAGTACGGCGGCGCGCACGGCGAGAACGGTTCCGACCTGGTGCTGGTGGGCGACAAGCCGGTGTCCGCGATCACCGTGTCCATGGCGAAGCTGGACGGCAAGCGCATCACCACGGTGGAAGGCCTGGCCGCGAACGACGGCGCCCTGCACCCGCTGCAGCAGGCCTTCATCGACGAGGACGCGATCGGTTGCGGCTACTGCACGCCGGGCTGGCTGATCGCCGGCGTGGACCTGCTGAAGCGCAAGCCGCAACCCACGGACGCCGACATCGACCAGTTGACCAACACCTGCCGCTGCGGCTGCCAGACCCGCGTGCGCGCCGCGATCAAGCGCGCCGCCGCCGGCAAGGCGGGCCAGGCATGAGCGCGAACGCCTCGAACGGCCTCCGGCTGTCGCGCCGGCGCTTCCTGCAGGTCCTCGCCGGCACCGCCGGCGCGCTGGTGGTGGGCGTGCGCATGGCCCGTGCCGACGAGCCGCCACTGCCGCCGGAATGGCTGGGCAACCATTTCCAGGAACTCGGCGCCTACGTGCGCATCGACGCCGAAGGCAACGTGCTGATCGGTGCACGCGATCCCGACACCGGCACCGGCGTCGCCACCGCGCTGCCGATGATCATCGCAGACGAACTGGACGCCGACTGGAACCGCGTCAGCGTGGTGCCGCTGGGCCTGGGCGTCGGCGCGAACGACAACGGCCAGCCGCACTGGACCTACGGCCGCCAGCGCGGCGGCACCGGCGACTCCATCCCCGCCGCCTGGGCCGAGCTGCGCCAGGCCGGCGCGCTCGCGCGCTGGCTGCTCACCCAGGCCGCCGCGCGCCGGCTCGGCATCGCCGCCGACCGCCTGCGCTGCGAAGCCGGCACGGTGATCGCGCCGGACGGCCGCCGCGTCACCTACGGCAGCCTGGTCGACGACGCCAGCAAGCTGGACCTGCCGCCGCAGGCGCCGGCACCGAAGGCGCCGGAGCGCTACACCTTGATCGGCAAGCCGGTCGGCGACGTGGACGCGCACGCCATCGTCACCGGCCAGGCGAAATACGCGATCGACCACCACGAGGCCGAGGCGCTGGTCGCCGTGCTGCTGCACTGCCCGTGGCCGGACGGCAGCCTGTCCAGCATCGACACCGCGCCCGCGCTCGCGGTGAAGGGCGTGGTCAAGGTGATGCACCTGAAGCCCGAAGCCGGCCAGCCGCCGGGCCATACCGTGATCGCGCCCGCGGTGGCAGTGCTGGCCGAGGACACCTGGGCCGCGCTCGCGGGTCGCGACCAGCTCAAGCTGGAGTGGAAGCCCGGCGCCGCCGCAGAAGCCGGCAGCGGCGCGCTGGAACAGCAGGCCATCGCCCTGCTCGACAGCAAGGCCGCGCCCACCACCCGCGTGCGCGACGACGGCGACGTGGACAAGGCCGGCAAGCATGCCGCGTACCGCCTCGAAGCCAGCTACTACCAGCCCTGGCTGGCGCACGCCTGCCCCGAGCCGATGAACTGCCTCGCGCACGTCGACAAGGACCACGCCCGCCTCGTGGTGCCCACCCAGGCGCCGCAACAGGCCTGGGCCGTGGTGCAGCGCCTCACCGGCCTCGCCGCCGACAAGATCGAGATCCGCGTGCCGCGCGTGGGCGGCGGCTACGGCCGCCGGCTCGACCACGACTACGTGGCCGAGGCGGTGATGCTGGCCCAGGCGGTGAACAAGCCCGTGCGCCTGCTGTGGACGCGCGAGCAGGACTTCGCCCACGACTGGTACCGCTCCGCCAGCGTGCACAAGATCGGCGCGATCATCGACGCCAGGCGCAACATCGTCGCCTGGAACCAGCGCCTCGCCAGCGCCTCCGCGCTCAGCGGCCGCGGCGTGCCCGCCGACCGCTTGTGGACGTCCGAAGTGCTGCCCGACCAGTTGCCCGCCGGTCTGGTGCCGAACTACCGCAGCGACTGGTACGCGCTGGAATCCACGCTGCCGCGCGGCCCGCACCGCGCGATGCCGCAGCTCAGCAACGCGTTCGCGGCGGAAAGCTTCATCGACGAACTCGCCCACCAGCTGCGCGAAGATCCGCTCAAGACCCGCCTGCGCCTGCTCGGCGAGCCGCGCAACATCGCGCTGAAGAACGGCGGCACGCTGGACACCGGCCGCCTGCGCAACGTGCTGCAGCTGGTCGCCGACCGCATCGAGTGGAAGAACTGGCTGCGCAGCGTCAACGGCCTGGGGCTCGCGTGCTGGCACATGGACGGCGCCTACGTGGCGCACGCCATCGAGACCTCGCTGCAAGGCGACAAGCTGGCCATCGAGCGCGTCGTCTGCGCGGTGGACGTGGGCCGCGTGATCAACCCGCTGGGCCTCGAAGGCCAGGTCACCGGCGCCACCCTGGACGCGCTCTCCACCGCGCTCAACCTCGCCATCACCACCAAGGACGGCCAGGTCCAGCAGCGCGACTGGAAGAGCTACCCGCTCGCCAGCATGGCCCAGTTGCCGAACAGCGTGGAGGTGATCGTCGTCGACGGCGGCAACCGCCCGCCCACCGGCGCCAGCTTCCTCGCCATGCCCACCGCTGCCCCCGCCCTCGCCAACGCGGTGTTCCGCGTCAGCGCAGTGCGCGTGCGCAGGCTGCCGCTGATGAAGGAGTTCCTGCGGCTGTCGTAGCACGCCCCTGGAAGCTGTTTGGCCTACGGCATTTTTGGTCGCGCTACCGCAACGTGCTTCCTGGTTAACGACGATGTTCAGCTGAAAATTTCGTTCGCGCTGAGCGTAGCTTGCGATAGCAAGCGGAGTCGAAGCGCTCGCCGGTGATCCCCTTCGACTTCGGCCTGTGGGCCTACGCTCAGGGGGAACGGTGGAGGTACAAGCTGAACTTTGTCGCTAATCAGGGCGCCCAGCCGCAGCTAGACCCGCCTCGCCCGCAGCACACGCCACCGATCCAGGCTTTCCTGCGGCCAATGCTGCTCCCGGTCGTAATACTCCGCCATCGCTGGCACGCCGGGCGGCAGCAGCACCCACGGCTGCTTCGAGGCGGTGAAGATGTGGATGTCGGGCGGAAAACGGTCGGGATCGTCCAGCGTGCCCACGCGCACGAAGCTGATCGTGTCGCCGGCACCGCTGTAGTGGCTCCACAGCGCGATGCGGCAGTGCGGGCAGCGGGCGATCTGCTGGCCCTTGCCGCTGTTGGACGGCGTCGGCACCCGTTCGGGTTCGCCGGCCAGAAGGAGCACCCGTTCCGTCTCGATCATCGCGTTGAGCGCGAACGCGCTGCCGGTTTCGCGCTGGCACCAGCGGCAATGGCAGCAGTGCACGAACAGCGGCGTGGCGGTCAGGCGGTAGCGCACGGCGCGGCAGTCGCAGCCGCCATCGAAGGCATGCATGGACGCATCGTTCATCATCACTCCCTCCGCGCCTTCAATGGAACTGGTCGCTGGCCGGCACCCATGAACTCGACGACGTCGCCGGCACCCGCCCCTTCACCACCGGTTCGGTCGGCGGACAGCCGGGCGGCATCAGGCCGCCGGTAACGCGCGCCTCGGCGCATTGCACGCGGTTGTCCAGCACCACGTGTGACGGCGCCGCCGCGCTCGCCGCCGGCGCGGGCGGCGGCACGCTGGGCACGCTGCCGCCGGCCACGGCCGGCAGGTTGAGCCGGTCGTAGACCTTCTGCGCCGCGGCCGGCGGCGGCGAGTCGGCGTCGCCGCAACCCAGCAGCGCCACCGGCACCAGCGGCATCACCTTGCACTTGATGCGGATGCCGCGCGGCAGGTGAAAGGTGTGCTGCAGCGTGGTCTTTTCCGCCGCGTGGCGCAGCGCGGTGTCGATCGAACTCTCGCCGGGCGGCGTCCAGTACGGGTCGAAGCGCGTGGATTTGTAGCTGATGCCGTTGATCTTGTGGCGCATCACGTTGGTGTCGCCGGTGGGCTTGAGTTGCACGTATTCCGGCACGCTGCCCGGCGTCTGGCCGGACGCTTGCGCGCCGGCGCCGGGGGTGCCCGCGCCTTCGCGCGCCCCCGGCTGCTCACCCTCGCCCTTGCCGGCGGCGCCCGTGGTGGCATGGCCCAGTCCGTGCGACGCCGGCGGTCCGTTGCCGTGCACGCCGGCCGTCTCGCTGGCGCTGCTGCTGCCTTGCGGCTCGCCGGGGCGCGCGTTGTCGCTGCCCTGCGGATTCGCGTTCGGCGCGGTGCTGACGTCCGGTGCGGCGGTTTCGCCTGCCTTGCCGGCAATCTCGCTCGGCTCGGCAGTCGCGGCGGTCGCCGGTGCGGTGGTCGATGGATTGGCCGGCGCCGACGTGCTTTCGGCAGGCGACAACGCCACCGGCGCCGGCTGGCTGATCCGGGTGAGCGCCTGATCGTTGGCGATCTCGAGCGTGGCCTTGGGCGCCGGCGTCACGCTGGGCGTGGCGGGCGTGGTCTGCGGGACCGCAGCGAGCGGTTGCTCCGCGACCTCGACCGGCGCCGGTGCCTGCAGTTTCGGCAGTTGCCGTGGCGCGTTCGGCGCGGGTGCATTCAGCGTGGTCTGCAGGCTCACCTGCGGCGCGGCTTGCGCCGGCAGCGGCACGGCCTGCAGCTCGGGCGCGGGCGGCGCCGCGGGCAGGTCCACGTGCATGGGCTGCGCGATGGCCGGCGCCACGGTGTTCGGTGCCACGCGATCCAGCGCCACGCTGGGCGGCGCGACCACGGGCGGCGCCTGCGGCGGCAGCGTGGGCAGCGCCAGCGAAGGCGGTGGCGGCATCGGCTGGTTGCCTTCGACCTGCGGCGCACGCACGGGCTGCGGCTGGAATTTCGGCGGCACCGGCGGCTGCAGCGTGGGCTTGGGCAGGTTCACCGGCGGCGGCTGGTTCGCCAGCGGCACCGGTTGCAGCTGTGGCACGGGCGCCGGTTGCGGCAGGCTGGGCGGCGGCGGCGGAGCGGCGGCCGCTTTCGCGGGCGGCACGGCCGCCGCCTGCACGGCGACGGCAGGCGCACGCGGCGCAGGCCGCGCGGCCGCACTCGCGTTGCGCCGCACGCCCGGGCTCGTCGCCGCATGGCCCTGGTGCACCGGCCCCGCCTGGCGCGGCGGCTCGCCCTTCGGCGGCGGTGGCGGCGCGAGATCCGGCAGCTCGATGAAACGCAGCTTCATCTTCGCCGCCGGTGCCTCGCCCACCGGCGGCGGCTCCCACGCCGGCCCCAGGATGAAGGCGAACAGGAACACCAAGTGCACCAGCAGGCTGCCGGCGAGCGCGAACACGCGCCGCCACAACACGGGCGGCTGCGGCCGCTTCCGCGCCTGCTGGTTGAGCATGTGCGAGGAAGCGGCCAGCGGCGAATTCAGCAGCACCTGCGCCGGCCGCTGGGCGGACGGGCGCGGCGCGTTCGGGTCCGTGGGCAGCGGCATGCGGCGAGTGTAGCGGGCGCTGCTGCAACTCTCAGTGCTTCACCGCCTGCTTCGCGCGCCGTTCGCGCTGCTCCTGTTCCTCGCGCATGGCTGCGTCGGTGGCGCGGTACGGCGTGTCGCTGGGGCAACCGTCGGCCAGCGGTTTGCCTGCCCGGTACATTGCGATGCATTCGGACAGCGGCGGCGGCTTGGGCGCGTTCGGGTTCGTGGCCAACGGCGCCGGCGCCATGTTCAGACGCGCGTCGCCGTCCTTTGCCGACGGCGGCGGGGGCGGATCGCCGCCGCAGCCACCGGCCAGCATCGCCAGCGAAACCGCGCAGTGGATGCGGATGCCCGGAAGCGGACGGAACGTGTGCTTCACCGTGGTCTTGTCCACCGCCTTCTGCAGCGCGTCGGTGATGGGACTGGTGCGGCCCCAGTCCTTGTCGAAGCGGGTGGCCTGGTATTTCACCGGGCTGTCGTGCCGCATGATCCGCGTGTCGCCCTGCGGCATGCCTTGCACGTAGTCCGGCACGGGCGTGCTGGCGGCAGTGGCCGGCAGGATCGCCTGGCCATTGCGGTCGAACAGCCGCGGCGGCGCCACGCTGGCCGCCGGCGCGGGCAGTTGCACGCTGAGCGCGTTCTTCGCCGCGGGTTCGGCGGCATGCCGCGGCGGTGCACGCGGCGGCGGCGGTGGCAGCGGCATGGGCGGCGGTGCCTTCGCGGCCGGCGCGGTGGCGGCGGGAATGAAGCGCACCTCCAGTACCTCGCTGGCCGGCGCCGCCGGCCCCTCGCGCAACGGCGGCGGCCGCATCGCCCACCACACCATCGCCGCGAACACGAGGTGCAGCAGCACCACGACGACCAGCACCAGCCACGCCAGCCGGTAGCCGCGCGATGGCTCGCGCCAGCGCAACTGGCGCAGGCGCGCGAGGGTCGCGAGGTCGAGCGCCGGCGCGCCGTCCCGGTCGGGGCCGGGCGGCGGCGTGGCGCGGGTTGCAGTCTGCGTTCGGTGGACGATGGGATGGCTCCGTATGGGCGACAACGCAGAGGGGTTCCCTTCCCTGCCCGCAGCCTGATTGGCATCGAATCAGGTCAAAAAGCCCCGTTCGCGCCGAGCGTAGCTTGCGATAGCAAGCGTACACGGGGAATGGCCACGGATGGCCGATCCCCGCGTCGGCCATTCGGGCCTACGCTCAGAGCCCGCCCCGGACTTGATCCGGGGGCGAACGGTGGTGGGCTGGTGAGAATCGACGCCAATCAGGCCGCAAGCAGTGGGGGAGAAAAACGCGGCGCGGCTCTCAGACCGCGATACCTTGCGGCGGTTCCCGCCGGCGTTGACGCGAGGCTAACCCCGCCGCGACGTACCATCGCCAGACTCACCCGCCATGACCGCCCCCGCGTCCGCGCCCGGACGACCATGACAGCCCGTCAGCCGCCATGCGCGGCCTCGTACGGCGCCGTTCATGCCTTGCGAGTCCGTGCCTCTGCAAGAGGAGGGTCGCATCGTGTCCTACCACACGGAAAGCATCCGCAACATCGCGCTCGCCGGCCATGCCGGCAGCGGCAAGACCACGCTGTTCGAGGCCTTGCTGCATGCCGGCGGCGTGATCCAGGCGCCCGGTTCGGTGGAGCGCGGCACCACGCAGTCGGACACCGACGCGCAGGAGAAGGCGCGCGGCCATTCCATCGACAGCTGCATCGCCGGCATCGACCGCGGCGGCTGCCGCATCAACCTGATCGACACCGCCGGCTACGACGATTTCCGCGGCGGCACGCTGTCCGCGTTCGCCGCGGTGGAAACCGTGATGGTGGTGGTGAACGCCGTCAACGGCATCGAGCACGGCACCCGCCGCATGATGGATCACGCGCGCAGGCGCGGCCTCGCCCGCGTGCTGGTGGTCAACAAGATCGACTTCGAAGGCGCCCACCTCGGCGCGCTGGTGGAAGCGCTGCGCGAGGAGTTCGGCCCCGAATGCCTGCCGGTGAACCTGCCCGCGCAAGGCGGCAAGCAGGTGCTGGACTGCTTCTTCCATACCGCCGGCGCCACCGACTTTTCCTCGCTGGCCACCGCGCACCAGCGCATCCTCGACCAGGTGGTGGAGATCAACGAGGCCACCATGGGCGCCTACCTCGACCAGGGCGAGGCCGCGCTCACGCCGCAGCAGTTGCACGACGCGTTCGAGCAATGCCTGCGCGAAGGCCACCTGGTGCCGATCTGCTTCGTCAGCGCGCGCAACGGCACCGGCGCGGCCGAGCTGCTGGACATCGCGGAGCGCCTGCTGCCGAACCCCGTGGAAGGCAACCCGCCGCCCTTCGTCAACGGCGAGGGCGAGGCGATCACCGTCAACGCCGACCCCGCGCAGCACGTGATCGCCGACGTGTTCAAGATCGTCAACGACCCCTTCGTGGGCAAGCTCGGCGTCTTCCGCGTGTGGCAGGGCACCGTGCGCCGCGACTCGCAACTGCTCGTCGACGACGGCCGCAAGCCGTTCAAGGTGGGCCACCTGTTCCGGCTCAATGCGAAGAACCACGTGGAGATCGAGCAGGCGGTGCCCGGCGATATCGCCGCGGTGGCCAAGGTGGAGGAGATCCACTACGACGCCGTGCTGCACGATGCGCACGAGGAGGACCGCATCCACCTCGCGCCGATGCGCTTCCCGCAGCCGATGTTCGGCCTCGCGCTGGAACCGAAGCACAAGGGCCAGGAGCAGAAGCTGGCGAACGCGCTGGGGCGGCTGGCCGAGGAAGACCCCTGCCTGCGCATGGAACACCACAAGGAACTCAACGAGACCGTGCTGCGCGGCCTCTCCGAGCTGCACCTCAAGGTGACGCTGGAACGCATGCGCGAACGCTACGGTGTGGAAGTGCTCACCCACCCGCCGCGCATCGCCTACCGCGAAACCATCGCCGCCAAGGCGGAGGGCCACCACCGCCACAAGAAGCAGACCGGCGGCGCCGGCCAGTTCGGCGAGGTGTCCCTGCGCGTGGAGCCGCTGGAACGCGGCGCCGGCTTCGAGTTCGTCGACGCGGTGAAGGGCGGCGTGATCCCCGGCACCTTCCTGCCCGCGATCGAGAAAGGCGTGCGCCAGGCAATGGAACGCGGCGCGGTGGCCGGCTTCCCGCTGCAGGACCTGCGCGTCACCGTCTACGACGGCAAGTACCACCCGGTCGACTCCAAGGAAGTGGCCTTCGTCAGCGCGGGCAAGAAAGCCTTCCTCGACGCCGTGGGCAAGGCGCGCCCGATCGTGCTGGAACCGATCGTGGACGTGGAGGTGGCGATCCCCGAGAGCGACGTCGGCGACGTCACCGGCGGCCTCGCCGGCAAGCGCGCCCGCATCCTCGGCACCGACAGCCGGCGCGGCGGCGAACTGCTGATCAAGGCCCAGGCCCCACTCGCCGAACTCACCGACTACCCCACCGAGCTGAAAGCCATGACCGGCGGCCGCGGCCGCTACAGCCTCGACCTCAGCCACTACGAGCCGGTGCCCGCGCCGGTGCAGAAGCAGCTCAGCGAAGCGTGGAAGCCGAAGGTCGAGGAGGATTAGCGGCCATGAATGGCCGCTCGCGGATCAAACGCCCCGGCGTTTGATCCGGCGGAGCCGGGTTCGGCCAAAGCCGAATCCAGCGAGTCGAAAGCGGGCAGGACAGCCCGCTTTCGACATCAGGCACGCGCTCTTGAATGTCATCGCCTCAGCCTTCGATAAAGGGGCGGAGGCAATGTCGAGAGCCGGAACGCGTGACCCGCGAAGCCATCAGGCTGCAAGCCGAAGCTTCGGATGTAGCCCCGCACGCGCTGCCAGCGTCAGCAGCATATCCAGACTGAAATCCTCCCAGCGCCCCTTCACCAGCCGCGAAATGCGCGGCTGCGTCACGCCAAGCTGGCGTGCCGCTTCGGCCTGCGTCCAGCCCTTCTCGCGCAGGAGTTGTTCCATGCGCAACATCACCTCCGCGCGCAGGCGCATCACCTCCGCCTCGGCCGGATCGAAACCCATGTCCACAAACACGTTGCCGCTGCCCTCGGTGCGGCGCGTGTCATCCCAGCGGGGATCGTTCTTCTTCATGTTCATGGCTCAACCTCCAATCAGCTTGTAGCGCCGCGCAGCCAGTTCCAGATCGACCTTGGCCGTCTTCTGCGTCTTCTTCTGGAAGGCATGCAGCACGTAGACCGCCTCCGCGAACTTGGCCACGTAGATCGTGCGCCAGGCGCCATTGGCCTCACGTATGCGCACTTCGTACGCACCCGCCCCGACCGACGGCATGGGCTTGAAGTCCGTGGGCTCGCCGCCGAACTGCACGCGCATCAACTCCATGCCCATCGCATGCCGCACTGGCGCCGGCATCGCGCGCAAGTCGTCCTGACTGCTGCCGAGGAACACCAAGGGTTTCATGTGTCTATTATGCAAATTTTTGCATAAGCGCGCAAGCCGTTATCGACGGACCCGCCGGCAAGCGCGCATCCGCGGATCAAACGCCTCGGCGTTTGATCCATTGGAGCGCTCCTGAGGAACATCGCCTCGGCCTTGGTCAGAGCGCAAGGCCAGCAGCCTAGTAATCCCTCGCCCCCAGCAACCCCACCGAATAACCGGCCTTGCGCAGCCGCCCCGTGGCCTTGGAACTCAGCATCACCAGCACGAGCAGCCCGACCAGCGGCACCAGCATCAGCACCAGCAGCACGATCCGCCACCCGACGGGATAGTCCAGGCCACGGGCAATCTTGTAGATGCCGGTCCACGACATCACCAGGCAGGCTAGGAAGGCCAGCAAGGCGACCGGGCCAACCACGGTGCGCAGCGCGGCGGCCAGGAAGTACAGCAAGATCGCGTAGATCACCAGTTTCTGGCCGGAGGCCACGTCGCCCAGCGACGAGCTGCGCTGTTCCCGGACGTCCACGACGGCGCTCGGACTCTGATACGGATTTTCCATGATTTCCCCTGATTGGTGTTCCGCAGATTGTCCCTGACGCCTTTTCGCAACACCTTTTCGCATTAATCTAAACCAAGGAGGCGCTTAGCGCCTTCAAACATCAACTTTCTTCCCTCCGGCGATCCCGCAATTTTCTTGATTACTTGCACAATTCGATTCTTGGCAAGATTTGCCCACATGCCTTTAGAGTATTGCGTTGCGTTTCCTTTGATGATGTCGAAGTCTTTCTTAATTTCCTCGAGCATTGCCTGCGTAATTTTATGCTCCTCACTAAGTTTCACAAACTCAGCATAAAGAGCATCGAACTTCTCGTTGATTTTTTGAACTTCCGAGTCCGAAATCTCTTCGTCAGGATTCCGGATGTGCTCATTAATATGCTGCTCAAACTGATGCTTAAGCTCATCAAGATCTTTGTAGACAGGCATCTTTGTCTTTAGATCGGACCTGATATTTTCGCACCAACGTTGAATCCTGACTATGCATGAGTCAAATGATTCAAACCTGTTTTCCTCTACGCGCTTGTAGTCACCAGGGCACTCAATCGTGGCAGGAATCTCAACGCCGCTGGAGAGTGCCGCCATAGCGGCAACCCCTCTGACTTTTTGAACTTCCGCAATATTGAAGTAATAGCCGTTGTGATGGGCAAACTTAATTTTCGCCAAGACACTTCCCGACTTGGGAAATTCAACAACAAAGTCATCCACTGAGAATATTTTGTTATCCAAAGCGTCATATATCGACTTCATCGTCGATGATTTTAGTTGACTCATGGAAATCCCTCGATGCGTCCTCTAACTCAAAGTAGGTATAAAATTGCAATGCAATTCTAAGTCTAAGTCGACAAATCAAATCGCGCCGAACGAAAACATTTCATGCGAATCAATGAGTCCCCATTATCGCGCCACCTACTCTACTCCTGCCATTTAGTCCCGCAATCTTTCCGGTGACGCCGACCAAGCAACAATACTCCCATCCAAAGTCGGCAGCAGTAAGCGCGGGACGCCCTGCTGCCTAGCCCGGCCCCTACAACCTATTCCCCCGCTTGATCGCCAGATACCTCTCGATCAACGCCCCCGACAACTCCGCGCAGCGCACATCCAGCACATTCACCCCTTCCCTTCTTAGCGTCTCGTGCACCCGCTCACGCTCGGCAAGGTAGTGCATCGCCGAGGCGCTGCGGATCGCCGTTTCCAGCTCCACGCCGGGCTCGTGGGCGGCTTCGTCCAGCGCCTGTTCGCGCAGGCTGGCCAGCACCACCAGGTGCTGGCGGGAAAGCAGGCTCAGCGCGGCACGCAGTTCCTTGTCGTCCTCGTCGCGCACGTTGGTGACCAGGATCACCAAGGCGCGCCGACGCTGGTGGGCTTGCAGCGCGCCGGCGGCGGCGAGGTAGTCGGTGGCCTGCGGCTGGGCGTGCAGGTCGTAGCCGGCGCCGAGCAGCAGGTCCATGCCGCCGCTGCCTTGCTGCGGCGGCAGCCAGCGCTGCTGCTGGCCGAGGCAGGCCAGCAGGCCCACCGCGTCGCCTTCGCGCAGCGCGATGCTGGCCAGCGCCAGCGAGGCGTTGAGCACGTGGTCGAAGTGGGCCAGCGGGCCGTCCTGTGCCAGCATGCGGCGGCCGCAGTCGAGCATCAGGATCACCTGCTGGTTGCGCTCCTCGCGGTACTCGCGCGAGATCAGCCGGTGGCTGCGTGCGGTGGCCTTCCAGTCGATCTTGCGCAGGCTGTCGCCGACACGGTAGTCGCGCAGTTCCTGGAACTCGGTGCCTTCGCCGCGGCGCCGCTGCAGGCGCGCGCCCACGCTGCGCGAGGCCAGCTCCACGCTGAGTCCGGCCAGTTCGGCCAGCACCGCGAAGTTCGGGTACACCCGCGTGGCGGACGGTTCGCCCAGCACGCGTCGGCCGTGCCACAGCCGCCACGGCGACGGCAGCAGCGCGTGGCAGCCGCCGAAATGGAACAGGCCGCGCGCGTCGGGCGTGGTGGCGTAGTCCAGCCGCAGCACGCCGCCGGGCGGCAGGCTCACGCGGCGCGGCATGCCGCGCACCGCCCAGCCGCCGGGATGCAGGTCGTGCAGGCGCAGCGACTGGCGGCGCTTCGTGGGATTGCGCAGGTGCAGCGCCACGTTCGCCTCCGGCCCCAGCGGCAGCACCGGCGCGAGTTCGCGCTGCAGTTCGGGCGAGGCGGTACGACGCAGGCGCCAGGCGTCGAGCGCAGCCAGCACGGCGAGCGCGGCGCCTGCGTCCAGCCATGCCGACAGCGGCAACCGGCCGAGGCTGGCCGCGACGCCGAGCAGCGTCCAGGCCAGCAGCAGCCACAGCATCAGCGGTGCGGGCCTCATGGATGCTTCACACGACTTTGTCGCCCCAGCGGAAGCTGGGGACCAGTGACTTTGGGCTCTTGAAGGCAAAGGCACTGGACTCCGGCTTTCGCCGGAGTGACGAGCAGAGGAACGGCAGCTCGAAAGTTATTCATTGCCGCGGCGCGACCACCTTGTGCAGCAGCGCCGCCAGCACGTCGTCCGGGCGCTGGCGTTCCAGCAAGGCCTCTGGCGCCAGCAACAGGCGATGGCGCAGGGCGGGCAGCACCACCGAGCGCACGTCGTCGGGCACCACGAAGTCGCGGCCGTCGAGCGCGGCGCGCGCCCGTGCCAGTCGCGCCAGCGCGAGGCCCCCGCGCGGACCGGCGCCGCCGATCACGCCCGGCCATTCGCGCGTGGCGCGCACGATGCGTACGGCGTAGTCGGTCACCGCCGCGTCCATGCGGATCGCGGCCACGCCGCGCTGCATCGCCAGCAGGCCGGCCTGGTCGACCACGGGCTTCACCTGCGACACGTCGAGGTCGGCGGCCAGCTTGCCGTCGACCACTTCCGCCACCATGCGGCGCTCGTCCTCCAGGCTGGGGTAGCCGATCAAGACCTTGACCAGGAAGCGGTCGAGCTGGGCCTCGGGCAACGCGTAGGTGCCCTCCTGCTCGATCGGGTTCTGCGTGGCCACCACCATGAACGGCGCGGGCAGCGGCAGGCGGCGGCCCTCGATGGTGGCCTGCCCTTCCTGCATCGCCTCCAGCAGCGCGGCCTGGGTCTTGGCCGGCGCGCGGTTGATCTCGTCGGCCAGCAACAGGTTCGCGAACACCGGGCCGCGGCGGATACGGAAGGACTCGGTCTTGGGGTCGTACACCGCGTGGCCGGTGACGTCGGCCGGCATCAGGTCGGGGGTGAACTGGATGCGCCCGAAGCTGCAGCCCACCGCGGCGGCCAGCGCGCGCACCAGCAGGGTCTTGCCCAGCCCCGGTACGCCTTCGACCAGCACGTGGCCGGCGGCGAGTAGGGCCAGCAACGCCTGCTCGAACACCTCGGGCTGGCCGATGAAGGCGCGGCCGACCTGCTCGCGCAGCGCGCGGGCGCGCTCGCCCAGTTCGGCGACCGGCATCGGCATCGCGGCGGCCGGCGCGGCGGCCGGGGCAGCGGCCAGAGCAATCGGGGTTTCGGTGGTCATGGGCGGCTCCTGAGTCGCGCCAGGGTGATGAGGGAAGCGCGGAACGCCTGCGCGTTCGCGGGTGACTGGAAGGCCTGCGCGACCTGCGCGGCGTCGATCCCGCCGCGTTCGGCGAGGCGCGCGTACAAGGCCTCGCCGTTCAAGCGCACGCTGGCGGGATCGCGCCGGCGCAGCCGCGCCAGCACGGCCTGGCAGGCCAGCTGGTGCAGGCTGCGGCCGCCGTCGCGGCGATAGAGGAATTCGCCGGCGGCCTGCACGTGTTCGAGCAGCGCGCGACGATGCGGCGCAGGTGCGGACATCAGCGGGCCGAGCCGCGCACTGCGCATCGCCATCCACGCCGCCAGCAGCACGGCCAGCGCCAGCAGCGCGGGCCAGCCGCGGGTCGCCAGCAGCTTGAGGAACGGCTGGCCGTCCAGCGCATGGATCAGGTAGATCTGGCCGCGGCCACGGTTCGGCGCCAGCAGGCGCCAGGCGAAACGCTGCGCCTCGGCCTGCTTCAGTTGCTGCCGTTCCAGCGGAGCAAAGTTCGCGAGCAGGCTGACGTGGCCGCGGCCGAGCGCGGTGCGCGCGAACAGGTAGCCGTCGTCGGCGTTGCCTATCATCGCGTCCGCCTTGGCCGCGGCCGCCGGCTGCAGTCGGAAGCGCAGGCCACACAGACTCGCCGCCTTTTTCTCGTCGCCGAGACGGCTGCAGCCGAACGTGCTCGGGCGCGGATCGAGCAGGCCCAGCGCCGCGAACACCGGCGCGCGTGCGCCTGCATCGGGCGCCAGCAGCAGATGACCGCCTTGGCGCACCCACGCGACGAGCCGCGCGGCGGTGTCCGCATCGATGCGCCCCGCGTCGGCACCGACCAGCACGGTGTCGCCCGGCCGCAGCGGCACCTGGCGCGGGTCCAGCGTGGTCAGCGACGCCGCCGGCTCGCCCATGTCGCGCAGCGTCTGTTCGAGGGCGAACAGCGGATTGGTCTGCGCCGCGCCGCTGGCCGGGGTCGGCTCGACCACGTCGCGCCGCTGGAACGTGGCGAGGAACAGGCCGACCAGCACCGCCACACCCAGCAGCACCAGAGCGGCGACGAGCAGGCCGCGATGCTTCATGCCGCGCCTCCCGATGCCGCAACTCCCGGCTGCAGCGGCCAGCCGTCGAGCAATTGCTCGAACGCGGCCTGGTCGGGATAGCGGTCGGCGTAGGCGGCGAACTGCCAGGTGCGCACGATCGCGGCGGCGCGGCGCGTGCGCGCCGGATCGCCCAGCGCGGCGGCATGGCGCAGCCAGTCCGCCTCGGTGGCGTCGATGGCGACGGGCAATTGCAACTGCTGCGCGATGCGCTCCGCACAGCCGCGGTAGAGCAGCGCCAGCGCCTCGCGCCGACGTCGGGCCTGCCACAACTCACGCGCGGTGCCGGCCACGTCCGATGGCAGGGTTTCGGGCGTCTCGTCCACCGTCGCCGACAAGTTCGCCTCGAACGACGACGGCAGCGCCTCGTCGCGCAGCCCGCTGCTCCAGCGCCACGCGAACCAGGCCAGCGCCGCCACCGCCGCGCCCAGCGCCAGCCACAGCAAGGCGTTGAGCAGGCCGGAGAGCATGCGCAACGGCGCGAAGCCCGCGTTCACGTCCTGCTGCGTGGGCGGGCGGTTGTACTTGAATTCCCAGCGCCGCACATGGTGCTCGCCGCCGAAACGCGGATCGCGGTACACCTGCGCCGCAGCCGCTGCGAAGCGTCGGTCGTCCTCGTCCAGCGGCTGGCGGAAGACCTCCTGCGGCGTGCTCACCGCCACGCTCTTCGCGACCGGCGGCGTCGGCGACGCGGCATGGCCGGCCAGCGGCAAGCCCAGGCACAGCAACAGGCCGAGCAGCTTGCCCGCGTCCTGCAGGCGCGCGCGCAGGCGGCGGAATGCGAGGTCGATGTCCCAGGCTTCCAGTTGGGTGCGCCGGTTGAGGTAGAGCGCGAAGCCGCAGGCCACGTACAGCGGCTCGATCGCGCTCATCGCGAGGTAGGCCACGGCGGACGCCGCCAGCGTCCACGCGGTGCCGGCAGCGCGCACGTCGTGGCGGAAGAAGTCGGCGAACGAGGCCGGCCGCCATTCGTTCGGCAACAGCCACAGCGCCAGCAGCCAGACGCTGAGGAACAGCACCAGCTCGAACTGCAGGCAGCCGTAGGTGAGCAGGCTGGCTTCGCTCACCAGCTTGCGGCGCAGCACCTTCCAGCGTGCGCTGCGCTGCGAGCGCGAAGCGCCTTCCAGCAATTCCAGCGGCAGGCGCAGCGCGCGATGGCTGTCCAGGCGCAGCCAGCTCAAGCTGGCGAGGGTCGACCGCCACGGCAGGCCACGCTGGCCGCGCAGGGTTTCGCGCCAGCGCGGCGCGCGATCGAACACCGCGCGCGAGAGCACGTACAGCGGCACGCGGTCGAACAGCGGCAGCAGCCACCACGTCAGCACGAGGCCCAGCCACGGCAGCTGCAGCAGCAGGCCCAGCGCGTTGACCAGCACGAACAGCGGCAGGCTGAACGCGAACCACGCCGACCACACGGCGCCGGCATTCGCGCGCAGCATCGTCGCGCCGAGATCGAAAACCTCGCGCGATTCGCGCGGACGCAGCACCACGCCGATCCGTTCAAGCTCCATGCCGTCGCCCCGCCCTGCCGCCGAAACCCAGCCAGCCCAGCACCAGCAGCCACGCCAGCGCGGCCACGCCGAAACGCAGCGGATCGGGCAGCCATGCCTGCGACGACCAGTACGCCTCGATGCACGCCGCCACCACCAGCATCGCGAACGCGCCCAGCGCCAGCTTCGCACCGATCCAGCCGGCCTCGACCAGCGCCGGCCCGCGCCGCCGCCGACCGGGCGCGAGCAGGGTCAGCCCCAGCTGCAGGCCGGCGCCGCCGGCGATCACCAGCGCGCTCAGCTCGAACGCAGAGTGCGTCACCACGAAACGCCAGAACGGGCCGCCGTAGCCGATCGCGACGAGATGGCCGGCCACACCGCCGACGATGATGCCGTTCGCGGCCAGCACGTAGATCGCGCCCACGCCGAACACCAGGCCTGAGGCGAAGGTGCGGAAGGCGATGCCGACGTTGTTGAACACGTAGAAGCCGAACATCTGCAGGTTGGTGCCGCTGCTGCGGCCCAGGTGCGGATTGGCGGGGTCGTACATGCGCTCGAACTGGGCCAGCCGCGCGCCGCTGAACAGCGTGTGCGCGAACTCTGGATGCACCTGCAGCCAGGCCAGCAACAACAGCGCCGGCACATAGAACAGCGCCGCCGCCAGCGCCATGCAGCGCCACTGCGCACGCACCAGGCGTGGAAAATCGGCGACCAGGAACGCGGCCGCGCGGTGCCAGCGCGGCGGCGGGGGGCGGTACAGCACGCGGTGACCGCGCTGCACCAGCTGCTGCAGCCGCTCGGTGACTTCGTGGCTGTAGCCGCGCCCGCGCGCCAGCGCGAGGTGATGGCAGACGCGCCGGTAGGCCGCCGGGAAATCCAGCGCCTGCTCGCGGCGCATGCCGCGCTTCGGCTGGCGGTCGAGCTCGCCCAGCCAGGCCTGCAGGCCATCCCACTCCTGCGCGTGCAAGGCCACGAAGCGCTCCTGCTTCATGGGCGCCCCAGCAGGCCGTTCGCGTAACCGAGCAGGCGCGCCACCGCGGCGGTGTCGCGGCAGCCGGTCAGCGGCTCCAGCAAGTTCGCCAGTTCCTCCTGGCGCTGCACGGTGAGCTGGTCCGCACGTTCGGCGAAGTCCACCAACGCGGCCTGCTCCTCCGGCGCCAGCGGCACGGGCAGCGGCTGCGCCGGCGCCGCCGGCACCTGATGCCCGAACGACGACTCCTTCGCATGCACCACCATCGTGCCCGCCACGATGTCGCCGAGCCGGCGCGCGCCGGGATCGACCAGGGTGCTGGCCAGGCCCACGCCGTACACGCCGGGCAGCGCATCGACCACGCGCAGCAGGTTGCGCGTCACCGACGGCAACCAGGTCACCGGCGTGCCGTCGGCATTGACCACGCGCAGGCCCAGCGCCCGCTTGCCCAGGCTCTGCCCGTCCAGCCACAGCTCGCAGACCACCCAGTACGCCCACAGCAGGGCGAACATCGCCAGCATCGCCAGCCCGCGGCCGCCGGTGCCGAACAGCGACAGCGGAATCATCGCCAGCATCAGCAGCACGAGGCGGATGATGGTGTCGATCATCCACGCCTGCGCGCGCGGCAGCGGGCCGGCCGCACGCAGGCGCAGCGAGATGCCTTCGGGCGTCTCGATCTCGCGGACGGAGTCCAGCATCAAACGTCGACGACGATGGTGTCGGCGATCAGGTCATGCAGGCAACGACGTTCCTTGCCGAAGATCAGCAGCGGGTCGATCAGGCCGACGAAGCGCCCCACCAGCGGGATCATGCCGAGCAGCACGAGCGGCACCACGCGCAGGAAGATGTAGCGGAGCAGCGTGATCGGACTGCCGTCGGTGCGCACCATCGCGATCTCCAGCATCCGCTTGCCGATAGTCTGGCCGCTCTGGTGCACCATCACGCAGTTGACCACGAACACGCCGAGCATCAGCAGGAAGCCGAGGAAGATCAGCATGCCGGCGGTATGCGGCGCCGGAAATCCCTGCCGAGTCGCGCTGTAATACATCACGCCCGCCCAAACGAACAAACCGAGCCAGGGCAGATTGATCAAGCCATCGATGATCGCCGCGCCGAGGCGCTTGCCACGGCCGGCCTTGCGGCTTTCCAGATCGGCGGCATCGCTGCCGCTCACGTCCCCCACGACCGCGGCAGGCGCCGCGTACGGATTGCTTTCCATACTTTCCCCCGGTTGCTGTCCATGGCCGCCCGTCCCCCCGACGCGCGTGTCCGCGGAGTATAGGGGCGCTTTTTGCCGGCTGGCTAGACACCCGAACGGCAGGAATCTTCGACGCGGGAGACGGCGGCGCCACTACTAAAACCGGCGCCCGCCGGGTGGCTCAGCGCTTGGGCTTGAGCAGCGTGCCGATGCAGTTCGGTGCGCCGCACAGGCACTGCCACAGCTTCTTCAGGCGCGCGGTGTGCGGCACGTCGAGGATGATGCCGTAGTCGTATGTGAGCTCCTCGCCGGGCTTGATGGCGCGGATCGCCTCGATCAGCACCTTGTCGTGGCGCGGATTGCCGTCGGCGCTTTCCTCCACCACCGCGCGACAGTTCGGCGCGCAGCTGTGGTTGATCCAGCGCGCGCTGTTGCCGTGGCGGTTGGCGTCGACGATGTAGTCGTCGTTGAGCGTGAACAGGAAGGTGTGGCCGGTCTCGCCGCCGTCGCCGTACATGTCGTCGGCCTCGGCGTGGGTCATCAGCGTGCCCTTGTACTGGATGACTTCCTCGCCCTTCTTGATTGGGGCGACGGCGAACACGCCATTGCCGTGGATGGGGGAACGGCGGGCGACGATGCGACGGGTCATGGCAATCGATATCGGTGGGGAACGCGCCATGATGCCTGCAGTCCATTGCGCTGGAAACCTCGCGGCATTGACGCGCGCGCCGGCCCCGGGTCAAGATTCAAACAATCGTTTGAGGTGCATCCATGAAGCGACTGCTCCGCTGCCTCGTCCTCGTCGCCCTCGCCGCCGCCCTGGTGGCCTGCGGTGCGCCGCGCAAGAGCGTGTTCCCGCCCACGCTCAGCGTGCAGCAGATGCAGGTGCTGCCGAACGGCGCGTGGCGCCTCACCGTGCGCATCCAGAACAACAGCTACGGCGGCATGGATTTCAAGGCCATCGACGGCACGCTGCAGGTGGCCGACGGCATCCCGGTACGCCTGCATGCCGCGTTCGATCTCGACATCCCGGCCTTCGCCGGCGACGTGACCACGCTCGACGTGCTGCCCACGCCCGCGATGGGCAGCGCGCTCGCGGCCGTCGCGGCCAAGGGCAGCGCCGGCTCGCTGGCTTACGTGGTCAGCGGCACGGTGCACTGCCTGCCGGACCTGGCCGACCGGCCGGACGACAAGAACCCGCGCGACTTCCCCTTCCAGCACCGCGATTACCTCTCGCCGGTGCCGGGCATCGCCCACACCTTCCGCTGATCCTTCCGCAGTCCCAGAGGCAACGCCATGACGATCTACAAGGCCCCGCTAGCCGACCAGCGCTTCGCCCTTTTCGACCTGCTCGGCGCCGAGGCCGTGCTCACGCAACTGCAGGGCGGCTCGGAACACGGCCGCGATCTGCTGGACGCGGTGCTGGAGGAAGCCGGCAAGCTCGCCGAGCAGGTGTTGGCGCCCACCAATGCATCGGGTGATGCCGAAGGCTGCCACTACGACAAGGCCACCCACGCGGTGACCACGCCCAAGGGCTTCAAGGAGGCGTTCAAGGCCTTCGCCGACGGCGGCTGGGCCGGCCTCACCGCGAAGGAGGCGTTCGGCGGCCAGGCGCTGCCGGGCGTGCTGGGCATCGCCACCACCGAGCTGTTCCAGTCCGGCAACCTGGCGTGGAGCCTGTATCCGCTGCTCAGCGAGGGCGCCTGCCACGCGATGGAGCTGCACGGCACCGAAGCGCAGCAGCACACCTACCTGAAGCCCATCGTGGAAGGTCGCTGGACCGGCACGATGTGTCTCACCGAGCCGCAGGCCGGCTCCGACCTCGGTCTGCTCAAGACCCGCGCCGAACCGAACGCCGACGGCAACTACGCGATCAGCGGCACCAAGATCTTCATCAGCGCAGGCGAACACGACCTCGCCGAGAACATCGTGCACCTGGTGCTGGCGCGCCTGCCCGACGCGCCGGCCGGCAGCCGCGGCATCTCGATGTTCATCGTGCCGAAGTTCAAGGTGAATGCGGACGGTTCGCTCGGTGTGCGCAACGCCGCGTTTGCCGGCGCGATCGAGCACAAGATGGGCATCAAGGGTTCGGCCACCTGCGTGATGAACTTCGATGGCGCGGAAGGTTTCCTGATCGGCCAGCCGCACAAGGGCCTGGCCGCGATGTTCACCATGATGAATGCCGCGCGCCTGTCGGTGGGCGTGCAGGGTCTGGCGCTGGCCGAGCGCGCCTGGCAGAACAGCCTGAACTACGCGCGCGAGCGCCTGCAGGGCCGCGCGCTGTCCGGCGCGAAGTTCTCCGACAAGGTCGCCGACAACCTGCTGGTGCAGCCCGACGTGCGCCGCATGCTGCTGACCCAGCGCACCTTCGTGGAAGGCTCGCGCGCGCTGCTCTACTACACCGCGCTGCAGACCGACATCGAGGCGCGCGGCGTGGACGAAGCCACGCGCAAGGCGGCCGGCGAGCTGGTCGCCTTCCTGATCCCGATCGCCAAGGGCGTGGTGACGGAACTCGCGCAGGAGTGCACCAAGGAGGCGCTGCAGGTGTATGGCGGCCACGGCTACATTGGCGAGAACGGCATGGAACAATTCGTGCGCGACGCGCGCATCATCACGCTGTACGAGGGCACCACCGGCATCCAGGCCGCCGACCTGCTGGGCCGCAAGATCCTCCAGCTGCAGGGCGTGGGCGCAAAGCACTTCCTGGAAGAGATCGGTGCATTCTGCAAGGCGCACGCGGGCGACACCGCGCTGCGCCCATTGATCGGCCCGCTTGCTGCCGCCGTGAAGGAATGGAGCGAGCTCACTTCGGCGCTGGCCAAGCGCGTGGCGGCGAACCCCGAGGAACTGGGCGCCGCCGCGACGGACTACCTGTGGTATTCAGGCTACGTCACGCTCGCCTACTTCCAGGCGCGCAGCGTGGCCGCGGCCGAGGCAAGCATGCAATCCGCAGCATTCAAGCAGGCCAAGCGCGACACCGCCGCGTTCTACTTCGCGCGCATCCTGCCGCGCACCCTGCTGCACAAGGCGGCGATCGAGGCCGGCGTGGCGACCTTGCCCGACATCGCCTGACCGCACGCCTGTAGGAGCGGCTTCAGCCGCGATGCTCTTCGTTGCGTTATCGCGAAGGCGAATCGCGGCTGAAGCCGCTCCTACGGTTTTTCGCGCGCCAGATGCTGCCGCATGATGCGGCGCAGTTCGAGGATCGCCGCGGGCGTCTCCTGCACGCTGTGCCAGGACGGGATCACCACCTCGGAAGCTGCGCCCGCGAGATGCGCGCTGGTGTAGGGCACCACGCCGTCGCTGCTCTGCGCCAGCTCGCCATGCGGCTTGTACAGGCCGATGATCGAGTGGTAGCGCACGCCCGGCGAGATCGGCAGGTTCTCGGTGGCGACGATGAAGGGGTCGGTGTCGCTGAGGTTGTCCACGCTGTTGGAGACGTGCAGCGGCGCGCCCTTGCCGCTGTCGTCCTTGAGCAGGTCGGAGATGCTGGTCATTTCCTTGAGCACGCTGAACGGCAGGCGGATCAGCTCGGCCACCCAGCGGGCGAGACGGTGCCGCGCCGTCGGCGTGCCGCGGTGCGGCGTGGCGAGGAACACCGCCTCATCCACCTGCGGCATCGGCGAGAACTGCAGGTAGGGCTCCAGCGCCTTGTGCAGCCGCGTGCGCTTGGCGGCGGAGAGCCGGCCGCCCTCCGGCACCAGGCTCCACAGCTTGTCACCGCTGGACGACACCAGCAGGCGCGCGATCACCCCGCCCATGCTGTGCCCCACCAGCATCATGTGGTGCGTGGCCCGCGTGGTTCCGCCGGGATCGAAGTGGCGGATTGTGGCGTCCAGCGCGCGTCGGATCTGCATCAGGTTCACCGCGATCGGCGCGTTGGTGGGGTAGTAGACCTGCCACACCTGGTAGTGGCGGCGCAGTTGCTCGTCGCCCAGCACCTCGTTCGCCACGTTGACCCAGGCCTCGGGGCTGCTGGCCAAGCCGTGCAGCATCACCACCGTCAGGCGATCCGGATCCCAAGGCTGCATGAGCAGCACGCGCGGCTCCTTGATGCCACCCTCGCGCCCCAGCAGCGAGCGGATCGACTGCATCGCGAAGCCGGAGCGGGCCAGCCACAGGCCGTAGGGCGCGGTGAAGTTCGCACCCAGCGGCACGCTGCGGCCGGCGATGGCGACGTCCGCGTCGCGGTAGGGATCGCGCACCAGCAACTGTGCCTGCCGCGTGTCCAGCACTTCGTCCAGCGTGTGGCCGCCGAACACCAGCACGCCGGTCATCGCCGCGTAACGCGGTTCGCGCCACGGTTCAGCCGGCGCATCCGGAGCGGGCGGCGGCGCCACCGCCACGAAGTCCGAGCCGAAACCGTCGCGCCGATAGACGTTGCGCAAACCCTTGAAGCGCAGCGCCGAGGCGGGGATCAGCTCCGTCGGCGCGGCGCGCAGGTGCAGGTCGGTATCCGGCCGCAGCACGGTCCAGCCCGCCAGCTCGGTCTGCGTCCAGCCGGTGCTGAGCCTGGGCAACTCCTCGAACCAGCGTCCCACCACGCGCTCCACCGCGTAGTCGTAGAACGCGATCACCTTGGCTTGGCGCTGGTCGAACACGCGCTCGGCAGGCGTGCGCTTCGTGTAGAACAGGTAGGCGTAGGCGTAGCGCGCGCTCTGCAGGTAGGCGTCCAGCGTGGCGTCGTCGATCGCGGGACCCTTGTCGCCGCGCAGCGCGCGGCCCAGCCACAGCTCGGACAGCGCGGACAGCCGCCGCTCCTCGCCGAGCCCGCTGGCGTGCTCGACGATTTCGGTGCAGCTGGCGAAGGATTGCGTGCACTGCTTCGCGTTCAACGCCACCACGTTGAGCGCCTGCACGGTGCCGTCGCTGAACTGTTTGCTGCCGATCACGTCGGCGCGCCGCTCGCTCACCACGTCGCTCGGCTTGAGCCGGCTTACGCCCACCATGGCGCAGGCATTGAGGCATAGCAGCAGCGCCGTCATGGCAAGCCGCGGCAACCAGGCCCAGCTGATCGAATCACCCTGCATTCCCTGCCCCGCTTCCGCCCTGGCAACTGGCGCGATTGTAGTCACAGCCGCCGACGCCCCGTTGCCTTCCCCTGCGCATCGCGGCAGGCTGGCTGCATCCGGCAAGGCAGACTGGCATGACGAACCTCCTGCGCGCGATGGGACGCGGCCTGGCGCTGCTGCTGGGTGCATTGATCGCCTTCGTCTCCGGCGCCTGGGGCGCGCTGGCGCTGTGGTACCAGCTGCCCGGCGGCACCGCGCTGCGCACGCTCGGCGCCGTGTTGTGGGCGGCACTGGTGCTGGCGCTGTTCGCGCTGGCGATCCTGCGCCGCGCATGGTGGCCGCTGGGCGGCTACGCGCTGCTGTACGCGCTGCTGCTGGTCTGGTGGTCGGGCATCACACCCCGCAACGACCATGCCTGGGCCGACGACGTGGCGCGCCTGCTCGCCGGCGAGGTGCACGGCAACGTGGTCGTCCTGCACAACGTGCGCGACTTCCACTGGCGCAGCGACAGCGACTACGACGCGCGCTGGGAAACGCAGAGCTACGACCTCGACCATCTGGTTTCCGCCGACGCCGTGCTCTCGCACTGGGGCAGCCAGGCGATCGCCCACGCGATGATCTCGTTCGGCTTCGACGACGGCCGCCACCTGGTGTTCTCGGTGGAGATCCGCAAGCGGCGCGGCCAGCAGTTCTCCTCGATCGGCGGCTTCTTCAAGGACTTCGAGGCGATCCTGATCGCCGCGCCGGAAAGCGACCTGATCCGCGTGCGCACCAACGCACGCGGCGAGGACGACTATCTCTATCCGCTGGCGATCGAACGACCGACGATGCGCGCGCTGTTCCTGTCCTACGTGGACAAGGCGAACCGGCTGGCGACCACGCCGGCGTTCTACAACACCGTCACCTCGAACTGCGCCTCGATGGTGTATCGCATGGCGCGCCAGCTCGATCCCGGCCTGCCGCTGGATCCGCGCCTGCTGTTCACCGGCTACCTGCCCGGCTATCTCTACAAGATCGGCGTGCTGGACCAGCGCCTCACGCTGCAGCAGTGGAACGCGCGCGCGCGCATCACCGAGCGTGCGCGCGCGAGCCGGCCGGGCGAGGATTTCTCCGCGGCGATCCGCGCACCGCGGCGCTGAAGCACATGCCGCATCGCGCACACGATGCGGCAACGGAATCTTCACCACCCGCACAGGAACCTGAATCCCAGCGCAGCAGCGATGCCGCGAAATGCTCCGATGCGCGCGACATGGGGTAGGGTCGAAACGGCAGCACCCCACACGCTTCCTCGAACGACCTGCACACCGCTGTCGATCACGTCGCAGGCACGCACCCAGGAGACACGCGATGAACCTCCCCTCCCCCCGAATCGCCGTGCTGGCGGCGAGCATGCTGGCCGTTGGCCTGGCCGGTTGCTCGCAATACGTGAAGAAGGACGACTTCAGCGCCGCCATCCAGCAGTTGCAGCAGAAGCAGCAGGACCAGCAGCAGCAGATCGACTCGATCAAGCAGCAGATGCAGGAGCAGTTCTCCAAGTACGACACGCAGATCACCGCGATGCAGGGCCGCGTCAGCGTGGACACCGTGGCGCACTTCGCCTTCAACAGCGCCACGCTGAACGACCAGGACAAGCCGGCGCTGCAGAACTTCGCGCAGACGATCAGCAAGTACCACCCGAACGTGCTGATCACGGTGGAAGGCTTCGCCGACCCGGCCGGCTCGCGCGCCTACAACCATCGCCTGGGCATGCAGCGCGCCGACGCGGTGCGCGACTTCCTGGTGCAGAACGGCATCGGCGCCGACCAGGTGCGCGCGGTGAGCTACGGCAAGGATGCGAACCGCCAGGTGGTGAAGGGCGCCAGCCGCGATCGCGGCGCCGACAACCGCCGTGTCTCGCTGACGGTGGATTCCACCGGCGCCGGCGCGGTGGCTTCGGCGCCGGCAACTTCCTGAAACCGATTTCCGCGCAACACGAAAACGCCCGGCTTGCCCGGGCGTTTTCGTTGGCGTCGCGTGCGCTCACACCGAGGCGAGATGCTGCTGCAGCATCGCCTCGAACAGCACAGGCGGCATCGGCCGGGAGATCAGGTAACCCTGGAAACCGTGGCAGCCTTCGCGCATCAGGAAGTCGTGCTGCGCCACCGTCTCCACGCCCTCGGCCACCACCTCCAGGCCCAGCCCGCGGCCCATGCCGATGATGGTCTGCGCGACCATCGCGTCGTTCGCATCCTCCGGCAGGCGGGCGACGAAGGCCTGGTCGATCTTCAGCTGGTCCAGCGGCAGGCGCGAGAGATAGGCCAGCGAGGAATAGCCGGTGCCGAAGTCGTCCAGCGAGATGCGGATGCCTTGCGCACGCAGGCGCGCCAGCTTGGCGGCGGCCTCGGCGAGATCGCCCAGGATCACGGTCTCGGTGATCTCCAGCATCAGCTGCGCAGGGTCGGCACCGCTCGCGGCGAGCGCTCGGCACACGTCGTCCACGAAGCCAGGCTGGGCGAACTGCCGCGCGCTCACGTTGATCGCTAGCACGAGCTTGCGGCTGGATGGTCGCGCCGACCAGGCCACCAGTTGCGCACAGGCTCGCCGCAGCACCCAGTCTCCC